>Ga0208628_1000084_pt1 | contig 60078 bp, 60 predicted proteins | sample LakWasMet16_LOW5_2_FD_183864 | JGI IMG/M metagenome (GOLD analysis project Ga0208628, IMG submission 183864) | Freshwater sediment methanotrophic microbial communities from Lake Washington under simulated oxygen tension - Sediment Metagenome... | ecosystem: Environmental > Aquatic > Freshwater >... | reverse complement strand
TCTGACGCCAAGAGTTGACGGACAGACAGGTTGACCGTGATCGAATTTTATCCGCAGATTAAATGGGTCCACATTGTCGCCGTGCTTTGCAGCGGCAGCCTGTTTTTTGTGCGCGGCTTGCTGCTGCTGAATAATATGAAAATCGCGATGACACCGATAGTGCGCTACCTGAGTTACGGGATTGATACGGTCTTGCTGACCGCCGCGCTGATGCTGGCCACGATGCTGCCATCGGCGATGTTTGCCAATGGCTGGCTGCTGGAAAAAATTATTCTGCTAGTAGTTTATATCGTGCTTGGCAGTTTTGCGTTGAAACGCGGGCGCAGCCGGAAAAGCCGCGCCATGTTTTTTATCGCCGCCGTATCGGTATTCGCGTTCATGATCAGCGTGGCGCGTGCGCATCATCCGGCAGGAATATTTTTCCTGCTGCTGAATTGATTGCCGCAAACAAGCAATACTCAAATGCGACCGAACACCAACGCACCATTAGTGCCGCCGAAACCGAAACTGTTCGACATCACGGTATCGAGTTTTACTTCGCGGGTCTCGCGCACAATGGGGAAGCCTTCCGCACGTTCATCGAGCGTGGCGATATTGGTCGAGCCCGCGATGAAACCATCGCGCATCATCAGCAAGCAGTAGATCGCTTCGTGCACGCTGGCCGCACCGAGTGAGTGGCCCGACAGTCCTTTGGTGGATGAAAGCGGTGGAATATTGTTGCCGAATACCGAACGAACCGCTTCCAGTTCGGTCACATCGCCCAATGGTGTCGAAGTGCCGTGGGTATTCAGATAATCAATCGGTTTATCGATTGTGTTCATCGCCATTTGCATGCAACGCACCGCGCCTTCGCCGGAGGGCGCGACCATGTCGGCACCATCGGAAGTCACGCCGTAACCAATCAGCTCGGCGTAGATTTTCGCTCCGCGTGCTTTCGCGTGTTCGTATTCTTCCAACACCAGAATGCCACCGCCGCCGGCAATCACGAAACCATCGCGTTCGTTGTCGTACGGACGCGATGCCGATTGCGGGGTTTCGTTGAACTTGGTGGATAGCGCGCCCATTGCATCAAACTGGCAGGTCATCGCCCAATGGATTTCTTCGCCGCCACCGGCAAACATGATGTCCTGCTGGCCGTGGCGAATTAAATCGGCGGACGCACCAATGCAATGCGCCGAAGTAGCACAGGCAGCGCCGAGCGAATAGCTCACGCCCTTGATTGCGTAAGCGGTCGCGAGTGCGGCGGAAACGGTGGAGCACATCGTGCGCGGCACCATGTACGGGCCGATTTTCCGCACGCCGCGATTGCGCATCAAATCGCCGGTTTCCACCTGCCATTGCGCCGAGGCACCGCCGGAACCGGCGATCACGCCGGTACGAACCTGGCTGACCAACTCTGGCGTCAATCCGGCATCGGAAATCGCATTGCGCATCGCAACGCAGGTGTAAGCCGCGGCATCGCCCATGAAGCGTTTTTGCTTGCGATCGATTTCGGCATCGAGATCGATTTGCGGAACGCCGGCAACCTGGCTGCGCAATCCCATGTCGGCATAGTCGGGACGAAAGCTGATTCCGGATTTCCCGTTGCGCAGCGAATGCGAGACATCATCAAGATCATTGCCAAGACAAGACACGATTCCCATGCCGGTTACCACGACGCGGCGCATTAAAAACTCTCCGTTGAAGTAAACAAACCGACGCGCAAATCCTTCGCAACGTAAATTTCGCGACCGTCCACGGACATGGTGGCATCGGCAATCACGAGTTTCAGTTTGCCGCGAATCACGCGGGCGATATCTATCGTGTAGCTGACCAGTTTTGCAGTTGGCAATACCTGTCCGGTGAATTTGATTTCGCCCGCACCAAGTGCGCGACCACGTCCCAGTTCACCGAGCCATGGCAAAAAGAAACCGGCCAATTGCCACATGGCATCCAGACCAAGACAGCCCGGCATGACCGGATCATCGGTGAAATGGCATTGGAAGAACCATAGCTCGGGACGGATATCGAGTTCAGCCGTAATCACGCCTTTGCCGTATTTGCCGCCTTCGGTCGAAATATGGGTAATGCGATCAAACATCAGCATCGGATCAGAAGGAAGGTGTGCGTTTTCTTTGCCAAACATATCGCCGCGTGCACAGGCGAGTAGTTGTTCGCGATTGAAATTATTCGAAACGGTCATTGTCTGCATCATTACGGAAAGCCGCATTCTAACTATGTTTTAGCGAGATTATGTCGATTAATTGCGTGCATTTTCCGTACGCATGCGTAGCGATGCGGTGGTGTATGCAAGCTGATGGTGGCAATTTTTTTCGGTAATTCGAGGTGCCGGAATTTGTTGTTGATCTGAAAAACTTCGGCATTCGATATTTCCGGATTAATTGACTTAAGTCATGGCGGGAACGGAATTTAAGGCGCACTGTGGCTCCATGGAATTTTCCAATGGGGGCCCTATGAAACGTTCAGTCTTTCCACTCATCATCGCAGCAGCACTTTTCAGCCTGTCTGGCTGCAAACCGGGCAAGCAGGATGCGGCGGCCGATACCGCGCCGGTAAAAACCGATACGGGCGGTTCCGCTGCGGGTGATTTCGGTCCGCCGCAGGGCGAACCCGTGAATGCCGTTCTGACCAGTCCGCCTTTGGTGCCGCCGGCAACAGGTCGCACTGTGCCAGCGAAAGTGATTGTCGAGCTGGAAGTGAAAGAAGTGGAAATGGAAATTTCCGAAGGCGTGAAGTACACCTTCTGGACTTTCGGCGGAACGGTGCCGGGCAGTTTCATTCGCGTTCGTCAGGGCGACACGGTGGAATTCCATCTGAAGAACCATCCCGACAACAAGATGCCGCATAACATCGATCTGCATGCCGTCACCGGTCCCGGTGGTGGCGCGGCATCGAGTTTTACCGCGCCGGGTCATCAATCCCAATTTACCTTCAAGGCGCTTAATGCCGGCTTGTTCGTTTACCACTGCGCTACCGCGCCGGTCGGCATGCATGTCGCGAACGGCATGTACGGTTTGATTTTGGTCGAACCGCCGCAAGGCATGCCAAAAGTGGATCGCGAGTATTACGTGATGCAGGGTGATTTCTACACCGTCGGCAAGTATCGCGAAAAAGGCATGCAGGCTTTCGACATGCAGAAAGCGATTGACGAAAATCCGACCTACGTTTTGTTCAACGGTTCCGAAGGCGCATTGCTCGGCGACAAGGCATTGAAACTCAATGTCGGCGAAACCGTTCGCATGTACGTGGGTAACGGTGGCCCGAATCTGGTATCGAGTTTCCATATCATTGGCGAGATCTTCGACAAGGTGTACACCGAGGGCGGCACGCATTATCAGGAAAACGTGCAGACGACTTTGATTCCCGCCGGCGGTTCGAGCATCGTCGAGTACAAGGCCGAAGTGCCCGGTACCGGTGTGATCGTGGATCACTCGATCTTCCGTGCTTTCAACAAGGGTGCGCTGGGTATGGTGAAAACCGAAGGCCCGGAAAACAAGGCGATCTATTCCGGCAAGGAAGTGGACAGTGTTTATCTCGGCGACAAGGCAGTCAGTTCCGCGCCTGTCTCTGCAGCGGCTACGGCAACTGCCGGTGGTGTGCTGACACTAGACCAACAAATCAAGGCCGGTGAAGCACTGTTCAACGGAACCTGCTCGGTCTGCCATCAAAGCAGCGGTGCCGGTATTCCGAATGTGTTTCCGCCATTGGCGAAATCCGATTTCCTGAATGCCGACAAGAATCGCGCCATCCATATCGTGCTCAATGGCTTGAATGGTCCGGTCACCGTGAATGGCAACAAGTTTGATTCGGTGATGCCGCCGATGAGCCAGCTCAATGATGATGAAGTCGCCAATATCGTGACCTTCGTACTCAATAGTTGGGGCAACAAGGGCGGCACGGTGACGGCAGCGGAAGTGGCCAAGGTTCGCAAGGAAACACCGCGACCACAGGGTGCAGCACATTAATCCATCATGCGCAGACTGATTCTACTCAGTTGTCTGATAAGCACCGCCAGTCTTGCTGGCGGTGCTTATGTACGAGTACCGGCCGGTGAATTCCAGTCGGTGCTGAAATACGAAGACAACAAGGGCAAGCAGAAAATCGCCGCCTTCGACATGATGAAACAACCGGTGACCAATGCACAGTTCCTCGAATTCGTGCGTAAACATCCGCAATGGCAACGTGGCAAAACGCCGGTCGTTTTTGCCGAACAAACGCATTATCTCTCGCACTGGCAGGCGCCTTTGGTGTTGGGCGCGAAGGTAAAACCGCAACAACCGGTGACACAGGTCAGCTGGTTCGCCGCATCGGCCTACTGCGAAGCACAAGGCGCAAGATTGCCGACCTGGAATGAATGGGAATACACCGCGGCTGCCGATCCGAAGCGCCGCGATGCACGTAGCGATCCGGCCTGGCGTGAAAGCATTCTCGGCTGGTATGCAAAACCGGCCAGCACACCGATAGCCGATGTCGGAAAAAGCCCGGCCAATATTTACGGCATCCAGGATTTAAACGGTTTGATCTGGGAATGGACCGAAGATTATTCGGCGATGCTGGTGTCGGCCGATAATCGCAATCAATCGGATCCCGACAAGTCGAAATTCTGTGGCGCCAGCGCATTGTCGATGGAAGACAAGGAAAGCTATGCCGTGATGATGCGGGTGGCGATGCTGTCTTCGCTGGAAGCAGTAAACAGTACTTCCAATCTGGGATTCCGTTGTGCGAAATCCCTGCCACGAGCACAAAAGAGATCACCATGAAGAAAATTCTTTTCGCCCTCCTTTTTTCATTTGCGTTGATCGGGAATGCCGCATCGCCAAAACCGGCGCCATTGCCCGGCGATTCGGTATTGCAAATTGACAATGTATTCACCAACCAGGATGGCCGGAATTTCAAGCTAGCCGAGCGACGCGGCAAGCCGCAGCTGGTCGCGATGTTTTACACCTCGTGCAAATACATTTGCCCGCTGATTATCGATAGCGGAAAGGGCATCGATAATTCCCTGACGCCGGACGAGCGGAAAAAATTGTCCATCCTGCTGGTCAGCATTGATCCAGTCCGCGATACACCGGAAGCACTCATGTATATCGTGAACAAGCGCAAACTCGACACCACGCGATGGACGCTGTCCCGCACCGATGAAAAAGGTGTTCGCACGCTCGCTGCCTTGCTGGGGGTGCGCTATCGGGTGCTTGCCGACGGTGAGTTCAACCATACCAGTGCATTGATATTGCTGGATGCCGAAGGTCGCGTGGTCGCACGCACGGAAACCCTGGGTTCGAAGCCGGATCCGGTCTTTCTGGCGGCGGTCAGGAAAACCCTGGCTGCAAAGTGAGTAGATGAAGCCGGCGGTCTGTCGATTTGACCCAAATCAAAGCCATTCGTGGTAGGTCGCGCATAGTGGGTCAAGGCAGTTCCCGCAAACCGGTCTTTTTTACTCACGGAGTCTTCATCATGATCAAGAACATGTCGTCCATCGACCGCGGCATTCGCATCGTCGTTGCAGCGGTATTTGCGTATCTCTATTTCAGTGGCATCGTTGCCGGGGCGCTGGGAATCCTGTTGATGGTATTTGCTGCGGTTTTCCTGATTACCTCCAGCATCGCGTTCTGCCCGCTTTACGTACTTTTCAATTTCAGCACGCGAAAATCCTGATTGCACGCCAGTTTGATCGTTTAGCGACATTCATGTCGCTACAATGCGTTATACGAACAGGAATGCGAAAAAATGATCAGACATATCGAGCGCCATAAAACCCATCGCATCGGCTGGCTGCGTGCCGCGGTACTCGGTGCCAATGACGGTATCGTGTCGACGGCCAGTCTGGTACTGGGTGTTGCCGCAGCCGGTGCCACCACCAACAGCATTCTTGTCGCCGGCGTCGCCGGTCTGATGGCCGGTTCGATGTCGATGGCCGCCGGCGAATACGTGTCGGTCAGTTCGCAATCCGACACCGAAAACGCCGATATCGAAAAAGAACGCAACGAACTTGCGACCGATCCGGTGCATGAGCTCGAAGAGCTGACGATGATTTATGTCGGCCGTGGGCTTGATAAAAATCTCGCAAGACAAGTGGCTACCCAGTTGACGGCACATGATGCACTTGCCGCACACGCCCGCGATGAATTGGGGATTTCGGATATGTTGAGTGCCAAGCCGATTCAGGCTGCATTCGCCTCTGCCGCAACTTTTGCCGTCGGAGCCGCATTGCCGTTATTGGTGGTGCTGCTCGTACCGCAATCACTTTTGATGTGGATCGTGGCCGCAAGCTCGCTCTTGTTTCTCGCAATACTGGGCTCGATGGCTGCGCAGGCCGGTGGTGCATCGGTGATGACATCCGCCATTCGCGTGACTTTCTGGGGTGCACTGGCGATGGGATTGACGACCGGCGTTGGCGCATTGTTCGGTGTTGCAGCGTGATTCTTTAGCGACCACCACCGCTGCGCCACACCGAGTACAGCAACCACAGGCTGCCGAATACCGCGCCGAGAAAACCCAGCAGACCAAAGATCGGCAAACCGAGCAGAGTGGGGCCGCCTTTTACCGTCATCACGATTGATGAGCCGATGATCAGCGCCGCAATCACGATACCGACGGTCAGGCGATTGGCGGAATGATCGAGCTGTTCGCCGAGGTGTTGCAGTCGTTCGATGTCGATACTGACTTTTATCTTTCCCGCCCTGGCATGTTGCAGGATTTCGCGAATGCTTTCCGGCAATGAAGAAAGCACGTGCATGCCCAGTTTGACCATGCGCTGGCCGCGCTTGGCGACGGACGATGCGCTGTAACGTTTTCGCATCGCCTTTCGCACGATCGGCATCGCGACCGACACCATGTCGAACTCGGGATCGAGTTTCCGACCAATGCCTTCCAGCGTCACGAAGACTTTTATCAGCATCGCAAGATCGGATGGCAAGGCGAGCTTGTTGTCACGCAGGATCAAGGTCACGTTACCCAGCATCGCGCCGAGGTTCAGTTGTTTCAAGGGAATGCCGTGGTATTGATCGATAAAGGCATCGACTTCCTGCGTCAGTTTTTCCGCATCGAAATCGGAATCCTGGGTCCACTCGAATAGCACATCGATGATTTGCTGCGGATCACGCTGGACCAGACCTTGCAGCAAATCGAGCACTTGGTCGCGACGTTTGTCGGACAGGTGTCCGACCATGCCGAAGTCAATCAGTGCGACGCGATTTCCCGGCAGGTAAAAAAGATTTCCCGGATGCGGATCGGCATGGAAGAAGCCGTCTTCGAGCATCATTTTCAAGGCGGTTCTGGCGCCGATCAAGGCCAGTTTTTTTTGATCCAGCCCGGCGGCGGCAACCGCATCCAGATCATGCGCCGGAATACCGGAAACAAATTCCTGCACATTCACGCATTCGCTGGTCAGCGGCCAGACGACGCCCGGTACGACAATATCGGGGTCATCGCGAAATGCATCGGCAATGCGTTCCGCGTTGTGGCATTCGGCGGCAAGATCGAGTTCGCGATAGAGCGAGCTTTTGAAACGGCTAACAACATCTAGCGGACGATAGCAACGCCATTCAGGTAATTCGGTTTCGATCATTTTCGCAAAACGTTGCAGCAGTCGCATATCCGCATCAATGATGTCGCGAATACCCGGGCGACGTATTTTGACGATCACCTGTCGGCCATCACGCAAAACGGCACGATGAACCTGTGCAATCGAGCCGGCAGCAAGAGGTGTGTGATCAAGTTCAGCAAAAAACGCTTCCGGTGAATCCGGCAGGCTATCGAGCAATTGCGCCTGTATGTCGGCGAAGGCGACCAGCGGTGCGTGATCCTGCAGCTTTTCGAATTCGACAATCCAGTCGGGTGGAAAGAGGTCAACGCGGGTAGCCAGAATCTGACCCAGTTTGACGAAAGTCGGCCCCAGATCTTCCATCGCGCATCGGAGTCGTTCGGCCGAGCTTAAATGCGCCGTGTCTTCGACGTTTTGCAGATGCAAAACTTTTCCCGCACGTTCCAGGATATTGGCCATCCCGAGCCTTTGCACCACATCGCCGAAGCCGTAGCGAATGAACACGGAAGCGATATCGTGCAGGCGCCCGAGGTCTTGTGCGGCGATCAGGGTTTTCAGCAGCATGGCTCGTCATCCAAAAGAAACAGGCGGGCAGATATTTTCGTCAGCTCATTTAGCGCCATTAAATTCGCCGGGTCTACAGGCTTTCCCATTTTTTCCGATGTCAGTGATTGAAAGTAATGCGCCAGCGTGCCCATTACGTGCATAGTGAGCCGGATGAATGCTCCTGCTTTGATTTCGATCAAAAGCATCGTTGCCAAAAGTGCAAGGATTAAGCTCTGGATAATTTGCGGAAACTGGAGACAGGGCCATGAATCGAGTCAAACAAAAAACCTGCGTTATTACCGGCGCTGCATTGGGTATAGGCAATGCATGTGCACAGCGTTTGGCCGATGAAGGCGCCAACATCGCCTTGTTCGACATGCTCGATGATGCCGGCAATGCACTGGCGAAGGAGCTGCAGGGCCGCGGCGTGAATGCCCGGTATTGGCATGTCGATGTCAGCAATGAAAAATCGGTACAAACGGCCATGTTCGAAGCAGCAGAACATTTCGGCAGCATGGATGTTCTCGTGAACAATGCCGGCATTGCCGGTGTCAACAAGCCCACGCACGAAGTGACCGAAGAAGAATGGGACCGCGTGCAGGCAGTTAACGTGAAAGGCGTTTTTTTCTGTACCAAACACGCGATACCCTTCATGAAAAAAGCCGGTCGCGGCAGCATCATCAATCTGTCATCGATTTACGGCTTGGTCGGTGCGCCCGACGTGCCGCCGTATCACGCATCCAAAGGCGCTGTTCGCTTAATGAGCAAGACCGATGCGCTGATTTATGCGGTCGACCGGATTCGTGTTAATTCGATCCACCCCGGTTTCATCTGGACCCCAATGGTCGAAAAACATTTGCACGATAGTGGCGCCACCGATATCGAAGCGGCGCGTGCAGAAACCGGAAAGCTGCATCCGCTCGGGCATATGGGCGAAGCGGACGATATCGCCTGGGGTGTGGTGTATCTGGCATCGGAGGAATCGAAATTCGTGACCGGTAGCGAGTTGGTGATTGATGGTGGTTATACGGCGCATTGATTTATTGGCGCATTGCGATTGTTGAAAGACATATAGGGTGCGTTTCTAACGCACCAATGCCTGATCTCCAGGTTGAGCCAAATGCAAATGAACGCGACGTGTTGGCTAAGCTGGCCTTTGATGCATATACGGTGAGTACGTAGCCCGGGTCACGCTCCACCGACCCGGGGATGCCGGATTCCAAAGCGACGAGTATCTAAAACAAATTTGTGAAATAGACGATTCGAATGAGTTACGTCGAATGTTTGAGAACCCGGGTCGGTGGAGCGTGACCCGGGCTACGATGCTGATTTGACATCCTCGCAATTGGTAAAGAGCGTCGGGCCGAGGCCCGACCTACGGTGTTATCGCTTTATCATGTGCCCGCTTCAACACCACGTAATACAGCAGCGGAATCACCACCAGTGTCAGCACGGTCGATACCAGGATGCCGAAGATCAGCGAGACCGCGAGGCCATTGAAAATCGGATCATCGAGAATGAAGAAGGCGCCGAGCATCGCGGCAACACCGGTCAATACAATCGGTTGTGCGCGCACGGCGCAGGCGTCTATCACCGCTTTTTCGAGCGCCATGCCTTGTTCGACCGCCTGCTGGATAAAGTCCACCAACAGAATCGAATTTCGTACGATGATGCCCGCCAGTGCAATCATGCCGATCATCGAGGTCGCGGTGAATTGCGCGCCGAGCAGGGCATGGCCGGGCATCACGCCGATCACGGTCAGCGGAATGGGCGCCATGATGATCAGCGGCACCAGATAGCTGCGGAATTGGCCGAGTACGAGCAAGTAAATCAGCACCAAACCAGCGGAATAGGCCAGGCCCATGTCGCGGAAAGTTTCGAAAGTAATTTGCCATTCGCCATCCCACTTGATCGCGAACAATCCGGTATCGACCGGCTGTTTGAAGAAAAATTGCTGAATCGAAAAACCGGCGAGCTTGTTGTCCGATACCTGGCCGACGACGTTGAACATGCCGTATAGCGGACTATCAATCTTGCTGGATTCGTCGCCTGTCACATAGACCACCGGCAATAGATCTTTGTGATAGATGCTACCGTCCCAGGTCACCTGCTTCGTGTTCACGAGTTCGGAAATCGGCACGAGTTTTCCACTGTCCGCACGAACGCGGATGGCCAGCAAGGAAGCCAGCGAGGCTTGGTCGCCGGCAGGCAAACGCAGACGAATCGGCACGGGATATTTCGAGGCATCGTCGCGAAGATAGGTCACGTTATTGCCTGACAAACCCGCTGTGATGGCTTCGCTGATGCTCGCTTGCGAGATACCAAGCCTCGCGGCGCGATCACGATCAATGCTGATGATGTCACGCGGAGCATCGGCTTCGACTGTTGTGTCGATATCGACGATGCCGGGGGTTTTCCTGAATCGTGTTTCCAGATCACTCGCAATGAATCGGCTTTTCGCGTAGTCCGGTCCGTAGATTTCGGCGACCAGCGGCGCAAGTACCGGCGGACCCGGCGGTACTTCCACCACTTTGATCGAGGCTCCCAAACGTTCGCCGATCGCATTCAGTTTTGGTCGAAGTGCTGCCGCAATATCGTGACTGGCGCGGTCACGCTCGTGTTTGTCCACCAGATTCACTTGCAGGTCGCCGACATTGGCGCCGCTACGCAAATAATATTGCCGCACCAGCCCATTGAAATTCACCGGTGCCGAGGTGCCGGCATAGCCCTGATAATCCAGCACTTCCGGAACATTCTCCAGTTCACCGGCCAGTTCGATCAACACACGTTGGGTATCTTCGAGTGTTCGACCTTCCGGCAGATCCACCACGACCTGAAATTCGGATTTGTTGTCGAACGGCAGCATCTTCAACACCACCAGTTTCACGGCGGCAAGACTGGCCGAGAGTGCCAATGCAATCAAGATACCGATGAGCAGGTTGCGGCGATGGCGGCCTGCTTTTTCGCCGAATAAAAACGGGCTCATCACGCGCTGGAAAATGCGGGCGGTACGTGTGTTGGTTTCCGTTGAATGCGCTGGCTCCGAAGTGTCGGCATGTTTTTCCAGATGCTTCGCCAGCAGTTTGTAGGACAACCACGGCGTCACGATCAATGCGACACCCAGCGAGAGCAGCATGCCGACGCTGGCATTGATCGGAATCGGCCGCATATACGGGCCCATCAGGCCGCTGACGAAGGCCATCGGCATCAAGGCGGCAATGACGGCGAATGTGGCGAGGATTGTCGGGCCGCCGACTTCATCGACCGCGGGCGGAATGGCATCCAGCAGTTTCTTGCCACCGACTTGCATATGGCGATGGATATTCTCGACGACCACAATCGCATCATCGACCAGAATGCCGATCGAGAAAATCAGCGCAAACAATGAAACACGATTCAAGGTGAAACCCATCGCCCAGGAAGCGAACAGGGTCAGAGCGAGCGTTACGATAACCGCGACACCCACCACGATTGCTTCACGCCATCCCAGTGCAAACAAAACCAGAAGCACCACCGACATCGTGACGAAGGCGAGTTTGTGAATCAGTTTCTGCGCTTTGTCGGTCGCGGTTTTGCCGTAGTCGCGGGTAATCGATACCTTGATGCCTTCCGGAATCACGCGACCTTGCAATGCCTGCAAACGTTCGCTGATCGCGGTCGTGATATCGGCCGCGTTCGCTCCGGGCTTCTTCGCAATCGCGAGTGTCACGGCGGGCGCAATGCCCGCTTTCGGCCGCTCTGCGCTGCCAATCGGTGCGCCGTGCCAGGCATAACGAATCGGCGAATCGGCAGCGTCCGAAATTTTTGCGACATCCGATAAATACACCGGCATGCCTTTATGCATTCCGATGATGACGCCGGCAATCTGTTCGCGGTCCGCCAGAAAACTACCGATGGTGACCGGAATGACTTGCTGGTTGATCACGCGCTCGCCGGCTTGCTTTACCAGATTTGTTGCCAATAAAGATTGGCTTATGTCCTGCAAGGTAAAGCCATATTCCGCCAGGCGTGTGGCATCGACTTCAACCAGTACTGCGCGATCCGGTGCGCCAATGGTGTAGATGTCGCGTGTGCCGGGAACACGTTTCAATTCGGCTTCGAGCATATGCGCGGTTTGTGCGAGTTCGACGGCACCGCGTTGCGGGTCGTCCGTCCATAAGGTCACACTCATCACCGGCACATCATCAATGCCCATGGGTCGCACCAAAGGCTGACCAACGCCGAGATTCGCCGGTGCCCAGTCGGCATTGGAATAGACCTGGTTATAAAGCCTGACGATGGCTTCCTGGCGCGGAACACCGACCACGAATTCAACCGTGAATATCGCCATGCCCGGACGCGAAATCGAATAGACGTGTTTGACGCCTTCGACTTCCGACAACATCTGCTCGTAGGGAAACGCGACCATGTTTTCTACATCGCGCGAACTTGCGCCGGGAAACGGCACGAACACATTGGCCATCGTGACATCGATTTGCGGCTCTTCTTCGCGCGGCGTAATCAAGACCGCGACCAGACCGAGCAATAGCCCGGCAATCGCGAGGATGGGCGTAAGCGGATTGTTCTGGAACGCTTTCGCGATCCAGCCGGAAAATCCGAGCCGAGGCGAATTCGACATGATTTATTGCTCCGCCTGCTTTTCAGATAGCCGCAAGCTTGCGGCCAACGGATCGGCGGCAATACTTTCACCGGGATTCAAGCCGGAAAGGACTTGCACCTGATCGCCGACGCGATGGCCGAGACGAATCTGCCGAAGACGGATGCCGTTTTCGCCGATCACGTAAACCGACGTGACTTCGCTGCGCATGACCAGACTGCCGGCGGGAATCAGCAAGCCCTGATTACCCGAGCTGGGCAGCAAGGCCTTGACGGTGATGCCGGGTTTCAAATTTTTCGTGCTTGCCGGTAATGACAAACGAACGGTAACGGTATGTGTGTCGGGGTCGGCATCGGGAAATACCGTGATGTTTTCCACCGTCATTTCCTTCCCGTCATCCAGAAGGATTTTTGCCGTCTTGTTTTTTTCGAGCAAGGCGGCTTCCGATTGCGGCAGTGAAACCCTCACTCGCAATTGTTCCGGCGAGTTCATGCCGAAGATGGCTTGCCCCGGAGAAACGGTTTCGCCGACTTGCACGAAACGCTGCCCGATCACGCCATTGAACGGCGCACGTATCACGGTGTAGTCGAGTTGTTGCGAAGATTCGCTGAGTTGCGCGCGTGCCGATGCTAGCTGTGCACGTGCTGCATCGCGGCGTGCAATGGATTGCTCGTATTGTGCTTTCGATATCAGGCGCTTGGCATAAATGTCATTCATGCGCTTGTAATCGGCTTCGGCTTCGGTGGCTTGAGCCTGGGCCGCACTCAATGCTGCCAATGCACGGTTTTGCCCCGACATCTGTTCGACATTGCTGAAGCGGGCGAGGACATCGCCGGCTTTTACTGCATCGTTGACGTCTACCATCAGCGAACTGACACGGCCCGAGGTTTGTGCAGACAGCGTTGCCTGATTGACGGCTTCGACCACGCCGTCCCACTGTCGCAAATTCCCGGTCGTGGTACTCGCCGTTTTAATGAGTGCCAGCCCTTCGATATTGATCGCACTTTTATCGGCAGGCTCGGGGGCGTCACCGCAAGCCGACAAGCCGGCAGCCAGTAGTGCGATGGCAAGATAAGGGTAGAAGGACATGGCTTTGCTCACTGGAAGGCATTGCCGGGCTGGAAGCCGAGCTTGCCGAAAATTTTCGCGGCCGGGCAAAAACCGGTGAACGATGCCTGCAATAAATTCAGGCCGACGAACGCGGTCAGTGCCAGCCCCCAGGGCGAAATGAAATAGACGATGGCGACGCTGACAAGAATCATCACGCCGGCAAATGCCATCACTGCTTTGTCGATATTCATGTTTTTCTCCAGAAATTATTTTTGGTCGGATTTCAAACGTTCGATGCCGAGCGCTTTCATCACGTATTTTTCGTAGATCGGCTCGGAAGTGCCGTGGCGCATCTTGAACAGGAAATATTTTTCGAAGGCGATTTTGGCCAGATGTACCCAGCGGCCTTTTTTTGCCCAGGTGACATTACGTGGCGGAAATTGCGGCAAGGCAACAAACGCCACGCCGTCATCGCCCATGTCGGCCAGACAAACGGCATTCCAGGTGCCTTCAACATCGGCGGGTTTTCCGGCAAGTTCGGCTTCGATATTTTTCACGATGGTCGTGACCATCGATTCGATCATGAAACCGGTTTTCGGCGCACCGGTAGGAATCGGCGTGACTTCCACCGGAGGAATCGCGACGCAAACACCGGCCGCAAAAATGTTTGGATACTTAACGCTGCGCTGGTGTTTATCGACCAACACAAACCCTCTGGGATTGCATAGACCTTCCACATTTGCGACCGCAGGAACGCCCTTGAAGGCGGGCAGCAACATCGCGAAATGGAAGGGCAGTTTGTATTCCATTTGCATCAAGCCCTTGTTGTCATATTCGCTGGCATTGATCGTGCCGTCGATGACTTCATCGATCTTTGCATTGGTCAGCCATTTGATATGGCGTTGCCGGAATTCCGATTCCATCAGACCTTTCGAATCGCCGACGCCACCCAGACCCATGTGGCCGATATAGGGTTCGCTGGTCACGAAGGTCATCGGTACACGATCACGCAATTTTCGTTTGCGTAAATCCGCATCGATGATCATCGCGAATTCGTAGGCCGGGCCGAAACAGCTTGCCATTTGTACGGCGCCGATCACTATCGGTCCGGGATTCTTCAAAAATTCTTCGTAGGCGGCCCAGGCCTTGGTCGCATGCGGCGTGGTGCAGATGGATTGGGTAAAACCGGAGTCCGGCCCCGCGCCCTTGATTTCCTCGAACGCGAGTTTGGGGCCTGTGCAGATAATCAGATAATCGTATTCGATGTTTTGTCCGGCATCGGTGATCACGCATTTCTTGTCGGCGAGGATTTGCGTCACGGCACGCGGAATAAAGGTGATGTCTTTCTTCGCCAGGTATTCGCCCGCCTGCAGGCAAATCTCGTCGGGCTTGCGCCAGCCAACGGCGACCCAGGGATTGGATGGCGTGAAACTGAATTTCTCGCCCTCGCCGATGACCGTGATGCGATAGGTGGAGCCAAGTGTTTCACGCAATTCATAGGCGGCACTCATGCCGCCAAGCCCTGCTCCGATAACAACGATATGTGCCATGACGTCTTACTCCAATAGATGTAGCGCGGATGACGGCGAATATTTTTTATTTGCCGAGCAGATCGCGAACGACGGGTTCCATTCCGGTCAAACCTGCCTGCTTGCCGAAGGCGATCGCGTCTTCGGTACTGTGTTGGCGAAACCAGGCTTCGGTCAGTGCCAGCATGGCACCGCAACGATTGCCGGTACCGCAATGCACCAGCACGCCACCTTCGGCGCCGTTCAGCACTTGCCAGAGTTGATCGGTAAGCGCCTTGTTCAAGCTAGCAGGTCCTTCAACCGGCAGATTGATGTAAGTCAAATTGGCGTCTTTAACTTCCTGTGCTTCGTTTCTGCCCGGCAATTCGTTTTCAGGGCGCAGATTGATCACGGTCTTGATGCCGGCTTCGGCAAGTGGTTTCCACGCATTTGCTTCCGGTTGTCCGCCGGTGATGAGTTGGGGGCGTGGCTGCCTGAAATTCGGGATTAAATGGGAGACATCGGTTTTCATGGGGGGATTACTCGCAATAGATTTTGTGGAGGGTCTGCATCACTTTCTTGACCGGGCCGTTTGGCAGCGAATAAAGCACCGTCTGCGCTTCGCGTCGCGTTTCGACGAAACCGGCTTCGCGCAACACCGCCAGATGCTGGGATAGCGCCGATTGGCTGAGCTCAAGCTGTGCCTGAAGCTCGCCGACACTGAGTTCGCCTTCCACCAGAAGGCAGAGGATCAACAGCCTTTGTTCGTTACCCATCGCTTTCATGAGCGAGGAAGCTTCACAGGCATGGGCCTGCATATCGGCGAGGGAGGCTTTGGCGGCAAGTGTTTTTTTCGACATGGGGCGGGCCGGAAATGATGAATTGAGGCCAATATATTAGAATTATCTAATATAAGCAATAGCTAATATACCTACGTTGGCTGGCATTAAGGAAACAGACAAGAGTCGAGCAATGAAAAACCCCGGCGATGGCCGGGGGTTTGCGATGGCGTGAAGAAGAATTTTCCGATACTCAAGTCATGCGTGTGAGCGTATCGTCCTTGCGGATGAAATGATGGAAGAGCGCCGCCACCACATGGAAGCCGACCAGGAAATAAAAGATATTGGCCAGCAGCTTGTGAATGTCTTCAAGTTGGTGCGCCAAGTTTTCGTTTTCCGCCAGCAATGCGGGCAATTCGATGCCGGTGAAGGGAATCATGATCGCCTTGCCGTCGGTCCAGGCAGTGGCAAGTCCCAGCAAGGGTTGGGCAAACAGGAATACATAGATGGCGACATGCACCAGTTTGCCAAGGCCGTTTTGCCAGGATGGCAACGGCGGTTCGATTGGCGGCATGCCGCGTTTGAAGCGCAGCAGAAGACGTGGAATGAACAGTGCGAAAATCGAGATGCCGAGCCAGAAATGCGATTGCACCATGAACACGCGGCCACTGCTGCCGCGCGGGAATTCACTGCGGAATTCGATCGTGATGTAGGCCAGAACCAACATCAGGAACATCAGCCAGTGTAGATTGCGTTGTGCAGTGCTGTATTTGTTCATGGTGATCCTTGTTCGGCGATACGATTTTACACAATCATACCTTCAAACAATTAGCCAATGCATAGGGTGCGCCTTGGCGCACCATTCTTGGCCATATGCAGACTCAATCAATAAACATATTCCACGCTTATCCAGGTTTTCGCGACATCAAAACCGACATCATCGGCCTGATAGTCGGCATGTTTCAGCAAGGCATTCCATTTCGGTGCAAAGGCCCAGGCCAACGATGCATCCCATTCACTGCCGTAATGGATATTCATACGATCGGATTGAAAATCATGCCATGCGATATTGGCGGTGACATTGCCCCATTTGCGATTCCAGCTCAGGTAGGAATCCTCAAGCCCATTCACGGGGGTGTTCAAAAAGCGATCGGCCCAGCCATTGAAGGCATGCAAAGTGGCGAATGGCGTGGCAAATCCATAACTACCATTGCCGCTTAATTGCTCCCATCCTGCCTTGAAAGTATTGGCTTTCCAGATCATGCCGCCTTCCAGAAACACATAATCGGCATCAATCGCGTTGCTACCATTGGCGTAATCATTTTGTTTCGTATATTCGGCATTTGCCAACCAACCCAGGCCTTCCTTGTTGTCGTGTTTTGCAACGTAACGAAGGCCGATGTTTTGATGCGAGCTTAGCGGAAGAGTTTCGTTTTCAATGAAATGTGCGTAGCCGGTTAATACGCCCGGGCCGAGTTTGTGGCTCAGGCTCAACAGATGCGCATCGAGCTGCCAGCGTGCAAGATCTTCGTTGGGATGGTAGTCGCCGTAAATTCGCAATGCACGGTCAAGATAGGTGTAGCGGAAATTCAAGCCGTTGCCGAATCGATGCTCGATATTCAGTGCATCGAAAGTCTGTTCGTTCTGGCGCCAGCCGACATTGCCGAAAAAACGCTGGTTGTCGTAAATAATGCGCTGGCGACCGAGCATGAATTTGCTGGCATCGCTCGGGGCGTATTGCACATAAGCCTGGTTGAGTTCGGTATTGTCCGGATCCACAACGACCGGATAGGCCGTTTGATAATTCGCCGTGCTGTTGAAGTCTTCGTTGAATAGATGCGAAGTATGTTCAAGTTCCACCACGCCGCTCCAGCCACTACGTATGGGCGTGCGATAGCCGAGTCGAAGTCGCAGCGTGTTGGCATTCGCATTGTTGGCGAATGCGTTGTCGTTCACCAGCTCCATACGCCAGCGCGCGTCGAAAAGCAGCTTTCCGTCTGCGTCTTTCGTCATGACGGGTTCGGCGGCGAATATTGGTAGTGCGATCAATGCGAGGCTCAAAGCATTGACGATCCGTAATTTCCTGTTCATTTCAAACTCCCGCAAGGACTGAAGTAAGTTTGGGCGCATTGAAAATTCGCGCCATGACATGAATCAAGCCAGATCGATTCTGTAGGAGCCCGCTCTGTGTACCAAGCGCAGCGAGGTGCACACAGAGCTGGCGATGTAGCCGGGAGTGTTCGCCAGCACAGCGTATTTCGCTGTGCGAAATGCTGAGCGGGCTCCTACGGGGATGCCACGATTCTGTGTGTGTAGGAGCCCGCTCTGTGTACTGAGCGCAGCGAGGTACATACAGAGCTGGCGATGTAGCCGGGAGTGTTCGCCAGCTCAGCGTATTTCGCTGTGCGAAATGCTGAGCGGGCTCCTACGGGGGTCCTACGGGAGGATGGAGCTGCAACCCAGGGCTTCGAGTCCACTATGCAGCAAGGGTATCGTGCTCAGCCAAGGCGCCAGCACGGTAACAATTCCGGCAATACCAATAACCATACTTCCAATGATGCGATTTTTTGGTTTCGTCAGTAATCCGCCGAGTCGCACACCGCTCCAGCTCAGCGCGGTCATCGCCGGCAGGGTGCCCAGACCGAAACACATCATGATCAAGCCGGCTTGCAATGGACTTGCACTGAGCCAGGCAGCAATCAGCATGGTGCCACTGAGCCCGCAGGGTAAAAATCCCCAGAGAAAACCCTGTGCGAGCATCCGCAGACCGGGATTCTTCGGCAAGCGTTTTTGCAACGGCTGCAGGAAGCTCCACAGCCATTGATTGGGTTTGTTCAACCAGGAAAACCGGGCCTTGGTGTCGAGCAAACGAATGGCAACCAACAACAATACAATGCCAACTGCCGCACGCGCCATGATGCTCAGGGTTTCGATCGGGATTAACCGGATAAAGCCAGTGCTGATGCTGCCAACAATGACACCAGCCAATGTGTACGCAAGCACGCGGGCCACATTCAACAACAAGGCATTCCTGAAAGGCGAGGTCGATACTTGCGCCGGAATGGCGGTGGCGATGCCGCCACACATCAATACGCAGTGCGTGCTGCCCAGCAGGCCGCTCAGGAAAGCGGCGCCCAATAAAATCAGGTCAACCGGCATCGTTTTTGTAGTCGCCGGTTTTTGTTTCAGTGCCCGCTTCGTTTTCCGAGGCAAGAATATCCAACGCCGCCGATTCCAGATTCTCGAATTGGTTGCTGCGCAGGGCCCAGATAAAAATGCCGATCGCGATCAGCAGGAAAATCAATGACACCGGAATCAGTACGAGCAGGATATTCATTGCGAAACCGATACTTTCCTTAACCTGAGTGCGTTGACTGACACCAACAAGGAGGAAGTTACCATGCCGAGGGCGGCAAAACCGGGATGGATCAAGCCCATCGCCGTTATCGGAATGCCGACAAGGTTGTACAACAATGCCCAGGTCAGATTTTGTTTGATAATGATCTGGGTTTTAATGGCAATGGCACGCGCTGCCAGTATACGATCCAGTTTTTCACCGCAGATGATCATGTCGGCCGAGCGCTGTGCAATCGCGGCGCCGCTGCCCATGGCAATCGAGACATCGGCGCTTGCGAGAACCAGTGCATCATTGATGCCGTCGCCGATCATCGCGATCGAATGTCCTTCCGATTGCAGTGTTTTCAGATAGGCCTGCTTTTGATCGGGGTTTTGTCGGGAGGCGGTATTGGAAATGCCGATTTCTTCGGCAAACTTATCGACGGTAATGGCGGCATCGCCACTCAATAAATGCACTTGCAGACCGGCATCCTGCAAAGCCGTGACCGTGTTTTTTGCATCCGAACGTGCATTGTCTTTTAATGAGAAACTGGCCAATGCCTGTTGGCCGTCGCCCAGCCACAGACGTCCATCGTCAATGGCATTCGCGGCGAAATCGGCGCTGCCGATTCGATATTCTTTTTCATCAATGAAGCCGCATATTCCTTTGCCGGGAATCAGTTGAACATAGTTTGCCTGCAAATTTGTCGCTTCCGGAAACGCCGACGCAAGCGGATGCAAACTGTTTTTTTCCAGGGCGCAGGCAATGGCAAGCGCGTGGTTTTTATCTTCGGTGAAATAATGATCGTCTGTACGGGTGATTTTCCCTTGTGTCAGTGTGCCGGTCTTGTCGAAGATAAAGCTGTCGACTTTCGCGAGTTTCACCAGATTGTCATTGCTGAAACTCAGTACGCCGATTTTCGCCAAGGCACTTTGCGCGCTCGCGAAAGCCGCAGGCAGTGCGAGTGCCAGTGCACAAGGGCAACTGACCACGAGAACCGCAAGCGCGATTTCGAAAGCATGCGCCGAACCCATCAGCGACCAGAAGCCATAGACCAGAACGGTGATTAGCAGAATGCCGATCACGAAATAGCGTGCGATACGTTCGGCATAATGCAGCACGCCGGATTTTTTCAATTGCGCCAATTCCACCCGATACAGCAATTGCGAAAGCTGGGTATCATGCCCGACTTGGGTTACTTGCAAGCGGGCCGAGTGCAAGCTGCCGATACTGCCGGCAAGAATAAAATCGCCCTTGTGCTTGGTGACGGGTTTCGCTTCGCCGGTCAGCAAGGATTCGTCGAATGAAGCGACATCGCTCAGTAAAATGCCATCGGCGGAAACGCTTTCGCCCGGATTGATGCACAGGGTATCGCCGGGTTGGAGTTCGGCAACCGGAATCGCGATTTGTTGTTCCACACGAATGACTTGCGCCAGATAAGGTTGGGCACGTGCGAGTGCATCGGATTGTTCGTAGGCCGCTTGCCGTGTTTGATATTCGAGATAGCGCGCGACCAGTAAAAACAGCACAAACATCACGGCGGCGTCGTACCAGACATGTTGTCCGCCGACCAGGGTTTGATAGAAGCTGCCGAAATACGCCAGCAGAATCGAACTGGCGGCGAGTACATCCATGCCCAGCGTTTTTTGTCTTAGTTCGCGCAGCATGCCGCGGATGAATGGCATGCCGCTGTAGAAAACCACCGGCGTTGCGGTGACGAAGCAGAGCCAGCGAAACAGGTCGCGGGTCCATATCGACATTTCATTTGAAGTGTCCAGATACAGGGCTTCGGCAAACATCATCGTTTGCATCGCGACCAGTGCGGCCAGACCGATTCGCAGCAGCAGGGTTCTCTTTTCCTGCGCGCGCGATTTTTCAAGTTGACTGCCCTGCGTCAAAAAAGCGCGGTAACCCAGGCGTTGCAGGCAGGAAATCAATTGCGACAAAGGTATCGCGGCTTGTTGCCAGCGCAGGTGAAGACGGCCGGTGACGGCATTGACGCTGACTTCGCTCACGCCTTTCTGCTTGCTCAGTGCGCGATCGATCAGCCAGGCACAGGCAGCGCAATGCATGCCCTGTACCGAAATGATGATGTCGTCGCAACCATCACGAAAGCGCGAGTGTTGCGTAAGCGTGTCCGGATGATCCCAGGCGCTTAAATCAATCGGATTGGCGTCTGCCTGAGGTGCCTGTTCGGTGCGCAGTTTGTAGTAATCGTAGAGCCCGGCATCGTTAATCCATAGTGTCGCGGCGCTGCAACCGGTGCAGCAAAATGATTGCAGCTTGCCGTGGATGTCTTCACGGACCGGTTCCTCTGAAATTGCCTGCCCACAATGAAAACACAGGCAATTTTCATTTGCGCGCAGCTTGATGCCGACATCATTCACTGCAGCGTTCACGGCAAGCGTACCGACGCCTTCAGATCAGCCGTGCTGGATTGTTTGTGCAGACGGCCGACCACCCGCCATTGCGAATCCATGTCGGACAATTGCAAAAGCCAGTCATGGTTTCTCGTCACTGCCTCATGACTGATATAGCGTTCGCCCTGTCGTTCCAGCACCAACTTGATATCCTGCGTTTTGTCGACGGGATGTTGCAGGTCGAGCATCAATTGCTTGCTGGCCAGGGGGTTTGGACTGGAAACAACCCATTGCCCGTTCGAGACATCCAGGGTGGCGGTGATATTTTTTTTCGCGGCCAAGGTGTCGGCGCTCAGGTCGGACTGCTGGATCTGGGCCACGCGGGTGACCGGCATATTCATTTCATCGGTGGCCTTGGCCAGACCGGCAATATGCAGGGTGTAAAAGCCGGCGATGGCGGTCAGTACGGGGATGCCGAACATCAGCCAGACCATCGGTTCTTTTATGGCGCTAGTCGTTTTCATGGTCGTCATCATGATTCCCGTCATTCTCGAGTGGCGCGATAAAACGACTTTCCTCGATAACTTTGGCATCGCCATCGGTTTGTTCAAGAACGAATTTTACATCGGCAACGCCTTTTACCTTGCCGGGTTTCGCGACCAATGTAATCGGCAAGGTTTGCACTTCTTCCGGGTCCAGCGAAATGTTGCCGGAGAAATGTTCTATTTCGATATCGGCGTGGCTATCAACGCTTACTTTGTAAGTGTGGGCATGATTATCCTTGTTGATTACGCGCAAGGTATAGGCGTTCTCGATATTGCCATCATCGTTCAAATGATAAAGCTGTTTGTCGCGCATTACGTCGACGATCAGCGGGCTGCGCTGAATAATGCCAACGGCAAACACGGCAAACAACACCAGCAGCAAAACGCCATACACAATAATGCGTGGACGAATGACATGGCTCGCTTTCGCTTCCAGCTGATGTTGTGTGGTGTAGCGAATCAACCCGTGCGGATATTCCAGTTTATCCATGATCGAATTGCAGGCGTCGATGCAGGCGCCGCAGGCGATGCATTCGTATTGCAGGCCGTTCCGGATATCAATGCCGGTTGGGCAGACTTGAACGCAAAGCGTGCAATCAATGCAATCGCCGAGTTCTTCCGGCGCCGGTTTTGTATCGGACACTTCAAACGGCACGAAACCGTGATCATTCAATTTGCTCAGGGGCAGCAGGCCGCGTGCACGTTCCAGCACGCTGGGCAGACTGCCTTTCCGGCGCGAGCCACGGGTTTCGCCGCGCAAGCTGTCATAAGCGATGATCAAGGTATTGCGATCAAACATCGCGCTTTGGAAGCGGGCATACGGGCACATGTATTTGCAAACCTGCTCGCGCAGGAAACCGGCGTTACCCCAAGTGGCGAGGGAATAAAACAGGACCCAGAAAGTTTCCCAGCCGCTCCAGCTAAATGGCAGAAAACGATCGGCCAATTCCTTGATCGGCGTGAAGTAGCCGACAAAGGTAAAGCCGGTCCAAAGCGCCAATATCAACCAAAGACTGTGCTTGCCGAACTTGCGCAGGATCTTGTTGCCGTTCCATGGGCTGGCATCCAGTTTCATGCGCTGGTTGCGGTCTCCTTCGAGTTTCTGTTCGACCCACAAAAAAGCCTCGGTCCACACCGTTTGCGGGCAGGCGTAACCACACCATAAGCGTCCGGCCAACGCGGTAAAAAAGAAAAGCGACAGCCCAGCCATGATCAGCAGCAGGGCAAGAAAAATAAAATCCTGCGGCCAGAACACCAGATTGAAAATATAAAACTTGCGGGCCGGCAAATCCCAGAGCACGGCCTGGCGCCCATCCCAGTTCAGCCAGGCAACGCCGTAATAAAGTCCCAACAGAACCAGCAAGGCTAATCTTTGCAAACGCTGGTAACGGCCCTTGATTTCGCGCGGATAAATTTTCTTTTCCGAAACGTACAGCGGGCCATCGTCAACCAATTGTGCCGCAATGCTCTTGTTCACTGCGCTTCCTTCGACAGCGGCTTGTTGAATCGGCTCGCGGGCCTGAGCAGAATCCAGGTAAACAAACTGGAACTGGCGGTGGCCAGCCAAAACATGAAGAAGCCGATCGTGTAACCGGCTTCGCGATTGATATGGATATGGTTGAACGTGATGTCGCGCAATTGCAAAGGATCGACAAACGCGAAGAACACCATGGTGGCGACACCCGCCGCAAAAAATGACGGCCACAGGATGGCCCCGACCCGCTGGATCATCGGGCGGGGCGGGTGATCAAAGGCGTCGGGTGTCGTCATGATTATTCCGTTTTCTCTTTCTTGCCGTGAGACAGCGACCAGACATAGGCACCGACCAGGCGGATTTGGGTATCCGAAAGAATAGCGCCGTGTGCCGGCATCTGGCCATTGCGGCCTTCGCGTACGGTTTGCTTCATCGTTTCGAATTCGTTGCCGTATAGCCAGACATCATCGGTCAGATTCGGTGCGCCAAGTGCCTGGTTGCCCTTGCCATCGGCACCGTGACAGGCGGCGCAAATGCCGTCAAAACGTTTTTTGCCGTCGGCCGCCAGGCTGGCATCCACTTGCATGCCTGAAAGACTTTGCACATAGACCACCACTTGCGAAATGCCCGCTTCACTTTCCATCGGGCCTGCGAGTGCCGGCATCGCGGCCTGACGACCGTCACGAATAGTCGTCAGAATATCGTCGGGCGAATTAGGCCATTGCCAATCACTGTTGGTCAGATTTGGGAAACCACGCGCACCACGGGCATCCGAGCCATGGCACATCGCACAATTATTGATGAAGATGCGCTTGCCGGTGGTAAGCGCTTTTGCATCCTGTGCAATAACATCGATGGGCTGGTTACGGAATTTGCCAAAGCTTTTCGCCAATTTTTCATCGCCTGCTTTTTTCTCAAGATCATGCTGGGCTTTCGAGCTCCAGTTGCCTTCGCCTTTGAACGAACCAAGGCCGGGGAACCAGACTAGATAGGCGATGCCGAAAACGATCGTCAGGTAGAACAGATTGATCCACCAGCGTGGCAAGGGATTGTTGTACTCGGTCAGGTCGCCGTCCCAGACATGGCCGGTGGTCTGCGTATCGACGGTATCGCCTTTTTTGCGCTGTGCGGTCCACCAAAGCAGCCAGACACAGGCGACGATATTGAACACCACGAAAAAAATGATATAGGTTGACCAGGTAAAACTCATGGCGATACCTCTTCATTGTCTTCGAGCGGGATATTGGCGGCATCGCTGAATTCGCCATGACGCTTGCTGCTATAGGCCCACGCGGTGCCTGCGATAAAGGCAAGCAACAACACCAGACTGATGATTCCGGAAATCATGTTTATTCTCCTTTTGGCGCGTGTTTGCCAAGGGCTTGCAAGTACGCGATGACAGCGTCCTGCTCGGTTTTATTCGATACTTGTTCAGCGGCACCTGCGAAATCGGCATCGGTGTAGGGATCGCCGAGTGTCCTGAGTGCGTGCATGCGGCCGATGATTTCTTCCGCATTCACGGTGTTTTTCGACAGCCATGGATAACCCGGCATATTCGATTCCGGAACCACATCGCGCGGATTGTTCAAATGCACGCGATGCCAGTCGTCCGAATAACGGCCACCAACGCGGGCCAGATCAGGACCGGTGCGTTTGCTGCCCCACTGGAACGGACGGTCATAGACCGATTCGCCGGCCAGTGAATAATGGCCATAGCGTTCGGTTTCGAAACGCAGCGTGCGAATCATTTGCGAATGGCAGTTGTAACAGCCTTCGCGGATATAAATGTCACGACCGGCCAGTTCGAGTGCCGGGTAGGGTTTCACGCCCGGCAATGGCTTGATGGTTTCGGCTTGATACATCAGCGGGACGATTTCAGCCAGCCCGCCGAACGAAATCACGATAGCGATCAGGATCGCCATCAAGCCCACATTGGTTTCTAGTTTTTCATGGCTCATGATTTTTCTCTCAGGCGTGCTGGGCGTCGGCGACGGGAATCAATACGGGATTCGTATGTTTTCCCTTCGCGAGCTGGAAGGTTTTAATCACATTGATCACCATCAGCACCATGCCGGTGATGACGAGCAGGCCGCCGCAGAAACGGATGAAGTAATACGGATAGGTGAACTTCAGGATTTCGACGAAAGCGTAGGTCAAGGTGCCGTCTTCATTGGTCGCACGGCTCATCAAGCCCTGGCCGATACCCGAGATCCACATCGATACGGTGTAAAGCACGACACCGATCGTGTGTACCCAGAAATGCAGGTCGATCAATTTTTTCGACGCCATGTCTTTCAAGCCAAGGCACCACGGAATCAACATGTAGATCGAGCCCAGCGAAATCATCGCGACCCAACCCAGCGCACCGGAGTGCACGTGGCCGATGGTCCAGTCAGTGTAGTGGCTGAGTGCATTGACGGTCTTGATCGACATCATCGGACCTTCGAAGGTACTCATGCCGTAGAACGACAAGGACACGATCAGGAATTTCAGTATCGGATCGGTGCGCAATTTATGCCACGCGCCCGACAGCGTCATCATGCCGTTGATCATGCCGCCCCAGCTGGGTGCGAGCAGGATCAGCGAGAACACCATGCCGACGCTTTGCGCCCAATCGGGAATCGCGGTGTAGTGCAGATGGTGCGGACCGGCCCACATGTAAATGGCGATCAGTGCCCAAAAATGCACGATCGAAAGACGATACGAATAAATCGGGCGACCGGCACGGCGCGGCACGAAGTAATACATCATGCCGAGGAAGCCGGCCGTCAGGAAAAAGCCGACCGCGTTATGGCCATACCACCATTGCACCATCGCATCGACGGCACCCGAATAAATCGGATAGCTATGCGTGAGACTGGTAGGAATTGCCAATGAATTCACGATGTGCAGTACGGCAACGGTGAGGATGAAAGCGCCGTAAAACCAGTTGGCGACATAGATATGGCGAACTTTGCGTTTGACGATGGTGCCGAAGAACAGCACGGCGTAAGCGACCCAAACGACCGCGAGCAGAACATCGATTGGCCAGATCAGTTCGGCATATTCCTTGCCCTGCGTGAAGCCCATTGGCAAGGTGACTGCAGCCAGCACGATGACCAGTTGATAACCCCAGAACACGAAACTCGCCAGCTTGTCCGAAATCAGCCTTGCGTGACAGGTTCGCTGCACGACATAGAGACTGGTTGCGAACAGGGCGCAGCCACCGAAGGCAAAAATCACGGCATTGGTGTGCAGGGGCCGAAGGCGGCCATAGCTGAACCAGGCGATGTCGAAGTTCAAGGCAGGCCACATCAGCTGTGCGGCGATCAGAAGACCGACCAACATGCCAACGCACCCCCAGACGACCGTCATGACTGAAAATTGCAGTACGACTTTATCGTTATAAGTTTCCGGACTTGTACTCATGCTGCTCTCCATTGAATCCGGGCTAATTTTCAACCGGATCGGTGTGTGGCCATTTGACCCAGATCAAGTCGGTTAGGCCTCGTGCTTTCAGGGCTATGCTTGCCAGCGCACATTCCATGCCTGCAGTACTTGTTATACTGGACAAACAAGTATTGGCGTGGATTTCGAGCGTCCAATTCAATTCTGGAGTCTTGATCCCCCATGGCCGAACCAGTAGTCGATCTAGCCCGTTTGCGACAGAGTTGCGCGAAATGTTCGCTGCAAACCCTGTGCCTGCCTGCGACTATCGGGCTGGACGATCTTAATCAGCTCGATCGCGTGGTGAAAAACCGCCGTCCAATGCAGCTTGGCGATCATCTGTATCGTTCGGGACAGGCGCTGGGTGCACTTTATGTGGCGCGCGAAGGTGCGTTCAAAACCACGATTACCGACGAACAAGGCATGAGCCAGGTGATCGGCTTCCATTTACCGGGGGAATTGATTGGATTGGATGCGCTGGGTTCGGGGGCGCACGCCTGCGATGCCCAGGCACTGACACAGGCCAATGTTTGCGAAATTCCGCTATCGCAACTTGAATCAGTCGCCGCGCAGGTGCCTGGCCTGCAACATCAATTACTCAGGATTATCGGCCAGAGCATCAACCGCGACCACAGTCATCTTGAAATGCTGGGGGTAAAAAGCGCGGGTGACCGGATGGCATTGTTTATCCACGGTATGACCGAACGTTACCGATTGCTGGGGCGACCGGCAGAATTACTGGTGTTGCCGATGAGCCGGCAGGATATCGGCAGTTATCTCGGCCTGGTGATTGAAACCGTCAGCCGCACGCTGAATAAAATGCAGGAAGACGGCATCATCAGCGTGCATGGCCGCCAGGTAAAAATCCTGGACATGAAGCGTCTGGCGACAATGGCTCACACCACCAGCGACAAGGTCATCGGCAATAAAATCTGAAATCAGTGTGCGAACAAAATCGGAGCCGGCGAATGATGGTTCAATTCGCGGGTAACTCCGCCCAAAACGAACTCGCGAAACCGCGAATGGCTATAACCGCCCGCCACGATTAACTGCGCATCGGTTTGTTTGCAGTATTCGACAATCGCCTCGCCTGCGGTTTTGCCCATCGCAGGTTGCGTGACCACGCGTAGATTCAAATCATGCCGTGCCAGATGGGCGGCAATATCGGCACCCGGCTGTTCACCGTGGGCCGATTCACCGACTTTCGGATCAATCATCAGGATATCGATGCTTTTGGCGTGTTTCAGGAACGGCATGGCGTCGTGAACCGCGCGTGCTGCCTCGCGGCAAGGTTGCCAGGCGATCAACACACGCTCAAAACCAGTCTGTGATAAATGCGGAACGCGTAACACCGGACGGCCCGAGTTCATCAGCAACTCGATGAAATTGTTTTCCAGCGGATGGTTTTTCTGGTTCGGTGCGCCGGCACCCACGATGACCAGATCGGAATAGCGCGCATGCATCGCGCAGGTCTGCGCGCCGGTCATCAAGACCGTGCTTTCCACGCGAACTTCGAATTTGATGCCCTGCTTGCCGAGTTTTTCTCGTAGTTCATCGGCCAGGATGTTCGCGTTCTTCAATGCGTCATCGTAGAAGGCGCTGTACATCTGGTAGGGATAGACGCCCCACTCATTCGGCACCGGCACCGGAAATTCGACCGGAATCACCACGGCCAGATGGGCGTCATCCCGTTCGGCCAGTTGCATGCCGACGGCTAAAGCGGCTTCGTCACCCTGGAAGCGGGTGATGGCGACCATAATATCCTTGAACATGACGAGTCCTCCGATTAAGTGCCAACAATGTAGGTTCAGCCTAGTCCTTGTCGCCTGAACCACATTGATCTCAATCAAATTTGACCGTTTTTTTGTCGTCGACTAAGCGGTGTTTTCCAGCGTCGATATCAGGGCCTCCAGCTCCGGTTGAAGCAGATCGGCGTGGGCGGGACGATCCAGCAGTTTCTGCAAAGGTTCCGGAACCGTGATGCTTTGTTGAATCAGCGGTTCGACCACGGTTTCGAATTTCGCCGGGTGGGCGGTGGCGACGACGCACCAATCGCGTTGATCACCGGCATCACGCAAGCGCTGGAGTGCCACCATGCCGCAGGCCGTGTGAGGGCAGATGATTTCATCGTATTTGTCGAGGGTTACCGGAATGGCGCGGCGAATTTCATCGTCGCCGACGCTTTCCACCCTGACGATGGCCTGATGGATTTTCTTGTCGGGATACAAAAAGCGCAGACGTTCAAGATTGCTCGGTGCGCCAACATCCATCGCATTGGCAAGCGTGCTTAGACTATCGCGTGGCGTGTATTTTCCGCTATCAAAAAAATCCGGCAGTACATGGTTTGCATTGGTGGCCAACACGATATCGCCGATCGGCGCGCCCGCGGCCTTCGCAAGAACGGCGGCAAAGGCATTGCCGAGATTACCGGATGGAATGATGAAATTCAGTGCCTGCTTGCCGTCTGCCAGTTTTGCGTATTGCACGGCAGCCCAGGCGTAATAACTCATTTGTGGCAACAATCGACCCAGATTGATACTGTTGGCAGAAGTGAGCGCGTATTGTTCGGATAAGTCCTTGTCGGCGAAGGCGGATTTCACCAAACGCTGGCAATCATCGAAGCTGCCCTGCACGCGATAGCTGTGGATATTGTCGCCAAAGCAACTCAGTTGATGTGCCTGTCGTGCCGATACCCGGCCATCCGGAAACAAAACAATCACTCGTACACTGTCATGCTGATGAAAAGCAGCCGCGACCGCACCGCCGGTATCGCCGGAGGTCGCTACCAAAATGGTTCTTGTTTTGTTCTTCGCCGGAACGGCGGCGAAACATTCGGCAAGAAAACGTGCGCCGACATCCTTGAAGGCCGATGTCGGGCCATGAAAAAGTTCGAGCAGAAAATCATCTTTCGTGTTCAATGATTTTAACGGCGCTGGAAAATCAAATGCGCGCTCGATCATCGCAGGCAGCTTTTCTGCCAGAAGATCATCGGCGAAAAATGGCGAGATTACTTGCAAGGCGGCTTCCTGATAGGTTTCGGAAGCGAGCAAGGCCGCCAGATGGATTTGCGGTATATGTTCCGGCAAATACAAGCCGCCATCGGGAGCGATGCCTTCGATGATGGCTTGATGCAGGGGGATCGCCGGTGACTGACCGCGTGTACTCAGGCAGAGCATGACAACACCTCCGCGCGTGGGCCAGCCACTTTGGAAATAAAAATATCGCTTTCCAAACCCGCTTCGAGAAACGCCTGCTGCATATGTTTTGCAGTGGTCTCTGCAATTTCCTTGCCGACACACCAGGCAAAAACGCTGGGCCCGGCACCGGAAATGCTGGCACCCAAGGCGCCGTGACCGAGCGCCGCCTGTTTCACTTTCGCAAAGCCCGGGATCAAGGGCGAACGTCGTGGTTCAATCAGTACATCATTCAAGCCACGACCGATCAATGAAAAATCGGATTTAAAACAACCGGTCAACAGCAAGGCCAGGCTTTCACTTTGTCCGACAAATTCTTTCAGCGCGTAATGACCGGCCAGGGCTTCGCGCGCCTTTCGGGTTTCAAGAACGAAATGCGGATGCACCAAAGCGCAATACAAATTATCCGGTGTTGGAATTGCGATCAGCGAATCCTGCGTCGCCAAGACCAGGCCGCCCAGCAATTGCGGACCGACATTGTCGCCGTGATAACTGCCCGATGCGGCGGCTTCGCCTTCGAGCGCGTAGCGATACAAAGCCTCGCGTGGCAAGGGTGTGTAGAGCAAGGCATTCGCGGCAACCACGGCAGCGGTAGCGCTGGCAGCGGAGCCGCCCATGCCGGAACCCAGTGCGATGCCTTTTTCGATTTCGATGTCATAACCGTAATCAAGATGCAGATCTTCCCGCATCGCGCGCAATGCGCGCGCGGCGGTATTGTTTTCGGTTTCGAGCGGTAGTTCGGTCAGCGTGCCGCGAATGGCGATCACGCGAATATCCTTCGTATTGGTGCGACGCACTGTAACGGTATCACCGGCACCTTCAATGCTATGTCCGAGAATATCGAAACCGACGCCGACATTGCCGACCGAGGCAGGTGCGAATGCCGTTGCAACAGCAGCACTCATAACTTGGCTCCCAGATGTGCAGCAACACGTAACACATCGGCATACACGCCGGCTGCAGTCACTTCCGGTCCTGCGCCGGGACCTTGCACGACCAGCGGATTTTTCTGGTAACGGCGCGTGGTGAATTGCACGATATTGTCGGTAGGTTTCAAACTGGCAATGGCATGTGATTTGTCCAACGCCATTACCGATACTTTTGCGACGCCGTTTGAATTCAAACTGGCAACGTGACGCAACACCTTGTTTTCTTTTTCTGCGGCTTTGAATCGCTGCAACATATCGGCATCCATTTCATTGATTCTTGTGAAAAATTCATCGCGTGATAAATCTTGCAGGAATGATGGCACCAGACTCTCGATCTCGACTTGTTCGAGACTCAGGGCATGGCCCATTTCGCGGGCAAGAATGACAAGTTTACGCGCAACATCGACACCGCTTAAATCATCGCGCGGGTCAGGCTCGGTATAGCCGAGCTCGCGCGCCTGCATCACCAATTGCGAAAAAGCTTGCGAGCCATCATAGCTGCCGAATAACCACGAAAGCGTTCCCGAGAAAACGCCATCGACTGCCTGCACTTCATCGCCGGTATCGAGCAAGTCGCGCGTGGTCTGGATAATCGGCAAACCGGCGCCGACCGTGGCTTCGTAACGGAAGCGGGCGCCGCTGTGTTGGCAGGCTTCACGAATGGCTTGGTAACGGGCGAAATCGCCACTGCCGGCCTGCTTGTTCGGCGTGATTACGTGGATGCCTTGCTGCAACCACGAGGCATAACGCGACGCCACTTCGGTATTCGAGCTGCAATCGATCATCATGCAATGCGGCCCATGCAGGCTGCGCAGATGCTCACCGATGGCATCGAGACTCACTGGTTCGGCCGCTGCCAGTTGTTCGGAGACATTATTCAAATCCAGACCGCTATCACTCAGCAACATGCGACTTGAATTGGCGATGGCACAAAGCCGCAAGGAAATATTGGATTCTTTCAGCAAACGTTTTCGTGTCGCTTCGAATTGTTGCAATAACACGCGCCCGACATTGCCCGGGCCAATCAGGCCGACCGAAATCGTCAAGGCCGATAAATAAAAACCGGCATGCACGGCACGCAAGGCGCGTGCGATATCACTGGCTGCCACCGCGACCGAAATATTCCGTTCCGATGAACCTTGCGCGATTGCCCGCACATTGACGCTTGCACGGGCGAGACTGTCGAACAGGCGACTGGCAATGCCATGCGTACCCACCATGCCATCACCGACAATCGCAAGCACCGCGACTTCTTCTTTCGCGTCAATATCGGCGATTTGTCCGAGCAGCAATTCGCGGGCGAAAGTATCACGCAAGGTTTTGACTGCTGCGGCACGATCATTCAAACGCACCGTGCAACAAATCGAGTGTTCACTCGAGGCCTGCGAAATCATCACCACCGAGACATCGGCCTTATGCAGTGCCGCGAAAACACGTTCGGCGGTGCCCGGTACACCCATCAAACCGGTGCCTTCAATCGTGACCAAAGCCAAATCGGTAATCGCACTGACGCCTTTTACCGGTGGCAGTGTACTGGGTATTTTCGAAATCACGCTGCCGGGATGTTCCGGCTTGAAACTGTTGCGGATACGCAGCGGAATATTTGCTGCCATCACCGGCTGCAAACTTCTCGGGTGCAACACCTGTGCTCCAAAATAGGCGAGCTCGCAGGCTTCTTCGAACGACAGGCTCGGCACCCATTCCGCTTCCGGTACCAGACGCGGGTCGGCCGACAGCACGCCGTCAACATCGGTCCAGATCGTGAGCTCTTTCGCCGAGAATAATTTTGCGAAAATCGCACCGGACCAATCGCTACCATTGCGGCCAAGAACACGCGCCTTGCCATCTTTATCGCTGGCGATAAAACCGGTCACGATAATGCGGTCGGCCTGATGTTGTGCTCGCCACGCTCTCAAGTTTTCCGCACTCGAAGGCCAATCAATATCGATGCCGAGATTATTGTCATCGTGTATGACCAGTACTTTGCGTGCATCCAGATAATCGGCTTGGACGCCAAGCGAAACCAGATGCGCATGTAATAAATACGCAGACCAGACTTCGCCCAGACCCTGTATCCATTCGAATGCCGTTTCCGGCAAGGATTTCAGCAGGGAAAGTGCATGCAGCACTTCACGCAAGCGTTCGCTTTCGGCATTAAAAAAATCGCCAGCGGCTGCGCGGTTACTGGTCAGCAAACTATCGGCTGCTTCGAGATGGCGTTTCAGCATTTGATCGAGCAAAGCCTGCCATGCGTCATCCTGGACCGCAGCCAGCTGTGCGCAGCGAATCAGATTGTCGGTCGTCCCTTTCAAGGCCGAGACAACGGTGACCTGGGTAGTGAATCCGGTTTCAGTCAGCAAAAGTTGAGCTGCATGCGCAATTCGCGTGGCATCGGCCATGCTGGTGCCGCCAAATTTGTGCGCAAGGACTGTGGAAACTGCTGCTGACATGGTGAATCTCCTACGGGTTAGAACACCGCGGAGACTATCCCCGCGCTGCTCGCGGGGCGGGGGCTGAACTTATGGGTTCATTCCACGCACCACGCGTACCGGCAACCGGTAGTTGTAGTGGTGGTGGTAATGAGCACAGACATGAGGCCCGCAGCTACGGAACCGGTAGGGTTCAATGGCTTGCTTGCGAAGATTGGCTGTGCGTAGTTCATGGCCCGACTAGACCGCATCGGTGGGGGGCTTGTCAAGCCGGGGCCCCAATTAGAGCAAAGGTGTAAACTAGCGCCATGAATATTTTCAAGATTTTTACCCTCGAAGCCGCCCATCGTTTGCCGAATGTTCCGGTCGGCCACAAATGCGCGCGCCTGCACGGCCATTCGTTCCGGGTCGAATTGCATCTGGATGGCCCGGTCGATCCGCATACCGGCTGGGTGATGGATTTTTCCGAAGTCAAAAGCATTTTCAAGCCGCTTTACGAGCAACTGGACCATCATTACTTGAATGATATTCCCGGGCTGGAAAATCCGACCAGCGAAAATCTGGCGATCTGGATCTGGAGCCAGACCAAGCCCTTGATGCCATTGTTATCGGAAGTAGTAGTGCACGAAACCTGCACGGCGGGTTCGCGATACAGCGGCAAGTAATTTTGCAGGATGCTCATGTGGGAGCTGCTTCAGCAGCGATAGAAATCATCAGATTGCGATGATCATAATCATTTGATCGCTGCTGAAGCAGCTCCCACGAGGGCAACAAAATTTTCAAGCTGTCTAGGTCTATCGGCAAACACCCGCCCCAGAAACGGCGTCGCAATGCAACGTTGCAATGCCTCGAAATATTCTTCGGCAAACAATAAATCCGGATCGGTGCCGGCAGCAATCCAGCCAGCGCAATCGATACCCTCTTCCTTCAAGGCCCGTTCCGTGAGCCGTGCATGATTGATGCAGCCGAGTTTCAGTCCGACCACAAGAATGACGGTGCAGTCCAGTGCACGCACGAGATCTGACTGGTCAATCGTCTCGCTTAAAGGCGCCAGCCAGCCACCAACGCCTTCCACCAAAACAAAATCGGCTGCTTTCTTTACTTGCCGATAGGCATTCAAAACAGGTTCGAGCGAAATTTCGACGGCATCGTGCCGGGCGGCAATTTCGGGAGCCGTGGGTTCAAGCAATGCGACGGGATTGATCAAGGTGTAAGGCAGGGAAATCGGGCTGGCCGCAATCAATTTCAAAGCGTCGTCGTTACGCAAACCTTCGCTGGTCATTTCGCAGCCGCTCGCTATCGGCTTCATTCCGACTGCCTTGATGTTATTTGCAGACAGGGCTTTCAGACACTCGGTCGTTACCCAGGTCTTTCCCGCGTCGGTATCGGTGCCCGTGATGTAAAAGGTGTGCGGATTCATGCAATCTTTTTCTTCTTATAATGACGACGAATTAATAACTGGGTGATATTCAGTCCAAAGAAAATAAAGCCGGGCAAGCCGATCCATAAACCGCTTTCCGGTTTCGCAGGTATAACTGCGGCCAGGATTAGCGAGAAGATGGAGAACAGCACAACCGTTCCCCACATCAGTCGCTTGAATTTGGCATAGGCGATTTCGTTCTCGTCAAACCCCATTTCCGGGGCAAGTTTTACGGCTCTTGAAAAAAGCAGGCACATCACCAGCGCCATGGCGCCAAAACCGATCGCGAAAGTCTGGAATAGCGCAGGCACCTGCAGCCAGCTGTCAATTTCGAAATGGGTCGGCAAATAGCCTTGCGAAAGGAGTGAAAAAAATGAAGCGAACACCATTTTCAACGGGTAAACAAAGATCAGCAATACAAATACCAACACCAGGCTAAGCCGGTCGCTGTAGATATCTTCCAAACCGAAACGTCTGCTCCAGTCGGCATGGTTGAGCCAGAACTGCATGATCAAGGCGAAGCTGGCGGCATATGAAGGCACTTGTTTCAGCGCGTCCAGCAGCATCGAAATGCTGGTGGGAATTTGATCGCCGGAGATCACCAGCAATGTCACCGCGAACGCGAATGCCGCATCGACAAAGGCTTCCAGTCGCGTCACCTTATCGCCGCGTTCCAGCCCCAGGCTGGTCCGAATGGTATTCATCTGTACTGACCTCTTTGCCTGACGCTGCTACACTTGCGGGACTCCAAGGAGCCCCCCATGTTTGAAAGCCAACAGCTTACCGGAACTCAAGCCGAACAGTACGAACAACTGCTGCAACAAGCATCTGCCCTGGTGCATGGCGAAAGCGACAAGATCGCGAATGCCGCCAATTTGTCGGCCTTGGTCTATCACGCCTTGCCGGATTTGAATTGGGTCGGCTTTTATTTTTACGACGGTAATGAATTAGTGGTTGGCCCATTCCAGGGTTTGCCGGCCTGTGTGCGTATTGCACTGGGTCGTGGTGTTTGCGGCACCGCCGCTGTAACGAAACAAACACAACGCATTGCAGATGTTGACGCTTTCCCCGGGCATATTCCCTGCGATTCCGCCTCGCGTTCCGAACTGGTCGTGCCTTTGTACAAGGGTGAACAACTGGTCGGCGTGTTTGACCTCGACAGTCCGCGGCTGGATCGCTTCAATGAGGTTGACCAGAAAAATCTCGAAACCGTCGCCGGAATTTTTCTGGGAGCATTGAAATGAGCGCGGAAAAAATCAAGAACATCGGTCCGAAAAGCATGGCATGGTTACGTCAAACCGGCATTCGCACGCAAGCCGATCTGGAAGCGGTCGGCTCGCTTGCTGCCTACGTACGGATCAAGCGGGCCGGTTTCAAGCCGAGCTTGAACATGTTGTATGCAATGGAAGGTGCAATTCTTGGTTGTCATTGGCAGGACATTCCGGCCGACCGCCGCAGCGAATTGATAATCGCCGCCGATGCCGAAGTCGCTTTGTTGCCGCAACCGAAATACAAGCGCATGCCGGTCGCCGGACCGGTAACTACCACCAATATGGAAGCGGAAGATCATTCGCCCGCCGATGACCACTTCGGTTTTGATGACCCGATGTCATCCGGCAGTGACGATCACTGAATGGCAGGAAATTGAATGCACGATCAAGGTAATCTCGAACTGGTATTGATTTTCCTGTTATCGGCCGTGATTGCCGTTCCCTTGTTTCGACGCTTTGGTCTGGGTGCGGTCTTGGCCTATCTGGTGGCAGGCGTAGTGATCGGACCTTTCGGTCTGAAAATAGTGAAAGATCCATCAAGCACGCTGGCTCTATCCGAGCTTGGCGTGGTCTTGCTGCTCTTTATTATCGGGCTGGAATTATCGCCTGCCCGTTTGTGGGTGATGCGGCGTCCGGTTTTCCTGATTGGTGGTTTGCAGGTTTTACTGTCGGCTTTCGCGATTGGCGCCGCCTTGATGTTTTTCGGCTGGAGCTGGAAAACCAATCTGATTATCGGTCTTGGCTTGGCGCTTTCATCGACTGCCGTGGTTCTGCAATTGCTGGCCGAGCGCAAAGAACTGACCACCGGCTATGGTCGGCTGTCATTTGCGATTCTGTTGTTTCAGGATATCGCCGCGATTCCTTTATTGGCACTGATTCCCTTATTGGGTGAAGCAAAAGCCGCTGCGCAATCGACGCCGCCACTGGACAGCATTGTCAAAGCGTTGGGAATCATTTTTCTGGTGATCATCGTTGGTCGCTTATTACTCAAGCAATTATTCCGGATCGTGGCCTGGACCCAGAGTAGTGAAGTGTTTACCGCAACGGCCCTGCTGGTGGTGGTCGGCACGGCGTATTTGATGCAGCTTGGCGGTTTGTCGATGGCGCTCGGCGCCTTTCTTGCCGGCGTGCTGCTGGCCGATTCCGAATTTCGTCATGAGCTCGAAGCACAAATCGAACCGTTCAAGGGTTTGTTGCTGGGATTGTTTTTCATCGCGGTCGGCATGAGCATCAATCTGAAAATCGTGATGGCCGAACCCGCATTGATTCTCGGTGCCGTGATTGTGCTGCTGCTGGTGAAATCCCTGATCCTGATGTTTCTCGGTGGCTGCCGTCTGGGGAAATTATCGGCTCGTGAAGTGGTGATGCTCGGCGCGATGATGGCGCTCGGTGGCGAATTTGCCTTCGTGGTGTTCTCTGAAGCTTTCAAGTATGGTTTGCTCGAGTCAGCCATCCGCGACCGTTTGATTGCAGTGGTCGGACTTTCGATGGCGATATCGCCTTTGACCGTGCTGGCACTGTCTGCGTGGTGGAAACAAAACCCGGTAGCGAAAGAAGAGGTCGTCGCCGATCAAATCGACCACGACAATCCGCGTGTCATCATTGCCGGTTTTGGTCGAATGGGCCAGATCGTCGGTCGCATGTTGCGTGCGCAAAACATTCCGTTTACGGCACTTGAACACAGTGCCGAGCAGGTGAGTTTGTCGCGCCGTTTTGGCAGCACGATTTATTTCGGCGATCCATCGAAACCGGATTTGCTGAAAGCGGCCCGCGCCGATCGCGCCGAAGTATTCGTATTGACTACCGATGATCCGGAAGCGACAGTTCGAACGGCAAGATTGTTGAAGCGCCTGTATCCGCACCTGAAGATTTTTGCCCGTGCACGCAATCGCCAACATGCCTTCAAGTTGATGGATCTCGGGGTTGAAGTGATTCGAGAGACCTTCCATTCCAGCCTGGAATTGAGCGAGCAGGTGATGTTGGCACTAGGCGTTCCGAAGGACCTCGCGGCAGAACGGCGCGAGCGTTTTCGCGTACATGACGAAGCCATGTTGCAGGAACAACATCTGGTCTATGACGATGAGGCCGCATTGATCGCGTCGTCGCAACAGGCATTCCGTGATCTTGAAAATCTGTTTGCGGCGGATGAAAAACCCGATAACGAAAACAAATCACAGACCGAGCATATTCCGTAGATACCAACTCTTCCATGCGCCAGCAAGTCGTGTAAATGGTTTGCTGGCGGTAATCGGCTTGATGCTTCAGTACGCCAAAAGGCTGATGCATCAGGTTTCCGCTCGCCGTTGAGATTGATAGGATTCGATTTTTTCTAACGCATCATATCCGATGTATCGAAAAGCGATCAGTGCACACTGCTCATGATTATTTACACGCGCGCCATACAAACATCAGGCATTGGTGCGTTAGAAACGCGCCCTATGAAAGTTGCACACCTATCGCGTTCATTTGCCGGTACTTGCCCGTCAGACTCTATTTCTGACATTCAGAATGGCCATTCATGTATTCCGTGCGGTGCCGAACAGAAGTGATGCCATTGCAAGCCTACGCTTGCCACTCGATCAATCAAAATATGGGGTCGGCGTAAGAAAATCGTAAGAACAAGCACAAAAAAAGCGGTCAGAGTGCATTCACCTGATTTTAAAAACGCGGTACGTCATGCTCGTAAGTAGCTGCCTTGACCAAGCGTTTATACCGATTGTCCCGGTCGTCGCGGTACCTGAACTTCGTTGCAATTGTTTGTCGGCCCGAGACCGACAAATGCCCCCGAAACCGCCTGTCCATATTTTTTGTAGTACGCGAAACCATCCTAAAATTAAGGGGTTCTATTATGAAACGTAATACTAAATGCAATGCTCGTCGCACCAACATTCGTCAACATCTTGCGGTTGGAATATTACTGGCTTTAGCAACCTCAATTGCAAATGCGGGCGATACCTGTGATCTGAATGGTGGCGGCAACGGCGGTGCGGTTGCTACCGGAACTTATGCTTTGGCCTGCGGTTATGCAGCCAACGCGAATGGCAATTACAGCACGGCCATTGGCTCCTACAGCAATGCCACTGGCGATTCCACGGCCATCGGCAACCAAAGTGACGCTTCCGGGTATTCAACTGCCACCGGTGTTAATAGTTTTGCCTATGCCAACTCGGTTGCCGCAGGCGATGGCAGCTTTGCAGGGAATAACTCCAGCGCCATCGGCAATGGTGCCAGCGCTTATAGCTATTCGAGCGCTACCGGCAGTGGCAGCAATGCCAGCTACGCTTCGAATGCAGTTGGTGCAGGCAGTAACGCATCTAACTCTTCCAACGCAGTAGGTGTATACAGCAACGCAACCAACAGTTCGGTAGCGATTGGCAACTACAGCACCGCCACCGGCAACTACAGCTCGGCAATCGGCAGCTACAGCAGCGCGCTTGGCGATTACAGCATCGCCACTGGTGCATTTAGCCAGGCCAATGCCTATGGCGCCTCAGCATTTGGTGCTTACAGCGGCGCAGCAGGCGTGAATAGCACGGCGATCGGCTATTACAGCACCGCCAGTGATGCAAACAGCACTGCTGTTGGCGCCAACAGTAGCGCGAGCGGTGCATACAGCACCGCCATTGGTGGTTACGCAAGTGCGAACGGGGTCGGTGCGACAGCAGTCGGCTCATATGCCGGTGCCGTAGGAACAAATACAACGGCAACGGGTTATTACAGTACGGCAACCGGTGACAATAGCAGTGCCATTGGCGCTTACAGTACTGCCAATGGCGCGGGTGCAACGGCGGTTGGTTCTTATGCCGGAGCTGCTGGCATCAATGCAACGGCTTTGGGTTATTACAGTGCGGCAACGGGTGATTACAGCAGCGCCATCGGTGCCTACAGTTTAGCCAATGGTCTAGGTGCAACAGCGATAGGATCCTATGCCGGTGCCGTTGGTACAAATACAACAGCAATGGGTTATTACAGTACGGCAGCCGGGAATAATAGCAGTGCCATTGGCGCTTACAGTACAGCAACCGGCGATTACAGCAGCGCCATCGGTGCCTACAGTTTAGCCAATGGTCTAGGTGCAACAGCGACAGGATCCTATGCCGGTGCCGTTGGCACCAATGCGACGGCAACGGGTTATTACAGTACGGCAGCCGGTGATAATAGCAGCGCCATTGGCGCTTACAGTACAGCCAATGGTGCGGGTACAACAGCGATAGGATCCTATGCTAGTGCCGTTACAGCAAATGGCACGGCAATAGGCTATTACAGTACGGCAGGCGGGAGTAACAGCAGTGCAATCGGAGCTTACAGTACAGCCAATGGCGAGGGTACGACAGCAATAGGATCCTATGCCGGGGCCCTTGGTACATATGCAACGGCAATGGGTTATTACAGTACCGCCAATGGCACGGGTACAACAGCGATAGGAACCTATGCTGCTGCCGTTGGGACAAATGCAACGGCAATGGGTTATTACAGTACGGCAGCCGGAGTTAACAGCAGTGCCATGGGCGCCTACAGTACAGCCAGTGGCGAGGGTACGACAGCGATAGGATCCAATTCTGGTGCCCTTAGTACAAATGCAACGGCAATGGGTTACTACAGTACGGCAACTGGTTTTAATAGCAGTGCCTTCGGTGCATACAGCAATGCATCGGCCTCCAATAGTGTTGCACTGGGTGCCGGATCGAACACCGGCTCGCGTGCGAACTCGGTCTCTGTCGGCGCAGTCGGCGCAGAACGTCAGATCACCAATGTCGCCGCGGCAACTGCGGGTACGGATGCCGTAAACTTGAATCAAATGCAAGCAGGTGATGCTGCAGTGCTTGCTGCAGTACAAGCAACGCAAATTACGACTGTCACGATGCAAAGCCCTACAGTGACTCCCGATGAGGCAGCACTCTTGGCAGCACAGGCGTCCCAGGCCGTTCAAGACGGTGATGCTGCCGTTTTGGCTGCAGCTCAGGCCGGTGATGTTGTGGTATTGGCAACCGCACAGGCATCCGCACAAGCTGGCGATATTGCCGTACTGAACGCCGCACAGACCGCCGATGCCGTTGTATTGATTACTGCACAAAACTCTGCACAAGCTGGAGATGCCAATGTGTTGGCATCGGCCAATAGTTACACCAATGCCATGTTCGCGCCGATTGTTATTTCTATGGAAGGCTTTGAGGATCGACTCGATGGTTTTGATAACAAACTGCAAGGTCTAGATAAGCGAATCGATCAAGTGGGAGCGATGTCGGTTGCAATGTCACAAATTGCGGCATCCGGTTCCAGCAACCCACACGACAATCGTTTATCGGTGGGCGTTGGTTATTACGGCGGCCGCACCGCTTATGCACTCGGATTCCAACGTGTGGTATCAAACAATGTCAGCATTAGCATCGGTGCAGGATTTGACGGTGACAAAACAGCTGCTGGCGGCAGTGCATCATTTGGATGGTAGTTGTTTTTTATTGTCAAAGACAAGAGAGATGCATAGTCGGGCCTCGGTCCGACTATGTAAATTATCGAGTTGCATGTCGGGCCTCGGCTCGATTAAGGAAAATTGCCGCCAAGCCATAACCAATGCCCATCAAAAAACAAAGCAGTGATGTCACCACAACAAATGTATCAATGCTCCTGCAATCGCAGATGCCCGAGAGGGTTCCAGGTTTCCATAGAATCAAGGGCATGAATATCAGGCCACGCAAGATCAACACGGTACCGATAAGCCCGGTAATCATGCGAAGCAATGGCAGTCGTTTTATCAGGCCTGCCGCAGAAAAAGCGTAGGCGGCGAAAACGAATAAAATCCCCGCAATAATCAGGCAGCTTATGGGGGCGCGAAGATTGCCGGCGCTCGCCATTTGAACCAGACCTTCCGGAGCGCCAAAAAAAGCATACCAGTCCGGGCCGCCGATCATGATGGCGATGTGTAGCAAGGCGCCAATAAGTGCAACAATGCCGGTGAGAATAATGTAGCGCTTGGCAAATGCCGGCATGAATTTCTCTGGTGGTTTTTTGTGATGAAGACAGGTTCTGACAGATCGGAAAATGATTAGTTCATTTTCCGATTGGCACTGGCGGGAAGGTAACTGGCTTTGTTCACCACGATCCTGCCTCCCTTGATCTGCAAATGAAGTTCGATATTGCCGCCGCTCGGGCAGCAGTTGGAATCCTTCTCTTTCCAGACCGCATATTTATAAGTCATCGTCGCAAGATCGAAGCCGCCGCCTTTCCAAACGCCATATCCGGCCGGCAAGAGTTTTTTGGTGGCTGCCTCGATAGAACGGTCCGGCTGCAAGTTCACCGGAATTTTCTTCCGTTGATCAAATGCAAAATAATCTTCGTAATGGAAATTGCCGGTACCATCGATTCGGGAGCGGGTAGATAGCACGGCAATTCCTTGCACATTGATGATCTGCGAAGAAGAGAAGTGAACCTCGGTGTCGTCAAGTATCCAGACGGCCGGTCTGAACTGGTCTTTGCTGCCAATCAGTACCATTTTTCCGATAGCCTTCGCTTTTTTAACATCGTTCGGCGCATAGTAAAAAATATCCATTACCTGTTGCCCGGCAAGGCTGCCCACGGGCTTGATTTCGGTCTGGATAAGCGACCAGTCTTGCAGTTTGTCGTTAGCTTTGCGCCAGGCAATCTGGGCATCAAAATCGGAAATATTTTTCGTGAAATATTCCCGCGAACGGGCTGCGCCAATCGTCCTGGCATGTTGACCTTTGCTGCTGTATTCCCAGCAAAGCCAGCGACCATTTTCGCCGGGCCGTTCGATAGCAGAACGCCATTCTTGCGCCGACAAACCGGAACAAGCAAGCACAAGCAACAAGGCCGACAAGGTAATTCGTGAAATCATGGGTTCATTCCATTCCTGCGCCAATCGTCTGCCTTATCGGAATACCGGCAGGATCAAAGTCATGCAGGCAGAAAACATTGATGCCAAGAAAATCTGGTGTAACCCGCTTTCTGTGAAAAGGATAAATGCCACAGATCCCGCAGAAAAAATGTCGGGCGGTATGCGTATGGAATTGATACTCCGACAAGGACTCTTCGCCTGCAAGCAATCTGAATTTACTTTCGTGCACCTTGACCATCACTGCGTTTTTGCGGCGGCAGATCGAACAATCGCAGGTCGTCAGCTCGGGAAAGTCGGTTTCGATTTCGAACTGCACGGCACCGCAGTGGCAGCTGCCTTGATGGCTTTGGAGTACGCGATGAGACATCAGGCACAGCCTGTCGGTTTGTAAATGCGTTCGGTCGAAGCCGGGTTTTTTTCCAGTGCTTTGCCCACGCGGCTCGGCCGCTTTGAAAATGCCCCGCCACAGTTAGGGCATCGATGTTCGAGTTTCGATTCAACGCAGCTTGTGCAGAATGTGCATTCAAAAGAACAAATCCAGGCTTCGTTCGAGTTGGCGGCCAGGTCGATATTGCAGCACTCGCAGTTCGGTCGCATTTGCAGCATGTCGAATCCCTCCAGTGAAAATCAGCGTCTGGTTTGCATGAATAGATAGACGGAAGCGGCAATAACCAGACAGGCCAGCGCGACAATGTCGGCCGAAAACACGCGGGCGATTTGTGCGTTGTAATTCCCGACAGACCAGGCCAGCCAAAGAAACGACAGCACGCTGGCGAATCCGGCAATAAAAGCAATGGGTTGGTAGGCTGGCTTGAATGCGGCGAAGATTAAGAAAAAGCCCAGAATGCCGAAAAGTATCGCGCGGTGTCGCATCAGGATGGCGATATTGGGCTCATCCAGCGACAAGCCGTAAAGTGCGGAAAGTTTTTCGCCGCCGAACATGCCCGATAGCGGCAACAGATGAATAACTCCTGCGATCATCAACATGGCGGATATTAAATAGCGCATTGATCGATCCCGATGTCACCGATTCATGAAATGAAATAATACCGCTTTACCCATGGGCGGGCAGCCCGTCCTGATCGGAAAAAACCGATGCGGTAGCGTCTATGGCATCGAGTTTCCGATAATCATCAGAGCCACGGTGCCAATGATGATGCCCGTCGAAAATACCAATCCGAGGATTGCGAATACCTTTTTGCAGTCCTTCTGGAATACACCGGCAATACCCAGCCCGATTGCGACAACATCCAGCCCCAGCAGTAGCAAGATGGCGAGACCGATCAATATGGTCGTGGGTGCATTTTCATCCATGCCGCCGGGGGTTGATACCTGCATGACACCGGCGGTTACGATGGTGACCAATACAAGCACGCCAATCACGATACTCATGATGAAAGAGGCGATACCGAGTCTTGAGTGTTTCATTTCCACGATAATTCCTTTGTCCGGTAAGAATGCAAAATGCCATCATGGCATCTGCGGCAATAATTTGCTGGCGGAATATATCAGGCCGCGTCCCGCAGAAAATAATACACGCCGTAGCCCAAGAGGGCCAAACCCGCCAGCCACCAGGCTATGCCAAGAGTTCGTGGTTTCTCGATGGTGGGTCGATAGTCATTTGTTGTGCCAGTGCCCTGTGATTCGACGGCATCCTTTGCTTCTTTCAAGCCAAGCCCTGTTTGTTCGCGCAAACGCTTGATGGCTTCTATTTTATTTCCTTGCCGCAATGCTTCCAGAACCGAAGCCGGCAAAGGACTTATCGAATCGCCAGCGACTCGCACTACCGGATTGCCGGACTGATATCCGTCGATCACGTCCTTTGCTTCTTTTAAACCGAGGCCGGTTGCGCTGCGCAGGAGTTTAATTGCTTCGATGGTTTGGCCGTTCCGTAAAGCATCGATAACCGCATCGGGAAGTGGCTGATTTTCATTGTTCATCAGAAGGGTCTCCTGCGTTATTTAAGCACGATGATGCTATCGCCGCTTGATGTGGCCGGAACCAGGTGGATCTCGACGATATTGTCCAGATGCACAGGCACGGATAATTGCGCGGATTTGTAGCCGTCGGCATCGGCAATCAGCAGGGCTTCCTTGTCTTTCGGCGCTGTCGTCGCCGACAACGTGAAGTTACCTTTTTCATCGGTCTCGGTTTCGAAAGCGGCCGGATCGGTGAATCTGGCTTCATCCTCGAGATAAACATGCACACCGGAAAGCGGAAGATTGGATGGACCGGTGACCCGTCCACGACAGCGAATGCCATCTGTGGATGCCGACGCGGCGGTTGCGAGCAGAAAGACAAGAAGAGTGCGAAGCATGCTTTATCCTCAAGTGTGGCGCGGGACTTCTTCCCGCCATCGATAATAAGGCCTGTGGGCGATGCCCAGCAGGTCAAGGTCCTCCTTGGTATCGCCGTAGGCATAGATGACTGGAAAATCTTCCAAATTGTATTGTTCTTTCACTCGGCGCACTTTCTCGGCGCCGACACATTGTGCGCCAAGGTAATGGCCGGTCAGGTAATTGTCTTTGTGGGCGAGGGCGGAGCAAATCAGTTCGAGCTGGTGTTTCATGCACCAGCGGGAAAGATAAATATCGAATGCGCCTGATACCACCACCACTTTATCGCCTTGCGACTTGTGCCAGGCGATGCGGTCAAGCGCTTCTGGCCGAAGTGCGGTCGGCAGTACCTGGTCTGCGAAATGGCGGCCGGAAGCTTCGTATTTTTCCATCGGAACGCCGGTAAAGCCAAATCGCACGATACTCGCACGCACCAAAGTGCCCGGGACGATACCTAATTTGTAACCAATAATAAGAGGGAAGAGGATGACTTTGCCAATTGCCAGTCTGCGAGGTGAAATGGCGCAATGCATAAAGTCGGGAAACATTTCCCGTGTCGTGATGGTTCCGTCGAAGTCGAATAGCGCGAGATTCATGAAGGTTTTATTTACTTTTCTTAGCGTGATGGCCGGGCATTTTTCTTGACTGGATCAATATCCGGAATTACATGATCGCCTTGATGCCGCCGTAAACCAGCAGTATGAAAACAGAGCCGGCAAAGAGCGCCGTCCACAATCGCCTGTTCGGGCTTCTGCCAAACCCAAGCGCAATTTCCCGGTCTATCCTGGATAATTCCGATTGGATCGGAATTGTGCGAACTATCGCGCCTTCCGGATCGAGCGCATCCATTTTTTCAGGTTTGGCCGCGAGGTCGAGCATTTCAACCAGCTCCTTTCGGCGAAGCTTCAACTTTTTCATCGAGCTGCGACTCCAGATTTCCCGTTCCAACTCCGCGATCAAATTCGTCGTAGGCATGACCGTTCCAATCAATTCATCGGCGCGGATATTGATTTCGGCAATTGCGGCGGCCCGTGAGTTGCCGGTAGTTGATTGCCTGGAAACCAGTTCCTGCACAAAGATATCGGCATTCGCATCCGTAAGTCTGGATTTGAGTGCTTCCAACTCCTGCTTCTTTGCACGAAGAGTCTTTGTGGAAGTAAAGAAATATTTGCTGAACGGCGAGGTCATGGTGTTGATCAAATTTTCCCTGCAAAGACGAAGCTATCGAGATACCCGATAAAAATGAACGGTGCGCTCATTGTGGGTTGTCCGGTTTCTTTACGGTCATTATCGGACAGTCAATTCGCATAAGCCAATCCGAAAGTACCCGCCATACTTCCATGCGCACGGTTTCGCCTGATAGCACAAGGTCGTGCACGCCGTTCGTAATGGCATGTATTTCCAGCTGTTTACCCAGGCCGGGCGAAAGCCTTTGAATGTCGTCGACATTCAAAACGATATCGGCGGATGAAGCCTGTTCAGTCCATTTGTCGATGCGAAGGCTGTGATCCGAATGAAGCACCAGGCAGGGGCATTCAATGTTCAGGCCGGTGGCGATTTCATTCTGGGCATGATGAATAGCCCGGAACCAGCCGGCATAAACCGGGAAGCCTGCAATCGGTTTCCAGTCGGTTCTGAATTGCCATTGCCCATGATGGTCGGCATGAATGCTCTGCGCGTAGGCGGGCGTGATTCCCGGGTAGTGCAAATTTGGAAATACGCCACCAAGCCAAGCCAGGAAAGGTTCGATCATGCGTGCTTGCCAGGCCGGTATGTTCATGTCCAGAAAAGGACTGTTCAGGAAAATGGCATCAGCCAGTTTGCGATGTGTGCCGCGATGCCCGTAAAGAGCGACGACCAAGCCGCCGGTCGAATGGCCATTCAGCATGAGCCAGTCAATTTGCTCACATGTTTTCAGGACTGCCATCGCAGAATCCAGATCTTGCAGGTATTCATCGACATCGGCAGTGAAATTCGGAAGCTGTCCGGCGCGCAATGAACGGCCATGCCGGCGTAAATCCAGTGCGTAAAAATGCAGGCCTTGCGCATTGTAGAAATCTGCCAGATGCGTCTGGAAAAAATAATCGATAAAACCGTGGACATAAAGCACGCCGGCATTGGCGGTTGCATTGCAACGGCGACGGACCAGCACGATATCGATCGGCCCGCTTGCATCAGCGGCGCCGGATAATATTGCCTGTTCAAAGCCCGGCAGAATATCGGGTCGCCAATCGGGTAGCCTTGGTTCTTCTGGTAATGTCATGCTGACAAATTACACTTTTTTCATGGCGCATGACAGAAGTCACGGTCGCTAACAGCACATCTCAAGCTGTGCTGCGTTGACTAGAATATCGCCACTTCAACCGGCTCGATGCGTATGTCCGACACTGGCGGCTCACGATTAAACTGGACGGGTTCCGCGGCGATGCTGCTGTATGCGGCAGTGTATGCGGGGTCCTTGTATACGCTATCGGGTCAAGCCGATTTCTCCATCGTCGAACCCTTGTTCGTGTTCGCCACTTTGGGTGTGATATTCCCCTTGCTGGCATTTTTCCTGACCAGGAATGCAAGGATGCCCGAGCCATCGATCAGCAAGCCGAAGCAGCAGCTGGGCGCGGTGCTGGTCTATCAACTGCTGTTCGCGGTCGGCGTACTCGGTTACGGGTTTACCTTGCTTAAAACATCGATAACCGAACAGCCCTCGCAATCACTTGCTTTGTTGATCGTCAAATTGTCGAGCATGGTAGTCATTCCCGTGGCTTTGCTGGGCTTGTTCGGGCATCGCTGGCAGGACGTGTTGGCGCTGCGCTGGGATACGCGGAAACACTGGAAAGCCTTGCTGGGTATCGGAATTGCATTGATTGCATTCCAGGCGGTATTTGGTCGTGGCTTGACGACACTCGGAGCACTGAATCCATCATCCCTTACTCTTATCTGGGCGATTCCCGCGTGTTTTATCTTTTTATTATTCGAAGTCGGCTTGTGTGAAGAGTTGCCATTCCGCGTAATTTTGCAATCACGATTATCGGCCGCGTTCAACTCTGAATTGGCGGCGATATGTCTGGCTTCGCTGCTGTTCGGATTGGCGCATGCGCCGGGTCTTTATTTGCGCGGCGCATCCTTGATGGAAGGCGCGGACGCACATCCGACACTCTCATGGGCCATCGCCTATTCGGTGGCGATTATTTCACCGGCGGGAATACTGTTCGGAGTATTGTGGTCGCGAACACGAAGTCTCGGCCTGTTGATCGTATTGCATGCATTGATCGACCTGCTGCCCAACCTGACGGAGTTTATCGGGAACTGGGGCTGATTTTTCCTGTTCCGAGCAATTCGAGTTGGCGTGTTTTGCTCAGCGACCCGAGGGCTTTGCGATAAGACCAATCGATAAGTTCGTTCAGATAGTCTGCTGACAAGCTGCGCGGGTTGACAATCGTGACCCAATGAAAGCGGGCGAAATACTTTGCCGGTTTTATGCCGGGAACATCGGTCAATTCGACAAAACGATCCGGCGTTACCCGGATGCTGAATCGCCATTTTTCAGGCTCGCTGGTTTTGAAATGGGCGAATCTTTTATCGCCGACAAAGTACGCCAGAATATTGCTTGGATGACCATAGAGCTGCGATGTGGCGCCAGGGAATTTACCGCAAATGCTTTTAATTTTTACCGTGTCCATATGCCGACCATGAAATCACTTCATGCTTTTTTGCAGATCGACCAGTAACTGGTCTGCACTATCGACACGGATCAAACCCATACGAGGGAACTCGAGATCAATGATTACATAGCAGGCCAGTGAAATAATGGCGGCAAAGCAAACCGAATGAAACCAGCCCCTGTCCTTGTTGGTCGACATGTCGTAGCCCACCAGCATTGCGCCTGCCAGGCTTAGTCCTGCAAGTAACAAAAACACGATAAGAGGAGGGTGGTTTCTGGTCGCCACTTCGCGCGTAGTGGTGATATCAATCATCTGGTTCAAGGCAGGCAGAAGCAGTTTGGTCGCATCGACGGAGCCGCCCTCTTTTTCGATCGCTGATAGCGATTTACCCCAGATTTTCTGCTGTAGCCTTGTCGTTGCCTCGAGTCTGGATCCAGTCGCAGCCATATCGTTTGAGTTAGAGTAGATTCTGGAACGAAGCCCGGTATATTCTCGAAAGAGCGTGCGAATTTCCGGTTGCGCATCTGCCGGCAGCAAATCTATTCGTAAATATGCAGTGCCGATGGCATTGGCTTCCTCGGTGATCAAATGCCTGCGATCTTCGAATCGGGAAGCGGCGCCGGAAAAAGTGAATGCAAAAATAAGACCTAGCAGTCCAAACACTGCACCTTCGGCAGCGCTAATGCCTTTGGCCAAGCCTTCCGGATCACGTGCAAGTCTTCGTTTTCCCATGCGCCGGCCAAATTCGTAAAAAACGAGCATCAGGACAAACAAACAAATTGCCGACAGGAATGCAATCAAGGTCAGATTCATTGGCGAGCCATGGTCTTTATCGGATTGGAATCAGAATATCATCTTGAAGCAAAAACAGATTGCAAGGATCTGCAAACCCTCTTTTTGCATTTCCATTCTCCGGCAATCATGTTTCCGGCAGCATCATTGCGACCAAGCCCAGCAAAAGCAGTAGGTAGAACAAGCCGCCCAGAACAATCCAGAAAATATTGGCGATGGTGTAGTTGGCATTTGACCGGCCTTCAGGATCGCTGCAGGCCTGGTTTGCAGCCTTTTGGGCCTGGAAAAGAAAATACGAGATCACCGGAACGGAAAGCATCGAGATGGCATCCCATACCGAGAACTCTTCGCTGCTTCCGGAAAAGCGGCTGATGATCCTTTCGCCGATGATGATAATCACGATAACCGTAGCGCAGAGCTCGGCTTTCCACACATACCTGATGTGATTGAGGCGTAGTTCCTGATCTATTTCGCGGAACAGCAAATGGGTAAAGAAAATGGAAAATATGCTGCGCATGACCGGCCACTCGTCGCTGCGCCTGGCCCTTTTCAATATTGCCCAGTTTTGGTAATGCCAGTAGAGCTGGTATGCGCCCAGCGTTGCATAAAACAGAATGAAAAACTTTACCGGTGCGACAACATAGAAGCGTTGCCGGACGGGTGGTGCCTCCAGCAGAACTTCGCTACTTGGTGCTGCGTAGGGATTGATATCCATCTGTTATTTTTGCCGTCTTGACCAGTGCGCCATGATATCCAATAAGGAATGTTGGAGTACCGGCAATAAGTGCGACCAGTTCACATTCATCAATTTTTATTTTCAAACCGTGCGCCATGAATCATCCGGATGCCCTTGCAAGTATCGCGGCCACGGAGGCAAAGACTCAATTGGGGTCGCGTAAAAATCTTGCCAGCGATGGCTGGATATTGCGCAGGGTTTCAAACTCGGCGGCGACATCGACAAAGCCGCGCACCAAGGCCAGCTCATGCGGCGTGCGTCCGAGCGAGTCGCGCGCATGGCGGTTGGCGCCTTCGCGCAACAAACGGTTCACGATGCGAGACAGGCCATGCATCGCGGCAAGATGCAGCGCGCTCATGCCGCGTTGATCCTGGGTGTCCAGATCGACGCCTTCGCTGAGCAGGCGTTCCATCGCGGCAATCAGCACTTCTTCATCGCAACTGGCACCGGCTTCCGCACGCGCGCCCAACAGGAAATGCAGTGGTGTTTGTCCGCCTTTGGTGGCGCTGTCGAATTCGATATCGGCAAACAACAACATGTCGAACATGGCCAGCACGCGTTGTTTATCACGTGAGCTGAAGCCGTGAATGGCGGCGCAATGCAGTGCGTTGAAACCCTGCGCATCGCAGGCATTCGGTTCGGCGCCACGCGAAAGCAGATGGCTGATGATGTCGGGCAAACCGAGTGCACTGGCCAGCATCAAGGGCGTCACTCCGCCCGGCAAACTTTGTTCGGCATCGGCACCACGACGCAGCAAGACATCGACCACATGCGCATGTCGCATGCTGATCGCTGCCGATAATGCCGTAGCGCCGGTACGTGCCGCGATGCGGTGATCGGCACCGTTATCGAGCAAATAACGGACGATGTTTTCATGGCCGCCACCGGCGGCACGCAATAAGGCGGTACATGCCTGTACATCGAGTGCATTGATCGGCAGACCGAGTTCGACCAGACGAGTAACTGCCTGTGCATCACCGGTCATCGCGGCGGCAGGCAAGTCGAGTGCCAGCAGTTTGCGGCCAGGTGGTTGCCAGCTGCGCCATTCAAGCCAGGCGCTTAAATCATGCTGCCCGGCGGCAAGCGCGATACCCAAAGCCGATTGTCCGTCGGCTGTACGCGCATTGATATCGGCACCGAAATACAAAAGCTGCCTGATGCTTTTTTCGCGACCAAGATTGGCGGCGAGATGCAATGCACTGAAACCGCGCGCATCGCGCTGGTTCGGATTGACGCCGCTTTGCAAAAGCGTTTCGGTCAAGCGGCTCCAGCCCAGATGGATCGATTGCAGCAAAGGCGCATCGTGTTTTGCATTGTGGCCGAAAGCATCGGCACCGCGTTCGAATAATTGCAATGCGAAATTTTCATAGCTGCGGGTGACATATTCGTTTTTCAGGCAAACCGCGAGATAACGCGACAAGCCGCCCAGGCCGCTTGGCGATGTGCCGCGATCAAGCAGATACAGCAATGCCGGTTGTGCATGGCCGGCACGGTCGAGCAGATGGAAGAACGCGCTGTCGCCATCCTCCAAAGCGAGATCCGCGCGTGCGCCGTGGCTAAGCAATAATTCCAGACGCGAGACATCGGCGTCGCCGGCGAATTCCAGCAACATCGAAGACAGGCTGGCGGCATCGCAACCCTTCAGATAGCCGGCAACATCGGCATTGGCATCATGCTGCAGCGCTTCGCGTATGAGTTGGCGCGGCGACGGTTGCAACTGGTGCTCTTCGAATAGATTGTCGGTCAGAGTACTGGGGATTTCGTGTTGCGGATCCAGCATGGCAACAACCGGCCAGTTTTCTTTTGCGATCGCCAGATCAAGTGCACGAAAACCCAAGGCATCGACGTGATCGGTGGCGACTCCGTTTTGAATCAGCAATTTGATGAAGTCGGGCGATGCGGCGTGTTCACAGGCGAGATGCAGCGCGTTTCTGCCTTCCAGGTCCACCGCATGCAAATCGGGTTTGGCCTGCAATAAACGCGTCAGGGTTTCGATCGAGCCTTGTATCGCCACTTCAAGCAGGGGAGTGTTTTGCAATTCGTTGCGTGCATTGCGGTCTGCACCGGCATCCAGCAGCACGCCCACGATGTCGGTATTGCCCAGCGCGCATGCCTGCAGCAGTGCCGTGTTTTGCTGCGCGTTGCGGGCATCGACCTTGGCCTTGTGGCGTAATAATAATTGCACGCCGGCCGGGTCGTCTTCGCCCATCGTTGCCGCGATCAAGGCCGATTGTCCGTTTGCCGGTTCGCTTTTGCTGCCGCGTTCCATCAGGAATTTTGCAAGCCGCCAGTTATTGGCAATGCAGGCCACGCCCAATGCATTGAAACCTTCATTGGTAAGTGCCTCGTGCGATGCGCCGGCATCAAGCAATAGGGCCGCCACCGCAGGATCGGAGCTGCGTGCCGCATGATGCAATGGCGTATAGCCGTCGTTATCGGCAATGCGGCTGTCGGCACCGTTGGCCAGCAACATCATCACGGCTTCTGGACGGCCATGCCAACTGTCGCGCGTTGCGGTGAGCAATGGCGTCAAACCCTGATGGGCATGATTGATATCGACGCCACGCGCAATCAATTCGCGCAGCAAGCGTAAATCGCTCAGTAGTACTGCGAGCATTGGCAGGCTGCGCTGGTCAATATCGTTTGCATCCGGTAACGCTTTGACATCGGCACCGTTTTGAATGGCCGTCAGCGCGGCATCGACCTGGTTGCGGCGAGCTGCGGCGTATAGCGAGACCGGTTCCGCAACGGAGGGTTTTTCGTTAATCAGTGCGCTGGCTTTTGTCAGCACGGGGTCATCGACGGCTTTGCGCACGCTGGTAATTTCTATTGCATTTAAACGCCAATGCAAGGTCGCGCTCAATAAAAAATGCACCGTCAAAAGCGGTAAAAAAAGATTTTCGGGAACGAAATCATTCAGGGCAAAGCTCAGGCCCGTCGCCATCACGGCAAACCACAGCAAGGTTGTTACAAACCCCGGCAACAGAGTGTAGGCTTGCGGCGCCGAATCGAGCGCCAGCCATTTTGAAACGCGGTCGCTGCCTTGTTCGGCCAATGCAAGCCAAGGCCAGTGGCGCCAGAAAATCAGGATCAATAAAGCCACTGCGGCACTTAACCAGAGTGCGGAAATCAATGCGCCGCTGTAACGAAGCGATTCGAGTGGCCAATAAAGAAACAGCGCCGTCAGGCCATAAGCCATGCACCACAAACCGATGAAAACAAGCCACTCGGTTTTTACTTTTGATTTGGACGTAGCTTTTTTTTGTTCAACGACAGTCGAGCGCCAGCCCAGGCCCAGAAAAATTTGTGAGGCGATCAGTCCCCAAAAAGCCCAGCCCGAAGTGAACAAGGCCGGTAACGCGGCGCAGACAAGTGCAAGTGCAAAAACAATCATCTGACGTCCGCCCGTCCCGGGGTGGGTGGCTGCACGCGATAGCTCAGCCATCACCAACGCCTCCGGCCACCAAAGGATCCAAAACAGACGGCGGCACTTGCAGGTAATAGCCGCGTTCGTGCAGGTTCGAACGAACCACCATTGCATCGGCCCGGGCCAATTTTCGGTCGGGCGTCAATTCCAGGCTCATCACGAAAGCCAGTTCGCCCAGCGGCGCTCGAACCGGGTCGGGCACGATGCCGAAGGCATCTTTGTCCCGTAGATACAGGTAGGCATCGGGTTTACGCAGGGATTTGTAAATATGGGCGATCATGGAAATATCGTATGGCAAGGGTGAATTGTCGCCGACTGGGGCTCAAAGCGGTAGCGTATTTGCTAATCTAGCGACCTTTCCATTCATTCCCATTCATCGGAGTTTCCATGCGAGTTCGCTTGTTTGTACTGGCTGTGCTGGCCAGTTTGTCCGTTCAGGCACAAACCACGCCCATCACACTTGATCAGGCAATGGCACATCCGGATTGGATCGGGACCCCGGTAGAAAGCGCCTGGTGGAGCTGGGACAGCCAGAATCTGCAATACAGCCAGAAACGCATGGGTTCTCCGATCCGCGACACTTTTCTGGTGAACCGCGCCGGCGGAACCGCAAAAAAAGTGGAAGCGGCAGAACTCGCGAATCTGGACGGCAATGATTTTGTTTTCGATGCGCGGCACCAACAAGCCTTGTTCGTGCGCAACGGTGACGTGTTTTTGCGCAATCTGGCAAACGGCTCGCTGCAGCAAATCACCCGCAGCAATGAAATGGAATCCGACGCCCGTTTCAGTTCCGACGGTAGCGCAGTGTTGTATCGCCAGGATAACCAATGGTTCCGCTGGTCGCTGAATTCGCATCTGCAGGAACCGGCAGCATTGCCCGTCGCCGAAAACGATCCGAACAAGGCACCGAAAGCCGACGATCTGCGAGACATGCAGTTGCGTTTGATCAGCACGCTAAAGCGAATCAAGAATGACCGCGAGGAATTGAAGGCGAAAGCGGAAGCCGATCGCAAGGCTGACAGTACCCGCGCGATCAACAAAGCCTATCTCGGCAGCGATGTGCAGATTGACTGGACGGCACTATCTCCGGCAGGGCAATGGCTGTTGGCGGTGACTTCGGTAAAAGGCGCCGATGAAGGCCGCGTCGGTAAATTGCCGAAGTACGTGACCGAATCCGGTTATGAAGAATTCGAGGACGAGCGTACCCGTGTCGGCAGGAATTCACCGACCCCGCAAAACCTGAAATTGGTGAATCCGCGAACCGGTGCCGTGCAGGATATTTCGCTCGATGCTTTGCCGGGCATCGCGATTGATCCTTTGGCCGATTTGCGCAAGGCGCAAAAACTCGATGCATTGAAAGGCAATCGCGTTGTTCGAATCGATGCCGCCCAATTCAACGATGCCGGCACGCAGGTAGCCGTGATGCTTCGCGCGATCGACAACAAGGATCGTTGGATTGCGACGGTGGATTTTGCAAACGGCAAACTGGTTTCGCAACATCGTCTGACCGACAAGGCCTGGATCAACTGGAATTTCAACGAATTCGGCTGGCTTGACAACAACACGCTCTGGTATATGTCGGAAGAAAGCGGCTATTCGCATCTCTATACGCAGGTATTGGGTGAAAAAGCGGTCGCATTGACCAGCGGGAAGTGGGAGGCCTCGTCGCCAATATGGTCAAACGATAAAACCATGGCTTACGTTTTATGCAATCGCGCATGGCCCGGTGATTACGAAGTTTGTGCTGTGAATCGCAATGGCAATATTCGTGAAGTGAGCGCATTGGACGGCGTGGAAGATTTCAGCCTGTCGCCCGACGGCAATGCCCTGCTCGTGCGTTACTCGGGAAGTTACCTGCCGCCACAAGTGGCTACGGTGAATGTGGCGGATGGCGCTACCGTGAAACTCACCGATACCCGCACGGCCGAATTCAAGGCCCGTAACTGGATTGCACCGGAGTTCGTTCAAGTGCCATCGAAACATGGCGCCGGAAAAATCTGGGCCAAGTTCTACAAGCCGGCGAACTACGAGGCCGGAAAAAAATACCCGATCGTGATGTTCGTGCATGGCGCCGGGTATCTGCAAAACGTACATGCGCGTTATCCAACTTATTTCCGCGAGCAGATGTTCAACAATATGCTCGTGCAAAAAGGCTATATCGTTCTCGATATGGATTACCGCGCCTCCGAAGGCTATGGCCGCGATTGGCGCACCGCGATTTATCGTCAGATGGGGCATCCGGAGCTGGAAGATTATCTCGATGGCGTTGACTGGCTGGTGGACAACCAGCACGGTGATCGTGCGGAAGTCGGCATTTACGGCGGCAGCTACGGCGGCTTCATGAGTTTCATGGCCTTGTTTCGTGCCCCCGATGTATTCAAATCCGGCGCGGCATTGCGCCCGGTCAGCGACTGGACTTCGTATAACCACGAATACACCAGCAATATTCTCAATACGCCGCAGCTGGATCCGGAAGCCTACAAAATATCCTCGCCGATCGAGTACGCCGAAAATCTGCGCGGTAATTTGCTGATCAGCCACGGCATGATGGACGACAATGTTTTTTATCAGGATTCCGTGCGTTTATCGCAACGCCTGATCGAACTGAAAAAAGACAAATGGGAAGTGGCGAGCTATCCGCTCGAACGTCACGCCTATGTGCACCCGGAAAGCTGGTATGACCAATATCGCCGGATATACGAATTGTTCGAGCGTACGTTGAAATAGGGGTTGCCCGACCAAAAAGGGCGCCGCATTGCGGCGCTGATCATGACTTCCCGATAACCGGCACTTTCCCCATGACGCAAGGCTGAAACGGGAGTGGCAAGGGTGCCAAAATGCCGAATCAGCAGCTTGAGGGAGCAGCGCGATGGATGTTGCCAGCAAAAAGCTCAGCCATTTGCAAATTAGGCCGATCAAGTCGGCTGGAGAACTGGATGCGGTCGCGCGCTTGCGCTACCAGGTTTATGTCAATGAACTGGGTCGCCGCCCCGAAGGCTGCGACGATGATTTACAGCGTCTGGTAGATCCCGAAGACGTCTATTCCATCGTGCTGGCAGCCTACGATCACGACAAGGTAGTGGGTACATTTCGCATCACGCCGGTTGACCAACTTGAAGAAAGCAGCAGTTGGCGCGAGCTTTACGACAACGATAAATTTCCGGTCGAGTCAAACCGGCAATTTATTTTTTCCCGCATGATCGTGACCAACGATTTTCGCGGCAAGGGGCTGGCTGCGGAATTTTTCAGGACCGCTTTCGATTGCATTCGGCAGGCTGAAGGCGAATTGGCGTTCCTGCATTGCCAGTCGCATCTGGTGTCCTTGTACGAAGTCATGGGATTTCGCCGCTACAAGTCCGGCTTTGTGCACGAAGAAGCCGGCTTCAGGGTGCCAATGGTCATGATTACCGGCGACTGGGGGCATTTCGAAGCGGTGAAATCGCCCTTGCTTATGCAGGTCATGCAGTATCCGCCCAATGTCAGTCTGGGGGACTGGTTTGAGCAGGAATTTCCCGCGCACAGCAAACCGGGCAGTGTCCGCGTTTTGGCGGTCGATGATTTCCTGAAGCAGTTTGACGAGCGCCTGATGGATTTGAGTATTCCATTGCTGGACGATCTGGATGGCGAGGAAAAACAGCAGTTGTTTCTTTCCGCCGAACAGATCGCATCCGGTCCGGGCGATGTGCTTCTGAACAAAGGCGATGGCGGCAATGCCATGTATCTGATTCTCGAAGGCGCCGTCGAAGTGTCTTCGAAAAAGCGCGGACAACGCCGCGTACTCACGACCTTGGGCGCTGGCCAGTTATTCGGCGAAGCCGCTTTCCTGATGCAAACGCCACGCAGTGCCGATGTGACGGCCATTGCCGATACGCTGATGCTGTCGATCAGCAATCAGGCATTTGACGAGTTGAGTGAAACCAGCCCGAGCGTGGCGCTGAAAGTATTGCGAAATCTTTCGCGGACTTTATGTTTGCGTCTGTATGCGGGAACGATGGATTGAGTTGATTCAATCAGGCAGCGACGAACACGCCTTCCAGTTCGACATCCAGCTCGCGGCGGCAGATGTCGCCGCGTAAATACAGCACGCGGTCACGCTCGATGCCGGCGGCGGTGATCATGGATTCGGCAACGGCCAGATCTTCCGGCTTGCGCAGATATACCCGCAATGCTTCGCAGTCACTGATATAAAAATCACGACCCGATTGCTTGCTGCCTTCGGCCAGCAGGGCTTCAAGATTGGCCAGGCTTTCGCTGAGTTGTCCGGCGACTTCACCGATATGCTGCGAGACATGGCCAACGATGCTGGCCGTGCCGGAAGCGAGCAGGCGTGGCGTTTCGGTGTCTTCGTCCAGAATGATGCCGCGCGAAAAGCCGGGCGGCACCGGACCATATTCACGCGGATAGCGCCAGGCCGGTGTTTGCCGCGGATTTTCCAACGTCCGCGCGACTTCGCTTGAACATAATGCGATCAATTGCAGATGCGGTGCGGTTTTGTCGTTGCCGTCGGTTCCGATCGCGGTCGCTGCCGGTGGTGGTGTATTGAATTGGCCATCGACCGATTGCGACCGACCGACACAGAAACCGCGATAACGTTCCTTGTCACCCTGCCCCTGGTTGATGGCAGAAAAATAATTCCAGATGCGCAGCAAATACGGATGCTTCGATGGTCTTACCTGTTCGAGCAAATCCCGGTATGCCTTGGCGGCGGCCTGTTCGATGTTCAGTTCGGCCTCCGAAATATCGATAATCACGAATCGATAGCGTTCGTTATCCAGAATTTGCCAGGATTCCAGATCCAGCGAACCCGACAGGAATTCGCAGGCGATCCGGTTCGATGCATGCGGGCCATCGGAAAAATCGAATTGGAATGCAGCCTGAGAATTATCAAGATGACTGACGTTGATGCGGGATGGAAGCTTGGTCGTGCTCATTTATGTCGAATATTATAACGGGGGCAACTGACGTTATCATAGTGTCTGTATGCGGAACACTCCAAGGCACCTATGACAAACGTTACTGCCGTTCAAGCCTATCTGCTCGATTTGCAAGATCGTATTTGCTCAGCGATCGAAACCGCCGATGGCGGCCGACGATTCGAGGAAGAAAGCTGGCAAAGGACGGAAGGTGGCGGCGGCCGCTCCAGAGTGTTGAAAGAAGGCAACGTATTCGAACAGGCCGGCGTCGGCTTTTCGGATGTTTCCGGCAATACCCTGCCGCCTTCGGCAACGGCGCATCGCCCCGAGCTGGCTGGTGCGCCCTGGCGCGCGGTTGGCGTTTCACTGGTGATTCACCCGCGCAACCCCTATTTGCCGACCGCGCATGCGAATGTGCGCTATTTCGAGGCGCAGCCAAAGGATGCGGCTCCGATCTGGTGGTTTGGTGGTGGCTTCGACCTCACGCCTTTTTATCCGTTCGACGAAGATGTGCGCCATTGGCACAAAATCGCGCACGATCTTTGTAAACCATTCGGCGATGAGCGCTACGGTAAACACAAACAATGGTGTGACCAGTATTTTTATCTGAAACACCGGCAGGAAGCCCGCGGCGTTGGCGGTCTTTTTTTCGATGATTTGAACGAACCGGATTTCAAAACCTGTTTTGCCTATCAACAGGCAGTGGGCAACGGGTTTCTTGATGCTTATTTGCCAATCGTCGGAAAAAGAAAAAACACGGCGTATGGCGAACGCGAGCGCGAATTCCAGTTATACCGGCGCGGCCGCTATGTCGAATTCAACCTGGTCTGGGATCGCGGCACTTTATTCGGTTTGCAAAGCGGTGGACGAACCGAAAGCATCCTGATGAGCCTTCCGCCGCGTGTGCGTTTTGAATATCAATACAGCCCGGAACCCGGCAGCGACGAAGCGCGC
>Ga0208628_1000079_pt1 | contig 61323 bp, 47 predicted proteins | sample LakWasMet16_LOW5_2_FD_183864 | JGI IMG/M metagenome (GOLD analysis project Ga0208628, IMG submission 183864) | Freshwater sediment methanotrophic microbial communities from Lake Washington under simulated oxygen tension - Sediment Metagenome... | ecosystem: Environmental > Aquatic > Freshwater >... | reverse complement strand
CCTGAAATGCCATTTTCGGAAATGAGTGATGCGGAAAAAGCAGATTTAATTAAAAAACCGCACACTCAATTTAAGGTAACTCAAGAAAATCGCCAGTTAGCGTTTGATAACTACGAAACACAAGACGATCATGGAATGCATATTGTTGGTTTAGTAAAAGACCAAAACTCTACGCCATATTATATTGTAAAAAACTCTTGGGGTAAAGATAGAAACGAATGTGATGGATATTTTTACGCATCTGAAGCTTATGTTTTATATAAAACAACAAGTATCATGTTACACAAAAAAGCTATTCCAGCAGCTATCGCTAAAAAATTAGGAATTGTTCAGTAAGCGTTAAAATAAACTAATTAAGAACCCTTAGTGAAAAACTTTCGCTAAGGGTTCTTAATTTTATACTAATTTTGAAGGAAATATTATTTTGTAATGGAGGAAAACACGTCGAACGAAAATCGTAAAAAATCAGGACTTCTGTGGATTTTAATTGCCCTATTGGCAATTACTAATGGTGTTACATTTTGGATGTATACACAAGAAAAAAATAAAGCCGCAAATGAGATTATTGTAAAAGAACAGGTAATCGTTGAGCGCGATAACGTGAAAGGAGAGTTATTACAATTACAAAAAGATTTTGCTAATTTAGAAACGAACGACAAAGCCTTACAAGCAGAAATTGAAGCAAAGAAAGCTGAAATTGCTCAATTATTAGAAGACGCAGAAAAACACAAAGGAGACGCTTATATTATTTCTAAGTTGAAAAAAGAATCTGAAACATTACGTCAAATTATGAGAGGTTATGTAAGAACTATTGATTCTTTAGGTACTTTAAATAAAACATTAATTGTAGAAAAAGATAATGTATTAAAAGAATTAGATTCTGAAAAAGGTAAAACAACTACTTTAAACAAAGAGAAAGAAGATTTAAAAGCTACGATTCAAAAAGGATCTATTTTAACCTGCTTTAATGTCGTAGCAAAAGGCGTGAGGTTTAAAAGTGGCGGAAAAAAAGAAAGTGAAACAAGTAAAGCTTCTCGTACCGAAAAAATCAAAGTTTCTTTTTCTTTAGGAGAAAACAAAATAGCTAAGGCAGGAGAAAAAACAGTATTTATAAGAATTGTTACTCCTGACGGTAAAGAAATGGCTAAAAATTACGATGATAACTACCGTTTTAGTTTTGATAAATCAAGTGGATATTTTGCAGGTAAACAAGCTTTAAATTACGCTAATGCAGAAGTTAGTGGCGTTACTTACTGTGAAGGTAAAGATCCTTTAGTAGCAGGTAACTACATTGTTGAAGTTGTTTGTGACGGTGTAATTATTGCAAACACTAGTTTACGTTTAGATTAATAAAAAAACACAATAAAAAAACACCCGCTAGCTGGCGGGTGTTTTTTATTATAAGCTTGTTTCTTCTTTTTCTTTCTTAAGTGCAGTATACATTCTGTAAGAACGATATATCGCGTATGCTAAAAATACGGCACCAAGTATGATCCGCTTGTTGCCGTATGCTCTATCACTCATTAAGTCCGTAAATAAAAACACGATAGCGCCAGCAAGTGTAATTAATACCATTAATCCACTAAAAACTAGGTTAATTAATTCTATAGGCGATTTTTTCATTTTATAAATTTTAAGTTTAGCATTCGATAATCCTTCAAAATAGTATGCAAAAATAATTAGATATTGTATTCAAAAAAAATCCCCTCCATTACTGGAAGGGATTTTATATACAGTTTTATATGAATTATCTTAATTGGAAATTGATTGGTAAGTTAAAGAATACTGATACAGCTCTACCATTTTGTTTTCCAGCTTTCCAGTTTGGCATTGATTTAACAACACGAATCGCTTCTCTGTCGCACTCTCCGCATCCTGGTACTCCTTTTAACACTTGTACATCTGTAATGTTTCCACTTCCATTAACAACGAACTTCAAAAAGCATTTACCACTTAAACCAGCTTCTTTAGCCATTTGAGGGTATTGAATGTTTTTTTGAATATATTTCATCATTTCCATTGCTCCACCTGGAAATTCTGGCATCTCCTCTACTACTGTAAAGATTTCTGGTGCTTTTTCTTCAATTACACCATTTCCATTTCCATCTGTTGGCACAACTACCGCGTCTCCATCACCTTCTTGAGTAACAGTACTTACATTAGTTTCTGCTAACTTATCTTGTGGTGGTGGTGGATCAGTTTCAACCGCATCATCCTTAATAACTGGAGGAACGAATTTTACCGTTTCCATTACTGGTGGTGGCGGTGGTGGTGGTGGTGGTGGTGGTTCATTTTTATCAGCTGGTGGTGGCGTTAAGTCAATAGTGGTCATATCCAATATTGGTTCTTTTGCTATCTCGTCGCCTTTTAAACCTAACACAAACTTGATACCCATTCCTAAAGCTAATGCACCAATCATGCAGCCTAGAATTAAGGTAACAGTCCAGTTGTATCTACGGCGTATTTGATACGCTCCGTAGTCTTGGTTGCGTCCTTCAAAAACGATATCGTTTCTGGAGTCGTCAACTACACTATTCCAATTTGTTGTCATATTTATTTAATTTTTTCTTGTAATAATGCGTATTCTGTAGCCATCATCTCAACTCCCAATACTCGTTTACCAACATTACAAATTTTTAATTCATCTAACATATCAATCGCGTTTCTATACGTTGCTTGATCGTCCGTTTTAATTAAAACAGTAATAGCCTTAGTATCCGCTGTTGCATCAACAGCCATACGTTTGTAGGTGGTATCTGCTAACAATTTGTTTTTGTTTTTTTCAGTTAAGCCTTTGATTTCTTCGATAGCCCATTTGTTTTGCTCTGTTAATAAAGCGTGCAATCCTTCAGGGCTAAAATTAGTTTCTTTTAAGTCCGTTGGAGGAACACCTTTTTCATTACCAGCCGCATAAAACTGACCTACATAATAAAAAATTCTGTCATCCTTCGTTAATAAAAAAGTAACACCATTTTTAACTTCTGGTGGTGGTGGGCTTCCTGGAGGTGGTTCAGCTGGTAAGCTTAACTCCATACTTTTTGGTTTACTAAAGGTTGATGTTAAAACGAAGAACGTTAATAACAAGAACGCTAAATCTACCATTGGAGTCATATCCACGCGGGTACTCTGTTTCTTGGCGCGTTTTTTACCGCCTTTACCATGCCCGCCGCCGCCGCTTTCTGCTATTTCTGCCATGTTAAATTAGTTTTTTAATTAATATTTTTTTTTGGTTCAGCTGCTGGAACTGACGACCCGCCTTCCATTGACGTAATCAAATTGAAAGTATAAATTTTCATATCTGTAAAGGTTTTAAACACATCTTTTACATAAATGTATTTTGCCTTACCGTCTGCTTTAATAGCATAACGAGGCTTTTCTCCTTTAAACTCTTGTCCTGTTTCTTCTGCCTTTTCTCTATTTCTAGTATAAATGACATTCAATTCAGTAGCTGAAATATTAATCCAGTCTCTTAATTGATTATTTACTGAATCTAGAGGAACACCTTTTTGTGGCTGAAACTTTAATCTTTCAGGTTCTGTAGCGTCTAAGTATCTTGGTAAATCTTTTATCTCAACACCAAAGCTAGATAAACCACCAAATTTTTTAATTTGGTCAGCGTTAAACTTAACGCCATACTTTTCGCTCATTTTTGCTAAAGTATTAGTTCTAGCTTCACCGTTACCTACTCCAAAAAACGCTCTACCAATATTGTCAACTGTAATTAATACAGTGTTTTCTGGTAAGGTTTTGTCAGAAACAGATGATGGGGGATCCACAATCACTGGCTCTGCCATACGAAATGATGCAGTAAGCATGAAAAAGGTAACCAATAAGAACGCTAAATCCACCATTGGAGTCATATCTATGCTCGGTGCATGTTTTGCTGGTTTTATTTTTGGCATGACTTATTTTTTAGTTACTAATTAATAGATGAAATTTATTTTTTAATTCCATAAAGGAATCGAAAAATTATTTTCCTGAAGTTTGGAATTCTTGAATAATTGAGAATCCAGCTTCGTCCATTGCATAAGTAATTTGATCTACACGATTTGAGAAGAAGTTGTAGAAGATAATAGCTAATGCAGAAGATAAGATACCTACTAATGTATTTACTAAGGCTTCAGAAATACCTGTTGCTAACGCTGCTGTATCAGGAGTACCAGCTGCTGCTAATGCACCGAAGGCACGAATCATACCTACAACTGTTCCGATTAGACCAACTAAGGTACCAATAGATGCACACGTAGAAATAACGCTTAAGTTTTTAGATAACATAGGTAATTCTAATGCTGTAGCTTCTTCTAATGCTTTAGAAATAGCAGCAACTTTAGCTTCTTTATCCATTGTGTTATCGTTTTGTACGAATTGGTATTTCATTAACCCTTCGCGAACAACGTTTCCTAAAGATCCTTTTTGTTTATCACAAGCTGCAATAGCGCCGTCAAAATCTTTAGCAGAAATTAATGATTTAATGTTAGCTACAAATTTATCTGTATTACCAGCACCATTTGCTTTTTGAATAGTGATTAAACGCTCAAAGAAAAAGCATAATACTGTAAATAATGTTCCTAATAAGATTGGCACGATAAATCCACCTTTGTACATGATACCAAAGAAATTGTGAGGATGTCCTTTTTCTGGACCTTCAGCGTCAAAATTCGCTGCATCACCTAATACAAATTTGTAAACTACGATACCGATTACTAAACAGATAACGATAGCAATTGCTGAAACGATTAATGGAAAACCGCCTGATGTTTTTTTGTTACTCATAATTGTTGTTTTTTTAGTTAGTTTCTAGTTTTTAGAATGACGCCAAACATAATAAAAAGGTTTTTAAATAACAATATTCTTGTGCTATCTTTTTGTTAATGTTTATAACGTTTTATTTTGTTTAACGACGGCTAATTCGCTACAAATATTGTAAGATTTCAGTAATAAAAAACTGCGGCTTTGTAACTGGTTGATTTTGGGCAATAAGTGGTAGGATTTGTTCAATTATTTTAAACCATATAAGTCATAAAAGAGTTACGACATAGTAATTCGTGTCTATTCCTTCCCACCCCGTCCTTCCGCCAGCTGACGGAGGTATAACTTCAATCCTCAAGCTATTTTACTTTAAATAGCTAATGGCAATGATTTGGATTTTTCTTTCGGCTGCCGCATAGGGGCTATAAACTGAATTTCGAACGTCTTTAACGTCGTCGCTCACTTTACTGACAGGTAATTCGCCAATGTCTTCGGTGAAAAACTCAATCCGGCCTTCCGCTTCATTAGTATTATCAACATATTTCACAAATTTGCCATTATCATACTCCATAAAATAGTTTCGCAAACTACTAATACGGCGCTTTGCCAAATTCACATTATAATCGGTACTAGCTAATGGGCTGCAATATCCTTTCATCGTAATTTTAACCTTTTCGCCACGAAGTAAAACTTGATCAAGTAATAAGGCAAACTTATCAAGGTCTTGCATTCCAGCATCAACGCTGTCCTCAAAAAAATTCTCCACTCTATTAATAGCATAATCTTTTGGTTCGCCATCCAATCCTTTAGGGTATTCTACTAAATACTTAGGTTTTAACGTTACATAGTCTTCGTAGGTTTTTCTGTAATTCTTTTTTGTAACGATGACTTTTGTTTTTGGCTCAGGCTCATCATTATGAAAATATAGTGTTAGTGGTACCAATACTTTCATTTGATTAATTAAAAGAGCAGTTGTATCAATTGGTTTTGGAGGCTCTGTTAATGGTGTAATAGGGAAACTATAAATATCATTACAACAATTTGGTTTATCTTCGAAATAAGAACCTAAGCGGTTAGATGATATATACGCCCTATCTTTTTTAGAATTGATGCTATAGTAAATATCGTTATAACTACTGTTAATTGGGTATCCAATGTTTTGAGCATCTGTAAATGCGTTGTCTTTAAATTCAGAAGTAAAAATATCAAAGTTTCCTAGGCCCTTGTGCCATGTGCTGCTGAAGTAAAGTGTTTTGTTTTCTTTTACAAACCAGGGCGTAATATCGTCTTCAATCGTATTAATTTTTTTACCAGCATTAATAGGTGTTTCAAATGTTCCATCCTCATTCATAAAAGCGTACCAAATATCCATCGCTCCTTCGCCTGCCCCTCTATCACTAGCAAAAAACAAGACTTGTTTCCCATTTATTTCACTTAAACAAGGCTGTGTAGTGTTACTCCCGCTCACATTAATTGGCGAAGGTAATTTTTGTAACTCTGCCCAATGCCCTTCTTTAAAATCAGAAACATAAATTTCGCAACGATATTGCGTTGCATTTAAAGCGCCACAGCGAGAGACAAATACTTTTGTGAAATCAGAATTGAAACTTGTGTTTGCATTATGTATACCGCTTTTATTAAATAAAGAATCTAATTCTTTTGCCCTCAAAAATTTGTTTTCTTTTTTGGCTGATTTTTTAGCTGTATATAATTTGTTAAATCCAACACCGGCTGCATCTGTATGTGATTTGTCTCTTAATGATGAAAAGTATAATAAGCTATCGTATTCAAAAGGAGCATACTCGCTCACCTTGCTGTTTACAGCGCTATCTAAATGAACCACTTTTACATCTACCGGATTTTTAACTAGTACTTGTGCAATGTCACAAGCTTCAAATTCTTGCTTAGCTTTAGCTGCTAAACGTAGCTTTTCTTTGTCCTTACTATTCCGTTGTTTTTTATAGTACTTGTCAAAATATTTTTTTGCGTCTTTATATTTTCCTGAACTTTTTAAAAGTGTGGCAATATAAAAAGGAACTTCTTTGTAATTTTTTCCGTTATCTTTTTTAAATATTTTTAAATACCAATTTAACGCCGCATCATTGTCGTAATTTAATCGAGAAGCATCTGCAAACAATAATTGATGCTCAACTTTAGATGAATCTAATAAGATAACTTGGTTGTAATATTGCGCCGCTGAGGAGTAATCTTTTCTTGAAGTCGCTTCAGCTCCCAATTTTAAATACTGCTTAATGCTTTGCGAAAACAGACTTGTTCCGATAAAGAAACAAAGCAAAAAGAATAGTGTATGTGTTTTTTTTAATATCAGCATACTACATGTAAATTGGACAAACTCTGGTTTTAGGAACAAACGGAATAATTTTTTTGAAAATGTAAGTCACATAAATTTCAAAAGCACCCCTTCTGTTTGTTGCCGCCATAAACTTGCTAGTATTCATATCATAACTTACGCCTGCTGTTAATGTTTTTATTTGATAGCCTAATCTTGCAATCACGGCATCTTTAGCTCTGTAATATAATCCAATCGAAGCGGCTTGGTTTGTTTTTTGATCTAAATAAAATTTAAATTGTGTGCCTGGAACAATCTCATTATATTTTCCTTGATGAGAATATAATACCTCAGCAATAACATCTACTTTATCAGCAATAGGGTAAGCAAAGCATAAGTAGTTGTTTAGTTTTGCATCAATTTTTATACTTGTGTTATTTTGAAAAGTTAGTTTAGGGTTTGTGAAATGGTGATAAGAAATTCCGTACTGCACAAATGCTCTTTGTTTAATGGCATACTGAATAGCTGTTCCAAAATTAAAATCACCAAATGTTGTAGAGTTTTTGGCAAAGTTTTCTCCTGTTCCATTTGAAGTGCTATAACTATCGTTTTGATATTGATCATCAAAAGTCATTTTACTATAATTAAACCCAACATTTGAAATGCCTGCCAAAATTCCAGTAGTCCAAAGTAATGTAGAGTCCTTATTTAGTTTATGAATATAAGACCCTGATAAATAAAACTGGTTTGTTCCATAATTAGTATCGCCGGATTTATCATTATTAAAAATAACACCCGCTCCAAAACAATCGCTTTTCATGTTTTTAGTTTTAAAGCGGCCATCCGCTGCAATCGAGAAAGAACGATAAGGTACTGGCACGGTTGTCCATTGGCTTCTGTAAATTCCATTTACTCTGTAATCCCCATCAAAAAAACCTGTAAATGCTGGATTAAGATTAATTACCGAACCGTTATATTGAGAAAAATGAACATCTTGAGAAATTAAACGCTTAGAATTAAGCATTAACACTACGCATAGTAGTACAAATTGAAATGAAAAATATGGTGTTTTAATTTTCATTTTCGTTTATCTAATTAAGGTGACATTTCCTTTTCTAAAAATCTCTTCGCTTTGCTCTCCACACTTGGCTTTCACATAATATCCAAACACTCCAGGATCTGAAGGTTTACCTTTGTAATTACCATCCCATCCTTGACTTGGATCAGTAGTTTCAAACATCAATTCTCCCCATCTATTATAAACCGCAAAATAATACACGCCAAAATAAGGGCCTCTTACTTTAAATATATCATTATGTCCATCTCCATTTGGTGTAAATGTATTTGGAATATATAATTCTGGATTAGTAATCACATTAATTGTTTGAGCAGATAAGGTGTCCACACAGTTTATAGAATTGGGTATTTCGGTAATCAATGTTACTTGGAAATTTCCAGCTGCAGAATAATTATGACTAGGGTTTTGAACTGAAGAAGTATCTCCATCTCCAAAATTCCAAGACCAAACTGGTGTTGTGCCAGGAGGATTTTGAACAGTTCCTGTGAAATTAACTAAGTTTTCGGAACAAGCAACTGGCGTAAAAGTAAAAGCTGCTTTAAACGCATCACTTATCGAAACAACTGTATTTACAGTATCATTACATAATGGCTTATTACTCACATAAGCTACTAAAGTAACAGAGTAGCTTCCTGTGCCAGGATAAGTATAGCTTGGAGATGTTACATGTGAAGTGTCAGCATTTGTCGATGAGTCTCCAAAATACCAATTGAAACTTAAACCTGCACTACCGGTACTATTGTTAGTAAATGATGCTGTTGTTGTAGCACAAATTGCTTGGGGTACTTGAGCTGCTGCCACTACAACACTTGGACAAGGCTTTACAATTAATTGAAAATCACGTTTTGTTTCGCTTAAAAAAACACCATTACGATATTCCTTTACTTTAATGCCAATTACAAAATATCCCTGCGTATTTGGAGTTGCAGTAACCAACCCTGTAGAAGAATTTATTTGCATGGGAACTCCTCCTAACATATTTGCTGTACTATACGATGATTGCCAAGCTATTGTATTAAATGGTGGGCTCACAGGAACTGGCGGACAAGACGCCACTGTATTAGGACAAGATGTTCCTGCTGGTGACGGAACTGGCAGTGTTACAATAGGACAATCGGGTGTTAACCCATCAAAAGGCATAAACAATTCATAAACTAAGGAGTCTCCATCATAATCAATCGCTGAATCATCAAACACCCATGGTTTATTAACGCAAATAAATGGTGGCGGCCAAAATTTAATTACTGGATTACTATTTACGGCAACAACCTCAGGGCCTGGAATTGTAGCGTAATAGGTAGCTCCAACGCAACTTGGATTTATAATGTTTAAGATGTTTACATTACGACAGCATCTTTGATAAGATATTTGATATCCTCCTGCCAATGGCGGCAAATTAATCGTATCAATATAAGTGGTTACTTCATAACAAAAGTCTAATGGAGGAATGGTACATGGGTCGTTAATTGTGGGAGGTAGCGTGTCTAGGCCTCTAAATGTCATTGTTAATGTTTGCAATAACTGATTACTGCTATTAAAAACCCCAACGTATGCTGGATTATCAAAAAGAGGAACTCCTACATAACAATCACGATAAACGGTTAGTCTGATTTCGTAATTATTTGATCCTAGGTTCTTATAATTTAATTCGCCTCCAACAATATGGGTTGCATTAGCTTTAAAAAAGCCAAGAAAACTAAACACAATAAATAAAAATGGTAGTAGTTTTTTATGCATATTCTTAATTTAAGATACACTAAACTAAACAAAAAAACCCTGATTAAAAAATCAAGGTTTATTTTTTTAATTAAGAATTTATATAATTATCTTAAAGTGCCGTTTTTATCAGCTTCTTTATTTTGCTTAATCATCTGTCTAACTTGGTATCCTAACATGAAAGCAATAATACTCCATAAAATAATGTTTGGACCATGTCCTAAAACGTCCATTCCTTTAAATACAGATTTTGAAAAATCTCCAATTCCGTAAAAAACATCTGTCATTGTAATCATTAAAGAAGCCATATTAATCTAATTTTGTAAGTTTACAGCACAAAAATAGAATTTTTTCTTAAAAAAAACGATTTTCTTAAAAAAATGATTGTTGGTCCTTTAAAAAGTAATATTCAAGCCTCCATAATAATGCTTGTTTTCCTCAGTGTAGTCGCTTGGGCAAGCTCTTTTGCGTTTATAAACATGGACTCCTCATTCGTTAATTACAAGGAGCATATTTTATATTATTACTTTTTTGGCTCTGGCGTTTCCTTTACTTTAAATCAAATAATTACATTAATAATTATTTTAATAGGTGCTTTTTTTGTTAATTTTTTATGTGTTGAACAAGAAATTACGTCCAAAACAAACTTTTTACCTGCTTTTTTCTACATTTTGTTGGCTTTTTCGTCTTCTACTAAAAACAGTGTTGAACCAATTTTGCTAGCAAATTTATTCCTTTTACCATCTTTATATTTTTTAATAAATAGCTATCGTCAAGATTATGCTTTGGCTGAGTTTTTTAAAGCGGGTTTGTTTATGGGACTAGCCTCCTTTTTTTGTATCCATTACATTATTGTATTTCCTTTAAGTTTTATCTCCCTAATTATTCTTCGCTCGTTTAATTGGCGAGAATGGATAGTATTACTATTAGGTTTAATCACACCTTTATATATTTATTTAAGTGTCTGCTATTTAACCAGCGAAGACTATTTTGCTGTGTTTAGTATGATGCGAGAAGCAACGTCTAGCATTCAAAAGCCTATTGTTTCCGAATTTTATTTTGCTTTTATCTTTATTATTATTCTGTCGTTTGGTTTTGCTTTTATAAGGTATTTAAGCAAAGGATTTGGTAGTAAAGTAAAAACACAAAAAACAAAATACATCCTATTATGGATGCTTTTATTATGTTTAATTATTATGCTATTTGAACAGGTTTCAGATATGATTTTATTACCTTGTATCATACCTCTGAGTATTTTTATTGGCGATTATCTTGCTGAAATCAAACAATTAAAAATAGCTAATACACTACTTATTATTATTATAGGTGCATTTACTATTATATACCTTCACGCTTTAGGGGTTATTTAATTATTACATACCATTTTTAGGGTATTATAAAAAAGCATATAAAAACGTACTTTTATGTGCTCTTTATGCCAACACTCGATACTTTAAAAATAGGCCAATCGGCAACCATACAAGAATTTACCGATGATTTTTTGTCGCTGAAATTTATTGAAATGGGCTGTTTACCTGGCGAAAAGATTAAATTGACTAATATTGCTCCTTTTGGAGATCCTATAGCCATTGAAGTTTCGGGGTATTTGTTAAGCTTGCGAAAACAAGAAGCGGCTACAATTGTTGTTAAAATAAATCCAGAAAATACGGTTGAATCTTGTGCAGTCTAAATCATCTCATACTTCAATAGCATTAATTGGTAATCCAAACAGCGGAAAATCTACGCTATTTAATTCCCTGACTGGCCTGCATCAAAAAACCGGTAATTATTCTGGAGTTACAGTAGATAAGCATTATGGCTCTTACAAACACAAAAACATAGAATACCAAATAACTGATTTACCAGGAACCTATAGTTTATATCCGAAATCAATAGATGAAGAAGTAGCATGTAAAGCACTTTTAAGCCATAATGAAAAAATTGATGTTGTAGTTATTGTTGTTGATTCTTCTAACTTAAAACGTCATCTATTATTAGCAACTCAAGTTATTGATTTAAAAAAGCCGTGTGTGATGGCTTTAAACATGATTGATGAAGCAGAAAAAAACAATATCGCCATTTATAAAGAAGAGTTAGAAAAACTTTTAGGTATTTCTGTTATTGCAACAAACTCTAGAAATAAAGAAGGTATTAAAGAGTTGAAAGAAGCTATTACAAATGCTAAAGTGTCAGATTCTATTTTCTATAATTTCGAAAAACAAAAACAATTATTTCCTCAAACTGATTCATATGAGCAAATTATCATTTCGCAATTTGAAGATAAAAAAATAAACAGCACGTTAATTAAAAGTTTCGAATTAGCTGATAACATTCACCGATTTGCTAAGATTAATTATATCGTTGCCAAATGCATTAAACAACCTGAACAATTAAGTAAAAGCATCACACAAAAATTAGATGCGTTTTTTACACACAAAATTTTTGGCTTTGCCTTTTTCTTTTTAGTACTATTAGTCATTTTTCAATTTATTTTTTATGTGGCCGAATATCCTATGACATGGATAGAAGAAGGGTTTGCGTACTTAATGAATTTAACAGCCACGACTCTGCCTCCAGGGCAATTTAATGATTTAGTTGTAAATGGGATTTTAGCTGGTATTAGTGGTATAGTAGTGTTTGTTCCTCAAATTGCTTTATTGTTTTTCTTCATCGCCATTTTAGAAGACACGGGTTATATGGCTCGCGCTAGTTTTATTTTAGATAAAGTCATGCGCCGTTTTGGTTTAAATGGAAAATCTGTTATTCCAATGATTAGTAGTGTGGCATGTGCTGTACCATCTATTATGAGCACACGAACTATTACAAATTGGAAAGATAGAATCATTACCATTTTAGTAACTCCATTAATTAGTTGCTCTGCTCGTTTACCAGTTTACACATTATTAATAAGTATTATGTTTGCTGGCAAAAAAACATTTTTGGGATTTAATTATCAAGGTTTGGTTTTGATGGCTATGTATCTATTGGGATTTGCAGCCGCCTTATTAGCTGCATTAGTTTTAAAACGTTTTTTAAAAACATCTGAGAAAAGTTATTTTATCATGGAGTTGCCTGTTTATCGTAAACCTCAGTGGCAAACGGTTGGCATGTTAGTGTTTGATAAAGTAAAAGTGTTTTTATTTGATGCCGGCAAAATTATTTTAGCAATATCTGTTGTGCTTTGGTTTTTAACTTCACACGCACCATCTAGTGAATTTCAAAGAATAGAACTAGAATATGCAGATGTCATTCAACATGCCGAAACCGATAGTACAAAAACTATGTATGAAGCAAAGATGCAATCTGAAAAACTGGAAGCTTCATATGCTGGTATTTTAGGTAAAAAAATGGAGCCTGTGATTAAACCATTAGGCTTTGATTGGAAAATTGGAATTGCTTTAATTACCTCATTTGCGGCACGCGAAGTTTTTGTTGGCACCATGGCAACCATTTACAGTAGTGGTGATTCAGAAAACACAGAAACATTAAGAGAAAAATTAATTGCAGAAAAGAATTTCGAAACACAACAACCTGCTTATACAAATGCAGTATGCTGGTCGTTATTAGTGTTTTATGTTTTTGCGATGCAGTGTATGAGTACACTGGCTACAACCTACAGAGAAACCAAACATTGGAAATGGCCCGCTATTCAATTAGTGTTTATGACCGGCTTAGCATACTTATCATCGTTTGTTATTTATTCTGTTTTCAGCTAAACATCTGCCTCATTATTTAGTGTTTTTATAATTAAAATATATTAATATGTATCACAAGCTTCTTCATCAAACCATTATCGCTTCTGTTTTAGCAGGAAATGAAATATTAAAAGTGTATGAAACAAAATTTGATGTAGAATATAAAGACGATAAATCTCCTTTAACATTAGCCGATAAAAAAGCAAGCGCAAAAATTGTTGAAGAGTTAAAACAATTTGATATTCCGGTTCTGAGCGAAGAAGGTGTGCATGATAGTTTTGAGAAAAGAAAACTCTGGAATAAATTGTGGATTGTTGATCCTTTAGATGGCACCAAAGAGTTTGTGAAGCGAAATGGAGAGTTTACTGTAAATATAGCCTTAGTAGAAGATAACATTCCAACACTTGGTGTTATTTATTCGCCCGTGTTTAAAGATTTATATTTTGCCGCAAAAGGAATTGGTTCTTTTAAAATTTCTAGAGAAGTTTTTTCTTCGTTAATTGATTCTATTCAAACCTCAACACTAGAAAATTTATTAAGCGTTGCTAAAAAACTACCTATTGTTTCTGATAGAAAAAATTATGTAGTTGTTGCAAGTCGTTCACACATGAGCACAGAAACACATCAACATATTGAGCAATTAAAATTAAATCATCAAAATGTTGAAATTGTTTCAACAGGAAGTAGTATTAAAATGTGTTGGGTAGCAGAAGGCATTGCTGATGAATATCCTCGCTTTGGCCCAACCATGGAATGGGATACCGCTGCCGGACAAGCAATTTTACAAGAGGCGAATGCTTCATTAATTGATTTTGAAACACAACAACCCATGAAATACAATAGAGAAGATTTATTGAATAATTGGTTTATTGCTAAACGTCCTTAAACTAATAGAGTATCTGTCATTCTTTAGAAGGCAAACGGCGTGGGCTATTCAACAAACCACTTAATTGTAAATAGCTTCTAACTCCTTCTCAATAATTTTATTTATTTCTTCTGCTTGAAAAACAACCATCGCGTGTGAACCTTCCTTAATTGTATAATCTGGTTTTACATATTTATACCACAACAATCTATCTGCGTCTCCATGAATATGAATACTGTTTTTAGGTAATTCTTTTTCTTTCCAACTAACAATAATATTAATGCAGTACTTAAAATAATTTTCAGTCATGCTATTTACCATTCCTAAAAACTCTGGTATATATGCCTTTCCAAAACCAATTATCCAACGGCCTTGATAGGCCATTTTTCGATGTTGTTTTTCTGGAACAATTTTATGAATCGGAAAATGATTAAGTGTTTTAATAAACCACGGCAACTCTTTTCGCGATTTACTGGTTGAAATTAAAAACGTTTTTTTAGGATAAATTATTTTTGATAGTTCTGTGCACAGCATTCCTCCAAACGAAACGCCTAATAAACAAAAAGGAACACTTGTATTTATTTGTGGTAAAAATTTACGAGCATATGTTTCCATGGTGTCGTTTTTATCTGGAGTAGGCCAATCCAGCACAATGATTTCAACACCATGAATTTTAGTGTTTACATATAATTTTTCTGTGGTTCCTAATCCAGGTATTGCATAAATAACCATAAAACAAAGGTAATAACATAAACAGATAGTTTATTGTAATCATAAAAACAACAAATGTTAAATTAAATCGGGTTAATAACTTTTTAATCTATTTATTGTTATCGCATTATATTTGTTCCAATAAAATATAAATGAAAATGACAGTAGAAATGGCTTTAGAAAATATTACCACTGAATTAAAAAATGATGTATTGGTTATTACCATCAATCGTCCCGATAAATTAAATGCTTTAAATAAGCAAACGATTGAAGAACTTCATGAAACTTTTGTGGATGCAGAAAACGATAAAAACATTCGTGCATTAATTATTACTGGTTCAGGACAAAAAGCTTTTGTTGCTGGTGCTGATATTGCTGAGTTTGCCAACTTCAGTGTTGAAGAAGGAAAACAATTAAGCTCTATAGGTCATTTCAAAATATTTAATTTTATCGAAAATTACTCTAAGCCGGTTATTGCTGCCGTTAACGGTTTTGCATTAGGTGGTGGATTAGAATTAGCCATGGCTTGTCATATGAGAGTAGCGAGTACAAACGCAAAAATGGGATTGCCAGAAGTAAGCTTAGGCGTAATTCCTGGTTATGGTGGAACACAACGTTTAGCGCAGTTGGTTGGAAAAGGCAAAGCCTTTGAAATGATTGTAACGGCCGATATGATTAATGCTGAGGATGCCTACAAATGGGGCTTAGTAAATTATATAACTACTCAGGAAGAATTATTAAACAAGTGTTTCGAAATTACTTCTAAAATTATCACTAAATCACCAGTAGCTGTAAGGACTGCAATTAAAGTAATTAATGCGGGTTACAATAATAAGCAAAATGGTTTTGAAGTTGAAATTGAAGAATTCGGAAAAAGCTTTGCTAGTGGCGATTTTAAAGAAGGCGTTTCGGCTTTTTTAGAAAAACGTAAAGCAAATTTTCCTGGTAACTAAATCTTATTTTCAAATTTTAGCCCCATTAAAAATATGAGTACTACTAGGCCATTTAATTTTAAGCAGTGGATTGATGATAATCGTCATTTATTAAAGCCACCCGTAAATAATAAGGTGGTTTATAAAGATGCTGAATTTATTATTATGGTAGTTGGTGGGCCAAACTCCCGCAAGGACTACCATTACAATGAAAGTGAAGAATTTTTTTATCAATTAGAGGGTGATATTATTGTTACCATTCAAGAAGACGGAAAAGCTGTTCAGGTTCCAATAAAAGAAGGTGATATCTTTTTATTACCTCCAAAAGTTCCACATAATCCTATTCGTTTTGAAAACACCATTGGCTTAGTGATAGAACGCAAAAGAAGAGCGGGAGAAATGGATGGCTTAATGTGGTTTTGTGAAAAATGTAATCATCAATTATTTGAAGACAAATTTGTTTTAAACGATATAGCCTCTCAATTTCAAGGTGTTTTTGAAAAATTCTACAACTCTAAAGATTTAAGAACTTGCAAAGCTTGTGGACATACAATGGAGCCGCCCCCTGTTATTTCTTAACAGATTTTGGATAAATACTGTAGAAAACTTCGTAGAAGTACAGTTTTAACGAGTAAATTAATAGTTTTTCGTCTGATTATACCATAACTTTGCGGTATTAATTAGTTTACAATGAAAAACATAGCACCTTTAAAAAGATTTTTATTGACTTTTGTCATATCATTATTTGCTGTAGCATCATTTGCTCAGTTGGCTGATGGCTTTGATATAAAAAAAGCATATCAACAAGCAAAAGATAAAGGTATATCTCAGTCTGATGTTGAAGGATATGTAAAATTTTTACATGCCGATTATCTTTCTCACAAGAATCATTCTCATAAAACACAAGGCACAAGTAGCTCGAATGTTTATGATGCTGGAACAATTTATAAAAGTTATAATAATACTTCGAGTATTTTTAACGCAGCGGTTCCAAATACCCCTCAAAACATTTACTGCCCTAATGCAGGTTTCGAACAAGGAAACTTTACTAACTGGACGGGCTCTATTGGAACAGTTTCAACGGCTCCGGTTGGCTCAGCATTCCCATTATACAATCAAACATCTGTTGGTGTTGTAAATGGTGCTGGTAATAACGTTGGGTTAACTAACACCACCAATTATCACACTGTTATGACAACTCCTCCAACTAATAGCGTTTATCCAAATTGTGTAGGTTGGGATTCTATCGCTTGTAAAGTTATCGGGACTCAAACTGTTTCTGAAATTCCTGTTGTGAATCCAAATGGCGGACCCGCTTCTGTTAGATTAAATGGGGCCGTGGCTAACTATAGAGCTAGTAAGTTAAATTACAACATGGCACTTAATCCAAACAACAAAAGTTTTTCTGTATCCTATGCTTTAGTTTTAGACAACGGTGGTCATTTTTCTTATGAACAACCCTATTTTTCTGTAAAAGTAACTGATCAAAATGGTAACCCTGTTCCGGGTTGTTCTACATACACTGTAACCTGTAGTGCTGATTTAACCAACCCAGCATCTCCATTATATGATCCAACATGGACAGATGCTGCAATTGGTTTTAATGTAATGTATAGAAAATGGCAAACTTTTGCTTTTGACTTTTCAAACTATCCTTCTGTAACATCAGTTAATGTCGAGTTTTATGTAGGTGGTTGTTCGCAAGGTGGTCACTGGGGTTATGCTTATGTAGATGCTCAATGTAGTCAGGGTGGAGCTGTAGCAAGTTTTTGTGCTGGCTCAAACACATCTGTATTAACGGCGCCTGCTGGATATTCATCATATCAATGGACAGGGCCTAGTGGACCAGTTTCTGTTGGAAATGGTGGAAATACAGGAACAGCTACCATTTCACCAGTTTCTGCAGGACAAGTGTTTACATGTAATGTAACTGCGCCAAATGGTTGTTTAAGTGTGTTTACAACAACTATTAGTATCACAACTGTTAGTATTACTGGTATTAATTCAACTCCTTCATGTCCTAATGGAAGTAGTGGTACAACAAGTGTCACCGCAACAGGTAGTAGTTCTGGATATACCTATCAATGGCTCAACAGTGTTGGAAGTACAGTAGGAACAACCTCTAATGCAACGGGATTGTCCCCAGGGAATTACAGTGTTGTTGTTTCATCTCCTTTGTGTGGATCCGCTACTACTACTGTTAATGTCGGCATTTCTGCGCCTGCTTTTTATTCTCTTCCTGCTCCATTTTGTGGAACTGTTGCTTGGATAAATAAACCAGGTGGGTCAAATTACAAATGGTATACTGCAAGTCCACTTGCTTTAATTGCCGGAGCAACAAGTTCATCATTAACAATAAATTCACCCGTAAATGGTAATAGCTACTTTTTAGTATATACTACTGCTTCTGGATGTAAAGACTCTATTAATTACGTTTTAACACAACAACCTGGCGGAAGCATTTATGCTAGTAATATAAAAAGTATTTGCCCGGGTAACAGCAACTCTTATGCTGTTATTAATTTAAATACTTCTGCTCCACCAGTATATAGTTATACTGTTACTGGACCAAGTGGATATAACTCTGTTTTAAATAATACTAATTCTATAAAAGATAGTGTTATTAACTTATCTATTGGAACATATAGTGCAACTGTATTTGACGGACAATGTATATATAACACAACTTTTACTGTTAGTCCATTTGTATATTCATATACCTTAACTCCTCCAACATCTACACTTTGTTCATCTGGAAGTACATCATTAGCTGTTAATTTTGGAAATACAACTCCTGCTGCATGTGGTTTATCATCAAGTGGAGGCTGTACATCGCCAAATTTGATTACGTTGGGCACTGGTACTGGCGTAAACCCTAGTAATAGTTGGCCAAGTATTTATGGAAACTGGTATAAAAACGCAAGACATCAGTTATTATATACTGCAGCAGAATTATCAGCGGCTGGAATTTTACCTGGAAAAATCTCTTCATTGGCATTTAATATAAATTCAATACCTTCCGGATATATTGGAACATTGCCTGGAGTAACTATTTCATTAAAATGTACTTCTGTAAACATACTTACTAGTACGTTTGATAATGCTGGCTTGGTACAAGTATATAATGCAGTAAATTATACTCCTATTATAGGGTGGAATACTCATAATTTCACAACGGCATATGAGTGGGATGGAGTTTCAAACATATTAGTAGATGTATGTTATAATTATGTTTCTAGTAGTAATTATACATCTAATCCTTTTAATACGTTATCCAATACGGGTACAGTAAAATGTATTTATGCATATAGCGACAGTTCCCCAATGTGTTTAACTACAACATTTGCTTCTACTAGTTTAGATAGACCAAATATTAGATTTGGAAATTGTGGTGGTTCAAATCCAAATGCATTCACATACACCTGGACACCTGCAGCAGGTTTATCATCTACTACATCATATACTACTATTGCTAGTCCAACTGTAACAACTATTTATTCTGTTCAGGTAAACCCTATCGGACAAACAAACTGTATGCAAGCACAAACTGCTACTGTAAATGTTATAAATCCTTCGCCTGCAACTATAACTGCTGTAGCGCCTGTTTGTACTAATTCTCCTACTCTTGCATTAACAGCAAGTCCTACGGGTGGTGTATGGAGCGGTGTTGGTATCACATCAACGGGTGTATTAACTCCTTCGGCAGCAATAGTAGGTAATAATACTTATACCTATGCAATTGGTTCAAGCACCTGTGGTTCAGTTGGTAATACAACCGTTTCTGTAGAACAATTTGTTCCTTCAACAATAACTGGTGCTATTAGTACTCTTTGTATTACAAACCCAACTATCAATTTATCAACGGCGCTAAGTACATCTACTTTAGGTGTTGGTGTTTGGTCTGGTAATGGTGTTACAGGAACCACTTTTGATCCTAATGCTGCTGGTACAGGTGTTCATACACTCACTTACAGTACAAACTCAAATCCAACAGCAACTCTTTGTCCATCTGCTAGCACAATTGCTATTACAGTAAATTCTGTAACGCAGCCAACAATTACAGCAGCCGGGCCCTTCTGTGATAACTATACACCAACACAATTAGTTGCTAACCCAACTGGTGGTGTTTGGAGCCCTGCTTTAGCTGGAACAAACGTTTCTGCTGCTGGTCAGTTTTCTCCTGCGTCTAGTTCATTAGGAAGTAACAAAATATACTATACAATGACAAATGCTCCTTGTATTAAAAAAGATTCAATTTTAGTTGATGTCGTTCATTTTGTACCAGCAACCATTACAGGAGTATTAGGGCCTTATTGTATATATGACCCTTCAGTAGATTTAAATTCTATTGTGCAATTTACAACAGGAGTTTGGTCTGGTACTGGCGTAACAACACCAACTTTTAGCCCAGCTGCTGCTGGTGCTGGAACTCTTGTTTTAACGTATAGCACAAACTCAATTCCAACAACAACTATCTGTCCTGATACAAAAACAACTACCATTGTTGTTAATCCTAAGCCAATTGCAATTGCTATTCCTAATAATCCAGGAGGATGTAATTATCCTTGGACTGTTGGTTTTTCTTCAACTAACGACCCATCCGGAAGTGCTGTTTGGAATTTTGGTGACGGATCTGCTACTGAGTCTGGCTTATTTGTTAGTCATGTTTACAATACTCCTGGAACCTACACAGCAACTGTTATTTATACAGACAATATTGGTTGTAAGGATACAGCAAATGCAAGTAGCACAATTACAATATTTGCAGTGCCAGATGCAGCTTTCGAACCATCATTAGACATTACAACCGTTGTTGATGCTGAAATTTCATTTGATAATCAAACATCCGATTTAAATCTTAATACATATACATGGGATTTTGGAGGATTAGATTATAGTACAGATGTAAATCCAACCTATTTATTTACAACCTCAGGTGAATATTTTGTGACTTTAATTGCTACCAGCCCTGATGGCTGTCAAGATACTGCCGTTAAAAAAATCACAATCAATCCGGACGTTGTATTATATGTGCCAAACGCGTTTACTCCTGGGACAGATGGATTAAATGATGTGTTCCAAATATTTTTACCTCCTACGGGTGTAGATTTCTCTACTTTCAATCTAGTAGTTTATGATAGATGGGGTGAGTTAATTTATAAAACCAATGATGTTAGCTTATCATGGAATGGTAGAAAAAACAATTCAGGTGAAATATTGAAACAAGATATTTATGTGTATAAAATCACATTTAAAGATGTAAAGAAAAAACATTACGAAAAACTAGGACACGTTTCTTTACTTCGTAAATAATTAGATTAAATTGTTTAAAAGCTCTGCTAATAAATTAGCAGAGCTTTTTTATTTTTATAAAAAAATTAAAATGGCTAATTCAACTAAATTTCTGCAATCAATAATTGATGGCTACTCCACCAAAGGAGATTATATACTATTAGGCTCTGCTATGTTAGATGGCGTTCCTCAAAAAGAAGCCCATGTTAAGTTGCCACTAAAAACATTAAACCGTCACGGTTTAATAGCGGGTGCCACAGGAACTGGTAAAACTGTTACTCTTCAGGTTATAGCGGAGAATATGTGCGCTAAAGGAATACCGGTGTTGATGATGGATTTAAAAGGAGATTTAAGTGGTATTGCGAAAGCTGGGGTTACTAATCCTAAAATAGAGGAAAGACATAATGCTATTGGAATCCCCTTTGTGTCAAATTCCTCTAATGTGGAGTTTTTAACTCTTTCTAAAGAAAATGGTGCAAGATTAAGAGCAACCGTAAGTGAATTTGGGCCTGTGTTGTTTTCTAAAATGCTTAATTTAAATGATACACAAAGTGGAATTGTAGCTATCATTTTTAAATATGCAGATGATAAACAACTACCTCTCTTGGATTTAAAAGATTTTAAAAGCTTATTAAATCATTTGACTGGTGATGGCAAAGAAGAGATTCAAAAAAATTATGGTAATGTTTCTTCGGCATCTACTGGAACAATTTTGAGAGCCATTATAGAATTGGAATCACAAGGCGCTGAGGTGTTTTTTGGTGAAAGATCTTTTGAGGTATCCGACCTTGTTAGATTAGATGCTTATGGACGAGGTATTGCATCAATAGTAAGATTAACCGATATTCAAGATAAGCCTAAGTTGTTTTCTACATTTATGTTGTGTTTATTAGCTGAAATCTATCAATCGTTTCCAGAAGCAGGTGATTTAGAAAAACCAAAATTATGTGTGTTTATTGATGAAGCGCATTTAATTTTTAAAGAAGCTTCTGATGCTCTCATAGATCAAATTGAATCCATTATCAAACTAATAAGAAGTAAAGGTGTGGGTATATATTTTTGTACACAAAACCCTTACGATATTCCTGAAGCTGTTTTATCACAGCTTGGATTAAAAGTGCAACATGCTTTAAGGGCTTTTACTGAAAAAGATAGAAAAGCCATTAAAAAAACTGCTGAAAATTATCCAATATCTGAGTTTTATAAAACAGATGAACTATTAACTAGCATAGGAATTGGTCAGGCCTTAGTTTCTGCATTAAATGAAAAAGGAATTCCTACACCTCTTGCTGCAACACATCTCCGCGCACCAATGAGTAGAATTGGAGTGTTATCTACTGACGAAATTCAATCAATTGTTTCTGCTAGTGCAATTGCTGCAAAATATAACGAAGTAATAGATAGAGAAAGTGCCTTTGAAGTATTATCTAACAAACTAAAGTCGAAAAACGACACCGAGGAAGAAACGCCTAAGTCTAAAAAATCTCAAAAAGAAGAAAAATCTACCATTGAGAAATTAAGCGAAAACACGATGGTGAGACAAGTGGGAAGGACGGTAATGAAAGAAGTGGCTCGAGGCTTACTAGGTGTTCTTGGGTTGGGGGGTAATAAGAAAAAAAGTGGTTGGTTTTAATTCTTATAAACCACATATAATAAAAAAAGCTCCGTATTGGAGCCTTTTTAAATTACATGATATTCTTATTTCCCTTGAGGGCTTTTAAAGAAATCTATTTGTTTTTTATTATTAGGGTCTAAATCTTTGATAATGGTGAAAAACTCTTTTGCTTTTGCATTATCTTTTACTGTTAAGTAGTAATATCCTAAGTATTCACAAGCTTCAATAACATTTGCTTTTGAACCTGCTCTTTCTTCTGGTTTAACAAGCTCTAATGCCTTCTCATAATGAGGCTTTGCTAACCATTTTTCGTTTTTAGGATCTTGCTGAACATTTGCTTTTCCTCTCCAAAAATAGGCTGTAGCAAATGTTGGGATTGACTGAGTTACTTTAGAGAAACAAGTATCAGATTTTACGAAATCTTTTGGTCCAAAATAATAAGCGCGGCCCATTTCAAAATAATCTTGTCCAGATAAATTTTTTGGATCACCAGCCATTTTCTTTTCGTATGTTTCAATTGCTTTAGCATACTTTTTAGATTTCATATAGGCTTTAGCAATTTCATTTGTAATGTCTCCAGCTAACTTAGGGTCAACTTGCACTGCTTTTTCCATCTCAATAATACCAAGACTATCTTTACCTAACTTAGATAATAAAATTCCTTTGTATTTATAATCTGTTCCTACATATTTGAAATTAGACACTTTAGAAGATTTTTCGAAAAACTTACTAATCGCATTTAATCCTTTTCTATACGATGCTGTATCTTGTTTTCCTGGTAATTCAGCATACGAGTAACCTAAATATCTTTCTAAATATAAACTCGTATTTCCATTTTTTTGTAAATTTTCAATTTCAGCAATTGCTTCTGCATATTGTTTATTATTAAATACAAATGCTGCATAACGCTCACGAGCTTCATCAGAATTATTTAATTCTAAATATTTTTTATAACTCTCAACGGCATTTGCTTTTTGACCAGCTAAGTGATATAACTCTGCTTTTTCTCTGTAAGCTGGAGCGTAAGTTGGGTCAATTTTTTCAGCTTCTTTATATAAATCAAGTGCTAATTGAAAATTACGACTACGTTGATACAATTTTCCTTTTCTCAAAATTCCTTTAGGAGATTTTGAATTTAATTCACTTGCCTTATTATACTCTTTGATAGCAGATGAACCATCTGTTTGATTTTTCTCTAAATAAGCGTCTCCTAACAACAAATAAGTTTCAGCATTTTTCGGTTCAATTTTAATAGCTGCATTTAATAAAGTAATCGCTTCATCTAGGCTTTTGTTATCAGCGTTAATATAAGCTTCTGCTGTTTTACGCATTACTTCGGTGTTTTTGTTAGCACCTAAAGTAGCTGCTTTAAAAAAGTTAGTTTTAGCGTCAGCTGAATTTCCTTTGTACCATAATACTTTACCTATACCTACATAGTTTAAGGGGTAAGTGGCATTTAATTCAGCTCCTTTTTGGTAATACATATTTGCAGAATCTAAATCTCCTTTTTTGAAGAAATTTTCTCCATAATAAAAGTAGTTATCTCCTTTGTTTGCTTCTTTAGCAATTAATGCTCTAAAATCTGCTGCAGCTGCTTGGTAACGCTCGTTTTCAGATTTAGTAATAGCTTCTTGTAATGTTTGTGCAAACGAAGCGCTTGATGCAAACATTCCAACGCTTAATAAAATTAAATTAGTTTTCATAATTGTTATTTGTAAGTATAAAAATACAGTATTTAAAAGTCAATTTGCCTGCCAAGCTTTGAACTAAGGCAAAAACAAGCTCAAATTTAACATTATTTTAGGGTTTGAAAAATGTAATTTTTGATGTAAAATTATTTTAAAGGTGTCATATCTACTTCTATTAATCGTTCTTCTTGTCGGTTTGGAGGCAATCCTTGTTTTAAAAACATTAATTGCCCTTTTTCTCCTGCAATAAAAGTTTCTATACCTTTTCCTAAACTAAATTCGGCCGAACGACGAATAATACAGATGGTTCTGCAAATAGGATAATCTTTGGTTGCAATATTTGATTGATCTGGCATATAAGCAGTTTCATTGTTTTTTCGTGACACCGCCAATATTTTTACTGTTTTTAAAAATTCTTTCGTTGTGTTATCGTCTTTATCGCTTAACCAAGCATAATCGCAAATGCCAATAGCTAATGAATTAGTTGAAATAGCTTTTATTAATTCTGGCGTATTGTTTAATGCTTTACAATTTAAGCCAAACATAGCTTTTGGTATTAATGAATCTTTTAATTGGCGCGTGCTGCCAGAATTTGGGTTATCAAAAACTATATTAATATGTTGCCCTTTTATAAAAGTGCTATCGTTGCCTTTTAATAATTCAATTAACTCAGGAATTGAAATAGTTGAATCTGCAAAATCTTTACTAACTACAAAAGCAATGGCATCTCCTGCTACGGTTGAGGTTTGAGGAATAATGTTTTTTTCTTTAAACTGTTGCATTTCTTTTTCAGTCAAACGACGAGAAATGGCTATGACTTTAGAACTATCATTATATAATGCTTCAATACATTCTCTTTCGTTAGAAGAACGTAATGTAATATCGGCATTATTGTAGGTTGATTTGAAAGTATAAATTTGATTATTGATATGAAGCGTTAATCCTTCATCAAAAAATAAATTTACTTTACCAGATGTTGGCGAGTCTTTTTTACGATTGTCATCGTTAAGTCCGCAAGAAAATAAAAAGAAAGAAAAAATAATTAGCGCAAAAATTGATTTCATATTATCCGTTTGTCAAATATACAGAATTAACTAAATAGGAATTTACCACTTGATAATTGGTAATGTATAATTAATACGTGGTAAGACTTGAATGATAACTGGTTAAACCAACTAACTTAATAGTCTAATGGATTTTTTTAAAGCTTCGATAAATACATCTACTTCTTCAAAGGTATTATAGAAAGCAAAAGACGCTCTGATGGTTCCTGGAATATTGTAAAATTGCCATAAGGGTTGTGTACAGTGGTGTCCGCTGCGAATAGCCACACCATATTTATCTAATAGGGTTCCTATATCAAAAGGATGAATAGAGCCCACATTAAACGAGATAACAGACGTTTTATGTTTGGCATTACCATAAATCACTAAACCTTCAATTTCTTTTAATTGTTTAGTTGCATATTGCAATAAATCGTCTTCGTGTTTTTGAATATTTTCAAAACCAATTTCAGTGACGTATTTTATGGCAGATGCTAAACCAATGCCACCTTCAATATGCGGAGTGCCTGCTTCAAACTTTAAAGGCGAATCCGCAAATTCAGTTTTTTCTAAGGTTACTGTTTTAATGGTTCCTCCCCCAGTTTGGTATGGGCCGAATTGTTGTAACCATTTTTCTTTAGCGTATAAAATTCCTACACCCGTTGGACCAAATAATTTATGTCCACTGAACACATAAAAATCACAATCTAAATCCTGCACATCTGGTTTTAAATGAGGAACCGCTTGTGCGCCATCAATTAATATGACCGCCTTAGATAATGAACGAATGGTTGCTATCATTTCTTTCACTGGGTTTATGGTTCCAAGTGTATTTGAAATCTGTGTGAAAGCAACTAATTTTGTTTTATAAGAAATTAATTTCGGAAGTTCTTCTAAAATTAATTCGCCGTCTTGATTAATAGGAATATATTTTAAAATAGCTTTTTTTTCTTCGCATAATAGTTGCCATGGAACAATATTGCTATGATGTTCCATTTGAGTGATGATGATTTCATCGCCTTCGGCAATTGCTAAACTACCAAAACAATGCGCTACTAAATTGATAGACTCTGTTGTTCCTCTCGTGAAAATAATTTCACTAGCCTGTTTAGCGTTGAGGTGTAATTGTATGGTTTTACGGGCTTCTTCGTAAGCAATGGTAATTTCTCTGCTTAATGTATGAACGCCACGATGAATGTTTGAATTTTGGTAAGCATAATAATGTGATATAGCATCAATAACCAATTGTGGTTTTTGTGCTGTAGCTCCATTATCAAAATACACTAAAGGTTTTCCGTTAACTGTTCTTGAAAGAATAGGAAAATCTTTGCGTATTTTATGGATGTCGAACATAGTTGTGTTTATTTAGTTTCGCTTCTCGACTGCGCTCGAAGTGACAATATATTATAATGTTTTTTCGAACAAACGTAAAACTCTTTCTTGTAGAGAAGGGATTTCAATTTTGTCAATTAATTCTTGAGCGAAGGCTTGCAATAATAGTTTACGAGCGCTTTCTTCTCCAATACCACGAGCTTTTAAGTAAAACAAAGCTTCTGTATCTATTTTGCCTGTTGACGTTCCGTGCGAACACTTTACATCATCGGCGTAAATTTCTAATTGAGGTTTAGTATTAATCGTTGCATCATCGCTCATCAAAATATTTTTACTGCTTTGATAAGCGTTTGTTTTTTGTGCGTCTTTACGTACAAATATTTTTCCGTTAAATGTTCCTACAGATTTATCTTTGGCAATGCCTTTATATAACTCATTACTTTCGCAATGTGGCATTTGATGATCAATTAAAGTATGATTATCTATTTGCTGAGTACCATTAGAAATAAATAAACCATTTAAATGCGCTTCACAATGAGAATCCGCTAAAACCACATTGTGATTGTTGCGTACTAACTCTCCACTCAAAGTCATTGTTGTGTTTGAGTAATTAGAATGCTTACTAATTTTTACTTGGTTTGTATTAACCGAGTAAGATAATGCTCCTTCGTTTTGAAATGTATGACAGGTTAATTTTGCATTCTCTCCAACAAACTTTTCGCTTACAAAATTTGAGAACACTTTTGCTGAACCGATATTATAAAAGCTTTCCACTAATGTTACTTCCGCATTTGCTTGAATATTAATAAAACTGCGAGTATTAGTTACACAATTAGCAGAGCCGCTATTTACATAAATAACATGCAGTGGCATGGGGATGATATTATTCCTATCTATTTGTAAAAACAAACCATTAGCCGAAAACGCCGTGTTTAAAGCAATTAATGCATCGGTATCAGATTTTGCCTGAGAACACAACAAGGCTTTTTCAGAAGAAGACAGTTCGTTTAATGAGTTAACTGTTAAGCCTTTTACAATCATTTTCTCACTTAACGCTTCATTGTAAACACCATTAACAACCACTAAATTAATGGCCTCATCAATTTTAAGAGGAGCAATATCAGCGTTGGTTAATTCATTAAAGCTTTGTTCAACTGTTTTAAATTCTTTTCGAAGAACCGCTTCGATATTACAGTATTTATAGTCTTCGTGCTTGTTATTGGGAATTCCTTTGTCTTCTAAAAGTCGAATTGCCGAAACAATTTCAGCATCTGGCATGAAGGCAACCTTTGGAGCATTCTCTTGAAGCTGATCTAATAAAGTTTGGGTTATATTTGATTTAGTCTCTATCATTCCTGTTATGAAAGTTTGTTAGTTATGAAAGTTTAGAAAGTCTTAACTTTAAACTTTCTTCTTTTGTGTTCTTAAATAGGATATAAATCCACTTATTGTTTTACTTACTTCTATTACTTTATTGTTTAGTTGCTCAAATTCTTCTGTTGTAATGTATTTTTGATTTCTAGCAACATACAATTGCGCTCTTAATTCTCCTGCAGAAGCTTTTGCTACTAAAAGAAAATAAATAAACTGGTTGTTTCCTTCTCTTTCAAACCCTTCTGCGATATTTGAAACAACTGAAACAGATGCTCTTCTCATTTGATCCCTTAATCCAAAGTCTTTAGAAAATTTATCTTTGTTTGAATACTCATATATTAAATCGGACAATTCAAGTGCTTTTTGCCAAGCAACAATGTCTTCAAATTTTAATATAGTAGCCATAACTTTCTAAACTAATTAACTTTCTAAACTATCAAACTGAGATTTAATTTCATCATATCCTTTAGCTTCCATTTCTAGCGCTAATTCTTTTCCGCCGCTTTTTACAATGCGTCCATTGTAAAGAATATGTACAAAATCAGGAACGATATAATCTAATAAACGTTGGTAGTGAGTAATCACAATGGTAGCGTTATCTTTTGATTTTAATTTATTAACGCCAGTTGCTACTATACGTAAAGCATCAATATCCAATCCACTATCTGTTTCGTCTAAGATGGCTAACTTCGGATTCAACATCGCCATTTGAAAAATCTCATTGCGTTTTTTCTCTCCACCACTAAATCCTTCGTTTACACTACGGCTTGCTAACTTAGCATCTAACTCTACTAATTTTGATTTTTCTTTTACTAACGCTAAGAAGTCTTTAGCAGCCATTTCTTCTTGTCCTTGGTAAGCTCTAATTTCATTTAACGCGGTGCGTAAAAAATTAATATTACTTACTCCTGGGATTTCGATAGGATATTGAAAGGCCAAAAATAAACCTTCACGCGCTCTGTCTTCTGCAGGTAAATCCAATAAATTTTTTCCATTGAAAATCACTTCACCTTCAGTCACATCATAATCTTCGCGACCAGCTAAAACACTTGATAATGTTGATTTTCCAGAACCGTTTGGTCCCATGATGGCGTGAACTTCTCCCGCTTTTACTTCTAAGTTAATGCCTCTTAATATTTCTTTATCGCCAATTGACGCGTGTAAATTTTTAATGTTTATCATAATATTTATCCTACTGATCCTTCTAAACTAATTGCTAATAATTTTTGTGCTTCAACAGCAAACTCCATTGGTAATTTATTTAATACTTCTTTGCAGTATCCATTAACGATTAAGCCAATAGCCTTTTCGTTATCAATACCACGTTGCTTGCAATAAAACAATTGATCTTCCCCAATTTTACTTGTCGTTGCTTCGTGCTCTACAACTGCTGATTTGTCTTTTATTTCGATATATGGGAACGTGTGTGCACCACACTTATCGCCCATTAACAAACTATCACATTGCGAAAAGTTACGAGCGTTGCTTGCTCCTTTTTTAATTTGAACTAATCCTCTGTAACTATTATTACTGAAGCCTGCTGAAATTCCTTTTGATATAATAGTAGAACGTGTGTTCTTCCCAATATGAATCATTTTGGTTCCAGTGTCAGCTTGCTGATAGTTATTAGTAACGGCTACCGAATAAAATTCGCCAACTGAATTATTTCCTTTCAAAATAACAGAAGGATATTTCCAAGTTACTGCAGAGCCTGTTTCTACTTGTGTCCAGCTAATTTTAGAATTGTCCTCTAAACAAATACCACGCTTCGTTACAAAATTAAAAATCCCGCCTTTGCCATCTTTATCCCCTGGATACCAGTTTTGTACGGTGCTATATTTTACTTCTGCATTTTTATGAGTGATGATTTCTACTACTGCAGCGTGTAATTGATTTTCGTCGCGTTGAGGAGCTGTGCAGCCTTCTAAGTATGACACATAAGAATCTTCATCGGCAATAATCATCGTTCTTTCAAACTGACCAGTGCCACTAGCGTTAATACGGAAATAAGTTGATAATTCCATTGGCGAACGAACGCCTTTTGGAATGTAACAAAATGAACCATCTGTAAATACGGCAGAGTTTAATGCCGCATAAAAATTATCTGTTGGAGGCACTGCCATGCCCATATATTTTTTTACTAGTTCAGGATGATCTTGAACAGCCTCACTAAATGAACAAAAAATAATTCCTTTTTCCGCTAAGGTTTCTTTGAAGGTTGTTTTTACAGAAACACTGTCAAATACTATATCAACAGCTATATTGCTTTGCACACCGCTTAATCGTTTTTGTTCTTCTAAGGATATTCCAAGCTTTTCGAATGTTTTCAATAATTCTGGATCTACTTCATCTAGGCTTGCTAATTCCTTTTTGGGTTTAGGCGCTGAATAGTAAATAATGTCTTGAAAATTTGGTTTAGTATATGATACATGTGCCCATTCAGGCTCCACCATATTTTTCCAATTACGAAACGCTTTTAAACGAAATTCCAACATCCATTCGGGCTCGTTTTTTTTAGCCGAAATAAATTTTATGATATCTTCGTTTAAACCTTTAGGCGCTTCATCAGCTTCTATATTGGTTGTAAAACCCCACTCGTAATCTTTATTTATATGTTCTTCTAGTATTTCGTTTGCCATTTTTTTACGTTCAATATTTAAACACTAAAAGACTCTCCACAACCACAAGAACGAGCAGCGTTAGGGTTTTTAAAAATAAATCCTTTACCATTTAATCCACCACTATAATCTAATTCCGTTCCAACTAAGTATAAAAAGCTTTTACGATCAACTACTACTTTTACGCCATTGTCTTCAAACAACTGGTCGCCCTCTTTTAATTCATTATCAAAAACAAGGTTATACATTAAACCCGAACATCCACCACCATCAACACCCACACGAATGAAGGTATCTGCTGGTTTATTTTCGTCCTTTATTAAATTGATGGCGTGCTCTTTTGCCGCATTGCTTACTGTTATCATTTTGTAAGTAATTAGTTGTTAGTTACTTGGCTCTTATCCTTAATTAGATTAATTCTAAACGGTGTACAAAAATACCACTTTTATGGTATGTAAACAAATAATTTAAGGAATAGTTTTTTGTGTAGAAAAAGAAAGCCGCTGAAATTTCAGCGACTTTAATATAATATGTTTTTAATCTTTTACTCTACTAAACCTCAAGGCTTTTAAAATAAAGTTTGGTAATGCTTTTTTTGGATCGCGTTTACGCAAATCCAAGTACCAACCAATTTTTTTAACCACTGGTAATTTTTTAGTTTCTACAAATTCTATTAAAGTGCCATCTGCATCTTCGATATAAGTGAAGTGACCAGCAGCTTCTCCCATTTCAAAACCAGCGCCACCATCTACGGTAAAAGGTTGTCCAGCTTTTATGCAAGCTTCTTCTAAAGCCTTCATGTTTTTAATATCAAAACATAAATGAATAAAGCCACAATCTCCCCATAAACGATTTTCGAAAATTTTACGAGGCGTATAATCAAAGGCTTGAACTAATTCAATTTCATTGTCGCCTAATAATGGCCCAAAACTTCCTTCGCGAGGTTTGCTGTTTCTTAAAACCACTCTTCTACATTTCTTTTGTGATCCCTCAACACCTTTCCAATCAGTAAATGTATCTGTTGTATCGCTCACCACTTTATCAAAACCTAAAACCGTTTTATATAATCCAATAGATTTATCAATATCTTTTACTCCAATAACAGCGCCTAAAATTCCGCCTGTCGTAAAATCTTTTTGCTGATACCATGATGTTTTTTCTTCAATAATCTCAAATACATTTCCCCATAAATCATGAATATAAAAATGCTTTCTTCCGTCAGGAGCAGTTGTTACATCCGTTAATAGTTTTGCGCCAAAGTTTTTTAAATGAGTATATGATGCTTGAATGTTGTAAGATTTTATTTTACCTGCATAAATGCCAATATCTCCTAGTTGAATATGAAACTCTGCATGTTGAGCTTGACGACTTGTATATTGCCAAATTTCAAAACCACCGCCACCATTCATGCTAATAGCTAAAATAGCGTGACGTGCATGCGGCATGTTTGCCGTGTAAGGCAACATCAATTCAGCCATAGCGGCCTCTTCAAATATTTTTATATCAGTCCCAAATGCTTTCCGGTACCATTTAAAAGTTTCTTGAACGTTAGTGTTTCCAACTCCTAATTGCTGTATTCCTGAAATTATATAGCTCATATATTTATTATAAGTTGCAAAATTAAAAATTAAAATGATTACGCATCATTTCCAAAATATTTCATCACTACGTATTTTTCTGGCACAACTAATTCTGACATACAATAATTAAGTTTATCTGCCATTTCAGGAGGATAATCCTCCACTGTTTTAAAACCTAGTGATTCGAAATAATTAGGAATAATGCATACTAAGTATATTGGTTGAGTAGCAATTTTTATTCTAGCCTCAATTAATAATTTAGCAATGCCTTTAAATCGTTTAGATTCAAGTACGCCTAAGGAACAAAATTCGTCACAACCCTTATGTTTTCTTATTCTGCCAAATCCAATTAATTCATTGTTTTCTATTGCTACTAAAAATTGATGAGAATTCAAATCTCTATTGTCCAAATCGAATTGTTGAATGAGTTTTTTAATTAACTCAAAATCATTTTCTGATGCAGATTTGATTGTTAAATGTTTGATAAAGATTAGCTTTTGTTTAAAGATTATTATGAAAATTGCCCAACAATAATACTAAAAATTAAACAAAGTGTTTTTATGATTATTATTTGTTTTAAATGCCTTGAAAGGTGCAATAAAGTTGTATTTTTGTGTATATCATCAAACAAAAAATCATGCAAAAAGAATATGACGTTGTAATAGCTGGTGGAGGTTTAGCAGGCTTAACGCTTTCTATCCAATTAAAACAAGCAAATCCAAATATCTCCATTTTAATTTTAGAAAGTAGAGATAAAGCGGCTGCTATTGCGGCTCATAAAGTGGGAGAATCAACGGTTGAATTAGCAACTCATTATTTTAGAGAAGTGTTGGGTTTAAAAAATTATTTAGAAGAATTTGAATTACCCAAACATGGTTTACGTTTCTTCTTTACGGATGAGAAAAAAACAGAACTATCTAACCGTGTAGAGTTGGGTCCACGATTAAAATTGCCTGTTCCAAGTCATCAATTAGATAGAGGTACTTTTGAAAATTACTTAGAAAAATACACTAAAGAATTAGGTACTGACTTTTTATTGGCTGCTCGTGCAAAAGATGTTGTATTTGGTGAAAACGGCGACATGCATGAAGTAATTTATGCTCACGAGCGCGAAGACAAAAAAATAAAAACAAAATGGTTAGTAGATGCAACAAGTCGTATTAGCTTACTAAAGAAAAAGTTAGGTTTCCAAAAAGAAGCGCCACACAATGTGAATGCTGCTTGGTTTAGAGTAAAGGGCGTGGTTGATATTGATGATTGGAGTGATAATAAAGAATGGAAAACATTTTTAGCGCCAAAATTAAGATACCTAAGTACTGTTCATTTAATTGATAAGGGTTATTGGTTATGGATTATTCCGCTGGGTTCAAAAAACACCAGTATTGGTATTGTAGCTGATGAAGATATTCATCCGTTTGAAACGATTAACACGTATGAAAAAGCAGTAGCTTGGATTCATAAACATGAGCCTCAAGCAGCAAAATTTGTTTGTCCAAATAAAGAAGACATATTAGACTTTAGAATTTTAAAACATTTTGCACATGCAAGTAATCGAGTTTATTCATCTGATAGATGGGCGGTAACTGGAGAAGCAGGATTATTTTTAGATCCATTTTACTCACCAGGTAGCGATTTTATTTCTTTAAATAATACTTGGTTAAGCGATTTGATTTTAAGAGATTATAAAGGAGAAGATATTACGGTGCGTGCCCAAATTTATGAGCAAACACATTTATCATGGTTTGAAAGCTGGTTACCAATATATCAAGACAAATATAAGTTGATGGGTAACACTCAAATTATGGTATTTAAAATATTTTGGGATTGGGCTATTTATTGGTCGGTACCATGTTTATTGTTTACAAATCATGGGTTTACTGATTTAAAGGTTTTAAAAGAATTATTTGTTTCTGAAAAAAGTTTAGGGCGTAAGTTCGGTAAATTAAATAAAGCTGTTCAAGATTTATTTATTGATTGGTTGCCTCACGAAAAAGCCATATTTGAAAACAGATATATTGATCCTTTAGATTTAAATTACTTAAAAAGTTTTCAAAGAGGAATAGACGAAATGCATGGAGCAGATACAATTGTATCTAAGGTTGCTGAAAACATGGTGGTTTTAGAAAAAGTGTCTGCGGAATTATTCCGTTTAATTAGTCATCAAGTAAACAACACGCCTTTAGATATTATGGTTGATCCCTATTTAATTTCTTTGAAAACACCATATAACGCATCTGAACATGTAAATGGTTTATCTGTTGATGACGCTATTAAAATGGATGTAGCAAAAATGTGGTTTTATGAAGATGCTGTTTTAGCATAATCTTTACAAATAGTGGTTTCTGAGCAATAAAATAATATATATTGCGTTGATTATTGAACTAAATTAACCTTATGCTCCCCGCAATTTGGCATCGCTATATTTTTTTATTTGGCTTAATTGGATTAGCTGCTGGGATGCTATTTGGAACAGTTCCAACAAGTATTCCACAAATTATTTTAGCGGCTAATTGGTTGTTAGAAAAGGACTTTTCTTGGAAGTGGCAACAATTAAAATCAAACAAAATTTTCTGGACTCTTACTTCTTTGTTTATTCTACACATTATCGGAATGTCCTATACTGACAACATTGGTAAGGGACTAGATGATTTGAGAAATAAAACCCCCCTGTTAGTTTTACCATTAATTTTATTTTCCACCAAACCACTTTCAAATAAAGAACTAAAATTGCTTTTTGGTTTTTTCTTTTTAAGCGTATTTGTTAGTTCTGTGTGTTGTTATGCTGTTTATGCAGGCTATACAAAAAAAGTAATTGTAGATGTGAGAAGCGCCTCTGTTTTTATGTCACACATTCGTTTCTCGCTTTTTATTGCTTTTGCCATTATTGGATTAATTTATTGGAGTTTAAAAGAACAGCCTTTTATTTTAAAAATATTGAGTTTGATTACTATGGCCTGGCTATTGTTTTTTATGTATAAACTAGAAATGGCCACAGGATTTTTGAGCCTAATAATTGTTGGTGTATTATTATTAATTATCTATAGTCTAAAAAAATTGCCAAAAACAGTTTCTTCATTTGTTTTAATTTTTGTGTTATTATCATCTGTATTTGTTATAAAACAAGCATCTGAGAGTTTTGATATGTTTGATAAAGAACCAAACAATTCTTCGAACATCTTATTAGAAAAAACTAAGAACGGTCGTCCGTATCTACAGGACACTGTTTTTGGTATTGCCGAAAATGGAACTTTAATTACTATAAATATTAATGATGAAGAGTTACAAAAAGAATGGGATCGCAGAAGCGACATTACTTTTAATGCTAATGACAAAAAAGGTAATAATATACGATACACGCTTTTAAGATATTTAGCTAGCAAGGGTTTAACTAAAGATTCGATTGGAGTTACTGCTTTGAGCCAAGAAGATATAAGTACAATAGAAAATGGAAACACAAACTATAAATATAACTTCAATAGTGGACTCATTTCTAGGTGGCGTGAATTGGTTTGGGAATATACAAAGTATCAAAGAGGAGAAAATCCATCCGGGCACACACTCACTATGCGTTTAGAGTTTTGGAAAACTGGAAGCTACATCGTTCATCAACATCCCTTAATAGGTGTGGGAACTGGAGACATACAAGATGCGTTTAATGATATGTATAATTATACAAACTCAAAATTAGATTTGGTTTGGAGACTAAGATGTCATAATCAATACTTAGCTATCACGGTAGCCTTTGGTTTTATGGGCTTACTCGTGTTCTTGTTTTATTTATTTTACCCAGCTTTTGTTTTAAGAAAACAATTACAGTACTTGTATTGGCCGTTTTTTTTAATCGCTCTTTTATCTTTTATTACAGAAGATACATTAGAAACTCAATCGGGCGTTACATTCTTTATCTTCTTTCAGGCTTTGTTTTTGTGGTTGGCGAGTTTTAAAACAGAAAAATGATACTGAATAGTTATCTGTCTTCAACTAATTTACTTAAATTTTATATTGGATTTTAAAATAGTATACCCTGTTCTAAAATTATACGATTTACCATTTATGGTTTGAAGATTGTTTTTATAAAAAGTAATTACTAAAGTAACATTAGCATTTATACCAATAATACTTAAATCGGTAGCTGTAAAGTTTAATAATCCAGGCGAACCTATTATGTTTTGAGTGCTAGTTTTTGTAACAGGGTTAGAAGAGGTAACAAAATAGGTTTCAACCTCGTCAGAGCCACTATAATTAATTAATGGTATAGCAACATTGTTAGCAATAATAAACGAATCAGCAATAGCTGTGTGTCCTGTATAAACTGGGTATGGATTTGTATTTGTATAACTAAAACTATTTACGGCAGATGAACCTGAAACAAACCAATTGTGTGGCGTGTTAAAAACCGTTGATGTACTATCCGCATAATAATTTGAAACCGAATAAGCGTCTTTTTGAAAAGTAGTTCCATTTAAACTTACATCACCCATACTTACTAATGAACCAAACATTGGATTGTAATTAATTAATATGCTTGTTGATGCAAATGCAGAACTAAAATTACCTGCCGAAACAACCGAAGTGCCCGTTAGCATTGTTTGTAGTTGGCTTAAAAAAACCGCATTATTAGCAGTTTGAGGGGTGCCGCTGCCGCCTGATGAATTGGGACTTGTGTTGTCGTTTTTCTTACACGAACTTATAATGATAGCAAGTGAAATAATAATTACTATAGATGCTGATTTGATTTTTTTCATGTTGTTGACTTTTATTTATTTTAGAAAATTAAAATAATCTATTACTAATTAAATTGTATTTCATAGGTTTTATCATTATAAATTCTTTGTATTCGCATCATGCCACCTTTATATAATTTCAGAATTTTCCAATTACTGTTTTCTGTATAAAATAAATTATATTTAGGATTCGTCCCAGCCTTTGCAATCATTGAAAATGAAATGGAAACCTCTTTATCCTTATTAAAAAACTCTAATGTACCAACTCCTAAATTTGAAGATAAAACATTTCCTTCTCTTGAATAACTAAACTCTATTGTTCTTACATCAAATGGATTATAAAATCCATTATATTCAGGAGGAGTTGTATATATTCGTTCCCACATGGGCATGCTATCAACTCCGTTTACTGTAAAATCTGTTAGTTTACCCCCTTTAAATGTTTTTTCGGGGCTTTTAAACCACAAATCATTCTCAGGATATTTTTTGCAAGAGATAAAATAGATTGAAACACAAATAATAATTCCAAACAATAACTTATGTGATTTATTATTCATACTTATGTTTCGTATAATAAATATAGCAAATGTTATTCAAACAAAAAAGAGCAGTGTTTATCACTGCTCTTTTTATAATTCATTTATTAAATTATCTTCTAATCATTTAATTTTAAAACAGCCATAAATGCGCTTTGTGGAATCTCAACATTACCAACTTGCTTCATTCGTTTTTTACCTTCTTTTTGTTTTTCAAGTAATTTACGTTTACGGCTAATATCACCTCCGTAACATTTTGCTGTTACATCTTTTCTCATGGCACTAATAGTTTCACGAGAAATAATTTTAGCTCCAATAGCTGCTTGAATAGGAATTTCGAATTGTTGTTTCGGTATTAGTTCTTTTAATTTTTCACAAATCTTTTTACCAAAATGGTAGGAGTTACTTCTGTGAATTAAACAAGACAAAGCATCTACTGGTTCGCCTTTTAATAAAATATCTAATTTTACTAAGTCTGATTCTCTCATGCCAATTGGATGATAATCAAATGATGCATATCCTTTTGATATTGATTTTAATCTATCAAAGAAATCAAATACAACTTCTCCTAAAGGCATTTCAAACACTAACTCTACTCTATCGGCCGTTAAATAATTTTGAGTCACAATTTGTCCGCGTTTTTCAATACACAAACTCATCACGGGGCCAATAAAATCTGACTTAGTAATAATATTTGCTTTAATATAAGGTTCTTCAATATAATCAATACGAGCTGGGTCTGGTAAATCGCTAGGGTTGTTAACTGTTACAACATCTCCATTTGTTTGGTAGGCAACATAAGATACGTTAGGAACCGTTGTAATAACCGTCATTTTAAACTCACGCTCTAACCGCTCTTGCACAATTTCCATGTGCAACATGCCCAAGAAACCGCATCTAAAACCAAAACCTAATGCTAATGACGATTCTGGTTCCCATGTTAAAGAAGCGTCGTTTAGCTGAAGTTTCTCCATACTATAACGCAGTTCTTCAAAATCTTCTGTATCTACAGGGTAAATACCCGCAAATACCATTGGTTTTACTTCTTCAAAGCCGTGAATAGCTTCGCTGCAAGGTCTATCAAAATGCGTAATAGTATCTCCAACTTTTACTTCTTTTGCTTCTTTAATTCCCGAAATAATATATCCCACATCTCCTGTGCTCATGGTATTACGAGCCTCTGGTTTTAATTTTAGTACACCAATTTCATCAGCGTTATATACTGAACCAGTATTAAAAAACTTTACTTTATCTCCTTTTTTGATCGTACCATTTAAAATTTTATAGTAGGCAATAATTCCTCTAAAACTATTAAAAACGCTATCAAAAATTAATGCTTGTAATGGTGCTTCTGGATCGCCAATAGGGCATTTTACACGCTCAATAATAGCCGCTAAAATTTCTTCAATCCCCATGCCTGTTTTGCCACTTGCAGGAATAACATCACTTCGTTCGCAACCAATTAAATCAATAATTTGGTCAGTAACCAATTCTGGTTCTGCACTTGGCAAATCCATTTTATTAAGAATAGGAATAATCGTTAAATCATGTTCTAATGCTAAATATAAATTAGAAATCGTTTGTGCTTGAATACCTTGTGCCGCATCAACTATTAACAAAGCGCCTTCGCAAGCGGCAATAGAACGAGACACCTCATAACTAAAATCAACGTGACCTGGTGTATCAATTAAATTAAGTACAAATTTTTCACCCTTATAGGTGTAATCCATTTGTATAGCATGACTTTTAATGGTAATACCACGTTCTTTTTCCAAGTCCATATCATCCAACACCTGTGCTTCCATTTCGCGACTAGTAATTGTTTTGGTAAACTCTAATAAACGATCAGCTAAGGTTGATTTACCATGATCAATATGGGCAATGATGCAAAAATTACGTATGTTTTTCATTTATAGTAAAATAAGTTTGCAAAGATACATTATTGAGCGTAATAAAAAGAATGGACATAAAAATATTATATACAAAAAACGCCACTAAAATTAGTGGCGTTTTTAAAGCGTTTAGCTTGTTATTGTTGACTTTCTCTAATAACAGTAACATGCCCCACGTAAGGATGTTTGTTTCCTCTAGTATCTCTTATCAATATTTTATATGTATAAACTCCTTGAGGAGCTGTTTTTGAGTTGCCTTTTACAGAACCGTCCCATCCTTTTCTAAAGTTATTACTAGTAAAGATGTTTTCTCCCCATCTGTCAAATACATCCATTCTATAGTTTTCTTCATCTATACCAACTCCCATCGGTTGGAAAACATCATTCACTCCGTTTCCATCAGGAGAAAATGCATTTGGAATATAAACCGCAAAATCTGGCGTTATTTCTACAACAATTATAGCGGTGTCTTTACATCCCTTTAATGACGTTACGATTAAATGAACTGAATATGGTCCAACAAACGTATAAGAGTGGCTTGGGTTAATTGCTGTTGAAATATTTGATCCATTAATCGCGGCAGGGTCTCCAAAATCCCAATAGTAATTTGTAGCCCCTTGCGAAGTATTAATGAAATTAATATTTGGATCTAAAATGCTAGTTGCCGAAGGGTCTGCATAAAAAGAGGCTATTGGTTGAGGGTACACTTCAATAAAATCTGGTTTTGTAAGAGTGGTTGAGCATCCGTTTGCATTAGTTACTACTAATGTAATTGAATACTTTCCTGGATCTACAAAAACTGGGGTTATTGGATTACCTTGTCCTAAAGCACCTGTTCGGTCACTTGTCCAAGTAAATATATCACCAGCTCCACTAGATGTTCCAGTTAAAGTGGTTGATAATGGCGAACAGCCTATTGTTGGAACACCAAAATCTATTACAGGATTAGGATTAACAATAACAGTAAATACAGCAGTAGCATTTGGACTCATAATCGTACAGCCATCGTCAATAGAGACAGTATATTGATTTGGGCTTGGTAAAACTGCTGTTACTAATATACTACTTGTCATAGCGGATGTTGTTGTTACTCCATTACTCCAAGTAAAATTATATGGACCGCCGTTGCCAGCACTAATAATATTTGGTGTTAATGTTGCCGTCTCACCTTCGCATCTAGTAAATAACTGGCCACTCATTGTTAACTGAGGCGTAACTGCTACTGTAATCGTTTTTTGTATTGTTGTACAACCATTTGCATCAGTTGCAAATACGTTATATGATGTAGATGTAGTTGGGTTAACAGTAATTGGGCCTCCACCTGTTAATGTATTTGGAGTCCAAGAATATGTATAACCAGGTGTTCCTCCATTTCCTGATGCACTTATTTGTGTTGATTGTCCATAACAGATTGTGACATTCGCAGATGGAACTAATACTAAAGGACTAGGCGGAATTACATTTATTGGTTGCGAAGCAGAGCATCCGTAATTATCAACCACTGTTACATTATATAAACCTCCAGCTACACCAGAAACACTTTGCGTTAATGCTGATGTTGTAACTGTTTGAGAAATTGGATTTGACCAATTTATCGTATATGGCGCTGTGCCTGGAGAATAGTTTACTGTTATTGTTCCGTTAGATAACCCAGCACATGTTGGTGGAATTACAACTGTCCCTGTAATACTAACAGGTGTTGGATTTGCAATTGAAATCGTTTGAGTCATTGAACAACCTTTTGCATCAGTAATTACAGCTAACCAATTATTACCTGCAGCCATGTTTGTTGCGATTAACCCATTTTGAACGGGGGCTGTATTCCAGCTCACTGAATAAGATGGAGTTCCTCCTCCAACGGTTACAGTAGCAGAACCATTAGCATTTCCGCAAGTTGCTGGAAGCGATGTGTAAGTTGATGTTAAAGCAGATGGCTGCAATATTGTAAAATTAATATTTGCTGCACAGTTGTTAAGATCAGTTAATGATAATGAATACCCTCCAGCGGTTAAACCACTTAAAAACGGACCCGGATTAACTTGAGCAGGAGTCCATGTATAACTATAAATAGGTGTTCCACCTTGAATTGTTGTGGATATCTGCCCGTTGTTTCCTCCAAAACATGAAACGTTTGTAAAACTTGAAGCTGATATTACTAAAGGTTGGGGTTGAACTATCGCAACTTGTTGTGAAGTTGTACAACCGTTTCCATCAGTCACATGACAGGTATAAGTGTTTGCGCCAACACCAACCATTACCGAAGATGTTTGTACTCCTGGAATCCATGAATATGAATAATTTGGTGTGCCTCCATTTACTAACATGGTTGCCCCTCCATTATTTAATCCAAAACAAGAAACATTTGTAAAACTACCAATTGCACTTGCCAATTGTGTTGGTTGTGTGATATCTACCGATGCAGTTCCAACACATCCTGCCGCATCTGTTACTGTGATGTTTTTAATGCCTACATTAAATCCTGTAGAAACATTTTGTGTTGTAAATGTTGGTGATCCGGACCATTGGAATCCATATGGTGTTACGCCTCCTGTAATTGTTGTTGTAGCCGCTCCATTTGTTCCACCAAAGCAATTAATATTTGTTTGACTAGTAACAGATACTACTGGGCCCGCAATATCATTCACTAATCCACTTGCGCTTACTAAGCACCCGTTAGCATCTGTGCCGTTATAAGTATATGCTCCAGCTAATAAACCATTATTACATAATGTGGTAATTCCATTACTCCAATTGTTTGTGTAAGGTGTTGTTCCTCCTGATACCACAACGCACACTCTTCCGTTTGCTTGTCCGCAATTTGAATTAGTTGCACTTGCCACGGCAGTTAATGCTGCTGGCTCTGTTAATGTAAAGGTTAAAACATTAGTACAAGAACCGTTAGATGTTATAGTTACAGTTTGACTACCTACGCAGAGGTTGTTTACTGATGCGCCTGCTTGTAAACCTGGTTGCCACAAAAATGTTGGGATACCAACACCACCCGCATAAACAATGTTTCCTGTTCCATCACAAGCTCCATTACATTTTACATTAGTGGTTGTTAATGTTGTTGTAAATGCTGATGGTTGAATAATTGTTGCCGTTGTTGTAGCAGTACATCCATTTGCGTCTGCTACTGTTGCAATATATGACCCTGCTGTTAATGTACTTGCTGTTGCTGCATTACCTCCGCTCGGCGTCCAAGTATATGTAAACGCACCGGTTCCTCCTCCTGGTGTTACAACCGCAAATCCATTATTTCCTCCAAAACACGTTACGCTTCCTGTTGATGCAATATTTGCTGTTACTTGTGTTGGCTGTGTAATCACAACTACGGCACTTGCTGTACATGAATTTTGATCCGTTGCTAATGCTGTATAAACTCCTGCACATGCACCTGTTAGTGTTTGCGACATAACTGGACTTGCGCCTCCCGTCCAAACATAGCTAACAGCTCCTACTGCATTTGTAGTTGTTGCGATAGCTGTGCCATTACATGCATTAAAACAAGTGACGTTAGTTGATGTAATACTTGCTGCCATTGCTGGCGGATTTGTTAAGGCCATACTAGAGGTAACTACACAACCGTTACCATCTGTAACAGATAACCCGTAGTTTCCTGCCCCTACTTGATTGCTTGTAGCAGCATTACCTGCAGCTCCCCAACTATACGTGTACGTTGGTGTTCCTCCAAAGGCTGCCGCTACTCCAAAACCATTTGTTGCTCCAAAACATTTTGGATTAGTTGGCGATATAGTAACAGTTAAAGCTGTTGGTTGTGATATACTAACACTAGTAGATGTTACGCATCCTGCTGCATCTGTTGCTGATACAGTATATAGTCCTGCACATAAGTTTGTTCCTGAAGATGTTACTTGACCATTACTCCATGAATAATTGTACGGCGTTACTCCACCTGATACGGATGTTGTTGCTACTCCATTACATAATCCAAAACACGTTACATTTGTTTGACTTGTAACGCTAATTGATGGGCCTACAATATTTGGAATTGTTACCCCTAATGTTTGTAAACAGTTGTTGGCGTCTTGCACACTAATTGTACATGTTCCAGCTACCACGTTTGACTGAACTGTTGTTGTAGAACCACAAGACCATGTTTGTGAATAAGGACTAGATCCTCCGGAAATAGTAATCGTTCCTGACCCATTTGCTTGCCCACAATTTGCAGCTGTTACAGATGATGTTAAGGTGATAGATGTTGGTTGAGTGACAGTAATTGTAGATGTAATAGAGCAACTATTTGCATCTGTAATAACACACGAGTAAACTCCATTTGCCACGTTTGGAACTGTTGACAAAGTACTTGCTAAGGCTGGCCATAAATAAGTATAAGGGCCTGTTCCTCCTGTTCCTGAAGCAGAAACTGTTCCTGTTGGCGTATTAAAACACTTAACATTATTAGAGTTCATAATCGAAGTTAATACTGGCGGTTGGGTTATTGTTCCAACTGCTGTTGATTTACATCCGTAAAAATCTGTAATTACACAGCTATACGTTCCAGGGCATAAACCTGTTGCTGTTTGAGTTGTTTGGGTTGGAGTTGAAGTCCAAGAATAGGTAAATGGGGCTGAACCTCCAGTCATTCCTGAAGTTAAACTTCCATTACACAATCCATTACAGGTTGCATTTGTAGACGCTGTAATAGCTGCCGTTCCTCCTGGTGTTAACCCTATCACAACTGGACTTGAAATTACGCATCCGTTTGCATCTGTTGCTGTTACGGTATAGCTACCTGACACAACGCCATTTGATGTTGATGATGCGCCGCCACCGCCTGTCCATGTATATGTATAAAGAGGGCCTATTCCTCCTGTTACTGTTGCTGTTCCTATTCCGTTTGCTGATATACAATTTGCATTTTGTGATGCTACTGTTATAGCCAAGGCTGTTGGTTGTGTAACTACTACTGATTGTGTCGCTAAACATCCGTTTGCATCTTTTATTCCCATATTATAGGTTCCTGCAAATTGATTTGCAAATACCGTTGATGCTTGATACGTTCCATTATTTAAATTATAAGTATACCCTGCTGTTCCACCAGTCCCTAAAACATTTATAGTTCCGGTGGCAGCTCCATTACATAATGCTGGCAACGAACTAGGTGTTATACTAACTTGCGATGGTTGAGTTATAACAACAGATGTTGTTGCTATACATCCTGCAGCATCTTTTACAGATATATTATACGTGCCTGCTGGTAATCCTGAGAATTGTCCAGTGCCTACTGTTGGGCCCGCTATTTGTGTTGGTGTTGTTAATGTATAAGTAAATGGCGCTCCAGCACCTCCTGTTGGTATAGCTACTGTGCATGATCCATTTGATAATCCAAAACATGTAACGTTTGAAAAACTTGCTATGGATGTTGTTGGGCTTCCTAAACTAACTACCGTATAAGGCACCGATAAAGTACAAGTATTAACATCTTTAATAATAACAGTGTGTGAACCTGCCGTTAGACTTGATGTAGTAGCGCTTGTTGTAAATGTTCCGCCATCATAAGAATAACTATATGTTGGCACTCCTCCTGTTACAGCCGATACAGTTGCGGTTCCATTTGAAGAGCCACAACTAGCCGTTGATGCGTTTACCGTTGCTGATGTAATACCTGCAGTTAATCCAACGTTAAATGTTGTTGGGAACGTACAGCCATTGGCATCTTTCACTGTGATTGAATGTGTTCCTGTTGCTAAACTTCCAAAAGTTGATGTTGTTGCAAACCCTCCGCCATCCAAAGAATAACTATATGTTGGTGTTCCACCTGTAACTCCTGTTACTGTATAAGATCCGGTTGCTCCTGCACAAGTTGCAGGACTTGCCGTACCAGCTATAGCAGTTGGTCCTGGGATGTTTACAATAGAAGTTGTTTTTGTAAAAACACAGCCATTGGCATCTTTAATTGTAACAGAATATGTTCCTGGAGCTACTCCAGTTGTTGGAGAAGTTGCTGAAAACACACCTCCATTTATTGAATAACTATATGTTGGAGTTCCGCCTACTGGAGAACCAAAAGTAAAACTTCCGTTGTTATTTCCACAAGTTGCATTTGTTGGCACTAACGTTATATTTGTTGGCCCTGGCGTCATCGTTAAAGTTGCCGATACTGTAAACGTACAACCAAAACTATTTGTTAACGTAATTACTGGTGTGCCGGCTCCTAAACCAGTCACTGTTTGACCTGATACAGATCCTAAACTACTTGCAAACGATGAAATAGTTTGAGCACAACAAGATGTATTGTTTATAAATATCTGTCCATTGTTATTGCCACAAGTTGGGTTCGTGAAACTTAAAGTAGCTAAAGGTTTAGGATTAATTACCACGTTTACCGTATTAGATGAAACACATCCAACAGAGCTAGTGCCTGAAACACTATAAATTCCTGTAGCAGGCGTTGCAGTAGAAACAGCAGCCCCAGTTGTGGTTGTTAAACCAGAGCCCGTCCAAGTATAAGTAGAGGCTCCGCTTGCTGTTAAATTTAATGTGCCTCCTATACAAAAAGGGGCATTTGAATTAGCTGTTAACGTTGTTGGAGGTGGAGCTGTTACGCTTACTGTTTTTGTAATAGATGTTCCACAAACAGTATTTGTTATTGTAACTGAATAAATTCCAGCACACAATCCTGTTACTGAACTTGTGGTGGCCCCTGTACTCCATGAGTATGAGTAAACTCCATTACCGCCGGTAACATCATTTAATTTAGCTGTACCATTACAAAGTCCTGGACAAGTAACGGGCACTGCAGAAATTGTAGCCGCTAAAGGCGCTAACAATTGAACATACTGTGTAAAAGACGAAGGGCAAGCCCCTCCAGTATTTGCAGTTATAGCATATGTTCCTGGAGTTGTATAATTATGATTTGCTGGGGACCCGCCAGTATATGTTGCTGAACCATCTCCATAGTTCCATACTTGACCGCAAGTTCCCGTAGATGAATTTACAATTGCTGCATTTAAACTCGCACCACAAACTAATTGTGGCGATACACTAAAATTTGATGTAGAGCCTATTCCTGCTGTTGTTCCAGGAAACGTTAAGGTGAACCCGTTGTTTGTGTTATTATAATTGGATATTTGTATGGCATATGTTTTTCCACAAACAATATTAACGGGCGCACAATATTCTTGAGGGTCCCCGTTTAATGAATTAATCCCACATGCAGCAGTACCCGCTTGTGAAATCATACCAAACCCAGCGTTTGACCCTGCTGCATAATTATAATTACAACAAATATTTGTTCCAGGGCAACTTGCCGAAATATCCCAAAGAGCCCAGTCAAATTCAGTTGTTGCAACAGACGGTGTCGCTTTCCAAGCTAATAACCCAGACTGTGTACACGTAAATTTTACCCAAATATCTCTTTGTGGGGCGCTACCAAAGCATGTTGGAGCTTGCCCTGAAGAGTTTGCTGGCATTGTTGTATATGGAAAAGACGCCGTGCTACATAAAGGAATTGCTTGGGCACATGTAAATCCAGCACCAGCTGCGGGTGGTTGTGAGTTTACGCAAAATTGAAAAGTTCCATCATTTAAAGTTGTTGATGCAATCCCAATCCAAACTTGGGTTCCAGCGGTCATCCCCCAATTATTAATAATATTTGTTCCACCAGCTGCGGTTGTACAAGTTTGAAGTGCTGCTCCTGGACCGTTAGGACAGTTTCCCTGATAAATAACAATTTCAGCATTAGTCATTGTTCCTGGGTCAACCGTAAACGTGTTGTTAGATCCATTAGTAACATATGTATACCAAACCATATTTACTGGCGCCGCATTACACGCGCCATATAATATATTATCTGTAATTGCTCCAACATTTGTTCCGTTTACACATGCGGCGCCATTTACAAGTGTTATTTGTGTGGCTGTTGCACAATTACTCGACTGAGAAAAAACATGAAATGATAAACTCAATAAAAGCAATAAAAAAAAGTTGCTTTTCTTAAGTAAAAAATAAGTGGATTTAAACATAAAATAAGTTTTTATAATAATTAATTTAATTCTGCTGCATTAATATATTCTACTCTAGCCACGCCTTTAAATGAAGGCGAAGTAATTTCTTTTTTTGATAAGATTTTTACGCGAATATTGCTTTTCAACCAAACATATTGAGTAATTTCTTGGTCACGCTTTGCAACGATTGTATCCATTAATGACAAAGGAATTGCAGGTAATTCTCTAGAGTCGATTATTTGAACCTGATATGTTCCCTCTAACTTGTTTAACAAATCCATCATACGATTGGTTTCTGCCTTTGACGTTTGTTGTGAAAATCCTTGCGAAAAAGAAAGACACAACACAGCCACAATAAGAGATAAAATTTTTTTCATAAAAATGTTTTGGTACGTTAGTAAAAAATGAGTGTTGTTATGTAGCTTAGTTAAGACACTTAAAAAGAGTTGCTACATAACTATACAAAAATAAAATAATTAAGGAAAAAACAGCGTGTTTTAACTAAACGACTCATTAGCCTCACTCATTTAAAACCACAAAAAACTACTGCTTTTTGAATTTTTTTTGGATAAAAGGTCTTTTGATTCAAAATCCATTTAAATTTCCTTTCGCATTCGCGCAACGGGAATATCTAATTGCTCTCTATATTTTGCAACCGTGCGGCGAGCAATGTTGTATTTTTTTTCTTTTAAAATTTCACAAAGAGCGTCATCTGTTAATGGTTTCTTTTTATCCTCATTAGCAATACACTCTTGTAGTATTTTTTTAACCTCTCTAGTGCTTACTTCTTCTCCTCCTTCTGTGCTTAATGATTCTGAGAAAAAAGTTTTTAGTAAAAAAGTGCCATAAGGTGTTTGAACATATTTGCTATTAGCTACGCGAGAAACCGTAGAAATGTCTAAACCCACTTTATCTGCAATGTCTTTTAAAATCATTGGTTTCAATTTAGACTCATCGCCACTTGCAAAATATTCTTGCTGATATTCCATAATAGCATGCATTGATACCAACATGGTTTGATGGCGTTGTTGAAGCGCTTCAATAAACCACTGAGCTGATTCTATTTTTCCTTTCACAAAGGAGCTTGCTTCTTTAATCGACTTTTCTTTTGCACGAGAATACTCTTTGAGCATTTCTATATAATCATTACTGATTTTTAGTTCAGGCAGATTTCTTTGATTAATGCTTAATTCTGCCACCCCGTCGTTTACACTAATATTAAAATCAGGAACCACTTCCGACATTTGTCCTTTATTATCTCCTTCCGAATTTCCTGGACGAGGATTTAAATGTGTAATCTCAGCAATCACATCTTTTAAGTCTTCGTCTTCAATATTTAATTTACGAATAATTTTATCGTAGTGTTTTTTAGAAAACTCATCCATCATTGTTTTTACAACCTCAATAGCTAAATGGGTTTCCTTAGCCTTTACGGGTTTTCTTTCCAGTTGAATCAATAAACATTCTTGTAATGATCTGGCACCAACACCAGCTGGATCAAATTCCTGAATAGTTTTTAAAACTTCTTCTAATTCTTCTTTTGTGGCTTGAGTGTTTTGTGAAAACGCTAAATCATCTACTATCAACTCTAAATCTCTTCGAATGTATCCGTCTTCATCAATACAACCAATTAAATATAAACCTACTGAAAATTGTTTTTCGGTTAAGTCTCTTAATCCTAATTGTTCTTCTAATTGAGAATGAAAATCTGGTCCTTCCACTACAACAGATTGAAAGACCTCATCATCAGCACTACGATTTGAAATTTCATACTTGTATGCATCTAAATCACCTGCGTCCATATAGTCTTCGAGCTCGTATCCGTCGTCAATTTTATCAACTTCTTTTTCCTTCTCGTCAAAATCACTTGAGTCGTCATTATCAGAACCATCTACCTCATCATATTCGTTTTCAACTTCCTCTCCATCTAATTCATTATTATCTTCCTCTAAAGCTGGATTTAATTCTAATTCCTCTTTTATTCTTTGTTCTAAAGCAACTGTAGGTAACTGCAGCAATTTCATTAACTGAATTTGTTGCGGCGAAAGTTTTTGTAATAACTTTAAGTGCTGTGTTTGCTTTAATGCCATAATGTGTAACAAATATACAAAAGAGCCCCGAATATTTTTCGAGGCTCAGTATAATTATATGAACTAAATTTAATAATTATAGTATGGTGCAATTAAAGCATAAACCACCACGCCAGTTAATGTAACATATAACCAAATTGGATAGCTAAAACGGGTGATTTTTTTGTGTTTTACTCTATCATCTTTTAAAGCATAATAAAACGACAATAAAATCATTGGCAAAACAATCACTGCTAAAAAAATATGACTTAATAAAATCACCAAATAAATTGGTCTTATTCCCGAAACAGCCGCTAACTCTATTTCTTCAAGAACACCGTTATGATCAACGTCTCCAAATTTTGTGTCTGGAATAAAGTAATGTGCCGTCACATAAGAGATTAAAAATAAACTAGATAATAAAAAAGCCGTTAAGTTTAGTTTTTTATGTAATTCTATGTTTCTTTTTTTAATTGCCCACAATGAAGTTATTAAAAGCAAAGAACAAGACCCATTTAAAAAAGCATTTAATAGTGGCAGTTTATAAATAAAACTTGGAAAGGTTTCGGGTACAGGAATTAATTTTTGATTTAAAACAACAACAACAACACATATTAATGCGCTTACTGCCAATACAATTTTAAAAACTGTTTTATCGTTTTGTTTACTTAATACTGTTTGTGTGCTCATAATTAATTTTGTGTAAATGTTCCTTTAAATTTTGTAAAAATAGTGTTTTCAAAAAACAATTTAGCATCAATTTTATATTGATTCTCTTCTTTATTATAACTTAATTCAACATTTACTTTAGGATGTTGTGTTGGAACAATCATACCTGTAAATTTAATATTATCTCCTTTTGTAAGCGTTACCTCTTTTTGTATTTCGTTTTGTAATAACTCTTTGATGATTTGTGTTTGACAAACGCCTGGAACTACAGGCATTTGCTCGAAATGACCTTTAAAAATAGCATGCTGTTGATTTAAAGCAATAGTTGCAGAAATTTTGTTTTCTTCATGTTGAATCTTTTCAACTGTATAAAAATCGTTTAGTAAAAAAGTGTTTGTCATGTTATTCTGTAATGTTTATTAATTCGAAATAGAATTTTACTAAGCCAAATTGCTTGGCTGTGATTTTTTCATATTTATCTTTGCTATATGTATATTCTATTGCTGAGCTAAGTTTTTTGCCATTAAAAATTTCTTGTGAGTCGATTAGATAAGGAACAACGAGGTTTTTATCAAATTGAATTGTAAGCGACCTTAAATACATTTTTTCTTTATTTTGATTTTCTGGATAAAAAACAGTTATATTTTTATTAGCAATCAAACATTGTTGTGTTGGTTTATCCTTAAAGTTAAACATCAACATGTTTTTAAAGTTCTCTTTTAATGCCTTAATCACTACTGGCTTGTTTAATGGCTCAAAAACATACACGGCTTTTACATCGTCACCTTTTACTTCAAAGTCAAACATCTTCATCCCCAACTCAGTAACAAATACAATATGTGTTGTTAACGAATCCGTTTGCTTAACTAAAACAATGCCTGTTAAATGATTTTTTAAAACATCAATGGTAGTTTTAAATTTTGTAGTTTTATTTGGAATTAAAACAGGTATTATTACTTCCTGTGATTGTGTAGATTTGCAATCCGATAATTTTTTATACTTAGAGATAGCACAAGACGAAAACAATAAGCAAACAATACTACTTAATAATAAACGTGTTTTCAGTGATTGGTGCATTTAATTTTTTGTTTATGAAATCCAGCGATGTTAAGTCATCGTTGTTTTCTATCATTTCCATTTTAGCCACCGAAGTTACGTTTTTATCAAAATACAAGTTAATTTTTTTGAATGTTTCTTTCATGTTTTTAACTTGAGGTATTAATTCCAATTTATAAAATTTATCGTTTTCAAAATAACTCGTTTTAAATTTATTGGATTTAAATATGGTTCCTTGAACACATGATAGCATAATATCATTAATTTCTTTAAATACTTTATTGCTATTCATATCGTATTTATTAGTCTTTTTTTCGTCTTTAATTATTACTTTTTCTTTATTAATAATGATTAAATATTTAGATGGTGTTAGGTATTCCCAACGCAACATGTTTTCTTTTTTAAAGACAAAGCGCCCTTTGCTAATAATTTTTTCGGACAACATGCTTAAGTTTTTTTCTTGAATAAAATCTGCCTCAATAGAGTTAGTGGCTTTACTCATACTCTCAATTTTTTGTTTAAGAGAAATGGTGTCTTTTACAGGTTTAAAGTTTTGAGAAAAACCAAGCAGCGGAAGAAATATTAAAAATAAAAACTTATTCATAAACCAAAAGTAAAAATAATTTACGCCGTTAAGCCCGATAAAATGTTAAGAAACATTAAGGAAGCAATCCCCATTTTTGTTTCCAGTCGTCCATGAACGGGGGCATGGTTATGTAAAGCTCTTTATTGATTGGGTTCATAAACACTTGTGTTGTTTTACCTTCACAAGCTAAATAGCCGTGTTTTGCGCTCAAGATTTTATATTCGAAAATTAGTTTTGCTGCTGGAGAATTTATAAAATTTGTTTCTATAACAGCATGATCTCCGTATTCTAAAATGCGTTTAAAATTTACTTGTAAATCAATTAAAGGAACAGCAAGGCCGTGCTCATAAACATCTAAATATCCAAGGCCATATTGTTTGCCAAACGCTTCTCTTCCGTCTTCAAAATATCTAACATAATTGCCATGCCACACAACCCTTAACGAATCTACTTCGCTAAATTTAATGGGCATTTCTGTAATGTTTTTAAGCATGTTCAAATATAACTTTGTTTTTGGTATAAAACATAAATGATTACAATAGCGCTTCAAAAAATTAATTTTTAGTTTAAATATAATTGTGAATATATTTTGTTTAACTGTGAAATATGGCTTATTTATATTTTGTTGATTTTCCTCCAAAAATAATCCAAAAACACAGTAGGGTTTCTGTGTGTTAATTTTGTTAAAACGGCGCTTTTTTTGTGCCTATTTTTTTGTGTTTAAATTATTATTTTGTTATATTTGTGTAAACTTTAACTAAAATTTAAGAAACATGAAAAAAATTTACTTATTATTAGCTTCGTTATCTTTAACGATAGCTTCTCAAGCTCAATTAACAAAACAAGCGCAAGTTGGTTCAGTTAAACTAATTGATGCAAAACAAACTTCTATGTTAGCTTCTAAAACAGCTACAGCTTTAGCTGGAGATACTACTGGCTGGACAAACTTTACTGATTTCTTACCTGAATTTGGCGCTGGTGGCGGACAATTAACTTGGGTAGGTTCTGCTGGTGGTGGTTATGTTTATGGAACTAACCCTGGTATTCAAACTTGTTCTCAAGCTTATTACAATGTAAGTTCTGCTGGCTTAGTAATTAATAAAGTGGTTATGTGGGCGGTTTGGAAAGATATGGCTACTACTCCATTAGCTACTTCTAACTTATCTGTTAGTATCTGGAACATGGCTCCTAACAAAGCTCGTACTTATATTGCTCCAACAGGAACAGCTACTGCAGGAACATTTACTTTAGATTCTTATGGTCCAAATGTAAAAGTTGGTTCTACTGCATTAGTAAACATTGCTAACGTTGATACAACTACACAAAACTCAGCGGGTTTCAACTGGACAGTTGCTACATTCACAACTCCAGTTATGATTTCTACTGATTTTGCAATCGTAGTTAATGCTTTTGGTTTAGCTTCAACTGATACAGTTGCTTTTATTAGTGATGCTTATGGTGCTGCGGGTGGTGTTAATATGACTTTCCACGCTACGGCTACCAACGCTTGGTACAAAACTAACGGTGGTGCATACGCTGCTGGTGATTTAGATAATAACATTGGTTTCTTCGCTGTATTAGGTGTTGGAACTGCTGTTAATGAATTTGTTAACGGTGTTAAATTAAGCGCTCTTTACCCAAATCCAACTAAAGATGTTGCTACAATTTCTTACTCTTTAGAGAAATCATCTAACGATGTTTCATTAGAAGTTTACAATGTAAACGGACAAAAAGTTTATGGTGAGAAAATGGGTAACCAACAAGCTGGTGACTACAAAATCAGCTTAGATGCATCTTCTTATGCTGCTGGTTCTTATTTCTACCAATTACGTTCTAACGGAAACGTTATTACTAAAGAATTCGTAGTTACTAAGTAATTAGATAATTATTAAAACAAAAACCCGCTTCTTAATTGAAGCGGGTTTTTTTGTGTCCTCGTTTTTTATTCTTAAATTTAAATAACTCTAATCATAATCATATGAAAAAAATTTATTCTTTACTCTCTATACTTTCATTAAGTATAATATCATTTGCACAAAGCTCATCCACTATTGTAGTTGAGAACAATAACGACTTAACCCCTACATCTAAAAAAATTGCATCTAAAACGTCTCTCAAGGTTTCTAGTGCAGGAATGTCTGGTCGTTTTGATCCCGCTTATTCAGTAATTACATTAAATGGTGTTTTAGATTCAGAAATTGCTGGCGGTTCAGGTGGAGCAAAAGTTGGAATGTATGTAACTGGTACCAATTGTGATTCGACATTAACAACTTGTTTTGGAACAACCAGTAGCTATATAACGACTCATAAGTTTGGGATGAATTTTGACCCCATTTATAGTATTGCATTTGACCAGATTAACTTTCAACCTTTATTAGCAATGACAGAATCTTATTATTTAGATACTGTTTGGGTTGGTAATTTTTATCAAAAAGTAGCTAATTATAATGATACACTTTTATTGGAAGTTGTTTGGGGAGACACAACTAATACGAATGTATATGCACGATATTCGTTTGCGGCACCAAACGATTATATGGGTTATTTTTGTGGGCCAAAATTTAATACTTCTACTGCTCAAGGAAACACTTCTTTTTTAACAGCCCCAACATTAAACAGAAAAACAATAAAATATGTATTAACAGATGCTGATACAACTACAACCAGTAATACTGGATATATTCCAATTGTTGTAAATGGCGCAGGTGGTTTATTGATTCCTGCAGGTAGTATTGTATCGGCTGTAGCAACTTTTATCCCAGGACAGCCAAATATACCTGTTGGGTCTGTTTCATATAATCCCGGTGCAGGAACCTTTCCTCAAACAGTAAATGGAATGGTTGCTCGTGTATTTGTTCAAAACAGTCCGTCTACCCCTGTAGCTGGTCAAAACTGGGTTGACGACGCTGATGTGGGAAAAAATCATACCGTTTACACTTTTAAAAGAGAGCGATACGGAATGGCGGGGGCTTTTCCTGCTTTAAGAACTTCTTCTAGCCGTGCCTATATGACAGATTTCTCTATCCATACACCACCACTTCCTGTGTCTGTTGAAGAATACGAAGCTAATGGATTTATAATGGCTCAAAACACACCAAATCCATTTACAAGCGGTTCAACAATAAAATTTGCTTTAGCAAAAGATGTTAACTCTGCAACATTTACTGTAACTGATGTAACTGGCCGTATTGTTTCTTCTGAAAAAGTTGGAACTACTAAAGGAACTCACACCATTAAATTAGGTTCTTATGCAGCTGGTGTTTACTACTACTCTTTAAATGTAGACGGCAATGTAACTACTAAGAAAATGATTGCTCAATAATCATTTCATATAAAACAAAAAACCCGCTTCTTAACCGAGGCGGGTTTTTTTATGATTTATGTTTTCACTTCAACTACCTGAGAGTAGAAAAATTAAGCTTCAACTGGTTTTACAACCATGCTAGTGATTTTTTCTAATACAACAATGGCCTCATCCACACTCTTAATGTTTTCGATAGTTAGCCACAGTTTGTTGTTTTGTTCTTTTAAAGCGGTTTGTTTGGGCGTTTTTTGGGCGTATGATAGCACTGCTTTAAACATAGGCGAATTATAATAATCGCTATCCTGCTTGCTTAAAAAGTAAGAGAGCATCTTGTTATTCTTTAAAGTAATTTTCTCAAACCCTAAAGCCATCGCTGCCCAGCGCATACGCACAACGTTTATTAATTCAGATACTTCTCTCGGTAAAGGCCCGAAACGATCTCTGATATTGTTTTCAAACACTAAGAGCTCTTCCGTTTTATTAATATTGTCTAACTCACGATACAATAATAAACGCTCTGTGAGATTGCTTACATATGTATCAGGAATTAATAATTGTAAATCTGTATCAACTACAGTATCCTTCACAAACTGACGAGAGAAAACAGATTTATCGGCGCTTGCGCCTTCTCCCTCATCCACAACTTCTTTATACCAATCTTCTTGTTTTAATTCTTCAATGGCTTCATTTAATATTTTCATATAAGTATCAAAGCCCATATCATTAATAAAGCCGCTTTGCTCTCCACCTAATAAATTTCCAGCACCACGTATATCTAAATCGCGCATCGCAATTTGAAACCCACTTCCTAAATCACTAAACTCTACAATTGCCGTTAAACGTTTACGCGCTTCAGAAGTTAAATTAATAAACGGTGGGGTTAACAAATAACAAAATGCTTTTTTGTTACTACGCCCTACTCTACCGCGCATTTGATGTAAATCACTTAATCCAAAATTTTGCGAGTCATTAATAATAATCGTGTTCGCATTACTAATATCTAACCCTGATTCAATGATTGTTGTAGCTACTAAAACATCGTACTCCCCCTCAATAAAGGCTAGCATTGTTTCTTCTAGTTTATCGCCGTCCATTTGTCCGTGGCCAAATGTTACACGCGCTTCAGGCACCAAACGTTGAATAATACCTGCTACTTCTTGTATATTTTGAACTTTATTATGAACGAAATATACTTGTCCGCCACGATTTAATTCATACGAAATAGCATCTCTAATTGCTTCTTCACTAAACGAAATCAATTCGGTTTGCACCGGATAACGGTTTGCTGGCGGCGTTGAAATCACTGATAAATCACGCGCTCCCATTAAACTAAATTGTAATGTTCGTGGAATTGGTGTTGCCGTCAGGGTTAATGTATCAACCGTTGTTTTAAACTGTTTTAATTTATCTTTAATGCCAACACCAAACTTTTGTTCTTCATCAATAATCAACAATCCTAAATCTTTAAACTTCACATCCTTCCCCACAATTTTATGTGTACCAATTAAAATATCAATCTTGCCATCAGCAATGCTCGAAATCACTTCTTTGACTTCTTTAGCACTACGGAAACGATTGATGTAACTAATATTACAAGGCAAATCTTTTAAACGCTCTTTAAACGTTTTATAATGTTGATACGCTAAAATAGTTGTTGGAACTAAAATAGCCACCTGCTTACTATCACACACAGCTTTAAATGCCGCCCGAATAGCAATTTCTGTTTTACCAAAGCCAACATCGCCACACACTAACCTATCCATAGGGTGTGGACGTTCCATGTCACGTTTTACATCAGCCGTAACTTTTATTTGGTCAGGCGTGTCTTCGTAGATGAAAGAGGCCTCTAATTCGTGTTGTAAATAATTATCTAAAGGATAACGGTGACCGGGTTGCGCTTTACGTTTAGCATATAACTTAATTAAATCGTATGCAACTTCCTTAACGTTTTTCTTTGTTTTTTGTTTTAAGGTGCTCCAAGTAGTAGAACCAATTTTATCAATACGCGGAACGTTTCCTTCTTTACCAGTATACTTACTAATGCGATGTAAACTGTGAATACTCACATACAAGAAGTCATTATCTTTATATACCAACTTCACCGCTTCCTGCATTTTTCCGTTAGCGTTTATTTTTACCAAACCTCCAAAACGCCCAATACCATGGTCGATGTGAGTGACAAAATCTCCTGGATTAAGCGATAAAATTTCTTTTAATGTTAAAGATTCGGCTGTTTTATAGCGCGTTTCTTTTAAATGAAAACGATGGTATCTTTCAAAAATTTGATGGTCGGTATAACACGCAATTTTTAAATCGTGATCAATAAACCCTTCGTGAATATTAATATTCACATGCTCAATTAAACTTTCAGCTGTGCGGTGCTCTTTAGATAATAAATCATTAAAGATGGTTTGTAATCGCTCTGCTTGTTTGGTATTGTCTGTTGTTAAGTAATTCTTGTATCCTTTGGTTTTATTGGCTTTGAGGTCGCTAATCAACATCTCAAAGTTTTTACTAAAGGTTGGTTGGATACTTTGATTAAAACCTATTTCTTGCGAAGCAATGTGTTTATTAAGACCGTATTCGATTAATTTAAAAGGTTTAATGAGGGATAAAAACTCATCGCCTTTGATATATAATTCGTGTGGAGGCAAGTGCTCAATGGTTCCAGATAAATTTGAAAACGCTTTTTCGGTTTTCTCATATAATTTATCAATCGTATCTTTTGAAAACAATACATCGTCAAAACATAAAAACGTATCTTCGGTGATATAATCAAAAATAGATTGACGAATTTCAATCACTTGATTAGATTGTATATCAGGAATAATAGTTACATAATCATAATTATGATTGGATAACTGAGACGAAGGATCAAAGGTTTTAATGGCATCTACATCGTTGCCAAACAACTCTATTCGATATGGCAATTCGTGTGCAAAAGAATACACGTCTACAATACCGCCGCGAATAGCATACTGGCCTGGCTCTGAAACAAAATCACATAATTCGAAATCATAGCTCAACAAAAACTCTTGAATAAAATCAATACTGAGTTTATCTCCTTTTTTGATGACTAAGGTGTTTTTACTTAAGCTAGTTTTAGAAGCCACTTTTTCGGCAAGAGCTGCCGCATAAGTCACTACAATACCTGAGTAATTTTCTTTACTTAATTGGCTTAACGCTTCCGCTCTTTCTTGAACAGACGCATTGCTTGTTTTTTCTTCTTTATAAGGAACTTTATAACTCTCAGGAAAATAATGAATATGTTTTTCGGGAAGCAATGCTTGTAAATCATTTAAGATGTAAGCGGCTTTTTCCTTGTCGTTACAAACAATAAAGAAATTTGAAGAGGTGTTTTGAAATAAATCGTTTACCAAAAAGGCAAAAGAACTCCCTCGCAAACCCGAAATAAATACGTTTGTATTAAGGTTTGCTTGCTTTTGTTTTAACTCTCCCCAAAACTTACCGTTCCACCACATTGCATTGCAAAAATAAGAAACTATTTATCGAAATGAAAGAATTGTTTACTCTTTCAAAAACAAAATTAACTCGTTGAATCATGCGCTTTATACATTTGTGTTTTTAACGAAAAACAACCGCTTTCTTTGTTAAGTGTTGATTTAATTGGTATTTATAGTGATTTTGATTTAACGTTGCCATTTAGAAGTCCTATAATTCTTTTTTATCTCGCTAATACGTGTTTGTTTTTTTATGAAGTTTGTAGAAAATAATTTTATGATTCGTTTTCTTTCCTTTATACTATTTGTACTTGCCTTCATAAATCATTCTGTTGCACAACAACACAAAACCTTAAAAGTTTTGTTTTTAGGAAACAGTTATACTTATGTTAATAATTTACCCCAATTGATAAAAGACATTGCTTTAGCAAACAGCGATACACTTTTGTTTGATAGTAATTGTCCTGGTGGGCATACGTTTAATAATCACTTTAATAATGCGACTAGTATTTCTAAAATAAATGCTCAAGCATGGGATTGTGTGATTTTACAAGCACAAAGCCAAGAACCCTCTTTTTCTCCGGGCCAAGTAGCGGCCCAAACATTACCTTATGCTATTAAATTAGATAGCCTAATTAAAAATAGCAATAACTGCTCTGAGACAGTGTTTTATGAAACGTGGGGCAGAAAGAATGGCGACGCATCAAACTGTAGCTCATATCCTCCCATTTGCACTTATTTAGGCATGCAAGATAGACTAAGAGCTTCTTATAAATTATTTGCAGATACAACAAAATCAGTAATGGCTCCTGCTGGTGAAGCATGGAGAAAATCCATTGCTCAAAATCCAACTTTAGAGTTGTATAGTTCTGATCAAAGCCACCCTTCTTTGGAGGGTTCATATTTAACGGCCTGTGTGTTTTATGAAACCTTATTTCATAAAAGTGTTTTGAGTAATACTTATACTGCCGGCGTTTCTTCCATTAACGTAAACTTCCTACAACAAATAGCACACGATGTAGTAAATGATAGTTTATTAACTTGGAATATTGGAAAATATAATCCTTGCAATATTACAAGTGTTAATACTATCTCTTCAAATAAAAACATTGTATTATATCCAAATCCAGCGCAAAACATATTACACACGAATACAAATTATTCTTACAAAATTTATGATGCACTTGGAACACTTTGTTTATCGGGCAATAAAAGCAACACCATCAATATTGAGTCTTTAAAAAGCGGGGTTTATTTTATTGAATTATTGTCTTTAGATTCTACTAAGAAAATCAGGTTTGTGAAAGAATAGTATATTTCAAAGTGCCAAATTGGTACCTTGAATTTCATAGCAATAAATTACGTTTGAGGTCGCAAATTGCGACCTCAATTTATTTTGCTACAATTTGTAGCCATCAGCTGCTACAAAATAATTTATTTTTGTTATCAGAAACTATTTATTTTATGGAGAAAGCTATTTTAACAACCTTGCCAGACGAGGTTTTACTGAACAAAATTTACATGATACGCGGACAAAAAGTAATGCTGGATCGTGATTTAGCAGAATTATATGGTGTTGAGACAAAACGTTTAAAAGAACAGGTAAAACGAAATATAGAACGTTTTCCTGATGATTTTATGTTTGAGCTAAGTGATTTAGAGTTTAATAATTGGAGGCCGCAAATTGCGACCTCCAATTCAGATAAAATGGGGTTAAGATATAAGCCATTTTGTTTTACCGAACACGGCGTATTAATGCTCTCCTCTGTTTTAAACAGCCCAAAAGCCATACAAGTTAATATACAAATTATGCGTGTGTTTACCAGCATACGAAAAGCCCTAACCGATAATACCGAACTTCGTTTGATTATTGAAGAACTCAGAAAAAAGACAGACAACAATACCAAAAACATTGAAGTGGTGTTTCAATACTTTGATGAATTATTGGATAAAAAAGAAAAAGTAAAACCAAGAACTCAGATTGGTTATAAGATTGGGAAAAAATAGTTTATAAATTTGATTTGTATAATTCTTTAAACCCGTTTTTATGAAAAATAAGTCGATAATTTTAAGTTCAATTTTATTACGTTTTGCGGCTTGCACAACCTCGTTTACTCTTTTTAAAACAAATAACATTGAAACAAGCTCAATTATTAAAAAAGAAAATACAGATGAAGTTAAAATTGGTAAACAAATTTGGATGTCAAAAAACTTAGAGGTAACTACTTTTAGTAATGGCGAAATAATTGAAGAGGCAAAAAACGATAAAGAATGGCGTGTTCCAAGCATTACTGATTGGGAGGCCTTAGTTGAGAGTTTAGGGGGAGAATCTGTAGCTGCACCAAAAATGAAAAGCACATTTGATTGGGGAGGAAACACTAACGGAGACAACTCAAGCGGATTTAATGGATTACCTGGAGGGCATCAAATTCACGCTGATGGCATTTTTACCAATTTACACGCTTACGCTTACTGGTG
>Ga0208628_1000071_pt1 | contig 64221 bp, 55 predicted proteins | sample LakWasMet16_LOW5_2_FD_183864 | JGI IMG/M metagenome (GOLD analysis project Ga0208628, IMG submission 183864) | Freshwater sediment methanotrophic microbial communities from Lake Washington under simulated oxygen tension - Sediment Metagenome... | ecosystem: Environmental > Aquatic > Freshwater >... | reverse complement strand
GAAATAAAATAATTAAGCCGCTCGATTAGAGCGGCTTTTTTCGTTAAACAAAAAAATTAATCCCATTTTTCTACAAATTGTTTTTGTCTAAGAGTGCAATATAGCAGGCATTTTTAGATGCTTTTGGTTGCTTTTTTTAATTTAATAGTTTAGTTTAGTAAAACTATACCTACCATAAATATTTAAAAATGAAAGCAACTTTTAAAATAGCAACCATTATACTGTTATTATCTAGCATTGATTCCTATGCGCAAGCTTGGGTAGAAAAAATGCAAGACACCACAGAAAATTTTTATTCTATTCAACAAGAATTTAATAGTTATTGGCAAAACAAAACGTATGAAAGAGGTAAGGGATATAAAGCATTTAGAAGATGGGAGTGGTTTACGGAACCAAGAGTATATCCATCTGGAGATTTGAAATTAGGATCAAGAGCTAAAGCATACGAAGAATTTCAAAATTACTTAACGCAAAATCCAATTGCGGCTCAAAAAATAAATTCAGCAAATGCAACTAGCACTTCTGGTAATTGGATTCCAATGGGACCATACGGTTCGCCAATTGGTGGAGATGCAGGAAGAGTGACCTTTGTCAGATTTTTACCAGGAGATATCAATACGATATTTATTGGAACAGGTGCTGGCGGAATGTGGACTTCTTCAGACGCTGGTTCGACTTGGACAACAAACACTAATAATTTAGAAGTTTTAGGATGTTCGGATTTGGCGATTAATCCTGTAAATGTTAACATTATGTATTTAGCTACAGGTGACATTGATGCGGGAGATACGTATGCTACGGGAGTTTTAAAGTCTTTGGATGGCGGTGTAACTTGGAATACAACAGGCTTAACGTACTCTGTGTCTAGTACTAGAAGAATTGGTAGATTATTAATCAATCCTTTAAACCCTAATATTTTATTTGCGGCTACCTCTCAAGGTATTTACAGAACCAATAATGCGGGAACAAACTGGGCATTGGTGAAATCAGGAAATTTTAAAGACATGGAGTTTCGTCCAAATGACACGAGTACAGTTTATGCAGTAACGGCCTCTACATTTTTTAAATCAACAACTGGTGGAAATACCTCTGCTTCATTTGTTCAAGTAACATCTGGTCTTCCAACAGCAGGTGTTCGTCAGGTTGTTTCTGTTACACCTGCAGACCCTAATTATGTATATATACTAAGAAGCGCATCAGATAATTCGTTTGGTGGCGTATATCGTTCTGTAGATGGAGGGGTAACATTTACTTTAATGTCTAATACTCCAAATATTTTTGGATGGGATACAAATGGTTCAGATACTGGCGGACAAGGCTGGTACGATATTGCGTGTGGTGTTTCTCCAACTAATAAAAACGAAATTATTTGTGGTGGTGTAAATACTTGGAAATCTTTAAATGGTGGAGCTACATGGACTTTAAATTCTCATTGGTATGGAGGAGGAGGAAAACCTTATGTTCACGCCGATTTACATGCTGTTGAATACGCTACGGGCACAATTTGTTATTTAGGACATGATGGCGGAGTAACCAAAACAACGAATGGGGGCTCTAGTTGGACTACTATAAATGGACAAATGAATATTTCTCAAATATATCGTATGGGACAATCAACAACAACGGCTAATTATCTATTAACTGGACATCAAGATAACGGTAGTAATTTATTAAATGGTTCAACTTGGACTGAAGTTTATGGTGGCGATGGCGCTGATTGTTTTGTGGACTGGAGTAATAATAATACTCTAGTTGAAAGTTATGTGGAAGGTGATTTTAATATTTCAAATAACGCCGGAAATAGTTGGTCAAATATTACTTCTGGATTAACGGGTACAGCTGCTTGGGTAGCCCCTATTATACAGTCGCCACATGTTGCTAATACATATTACTGTGGATACCAACAAGTATTTAAATCAACAAACAAAGGAACTTCTTGGACACAAATGGGAACTTTATCATCAAGTGGAAATATTTTGTTTTTAGCAGCGGCACCTTCAAATTCATTAGTATTATATGCAGCCACAAGCGGAAGTGTTTATAAGACAGTAAATGGTGGCACAAGTTGGACAACTATTTCTGCAGGCTTACCTACTGGGGCAGCACAAATTACTAGAATTACAGTTGATAATACAGATGCAAATAACGTATACGTTACATTTTCAGGATATTCAGCGGCTAACAAAGTATTTGTTTCAACTGATGGAGGTTCTTCTTGGACTAATATGTCAGCAGGATTACCAAACTTACCTGTAAACTGTATTATATATTCTAATAATTCAAATGATGCAGTATATGTAGGAACAGATGTTGGTGTATATTATAGAGATGGCAGTATGACTTCTTGGATGCCTTTTATGACTGGACTTCCCAATGTTATTGTAAATGATTTTGAAATTTTTTACCCAACAAATAAATTAAGAGCAGCAACTTATGGTAGAGGTGTTTGGGAATCAGATTTGTATTCTAATCCAAATTCTGTTCCTATTGCAAATTTCTCTACGTCGTTCTCTTCTGCTTGTGTTAATACTCCTTTTGTATTCACCGATCAATCATCTAGTACACCAACTGCTTGGAGTTGGACATTAACGGGTGCGTCGCCTTCTTCATCAACAGTTAAAAATCCTTCAGTAACTTATACAGCAGCTGGAGCATATACAGTATCGTTGATTTCAACAAATGGAAACGGCTCTAGTTCTACATATACAAGTACTATTAATGTTACCAATCCTCCAGTTGTTTCTGTGCCATCTTACACTGTTTGTCAAGTTCAATCTAAAGCTTTAACTGCGAGTGGAGCATCAACTTATTCTTGGTCTACTGGTTCTACTTCTACTGTATTAATTGTTTCTCCTTCTGCAACAACTGTGTATACAGTTACTGGGTTTAGTGGCGCTTGTAGTTCAATAGCAACTGCAACTATTTCGGTAGGAAGCACTCCACCAACACCAACCGTTACTCAATCTGGTAATGTATTAATGTCGAGTTCAGCTACAAATAATCAATGGTATTTTAATAATACAATAATCCCTGGAGCTACATCTCAATCTTATACAGTGACTCAAGATGGAGATTATAAAGTGGTTGTAAGTTCTCAGTATGGTTGTGCAAACGGTTCAGGAACAACAAATGTTGTGTTAACAGATATTGAAGACGCCTCTTTTATTAATGCGATGCAGCTTAGCCCAAATCCTGTAAAGGATATGATTTATATTTCTAGTCAAATAAAAAAATCAACCATCGTTCAATTTAGTATTTATTCGATGTTAGGACAGGTTGTTAAAAGTGGGTCTTTAAATTTGAACGGAGCGGAATCTATTTCAACTTCAGATATTGCACCTGGTGTATATGAAATAAAATTTGTTTCAAATAACCAAGCTGTCACATATAAATTTGTAAAAGAGTAAATTAAAAAGGCGCTTTTTTAAAGCGCCTTTTTAATAACAATTATTATTCTTGTAATTCTAACCAACGCATTGTTTTTTCATCGATTTGTGATGTAATAAAAGTGAATTGTTTTGATAATTTTTCTATTTCTTTAGCGTCTGTTATGCCACTGGATAATAAAGTTTCAATTTCTGTTTTTTTAATTTCTAATTGAGGTAATTCAACATCTAAAGACTCTAATTCTTTTTGTTCTTTAAAAGATAATTTCTTTTTTTCTGTAGCTACAACTTCTTGAACTTGTTTTACAGGCTGCTCTACCGCCGAATTATTAGCTGAAATGATTTCTTTTAATTTTTGTTCCTTTGCTAATTCTTCTGCTTCATCTTCCGAATCATATTTCCACTGACGGTATTCGCTATAATTGCCAGGGAAATCTTTCACAACGCCATTACCTTCAAAAGCAAACACATGATCTACTAATCTATCTAAGAAATAACGATCATGAGAGACTATTAATACACAACCTTGAAAATCTAATAAAAATTGCTCTAAAGTTTGTAATGTGATAATATCTAAATCATTTGTCGGCTCATCTAAGATTAGGAAATTAGGATTACGCACTAACACTGTTAGTAGATATAAGCGACGTTTTTCTCCACCACTTAATTTGCTCACGTGTCCGTATTGTACTTCAGGAGCAAAATTAAAACGGGTTAATAATCCTGATGCGCTTAAAGACGTGCCATTTGCTAAAGGAATAAACTCAGCAATATCTTTTACAACTTCAATCACACGTTTATCATCAGCCACTTGAATTCCTTTTTGAGAATAATACCCAAATACAATCGTATCGCCAACGGTTACTTTACCACTATCTGGTGGTTCAATCCCTTGTAACATATTAATAAAAGTACTTTTCCCAATACCGTTAGGACCAACAATACCAATTTTTTCCCCTTTAATAAATGTATAAGTAAAAGGATCTAATATTTTTTTATCGCCAAACGCTTTTTGCAAATTATGAACTTCAATAATTTTACTTCCAATACGTTCGACCTTTACGCTCAACTCAATTTTTTTATCTACGCTCTTTTTACGTGCTTTTGCCTCTACATCTACAAAGGCATCTACACGAGATTTAGATTTAACCGTACGTGCACGTGGTTGTTTACGAACCCACTCTAACTCACGACGGTATAAGTTTTTTGCTTTTTCTAATTCAGAAGCTTGCATCATCATACGTTCCGCTTTCTTCTCCATGTAGTAATCAAACTTACCTTTGTATTCAAATAACTGATGGTCATCAATTTCAATAATACGATCGCACACTTCATCTAAAAAATAACGATCATGTGTTACTAATAAAATACTTTTTTTATAGCTGCGTAAATATTCTTCTAACCACTCTATCACTGTTACATCCAAGTGATTCGTAGGCTCATCCATAATTAATAAATCAGGTTCGTTTAAAATAACTTGAGCAAGAGCTAAACGTTTTTTCTGTCCGCCGCTTAAAGTGCTTACTTTTTGAGTTAAATCATTCAATCCTAAATTAGCGCATACTAACATGATTTGTGTTTCTACATTCCAAGCTTCTAAATCATTCATCTTATTAGTTAAGATGTCCAATTGATTTTCTGTTTTTTCAGTAGGATTGGCATAATGACTTTCAACTAGATGAGTATAATCAATAGCTGTTTTCACCATTTCACTATCACCTGCATAAATTGCTTGTTCAATCGTATGATTATCATCTAAATTAGGCTCCTGACTTAAAAAAGAAATACGTAATTCTTTACGAAAAGCAATATCCCCACTGTCGGGAATTTCAATGCCTTGTAAGATTTTAAACAGGGTAGATTTACCAGATCCATTTTTTGCAATTAAAGCTACTTTATCACCATAGTTAATTCCGAAATTGATATTTTGAAATAATTTTTTGTCACCAAAACTTTTACTTAATTGATTTACTGAAAGAAGATTCATTTTTGTTTTTGCTTTTTTAACCGCAAAGAGCGCAAAGATTTGTTACAAAGGGCGCTGAGAGATTTTTATGATTAGTTTTTTAAGTTTTTTTCTATTAAATAGCGCAGTTTATCTCTATTTAAATTAGAGTTTATTTCACCATTAACGGTTAGAGATACATTACCAGTTTGTTCAGAAACAGTGATTGCTAAAGCGTCGGTTGTTTCGGTTAAGCCAACGGCTGCTCTGTGTCGCATTCCAAAATGTGACGGAAAGTTTTCATTTTCGGTAACAGGCAAAACACAGCGCGCGGCAATAATTCTATTATCTTTTATGATTACCGCTCCATCATGCATAGGACTGTTTTTATAAAATATATTTTCTAGCATTTTGTCTGTTAATGCAGAATCAACTATTTCCCCAGTATTAACGTAAAATTTTAAATCTGATTTACGGGAAATAATAATTAACGCCCCTGTTTTAGTTTCACTCATATTAAAACAGGCATTAATTACAGCATCTGCATCTAATACATATCGAGAAGAAGCAACTGAAACATTAGAAAATGAAAATATAGATCTCCAATTTTTATTTTTAATAAATTCATTAGAGCCAATATATAATAAAAACTTTCTAATTTCTTGTTGAAATACTACCATAACGGCAATGACTCCAACATTAATAAATTTCCCTAAAATAGATCCTAATAGTTTTAATTCAAAAGCACGAACTATAATCCAAACAATATAAATTAAAGCCAATCCAATAAATACATTTACCGCAGCTGTACCTTTTACCATTTTGTATAATTGGTAAAGCATAATTGCTACTAATAGAATATCTATAGCATCTGTTATATTAAATGAAAGAAATAATATGTATAATTGATAAAACACGATCGCGAAGATACCTTTTTTATCGTAATTTTTATAGTGTTTTAGGTATAAACAGCAGAAAAATACAGGTTAAACCCTCACTCCAATTATTAAAACATCATCCACTTGCTCTAATTGAGCTTTCCAATCTTCAAACTTTTGATTTAACAAAATGTTTTGCTCTTTCATAGGCAAAGCATGAATTGATAACAGAATATTTTCTAATGGTTTGTATTTAAATTTTTTGCCTTTTGGGCCACCAAATTGGTCAGCATAACCGTCCGTAAGTGTATATATAATATCTCCTTTTTTTAAATCGATTTCATTAAAAGAAAAAGAAATACTATCATCATGGCCTTTGCCAACCGGCATTTTGTCGGCATTACAAATCAATAATTCATTATTTCGAATAATATAAAAAGAATTATTTGCAGCCGCATACTGCAATTTCATGTTCTTTATATCTAGTTTACACAAAATAGCATCCATTCCATCTTTGCTTTCTTCTGAACCTTCTGCATTTAAAGCCCTTATTATTTCACTTCGAATATTATTTAAAATTAAATCAGGGCGTGTGATCTTATTTTCGTTTATAGCCTGACTTAGTTTACTAATGTTTAATAAACTCATAAATGCGCCAGGAACTCCATGACCTGTGCAATCTGAAGTGATATATATAAAACCTTCGTTAGTAGGAGTAGCCCAATAAAAATCGCCACTTACAACATCTTTAGGCTTGAATAGGACAAAATGCTCTGGTAAATTTTGATTTAATAAATTTTCGCTGGCTAATAAAGAAAATTGAATTCTTTTAGCATAATTAATACTATCTAAAATTTCTTTTTGCTTTTCTTCAATAATATCTTTTTGCTTTAATATAGCCTTTTGAAAAATAATATTTTCTCTTCTGAAAAAAGAGAAAAACAAAACAGTAATAAAAAAGAGAATAAATAAATTAACAATACTTATAAGGTCTTGTGCTTTTTTCATTTCCTCGGTAAAATTTATTATACCAGGCTTATTTTTTAATTGAATAATCAAAGCGAAAAAAATAATAACAGAGGCAGCAATATATACTTTTAGTGCTATGCTACTTTCAAACAGAGCAATAGCAATTAAGCACATTATTATTATAAAAAAATGAAGATTAGATGGTAGTCCATAAAAGATAGGTCCAAAAGAGAAATAAATTAATCCATAAGTAGTAGCAATATAAAAAGCAGAATTGTAATGTTTTTTTGAAATTAAATAAAAGCTCAGAAAAGCAGAACCTATAAACAAAGTGTTTAAAATTATAATTCCAACTTCTTTAAAAAAAATAGCAACAGGAATATAGCCAATCATTGTAATAATAGTAACAATAGAAATCAGGTTACTTACTCTTACTTTTCTATTTAATGAATCCTCATTTACTTTGGAAACACCTATATTTAATATCTTTGTTAGCATTATATTTTAATTCCTAATATTAATACATCATCAACTTGTTCTAAATTGCCTTTCCAATTCGCAAATGTTGTTTCAAGAATTTCTTTCTGATTACTTAATTGTTCGTTACTGAAAGAAAGAAGCAAATCATTTAAAGGTTTATACTTAAACTTCTTTCCTTTTTCCCCACCAAATTGGTCAGCGTATCCATCTGTGTATAAGTAAATAGTGTCGCCTTTAGTTACATCCATGGTCTGTAATGTGAATCCGTCTGATTTTTCTCCTTTGCCTACTGGCATTTTGTCGCACTCTAATTGATGAATGACGTTGTTTGAAATTACAATTGGACGATTGTTAGAGGCTGCATAAGTAATTTGGTTAGTAGATTTACAAAATCTTAACAAGATGCCGTCAAAGCCATCTTTTTGATTTTCATTAGTGATGCTTTCAATTAAACGTTTTCTCACATAATCAAATACTTTATTAGGTTCTTTGATGTTTTTTTCTTTGATAGCTTCACTTAAAAAACCTATGCTTAATAAACTCATAAATGCTCCAGGAACTCCATGTCCCGTGCTATCACAAACAGCTAAGTAAAAATTATTTTCGTGGTCGCTTGCCCAATAAAAATCGCCACTCACAATATCTTTAGGTTTAAATAAAACAAACTGAGAGGTAAGATGTTGATTTAATAAATCTTCATGTGCTAATAAAGCATATTGTATTCGTTTTGCGTAGTTAATGGAGTCTACCACTTCTTTTTGGTGAATTTCAACAATGTGTTTTTGTTCTTCTACTACTTTCTTTTGCTCTTGAATGATAACGTTTTGTTTTTGAGTTACCTTAAAGCGATTGTAAATAAAAATTCCAAATAAAAGACATAAGATTAACCCAGCAATACTTGCGATGATAATTATTTGTTGTTGCTTAGAATTTGCTTGATACGTTAATTCTCTTTTTTCTTGCTCTGCTTTCGAAATAACTTCTCTTTTCTCAAATTCATATTGCAACTGTTTTTTTACAATACTTTTATGAGTTTCGTCATTACTAATACTGTCTCGCATTTTAACTGACAGCTTTAGCATTTCATGTGCTTTATTGTATTTTTCTTCTTTGAGGTAAATTTCTTCTAAAAGCGCTGCGGCTGCACCTATGTTTTCTGGATATCCCATCTCTTGAGCCAATTCCAATGCTTCCAAGCAATATTTTTGTGCTAGCTGAATGTTGTTTTCTTCTAAATATACTTTTCCCAAACTAAATAATGAATATGAAATTCCTTGGGGATCATTTATCTCTTTTCTAATCTCTAAACTCTTTGTTAGATAATATCTTGCGCTGAAATAATTCTTTTGGTTAAAGTAAACGGTTCCAATATTTTGCATTGAATATCCAATGCCTTGTTTATCCTTAATTGATTTTCGAATGTTTAGTCCTTTAAAATAATAATACAATGCTTTTTTTAAACTACCAGTTCTGTCATACACGTTTCCAATATTACTTAATGATTGAGATTGCCCATGTTTATCATTTAATTCTGTTTGAAGCGTATAGCTTTTTATATAATACTCTAACGCTTTAAAATATTGTTTTTGAGTGCTATAGATATATCCAATATTATTTAATGAATAGGATTGACCAGCATTATCGCCAATCGCTTCTTGAATTTTTAAACTTTGATGAAAATAATCTAGGGCTTGAGTAATATCTCCTAAATTATTACTTAAGTACCCTTTGTTATTTAAGTAATCAGAATAATGTTTTTGTGCTTTTAGTTTAGTGCCGGAATCATCTGATAACATTAACTTTTGAGCAAGTGGCCCTAATTTATCGTTATATTTCGACCACACTGCATCTTCGCTAATGGCTTCTATTACAACAGTTAATACGGATAATTTATGTGTGTCTTCAGGCGCAGTATGAATGTAATTGATTAACGAATCTACATAATGATTTTGTGCAATAGACCTGTTTGGATAACATAAAGTAACCCATAATATTATTCGAATGATATGTTTCATATTTTAATTCCCATAATACAAACATCATCAACTTGTTCTAAGTTGCTTTTCCAATTTTCGAAAGTTGTATTTAATATTTCTTTTTGAGTATGTAATTCTTTTTGATGAATAGATAATAGTAATTCGTTTAATGGTTTGTATTTAAACTTCTTTCCTTTTTCCCCTCCAAATTGGTCGGCATATCCATCAGTATATAAGTAAATAATATCACCTTTAGAAACAGGAATAGTGTTTAACGAAAACTCTTCAGCTCGTTCACCTTTTCCTACAGGCATTTTATCGCAACTTAAATTTTTGATTTGGTTATTAGATATGATAACTGGTCTATTATTAGATGCGGCATAACTTATTTCATTAATAGTTCTATCAAATCTTAATAAGATGCCATCAAATCCATCTTTTTGATTTTCATCAGTGATACTTTCAATGAGACGTTTTCTCACATAATCAAATACTTTACTGGGCTCTTTTATATTTTTTTCTTTGATGGCTTCACTTAAAAAACCAATACTTAATAAGCTCATGAATGCGCCAGGAACTCCATGCCCAGTGCTGTCGCATACAGCAATGTAAAAATTATTATTATGTTCGGTAGCCCAATAAAAATCACCGCTTACAATGTCTTTTGGATTAAATAATACGAAATACGATTCTAAATTTTTATCTACTAGCTCTTTGTTTGCCAATAAAGCATATTGAATTTTTTTTGCATAATTAATAGAGTCAACAATTTCTTTTCTACTTTCTTCAACAATTGATTTTTGCTGTTGAATGATTTCATTTTGTTTTTGAGTTAATTTATATCGGTTATACATAAATACACCAAATACTGATAATAAAACAAGGCCTGAAATACCAAAATAAATAATGATGGATTGTTGTTTGGTTTTTGCGGAAAATTCAAGTGCCATTTTTTCTTGATGAGCTTTCGTTAATACTTCTTGCTTTTCGCTTTGATATAAAAAGTATTTTGATAGAGCTTCTTTTTGATTATTTTCATTCACTACACTATCTCTCATCGAATGGTATAAGTCTGACATTTGTAAAGCTTTTTCATAAGAATGATTGCTTTGATATACGTGTCTTAATATATCAGCAGATTTTTGAATAGTTCCAGGATAGCCCAATTCTTGAGAGAGGGCGATTGCTTTTTCTCCAAAAGACTGAGCTTTTTGATTTTTATTTTGTCTCCAATAAACATTAGTTAATCCATTTAATGTGTTGGCTAACCATTCTTTTTCGTTAGTTCTGGAATATATTTCAAAACACTTTAAGAATAGTTTTTCAGCTCTATTAACTAATGTGTCATACTCTTTAGCGTTTTTTTGATGATAACAATCTGCTTGAAGAATATATAAATCTGCTAAATTAAACATTGAGTGTCCCATGCCATGCTCATTATTATCTTGTTGATAAGCCAAATAGCTTTTATTAAAGTATTCATAAGATTTTTTTATCAGAGAATCAGGAATAGCCTTTTTCCCTTTGAATTCTTTTTCAACTAAGCTAGTGTATGTTGTTCCAATATTATTGTAAGCTAGTGCTACTCCACTAGGATTATTTATTTTTTCTCTAATACGTAAACTATGGAAATGATATTTTAAAGCATTTACTAAGTCGTTTTGATTGTTGTATAAAACTGCAATATTATTATATGATTGAGCTAGACTTTGTTTCGAATTTAGATTTTCTCTAATTTTAACTGCCGCAAAATAATACTCCAATGCTTTGTCTATCTCTCCTTTACTATCATAAATAGCACCTAAGTTGCTTAATGAATAGGCTTCACCTTCTAAGTCTCTAATTTCTTGTTGAATTTTTAAGGCTTTATTGAAATATAAAATGGCTTTATAAGGGATTCCTCGTTCTGTAAAAAAGAAGCCTTTGTTGTTGAGCGAAGCTGCTAAGTGTCGTTTTGCACAAAGTTTAATTTTTATGTTCGAAGACTTCTGAAGCTTAGCCGCTAGTTTTCCCATTTCGTTATTATAAATAGGCCAAACATAGTCAGACGCGTTTTCAGCAATAACACTAAGTAATACTAATTTATTTGTATCCTCTTTGGCATTACTGATAACTACAATTAACGAGTCGATAAAGTAATCTGTTTGCGCATTAACTTTACTAAATAGTAAAATCAAAACCAAAAAATAAATATGTTTTTTAATTAATTTCAAGTATTAAATTTTAATTCCAATTACACACACATCATCTACCTGCTCTAAATCGCCTTTCCATGAAGTAAATTCATTGGAAAGTATATTTAACTGTTCGGATAATGGGTGCGACGAATTAGCTAATAATAGTTCATTTAGTGGTCGGTATTTATATTTCTTTCCTTTTGGTCCACCAAATTGATCTGCATATCCATCCGTATAAAGATAGAGTGTGTCGCCAGAAGCAGCAGTTAAATGGTAAATATTAAAAGAATCTTGACGTTCACCTTTTCCTACAGGCATTTTGTCTACTTTTTGTTCAATAATTTGATTATTGGAAATTAAAATAGGTTTATTGTTAGAAGCTGAATATGTAATTTCTTTTGTGACCACATTAATACAGATTAATATTCCATCAAAACCATCCTTTTGTTCTTCCTGGCTAACGCTCTGAATTAAACGATTTCTCACGTAGTTAAAAATTTCGTTAGGTTTTTCTATTCCATTATCATTAATAGCTTCATTTAAAAAGCCGATATTTAACAAACTCATAAAAGCACCTGGAACTCCATGACCCGTGCTATCGCACACTGCTAAATAAAAATAATTTGATTTTCGGTGCGCCCAATAAAAATCACCACTTACTATGTCTTTTGGTTTAAAATAAATGAAGTTTTCAGGAAAAACATCTTTCATTATAATTTGATTATTTAAAATGGTTGATTGAATCCTTTTCGCATAAATAATAGAATCTAATATCTCTTTTTGTTTCTCGTCAACTTTTTCTTTTTGGATTTCAATAATATGTTTTTGACTTTTAATAATTTTAAACCTATTGTACATAATAAAACTAAACACAACCAATAATAAAATAAAAAAGAAAAGGCCGTATCTTATTATTTGTTCCTGTTTTAATTTTTCATGAGTTATTTTTTTTTCTTCTATTACCTTTAAACTATCAGCTATGGTTTTTTTCTCAAACTCATATTTCATTTGTTCTTGCTGAATATCCTTTTGCTTCTCATAATCATACACACTATCTTTCATTGTAATATGAAGCTTTAAATACTTTATAGATAACTGATATTCTCCTTTGTTAAAATAAGCATCAGATAAAAGCCTAGATGAAAAAACAATTTCGGCATTATCTCCAATTGCTTGGGCTAAATCAATTGCTTTTTTCGCATAATAAATTGTACTATCTGTTTTATTTGATTTACTATATAACATGGCAATATTACCCATGATATTAGATTCCGTTAGTTGATTATTATATTCTCTATTAATTACTAATGCTTTATTATAATAGCTTAAGGCCTTTGTTGTATTTCTGGTATCCGTTGCATCCCATTCCATATGCAAACTACCTAAATTTATATAAACTTCAGATAGTCCTAGAAGGTGATTTTCTGATTTAAACCAAGCCTCTGCTTTAAAATAATAATCAAGTGCAGTTTCAAATTCCCCTTCTTTCTTGTAAAGACTTGCTAATCCCGAAAGTGCAAAAGCTTGATTGTTTTTTTGATTTTTTAGTTTTGCAATTTCATAGGCTTTATTGTAAAATATTTTCGCACTTTTAACATCCTCAATATTTTTAAACAGTAATCCTGTATTGTAGTATGCATTAAATAAACTAGTTGAGTCTTTTAACTCTTCTTGAATTTTTTGTGATTGGATACTATATCCAATAGCTTTTTTAAATTCAGAAAAGTTTAAGTAAATAACGCTCAAATTATTTAAAGCACTTGCCATTGCTTTTTTAGAATGTATTTGTTTTGCTAAGTCATAACTTTTTTGTTGATAATCTAAAGCCTTTTTATAATCGGCACTATTGATATATGCAATTCCTAGTCTTCTGTATGCTATTATTAATCTTAAGGTATCATGTGTTTTTTTGCACAATGCAATAGCTTTTTCGCCGTATTTAATTGAAGAGTCTGTATTTGAGAAAGAATACACTGGCCAGCATAATTCATTGTAAACATTTATTCTTGTTGTATCATGAATTTTATTTGACAACAATTTATACAATGAATCTGCTTGATTGTCCGCCTTAGTTGGAACAATAAAAAACAAAAATAATATTGTAAAAAATTTATGTAAAAATGTATTCATTAATTTAAACTTTAATTCCAATTATTAACACATCATCCACCTGCTCCAAATTACCTTTCCAATTGGTGAATGTGGAAAGTAAAATTTCTTTTTGTTTATTTAAGTCTTCATGGCAACTATTTAAAAGCAAATCATTCAATTGTTTGTATTTGAATTTTTTACCCTTTGGCCCGCCAAATTGATCGGCATAGCCATCTGTATATAAATATAACACATCTCCCTTAGAGGCATTTACTTGATGTAAAGTAAAGGATTCTGTTTTTTCTCCTTTACCCACTGGCATTTTATTTTTCGGGAGTTCAATAACCTGGTTATTAGAAATTAGAATTGGTTCATTATTGGCAGCCGAATATGTAATCTGATTTGTAGTTCTATCAATACATAATAATATACCGTCCATGCCATCTTTTTGTTGCTCGCTACTAATAGAATTAATTAGCCTTAGCCTAACATAATTAAAAATTTCATGAGGCTCTTCAATATTTTTTTCTTTAATCGCTTCGCTTAAAAAGCCCATATTTAACAAGCTCATAAATGCTCCTGGAACTCCGTGACCCGTGCTATCACAGATAGCCAAATAAAATTTGTTATTGTGTTCGGTCGCCCAATAAAAATCGCCACTTACAATATCCTTAGGATTAAATAAAACAAAGTGATTTGGTAAATTATTTTTCAATAAATCATCATTTGCTAATAAGGCATACTGAATTTTTTTAGCATAATTAATACTGTCGATGGTTTCCTTTTGATGTTCTTCAATAATTCCTTTTTGCTTATCAACTTCTTCTTTTTGTTTAGAGATAATTGCGTTTGCCTTTCTCTGTGTTTTTAATCCTCTAAATATGAAATAGGCTAAAAGCGAAACGATTAATAATCCTCCTATAATAAAATAGGTTACTATTTTTTGTTGTTTAATAGTTGCTGTAGATAACTTATTTTCAGTTTGCAGTAATTTATTTTCCTCTTCTTTTTTCTCAGTTTCAAATCCAATTTTTAAATTTTCAAGTTGTTCAACACTTTCTTGTTTAAACAAGCTATCATAATATGTTTTATATAATTTATGATATTCTAAAGCTTGCTTGTAATCTTTTTTAATATCATAACAATCTGAAATATACATATAGCAATCAGACTCTCTACTTATGTCTCCTGTTTCTTTATTAAGCTTTAATGATTTATTCATGTAATAAATACAGGAATCTATTTTTTCAATCGTATAATAAGCTTCTCCTTTATAAAAATAGCCATTGGCTTCATACCCAATGTTTTTCATTTTTTGAGCTATAGCGATAGAAAGGTTTATGTTTTTTAAAAATTGGGGAAACTGTTTTTTTAATAAGAACACAGTTGCGATTCCAGAATATGAAGTCGCGAGACCTAATGAATCTCCAATTTCTTGTTTTAATTTTAACGCCTCTTGATAAAAATACAATGCGCTATCGGGCATACTCATGTATTCGTACATCACTCCTTGATTTTGCAAATTCTTAGAAAGAGAACGTTTATCATTTAGTTTATGAGCTAAATCATTACTGATTTTAAAATATTTTTTCGCTTCCTCAAATTTACCTAAGGTTGTATGGATATAAGCCATATTCCCATAGGTCCTAATCATTTTATCTTCTCTTTTATTTTTTTCAAATAACTTAATTGCTTTTATTGAATAAAAGAAAAAAGAATCTTTAATTCCCAAACTATAATAACAATAAGCCGCATCAGAATAGTTGGCGCCTTGTAAGATAGGCTCTGATTTATCTAATAAATTATTAGATTTAAAATAATGTTGAATTGCTTTTCTAAAAAGTGATTTGCTTGATAAAATACTTGCTTCTGCAATTTCGGCATAAGCAGTAAATTTATTAATGTTTACTTTTTTTGCTAATAAAGCAGCTGAATCTCTGTAAGATTCAGCTGCTTTCATGTTTAGTCGTATATGATAAAAACTTAATTCTTCATATACTTTTATCTTTTCAGTATCCGGAAGATTTGGTTTTAATAAATTTTTCAGAGAATCGATTTGCGAAAAACTTCCTTGTGTCATTAGCACAAGGAAACATAACATATATATTCTCTTAAATCTATTCAATGTAAATTTCTTAATCCTGATTTTTTAATTTCACCATCGTTAAGATAGTTGCAATACCTACTGTTTGTCCTGCTTGATCAACGGCATCGTATTTTTCTAATACGTCCATCGAACTTGCATCGTAAATATCAACGACCCATTTCACAATTCCAACTTTTACCTCTGTTCCATCAGCGGCGGTTAATGGTTTATCGTTTTCTAATTTTTCTTTGCAAGTAAACTTTACTCCAATCGTCATGCCAGGGTAAATAGGGCGTGTAAAACGACATTCATCAATACCGTAGTTTAATAACACTGGTCCTTTTGGTGGATCTACAAATAAACCTGCTGCCTTTGATAAAATAAAATAACCGTGTGCTACTGTACGCTTAAAGATTGTGCCTTCTAATGCATCGGGTTGTAAATGCGCATAAAACTTATCACCTGTTAAGTTGGCAAAGTTTACTAAATCATCTTCGCTTACGGTATGCGTTGGTGTAATGGTTGTTTCGCCTACTTCTAAATCTTCAAAATACTGACGGAACGGATGCACATCTTTAATAATCATTTTAGCACCCACTTGGTAGCTATTTAAAATAGCCGTAATCATCGTTGGTGAACCTTGAATAGCAGTGCGTTGCAAGTAATGAAACACGCCACGTTTTCCACCCATTTCTTCTCCGCCACCTGCACGGCCCGGACCACCATGCACTAACATTGGCATTGGCGAACCATGACCAGTACTTTCTTTAGCGCAATCAGCATTTAATACTAAAATACGACCATGCATACAAGCCGCACCAATTGTGTATTTACGAGCAATAGTTTCGCTAGCGGTTACAATAGAACTTACTAAACTTCCTTTACCCATTTTTGCTAATTGAATCGCATCTTCAATAGTTTTGTAAGGCATAATGGTACTTACAGGGCCAAAGGCCTCAACGTTATGGCAATCTGTATTAGTAAATGGTTTATCGTTATAAAAAATAATGGGTGGCATAAATGCGCCTTTGTTTTTATCAGCGCCTTTTACTTCAAAATTTTCGAAATTACCGATGATGATTTTTTGAGTTTTAGAAAGCAGTTCTACTTTTTCTTTGACTTCAATGAGTTGTGATTGCCCTGCTAATGAACCCATACGAACACCTTCTACATTTGGATCACCAATCACATTTTGCGCTAAGCGCTTACCTAAAGCAATTTGCACATCTTCTACCATGTTCTCAGGAACAATGATACGACGCACGGCTGTACATTTTTGTCCGGCTTTAGTAGTAATTTCTCTGGCAACTTCTTTAATAAAAATATCAAATTCAGGCATGGCTGGAGTAACGTCTGTTCCCAATACACAACAATTTAAAGAGTCCGCTTCCATATTAAAATGAACCGCTTCTTGTAATAAACGTGGATGTGCTTTCAACATTTTACCAGTTGAGGCAGAACCTGTAAACGTCACTATATCCTGACTTTCCACATGCTCTAAAATTCCGTTAGCGCTACCGCAAATTAATTGCAAAGCACCTTCTGGTAAAATTTTGCTCGCTATAATTTCTTTCACAACGGCTTCCGTTAAAAAAGAAGTTAATGCTGCTGGCTTAACAATAGCGGGTACTCCAGCTAACCAGTTAACCGCTACTTTCTCTAACATGCCCCAAACTGGGAAGTTAAAGGCATTGATATGAATAGCTACTCCTTCTTTTGGCACACAAATATGGTGACCAATAAACGTATTGTTTTTTGATAAACGCGCTACATCTCCCTCGTAACAATAGGTTTCGTTAGGAAACGATTTCCGTAACGACGCATAAGCAAATAAATTACCAATACCGCCTTCAATATCTACCCAGCTATCCACACGGGTAGCGCCTGTTGCCCAAGAAATTTTATAAAAATCTTCTTTTTTACTTTGTAAGTGCATCGCTAATGCTTTTAACATTAAACCTCTTTGTTGAAAGGTCATGTTGCGAAGCTTTGGCCCACCAACGGTACGTGCATAATTGCACATAGCCGCAAAATCTAATCCTTTGCTACTAACCGTGGCAATTGCCTCACCTGTAATAGCGTTATATAATTCCTGTCCGTTTTCGGAACCAGCAGCCCATTGCCCTAAAGCGTAGTTTTGTAATTTGTTCATAGAAATAAAGAGATAATACGCATTAAATATAAAAAAAATGGGGGAATAAACAGGCTTTTTTTGTGCTTTAATTGAGGGAAAACCAGATTTGATGGTTTATTATTTTATGTATATTTATATGGTGACTGTCACACAAGATATACCTAGTTATGGGTGGATTTGTATGATAGCGTCATACATATAAGTAAGTTATGCCTAATGCGTGGACAGAACAACAACTAAAATTATAAATTATGACAAAATCAATTTTATTATTTCTTACAATGTTCGCAATGACAACATTGTATTCACAAACAGCTTATGACAAAGTAGACCAATTTGACATCGCTAAAGACAATTGGGCAAAAGTTAAACTAAATGACAAGTATGGTTTCATAGACAAAGACGGGAAAGAAGTTGTAAAACCAATTTACGACGAAATTGGGCAATTTGACATTAATCGTGACGGCTGGGCGCAAGTGAAACTAAATGGTAAACTTGGTTTCATTGACAAAAACGGTAAAGAAATCGTGAAACCTATGTACGATGAAATCGGACAATTTGATGTTGTTCGTGAAGGTTGGGCACAAGTGAAAATCAAAAAGAAAACTACTTTCATTGACAAGAATGGTGTTGAAGTATTAGTTTCAAAATAACGCACTAAGGCATAACACACGGTTTGCCTTATTTGGGCGGAAGTACAAGCATTTGCAAAATCGGTAGACAATTTTTCTATTTTTTCTTTGCAAATGCCTAGCAACATTGTATCTTTAAAATAACAGTTCGGTACTGAATAGTTTCAAAAGCCCGCCAGTACCAATCTGCAATACGTTAGGGGTAATAACTCGACAAACAATAATCAAACATTGTTAGGTAAACTAAATAAATAAAATTCATAATAAATGAAATATATAATTATAATGTTTCTGATTAGCTTATCGGTTTTGTATGGTCAAACACCAAAATCTGTCAAGAAATATATTAAACAAGCAATTGATATAGTTAAAAATAAATCACTTTACGCTGATTCCCTTAATTGGAAAAAAATAGAAAATGAAGTAGAGATTAAATCTAAAAATTTAAAAACAATTGACCAATGTGCAGTGGTGACGGAATACTTAATTACAGAATTACGTTTAGCGGGTGACAATCATTCTTTTTTACTAAAAAACGAAAAAGCAAAAAAAATTGCTTCTAACAACAACGATATTAAAGAACCAACTGGGAAATATTTAGGTAATAATATAGGTTATGTAAATGTTCCAGGTATAATGTCTATAAATCATTCTGTTTGTATGGATTTCGCAAGTAAAATACAAAGTATAATACAATCAATAGATACCCTGCCTATTAATGGATGGATAGTTGATTTGAGAGAAAATAGAGGGGGTAATATGTATCCAATGATAGTTGGATTAGGGCCCCTAGTAGGAGAAGGTGTATTAGGATTTTTTATCGGTAAAAATGAATCTTATAAATCAGCTTGGAAATATGAACATGGGGAGGTAGGATATTTAAAAATTAATAAACCCTATAAAATAAAAAATGAAAATATAAAAATAGCTGTTTTAATTGGAGAAAAAACAGCAAGTAGCGGAGAAATGACCACTATATCATTTATTGGCAAAAGCAATACTAAACTATTTGGACAGCCTTCTGGCGGTTATACAACCGCTAATCAGGGATTTAAACTTTCGGATGGAGCGTATATCTATTTAGCAACAAGTTATACTGCAGATCGAAATTCAAAAAAGTACTTATCAAAAATAAATCCTGATATTTTTGTTGACAATGATATATCCAATGATAAATGCATAGAAGAAGCCATTAAATGGTTAACTGAAAAATAGAATATACATCGCATCAAAAGTCTAATTTATAGAGCCTTTAAAAATGAAATACCCAATTGTTTTTCTTCTTTTTATACAATCTTTCTTGTTTGCGCAAAATGCTATTGAATATAAATCATTAAGTTCATTTAATCCCAATGATGAATTGACAGATCTGTTTCAATTGGATACCATTTTTAATAATGTAAATTTAATAGGTATGGGTGAATGCACTCATGGTACAAGTGAATTTACTAAAATGAGGCATCGTATTTTTAAATACCTAGTTAAGCAAAAGGGATTTAATACTATTTTCATTGAAGCAGATTATAATGCTTGTCAAAGAATTAATCGTTACATAAATGGTTCGGAAGACAATTTAAATGAAGCGGTATCAGACCTTATATATTTTGCATGGAAAACTGAAGAAATGCGAAGTTTTATGGAATGGGCTCGAAGCTATAATTTATCTACTGATAATAAAATTCAAATTATAGGTTGTGATATGCAATCTATTACAGATGATAAAATTGAAGTTGAAAGAATATTAAAACTCAATAGTTCTCAGAATATCTTGCCAAAATTTTTCGAAACATTAAAATATCCATACAACGATACTAGTGCTATTAAAACAGCCTTAATTGAATGGTCAGTATTTTATAATCAATTGTTATCTAAAAAAAATGAAATTCAAAATTATGAATTATTGAATGTAACCGTCACTCAGTTTTTAAAGCATAAATTAAATAATACCTTACAATATAACTACAGGGATAGTTGTATGGCGGTCACTATTTTAAAGTACTTTGACTTAAATAACTCTTCAAAAGGACTTTTTATTGCTCATAATTCACACATTTCGAATACTATTTATACTTATACTTCAACCTATCCAAAAAAATTTACTGGCCAATATTTAAAAGAAAAATTAAGCGCAAAATATTTAAACATTGGGCAAACTAGTAATACAGGAAAATTCAACGTATTTACATATAACAAAAAAAAGTTGTGTTTTAAAGTATGTAAACTAAAAACCGCAAAACACAGCTCGCTTGAATATAACTGTTCTAAACTTCAAAAGGACTTATTGATTTGCAGGTATTCTAGTATGCCAAATGTACATAAACTCAATTATACAGAAATTGGTCATACTTATGGAAAAACAAATCTTGGTTATACAATAAAAAGATATAAATCTTTAAATCAAATTAATTTTGATTACATCATTTATTTTAAAAACACTAACGAGACAATAATACTAAAATGATATAAAATATATTAGAACAATTATTTATTCATCTATTATAAAAAGTTCAATGAAAATTATTTTGGACAGACAGAATAAAATACATTATATTAAATGATTGAAGAAAAGCGCCGAACATATAACCGCACCTAAATTTAATTTGGGCATTCGGCTTCGGCATTTGCAAAAGCAGTCCCATCGGGAAAGACAATTATTTTTGCTTTGCAAATGGCTACAAAACATTTAGCTTTGTCAGTAATATTTCGGTAGACAAAGTTTCAAAACCCAAACTGAATTTAGCTCCAAAATGTTACCACTCACCGTTGACAAACATTATGTATAGACTTTTACTTATAATAATATCCTTTACCTGTTCTACATTATTTGGGCAGACAGAAAGCAATAGTTTCATTGGACATTGGACGGAAGGTGTTTTAAATAAAGACAGCACAATATCGACAAGACCAGTTAGACGTGGTGGACCATATAGCTTGGACATTCAAAAAGACAATACAATTACATTGTATAATGGCGACAATTGTGGTTCCGGTTTTAGCAGAAAGGGAAATTGGACTTTTGACAATGCCCATAATGTATTGACCTTTGTGTTTACAAGTAGACAAGGGTACTCAAATGAACCTGCATCAACTGGTATAATCAATCAGACAGAAAAGTATGAAATAGTAAAACATAATTCTACTTCACTAATCCTCAAAAGCATCTATAAAGACAATAATATAACTTATATACTTATAAAGTAGTTTCGAAATAGTTACCTTTTATCGGCAGACACGAAAGCTGTGTTTAAACTAAATGCAGAAAAAACGGCGAAGTGGTAACACACTCTTATTTACAGTCAAAATTTTAAACCATGAATAAAGACATTCAATCATACCACAACGCCCAATCAGCAGAAGACAAAACTATTTGTGATGTATTGCACGAAGAAATTTGTAAGCATTTGCCAAAAGCAGAAAATGAAATTTGGCATAGGCATCCTGTTTGGTTTTTGGATGGAAACCCTATTGTAGGCTATAGCAAATTAAAAGCAGGTTTGCAGTTACTATTTTGGAGCGGTGTTACTTTTGAAGAAGAACAGCTAGTGCCAGGCAAAAGCGGTAAGTTTAAAGATGCGGCTATTTTTTATACATCTGTTTCACAAATTAATACCAAAGATTTAAAACGTTGGTTAAAAAAAGCTAACGATATACAATGGGACTATAAAAACATTGTAAAACGTAAAGGCGTGTTAGAGAGATTGAAATAATTTAATGGTGACTGAGCCCGTCGAAGTCACTGTTAAAACCTAAACCAAACGTTTCAAAAAGAAAGTCCCGAATGGCACTAGAGATAATAAAAAAGCGAAGCAAGCATTTTTAAAAGAGAGCTTCACTTTAAAAAACATCAGTGTTAATAATATCATAAAGGCTACAAATAAAAAACCGTGTATAGAGCCCATTGGTCTTACATATTGCGGTGTATTAAATAAATACTTTAAAGGCATAGCAATAAATAATAATAGTAAATAGCTATAGCCTTCTATTTTTCCTACTATTAAAAACCATTTGGTAATTGTTGTGTTTTCCATTTGTATAAATGTAATGTAAATTTTTAAGTTTCGTTTAGATTTATGTCACTTCGAGCGAAGTCGAGAAGCGTTCTTAAAATATATGTCTAGTTCTCGACTTCGCTCGAACTGACATGGAAATTAGGCAATGCAATGCAAATATTTTCATTATCATTAAACTTTTGTACCTTCATTAAGTTCAAAGTTTAAACTTTCATACATGAAAAAAAACATCACCCTCTTTTTTGCGATTATACTTTTTAGCTTTTCTGTCAAAGCGCAAAGTTTGTATTTTCCCCCTACCACAGGTAATGTATGGGATTCTATTTTGCCTTCAAACTTAAATTATTGCCAAGCACGTATCGATTCATTATACAATTACTTACAAGTAAAAAACACAAAATCCTTTATCTTATTAAAAGATGGCAAGCGTGTTTTAGAAAAATATTTTGGCACTTACACTAAAGACTCTTTATGGTATTGGGCTTCGGCAAGTAAAAGTTTAGCAAGTTTTATAACGGGTGTTGCACAACAAAAAGGACATATCAATATTAATAATCAAGTATCGCAATATTTAGGTACAGGTTGGACCAACGCTCCATTGGCTAAAGAAAATTTAATTACCGTTAAACATTTAATCAATATGACCAGTGGCTTAGAAGATGCCCCTCCTTTGCCATGTGATAATGAAGATACAGCAAAAGCTTGTTTGACCTATTTGGTTGATGCAGGCACACGCTGGGCTTATCATACAGGGGCTTATCGAAAGGTACAAGATGTAGTGAGTAGCGCCGTTGGTCAAAATTATAATGTGATAACTAATAATTGGATAGAAAGTCAAACAGGCATGAGCGGCGCATGGTTTCAGCAAGTGTATTATAGCAAAGCCAGAGATATGGCACGTTTTGGATTATTAAATTTAAATAAAGGTATTTGGAACACGGATACTATTATGAAAGACACGTCTTATTTTAGAGCAATGACTAACACATCGCAAAACTTAAATTTAGCTTACGGTTATTTATGGTGGTTAAATGGTAAAGCCAGTTTAATGACACCAGGATTTCAATTTGTCTTTCCTGGCACTTTAATGAGTAATGCGCCAGCAGATATGTATGCGGCTTTAGGGAAAAACGATCAGAAAATTTATGTGGTGCCAAGTACAAATATGGTAGTGGTGCGACAAGGTAATACCGCTGGCGGGTTTAATTTAGCTGCATCTGCCTTTGACAATGTATTGTGGGATTATATAAATAAATTGGATTGTAGTGTAACTGGGATAAATGAAAACACAAGCGTGATGTATAAGTTATATCCAAATCCCGTGACGTATATTTTAACTGTAGAAAACCCATCTTTGACAATTTCCAAAATTAAAATAGTAGATGTGTTAGGAAATGTGATTTATGAAAAATATCCAACTACCGAAGCTCAATCTATTCGTTTAGATTTTTCTACGTTTAGCAAAGCCCTTTATTTTGTGGAGATTGAGAATAGCAACAAAACCATTATTCGTTATAAAATAATGAAATCATAGTATTGAGATTCAGTTATCTTTGTCTTAATTTTAATTGAATTTAAAACAAGTTTCTATGTCTTTATCACAACATTATATATCTGCCGAAGAAGCTTTACAATTGGTTCAATCCAACCAACGCGTTTTTTTACATGGTAGTGCTGCAACTCCCGTTTATTTAATTAATAAATTATTGGAGCAAAAGCAACGGTTAAAAAATGTTGAATTAGTAAGCATTACTCAGAAAGGAGTTGATTTAAATAGCCCGGATTTAGAAGGGCATTTTTTTGTGAATTCATTATTTGTATCTGAGTCTAATCGTAAAGCTGTAAATAGTAAAACAGGTGATTATGTACCCGTTTTTTTAAGTGAGATTCCCCTTTTATTTACTAGAGGTATATTACCAATTGATGTGGCTATTGTTCAAGTGTCGCCGCCAGATAAGCACGGCTATTGTTCATTAGGAGTATCTGTTGATATTGCAAGAGCGGCTGTAGAAACAGCGAAAGTAATTATTGCTCAAGTTAATCCAAACATGCCGCGTGTGCATGGAGATGGTTTTGTGCCATTTAGTAAATTTGATGCAGCCGTGTGGGTTGAAGATGCTTTGCCCGAAGTGAATTACAGTAATGGTTCTAATGAGGCTACTGATAAAATTGGTAAAATAGTATCAGAGTTAGTAGAAGACGGAGCAACACTTCAATTAGGTATTGGTACTATTCCCGATTCTGTTTTAAAAAACTTAACCAATCATAAAAATTTAGGATTGCATACCGAGATGTTTTCGGACGGTTGTATTCCTTTGATAAAAAACGGTGTGATTAATAATAGCCAAAAGAAAAAAGTAAATGGTTATTGCGTGACTTCATTTTTATTAGGAACAAAAGCCTTGTATGATTTTGCAGACGATAATCCCATTATCAAAGCTTTAGAAATTGATTATGTAAATGACCCGCGAATTTTAAGTCAAAACAAAAAAGTAACTGCTATTAATAGTGCTGTTGAAATTGATATTACAGGGCAAGTATGTTCAGATTCTATTGGAACGTATCAATACTCAGGAATAGGCGGACAAATGGATTTTATTAGAGGCGCTGCTTTATCAGAAGGAGGCAAACCTATTATCGCCATGCCATCTGTAACTGGAAAAGGTATTTCACGCATTGTTCCATTTTTAAAACAGGGAGCAGGCGTAGTAACTACGCGTGGCCATATTCATTGGGTTGTAACTGAATATGGAGCGGTGAATTTATTTGGAATGAATATGGAGCAGCGCGCTAAAGAATTAATTAAAATTGCACATCCAAATTTTAGAGAAGAATTAGAAAAAGACGCTTACGAAAGATTTAAATGAACACGCAACAAATAATAGGAATAGCTTTATCAGGAGGAGGTGCTAGAGGCATAGCCCATTTGGGTATTTTAAAAGCATTAGAAGAGTTTGGGATTAAACCTTCTGTTATTTCAGGCACTAGCGCAGGAGCGATAGCAGGAGCGTTTTATGCAGGCGGGTATTCATTGCCAGAAATAAAACGAATTGTAGAAAAAGGAGATTTTTTTAATTTATCAAATGTGTTGATTAAAAAACAAGGCTTGTTTACGATGAAAGGCTTTGAAAAAATGTACCAAGAATATTTCCCAAATAATACATTTGATGATTTACAAATTCCATTACATGTAGCAGCTACAGATATTTTAAAAGGCGAAGTGGTATATTTTTCTTCAGGAAATTTATCACAAGCCTTAATGGCATCATCTTGTATTCCGGTTGTTTTTCAGCCATTGCATTTTGATAATACGTATTATGTAGATGGAGGTGTGCTAAATAATTTTCCGGTTGAGCCTTTAATTAACAGATGTGATATTATTATTGGAAGTCACGTGAACTCAATAAAAACGGAAGTAAACGAAATTCACATGACTGATATTGTTGATCGAAGTTTTCATTTAGCCATGAGTAATTCTGTTCGTAATAAAATCAACAACTGTCAGTTATTTATTGAACCACCCAACATGAGCAGGTTCAGTATTTTTGATGTTAAAAAATCTGACGAAATTTTTGAGTATGGTTATAGCTATGCTTTGAGTTTAGAGAAAGAAATTAAACAACTTATTCTTCCACCTCAATAACAATGGGTGCAACGATAAATTTCTCAATTAGCTTTTCTATTTTTGGCGTTAAATCATTTGTAAATACTAAATGTTGACATTTAGGTAAACTTAAAGCTAATCTATCTATTTGGCCTTGTAAACCATGTTTGATAATCATTTCAGCATCGTCAATAACAAATAATTTTATTTTATTTAAATTGAAATTTTTTCGAAAATAAATTTCTAATACACGCTTTGCTGTTCCAATAACGATATCGGTTCCAAAATAAATAGCCTCCGTTTGCGCATCAATTTTTCCGCCATCAAAGGCTACCTCTGCTCTTAAATCAGTGTTTTTAGAAAACATTCTAAACTGATCTTTCATTTCTAATGCTTTTACTTCGTCGGAAACGATAATTAAAGCGCGAGGAGCATCTTCAAAAGCCATTCCCAATTTTTGAATAGCACTCATGATGATGGTTGAGCTTTTTCCTGAACCATTTGGTCCAATGGCAATCACATCGGCACCACCATTAATTTTCGGAATACATTTTTTTTGTAATTCTTTAGGCTCTTCAAAGCCGTTTTCTAATAATGCTGATGCTAATCTTTTATGGAGTTTTTCTTTGAACATTGCTCTATTTATCGTTTAATTCCTTTTTGATTTAATGCTTCCTGATAAGCGGCTGCATTTTTCATATGCACTTTATAATCGTTAGTGAAGTTTGAATAACCACTAAAATCTGCTTTCGCACAAAAGTAGGTATAATTATGCTTAGTAAAATTTAATACAGCATCAATTGCCGATGGATTTACTAAACAAATAGGTCCAGGTGGCAATCCTTTGTAGCGATACGTATTATAAGGCGAATCAATCTCTTTATCAGCAGATAACACGCGTTGCACATCAAAATTACCATTTGCAAACACAACGGTTGGATCTGCCTGTAACCTCATATCTTGTTTTAATCGATTAATATACACGCCTGCAATTTTTTGTTGCTCCGTTTTAATGCTGCTTTCACTTTGAACAATAGAGGCAATAGTAACTATCTCAGGAACCGAATAACCTAAAGATTTTGCTTTGTCTTTTTTAGCTTTTGTCCAAACGTTGTCATATGATTTTTCTAATAAAATAAATAAATCATTGATGTGAGTGGTCCAATTTACCTCGTAGGTTTCAGGAACGATGAAAGTCATAAAATTTTCTGAATTTAAACCATATTGGTCGCCTAAGATATCTTCATTCGAACAATAGTCTTCTAGCTCTGCTTTTTCAATTTCTAGCTTTTCAGATACGTAATCAATAAATTGTTCTTGCGTTCGAATTTGAGAATTAAAAAACAATTTTACTTTTTCTTGTTTGCCATTCACAATCATTTTTACAATTGAACGATTGCTCATTTTAGCATCTATCCTATATTTTCCTGAATTAATATGGTCTTGTAAATGCATACTTTTAGCCATCCACTCAAAGCTTTCATGATCATCAATAATGTTTTCAGAATATAATTCATCTAATACATCTTCAAACGTAGCGTTGGTTTTAATGTAGATGTATGTGAATTTTTTGCCATTTAAATGCACATTGCTTTTAAATATATTTTCGTATGCCCAGTAGCCACCAAATACTAATGCGGCCAACACTATTAAAATAATTATTTTTTTAAATGTTCCTCCAGATTTTGCCACGATACTACAATAAGGTTTCTTTAATTAAAACTAATACACCCACTACTAAGGTAAACCAACCAAAGGCAGGTTTTAATTTTTGAGAAGAAATTTTATTCGACAATAAACTTCCTAATAATATTCCTACACCACAAATAGTTGAAATACCAATTAAAAAAGGCCAATCTAATGTTTGATGCCCAAGATTTCCTAAAAATCCTATGATTGAATTTAAAGCAACAATGCATAATGATGTACCAATGGCTTTTTTAAAATTCAATCTCACGAAAATCATCAGGACTGGCACAATAATAAAACCACCGCCAGCACCAACAAAACCTGTGATTACGCCTAATAAAACGCCTAATAAAATCACAAAAGGAATTCCTAAAGGCGTTTTTGTAAATTCGTTCCACTTGACATCTTTTGCTCTATTGGGTTTGCGACTAATAATCATAGAGTAAGACGCGCTTAAAATTAATAAGGCAAACACTATCATAATTAAATTTTGCTTACTGAAATGCATCCCACTAATTGTAAATTGTGAAGGAAGATTAGGCATAACAAATTTACGCATACAAAAAACCGTGACTACTGAAGCTAAAGCGAAATTTAAAATTGCCTCAGCGCTAACTTCACCCTTTTTAATGTAACTCACAGCTCCTACTAAAGCCGTCATGCCTACAATAAACAGCGAATATGTTGTTGCTAAATCTGCTTCAATGCATAAGACATAAACCAACACGGGCACTCCTAACAAAGAGCCTCCGCCGCCAATTAATCCAAGAATTACTCCGATTATTAGAAAAGCTATACAACCAGCAATAATCAATTATTTAGGCTCTATAGTAGATAAAATGTTTAACTCTTTTAATTGCTCATCGCTAATTTCACTCGGACTATCAATCATCACATCACGTCCCGAATTATTTTTAGGGAATGCAATAAAATCTCTAATGCTATCACTTCCGCCAAATAAAGAACATAATCTATCAAATCCAAAAGCTAAACCACCATGAGGAGGGGCGCCAAATTCAAAAGCATTCATTAAGAATCCAAATTGCTTTTGAGCTTCTTCTTTTGTAAATCCTAGTAAATCAAACATTTGCGCTTGTAGTTCTTTATTATGAATACGAATACTTCCTCCGCCAATTTCAACACCGTTAATGACTAAGTCGTATGCATTAGCTCTTACAGCGCCAGGGTTTGTTTTTAGTAATTCAAAATCCTCTGGCTTAGGGGAAGTAAAAGGATGATGCTTAGCGTGCCAACGGCCAGCTAATGATGCTAATAAATTAGGGTCGCCATCATTCCACTCTAATAAAGGGAAATCAATAACCCATAATGCAGAGAATTTTGTTTTATCGCGTAAGCCTAAACGAGCACCCATTTCTAAACGCAATTCGCTCATTGCTTTGCGAGTTTTTTCTTCGCCACCAGCTAATACTAAAATTAAATCGCCAGGTTGTGAATCGCATGCAGTTGACCAAGCTTTTAAATCTTCTTCGTTATAAAATTTATCTACACTTGATTTAATTGTTCCATCTGCATTATGACGAGCGTAAACTAAACCAGTAGCGCCAATTTGCGGACGCTTTACCCACTCAGTTAATTCATCTAACTGTTTGCGTGTAAACTCTGCAGCGCCTTTGGCACAAATAGCTACTACTAATTCAGCCTCATCAAATACTTTAAAGTTTTTACCTGCTACAACTTTATTCATCTCCACAAACTTCATCTCAAAACGAGTATCAGGCTTATCGTTGCCATAATATTTCATCGCATCAGCGTATGTCATATGAGGCACGAAAGGCATTTCAATATTCTTCACTGCTTTAAACAAGTGACGAACTAAACCTTCAAATGTATCTAAGATATCTTTTTGCTCAACAAAACTCATCTCACAATCTATCTGTGTAAACTCAGGTTGTCTGTCAGCACGTAAATCTTCGTCACGGAAACATTTTACGATTTGATAGTATCTATCAAAACCACCCACCATTAATAATTGCTTAAAGGTTTGTGGCGATTGAGGTAAAGCATAAAACTGCCCAGCATTCATTCTGCTTGGCACAACGAAATCACGTGCGCCTTCGGGTGTTGATTTAATTAATACTGGCGTTTCTACTTCTAAGAAATTTAATTGATCTAAGTAGTTACGAGTTTCGATAGCCATACGATGACGCAACTCTAAATTTTTACGCACTTCGTTTCTACGTAAATCTAAATAACGGTACTTCATACGTAACTCATCGCCACCATCCGTATTGTCTTCAATCGTAAATGGAGGAGTAACTGATTCATTTAAAATTTTAAATTCTTTTACAAGTATTTCAATTTCTCCAGTAGGATTATTTTTGTTTTTACTTTCGCGTTCAATAACCGTTCCTGTTACTTGAATCACATATTCACGAGCTACACTGCGCGCTTGCGCATTCATCTCTTTATCTACATCCTCGTTAAACGCTAGTTGAGTAATGCCATAACGATCTCTTAAATCAATAAAAGTCATTCCGCCTAAGTCTCTGGATTTTTGAACCCAGCCACTTAAAGTAACTTGTTGATTAATGTTTGATAAGCGTAATTCGCCGCAGGTGTGTGTACGTAACATAGTAAAAATTTAAGGCTCTAATTTACCGAAAATTGATGATTTTTTACAATAAAAAAGGCTATTCTTTAACTGAATAGCCTTTTATTTGAATAAAATTGAACTAGTTTATTGCACAATTATTTTTTGAACCGCTTTATTTCCTTTTTTATCAATCACATTTACAAAATAGACTCCAGATTTTAAATTAAGATTCAAAACACTATTTTGTTCTGTAATTCCTTGATAATATACTTTTTCGCCTAGCAAATTATAGATATCGAGTGATAATTCCTTTTCTGTATTTTCGTTTAATATATTAAAATTACCATTATTTGGATTTGGATATAATGAGAAAAAAGTATGTTGAGTTCCGTTTTCATCAACACCATTAAGTAAACCACAATTAACTTTATAAACTGCCTTTGCTGAGCTTGATGTGGGTGAAGGTGCTGCAATTAATACAATTCCACTTGAGGTTTTTCGGATGGAAGGTTGTGTTGTAACTCCTGAACCTATAGGGTAGGTTGTTACATTATAATTACTACCATTTACATAAATTAGTCTTTCGGCATTTGCTCCATTTTTTCCATTAAAATACAAATCGTTTTCACAATGCTCTGCGCTACCAATAAACTGTGTGGTTAATCCGTCTGCCGCAAATGTTGTTGGCGTTCCACCAAATACTTTTTTTGTTCCAGTTAAAGTTCCATCCGTAACCCATAATGCTTTATTGTTTGAGTTTACGGTATATAATGTATCAAGAGTTACAAAATATACTAAAGAATTGGTTGTTCGGGAGGTACCAACACCTACGTTACCGCAAGGTCGAGAATTAGCTACAGTATTAAAATTTAACGATGTAGCAACCCCACCAGAAATAGAAACATATTCCATACCCGTGCTCGTTGTTGCCATTATTGCAATAACGCCATTTGGAGTAACCCCAATAATTCTAAGTAAATTTTTATTGGATGCCGTTTCTGTATAAAGTGTTGTAATTGTGCCGTTATCACTCACTTTATATATACTACTCGCACCTAAAGAGGCTGGCCCATAAGGAGTGCAATAATAATACTCATTATTGTAAACCACACCATAGTCAGGTGATCCTGAAGTGGGTGTATAAATGAGGGTTATGTTACCTGTTATCAAATCAATTCTGTTTAATCCAGCACTCCAATAAAAAATTGAATTAGTAGTGTGTTGCATTTCACTGATACTACCAACAGCCAGTGTTTGAATACTAGCAGCTGAAGTGTAATCTGTTTTAAAAATTTTATCAGATGTTCTAAAGTATGTGAAATTTCCTCTATGAAAATAATCAGATAAAATCACTTTATCTCCAGTATAACCAGCCATTGGTAATTGTCCGCCAGTAATATCAATCTGATTAGTCCCATCAAATAATTTAAAAGGAGAACCATTTGCAACTGGATATATTCCTTTACCATTATTCCAAATCATTGTTTGAAATGGATCAGCGGTTAATGTTGTAAGCTGAGTAGCATTGTTACTGCCATCAATCTTCATTAAAGTTAAAGCAGGGTAATTAACAACATAATAGTTTAAGGAATCGGCTGCAACTTTGCCGAAATTTGTTGTTGAACCATTTGGTTGATAAATGTTAGTTGGCTGTGAGTAAACATATAACGCAAATAGTGTTGAAATAATTAATAATAGATTTTTCATTTGATTTAATATTTCTTCAAAACTACCTAGACAGATAATTTTATCCAATACTCACTTTAGAGTATATTTAAAATATAAAAGCCTCAGAAATAATTCCGAGGTTTTTTCATACAAAATATATGTTGTTAAATGAGTTTATTTTTGTGAGCTAAATTAATTATTTGAGCTCGTGAGCTAACGTGTAACTTTTCGTATAGATTAGTAACATGTTTTCTTACCGTTAGCGGACTTATAAAAAGTTTTTCTCCAATGACGTTATACGATGCACCACTAGAAAGTTCTTTTAATATTTCAATTTCACGATTGGTCAATCCAAGCTCACCTACATTGGTACTATCTTTATTTAAACTAGGGTTATTTCCAAGCATTAACTCCATTGCTTTACGAGCTATACTTGGACTCATTGGAACGCCATTGTGCTCATAAACATTAGTAATAGCATCAACTATATTAACTGCTCTATCATCCTTTAAAAGATAGCCATTAGCACCAGCCTTAATCGCTTCGAATATGCGTTCTGTATCTTCAAACACAGTGAGTACAATAAATTTTATTTGCGGATATGTTGCAGATGCTAAGCGAATTGTTTCAATACCATCCAAAATAGGCATATCTAAATCCATTAAAACAACTTGCGGCCTAGTGTTTTCAGGTAGCTCTTTTAATTGTTCTAAAAAATCTTTGCCATTTCCTGCTTCTAAAACAAGTTCTAATTCAGCATAAGACTGTAATTTTTTCTTAACAGTATCTCTATTTATATTTTTATCATCAACTATGGCTATGCGAATTGTCATCAATACAAAATTAAATAATGATTTACTATAATTAATACTCGTTATTGAGTATTTACAATTTTTCTTCTATTTTTAAAGCAGTACCTGATTTTGGCTCAGAATTTATTTTAATTTGGTAGTTTATTTCATTAGCTCTATAAACAATATTATCTAAGCCACTTTTCCTTTGTAATGATTTATAATCAAAGCCAATACCATTATCCGAAATTTCAATTACAATTTTATTTGATGAATTCAATTTAAATATTATTTGTGTAGCATTAGCATGTTTAATAATGTTTTGTATTATTTCTTGTATAATACGATATAAATTTAAGCTTACAGTTGGACTAAGTAATTTAATATTTGAAATATCCTCTTGATACACAACACTTATATTTAAATTTTTGACAAGATGTTTATTTGTATAAGTTTTTAATAAATCAAATAATTGATTTGCGGTAATATTTTTTGTTTTTAATATCCAAATTGTTTCTCGTAATGTTGCCATGATGAATTCAGCATCATTCCTCAAATCATTAAGTTTATCATCTTTTATTTCATTAGATGTGTTTTCTAAAACATCAATTTGAGCTAGCATTGAAGTGGCATAGGCGCCCATATTATCATGTAAATCTTTTGCAATCCGTGTTCTTTCTTTTTCTTCAGCATCGTATATATCTTGCATTGTTTTTAATTTCAATTCCTGTTCTTTTGAGGATATTTTTTTCTGGTAAAAAAAGATAATAAAAAATACTGCTATTAAAAATAGTAGTAAGAAAAATGTGATATAGTTTTTCTTAGCCTGTTTAGCCTGAGTTTCGGCCAACTCTTGTTTAATTTTTAATTCAGCTACTTTAAATTTTGCCTCTGCATCCGCAATTTCCTGTTTTTGATTTAGTTTATGTTTAGTGATTTCAATGTTTAATATTTCTGATTGAGTAATATATGCTTCTTTGTAGTTTCCTTGTTTCTTCTGAATTTGTTCATAGATCGATAAGGCTGTTTGTATATGTTCATTGTTTTTTATGGTTCTTGAAATTAAGATAGCTTCTCTTGCCAGGGTATTAGCCTCATTTAGATGATTCATTGAATTGTTTAACCTTGCTCTAAAAATTATCACTTCTGCTAAACCTAAAGAATCATCATAAGTTTTGTAAATATTATATGCCATATTAAACAAACTATCTGCTTGTTTATATCTTTCAGTGACATCATAGGTAGTTGCTAAAAGCCTATAATTATTCGCTAAATTGGATTGTTTTGTTGAAGGTAATTTTTTTCCATATTCAATCGCTTTTAAAAAATAGGATTCAGCTAGGCTATTGTTTTTCTGGGATTCTAACATTATTGAACCTAAATTATGGTAACAGTTTTTTAGTAAGTCATTATATCCAAATTTGCTAGCAATATTCAAACATTGTTTCCAATATAAAGTTGCTTTATCTGTTTGTTTTAAATGATAATATGAATTACCTAAGTAACGATATAATGTAGCCTCATTAAATGAAAAATTATTTTTTTTAGCAACTATTATTTCTTTTTGACATAAGAGAGCCGCTTTTTCATACTGAGAAAGATTAAAGTAGTTGTTGATAAGAAGGGCTTGAATCTTTAAAAGTTGATCAGAGTTTGTCTGAGGCAGTTTTAATTCATTTTCTAACTCAAAAATATTCTGATTATAGTTATTACTTGCTTCAATGTTATTTAAATTTATTTCATGACGAACTACTTGAGCACTCACTAATGAAAAAACAACTAGTAGCAAACTAGAAAAAAAATACTTCTTATAATTGTTTTTATTAAATGACAACTGAAGAGTGTTAGGAATTTGAAATTTATTCTTTCTAAACAAAAATAATAGTTTCTCAAAATGTATAGATACTCGTATTCGAGTACATTATATAAAAATTATTTTTTATTTTGATAAATAAAACGCTTCAGCACTCTCCCAATTGGCTACATTCCACCAATTGGCTATATAATCAGCACGTTTGTTTTGATATTTTAAATAATAAGCATGTTCCCAAACATCAAGTGCCATCACCACTTTTACTGTATCATTATCAACAACACTGGTACGCATAAATGGATTTTCTTGATTTTCAGTTGCCTCTATCACTAACTTATTATTGCGTAAAACTAACCAGCACCAACCACTGCCAAAGTGTTTAGTAGCTTTTTCTGAGAATAGTTTTTTAAACTCATCAAAGGATTTAAACTCATTATTAATGGCTTCAGCTAATTTACCTGTTGGTAAATTTGGCTTAGCTTCTTTATTTGGTTTTAGTAAAGTCCAAAACAAAGTATGGTTTACATGGCCGCCTAAATTATTTCGCAAAGCTGATTTTCCTTTTGATAAAGGATCGAATTGACGACATTTAGTAATATCATCAACCTGATAATCCATATCAGTAGATTTAATCTCGTTGCATTTATTTACATAAGTTTGATGATGTTTTGTATGATGAATAATCATCGTTTGTTCATCAATAAAAGGTTCTAGAGCATTATAGGCATAAGGTAATGCTGGTAAAGTAAATGGAGTAGATTGAGGAACTTCTTTCCCTAAGGTTTCTAGTGCATTTAACTGCTCGTTACTTACCAATTTAGTAGCAATTCCAGAAAGCCCTAATAATCCTATTTTCTTAAAAAACTCTCTTCTATCGCTCATTTTAAAATTGTATTAGTAGTTGGTTTTTTTCTACAGCAACGCCTTTGTTAATTGCTATTTTCTTAATAATACCGTCAGTTGGAGATTTTAAAATGTTTTCCATTTTCATAGCTTCTAATACAATTAAAGCATCGCCTTTTTTTACTTCTTGTCCTTCGGTAACTAAGATGTTCAATACCATTCCTGGCATTGGCGCTTTAATATCATTTACTTTTTTAGTCGCTAAATTATCAAGACCTAAGCTATGTAATAAATCATCGTATTTATCTTTAATATCAAGAGTATAAGAGGTGTTGTTAATTTTAACAACCATTTTTTTCTCTTCCGGAACTTGCTTTACAATTTCTAAATTATAAGAAACATTGTCCTTTAATAAATGATAAACTCCTTCTCTAACTTTAATAATATCAGCAGAAAATTCTTGTCCGTTTAAGTTGCCAGAAATGGTATTATTATTCTGCTTATTTAGTTCTGTTTTAAACTCTTTAGAGTCGTTTACTTTAATTGTGTACATAGTAGCAAATGTAAATGAAATTAGTGTAAATAAAAACGCCTCGAATGATTTTCGAGGCGTTTTAAGTGTTTTTATCTATAGAGATTATTTTTTAATAAATTCTCCCATTTTGTTGTCGTAGTTTAAGAAGTATCCTCCTTTAGCTAAGTTCGACACATCAACAGTAGAACCGAATCCTCTTTTTACAACATTACCATATTGATCGTATATTTCATACATTGTTTCAATTGGTTTATCGTTTGCCACGAAGTTAATATCTTTAGACGCTTTTACTGGAGCAAATGTTACTTCAGGAACATCAGAGGTGAAATCAACTGGTTTAGATAATCTTGGTTGGCCGCTATAATCTGTTTGACGAACTCTTACTTGGTTTTTACCAGAGTGAGGAGCAACTTTAAATGTATAATTATTTGTATTAGGTGTACCAACTCCATCTGCTTCGCCAACCTTTACCCATTTGTTCCAACGGAACTGCTCAATTGCATAAGCTAATTTTCCAGTTTCAGATTTTGTAGACCATTTAACAGTACCATCTTTATCAATCGTCATTGATATAACCTCAAAAGTACTCTTAGGTTTTAAAACCTCAGGATTTAAAACTTTAGGCTTACAATCGTCCTTATGTTTAATTTTTATTTCAACTTTTTCTCCAATAGCTAATTTGTGTGGTTTGAAATCAATCTCAAAAGCACTTGAGTTTGTTTCGTCAGTAGTAATGTTTCCATTAACTAAAACCTCGGTTACGCAAAAACCAACTCCCCCACTACCGAATGGGTTTTGTACATATAGGTTTTTACCTTGATAGTTGCCCTCTAAAATAATAACACCGCCCTGTGCAAATCCTTTGTTAGAAAGAATTAAAGTAAGTATTAATATCGAATAAATTTGTTTCATAGTCTGTTTGTTTTAGCACGTCTGCGAAAAGTCTTGCAATATTAAAACGATATTTGAGAAAAACAAAATAAAAAACACTTTTTTATTGAAAAAAAGTAAATAGTCAGTAAAATTTCAAAAATAGTCGATTAATTGTTATATTTAGGCAGTTTTTAAATTTTTTATAGAATCATGAATTTTAACATTTCTATTTTAGTGCTAGCCTCTTGTATAGCGCTGTCTAGCTGCAAAGATAAGGATAACGGTAAACTTTCTGATAAAAGTGGTGGTACTTTTGTGATGGCAGAAAATTTCCCCATAGGCAGTATTTACCCAATTTCAACCACAAATCAGGTAGAAGCATTAGTTGTTGGGCAAATTCACGAGTCTTTATTGAGATTGGATCCTAAAACTTTGGAAGTAGCTCCAGGTTTAGCAGAAAAATGGGAAATATCTAAAGATGGAAAGACGATTACCTTTCATTTAGTGAAAGGAGCTCATTTTCAAGACGATAAGTGCTATAGTGATGCAAAAGGGCCTGAAATTACTACTAAAGATGTAAAATTTACTCTTGAGCTTTTGGCAACAAAAACGGATGAAAACTACCAATTTTCTACTATTTTAAAAGATAGATTATTTGGCGTGAATGATTTTTTTGAGAAAAAAAGTAATTCTATTTCTGGTGTTAAAATTATTGATGATTATACTATAGCTTTAGAACTTGTAAATCCTAGTTTAAGTTTCATGAAACTGCTAGCAAACCCTTCGGCAGCCATTATTAATGAAATAGCATTTAAGGCTTATGGCAAAGATTTGAAAACTGGCGCTGGGCCTTTCATGTACGATGTTGCATCAACTCCTGAGAAATTAGTTTTAGTGAAAAATCCGCATTATTTCAGAAAAGATAGTCTTGGGTTTGTTCTTCCTTATTTAGATTCTGTAATTATTCATATTATGCCTTCCATTGAAGATGGTTTATCTTCTTTTGAAAATGGGAAAATAGATTTAATTAATACTTTACCTTCCCTAAGAGTTAAAGATGTTGTAGAAAAAAACATTAAGGAGTTTGTGAGTCATCCCCCAAAATCTTTATTACATAGAGAACCTGAAATGTTAAGTCAGTTTTATGTATTTAATACTAAACAAAAACCCTTTGATAATGCGAGTATTAGACAAGCTATTAACTACGCCATTGATAGAGAAAAATTAGTAGATAATGTCTTGCAAGGACAGGCAATTGGCGCTGCCGTGCATGGTATTACTCCTAATACGTTTAGCGGGTATGATATTAAAAAAATTAAAGGATATAGTTTGGATATTGAAAAAGCTAAAAAATTATTAAGTGATGCTGGATATCCTAATGGAAAAGGTTTTCCTGAAGTAAGAATTTTAGTAAACTCTGGAAATTCAAGGAATAGTTCAGTGGCAGTTGAATTGCAAAAACAATTAAAAGAGAATTTAAATATTAATGTAAGTTTTGAGTCACTGCCTAATATTCAAAAATATGAATTGCAAATGCATGGCAAGAGCGATATTTACAGAGATGCTTGGGTAGCTGATTATTCAAGTCCTGAATCTTTTTTAAGTTTATTTGTTGGAGATGCTGTGCCTTCTGATTCATCTGCTGCTAGTTTTCCAAACACATCTCGTTACCAAAATCCTACATATGATTTGTATTTTAAAAAAGGACGCGATTCAAATATTAAAGATAGTAGTTTCGTTAATTTTATGAAAGCAGAGCAAATATTAATGGATGATGCGGTTATTATACCTCTTTGGTACGAAGGATCTTATCGCTTATTAACTAATAACGTAAAAGGATTAAGTTTAAACGCTATGAGATATTACGATTTAACTAAAACGTATAAAGTGAAATAAAATTCACTTCACACTATTTCGCGTCGTAAATTAAATTCTTTTTTCATGGCAGATTATTATTCAATACTTGGGCTTACCAAAAATGCTACTGATATTGAAATCAAATCTGCATTCAGAAAATTAGCCAAAATTTATCATCCAGATAAAAATCCTGACCCTAATGCGAGACTATTATTCGAGCGTATTTTAAAAGCGTACGATACACTTATTAATCCTCATACGAGAAGGCGTTACGACAATAATATTAGCTTTTCTTCATCAACACCACGAGAATCTAATACTACTTCGCCATCTGCTCAACGAAGAAATAGAGGGCAGAAAGAATGGAATACAGATGAAGAAGATTTAAAAAGAAGAGAATACTATAAGCAACATTATCATCACGCAAAAAGTAAAGTGGCCACACAGGCGCAGCCAACAAAACCTGCTTACAGTGACTATAAGTATGTGTTATTTGCAACTCCAATTGCTGTAGGGTTATTAATGATAATTATTTCATTGTTTAACTCAGAGCCCAAAACAGAAACTATTTTAGAAAGAAACACTACCACTGTTGTTGATACAATTACACAGTCGGTTGTACTTAATAATGGCGATAAGCCATATAATGGATTTTTTGGAGGCATAAAAACATTTGATACGCCACACGTTTTACAAATAAATAATTCGAGCTCTTATGATGCTGTAGTGGTTGTGTTTGATGAAAAGACAAATGATTATTTGCAACATGCTTATCTGAAAAACTCCTTTACTATCGAATTTTCTAAGCTTCCTGATACTGGAGTATATTGGAAATGTGTATTAGGTAAAAATTGGAACAGCGGTAAATTATTTCTTAACGACGAGGTTTCTGGTGGTTTTGATAGTATTGTGCAATATCAAAATTGGAAAACAGAACCCACCTTCTTTTCTAAAGCTTCTGAAGAAGAATTAACGCTTTTGTATGTATTAAACGATCAATTAAAAAACAAACAATATATTAGTAACGACATAGATTTTTTTGAAAAATAAACAATGATAAAAACAACAAAGTTTAAAAAAGGTACCGTTACTTTTTCTGATACAGGAAAGGGTAGGGTAGTTGTTTTGCTTCATGGATTTTTAGGCTCTCATCAAATATGGGAAAGTACGATTCAAAGTTTATCAAAATCATTTAGAGTCATTGCTATTGATTTGCCAGGACATGGTAACACGGATTGTTTTGGTTATGTGCACACCATGGAATTATTGGCTAAATCAGTAAAAGCGGTGATGGATAGTTTAAGGCTTAAAAAATATGTCATTATCGGACACAGTATGGGTGGTTATGCAGGATTGGCTTTCGCGGACATGTATCCTGACAATTTGAAAGGTTTATGTTTATATAACTCTTCAGCTTATGCTGATAGTGATGAAAAGAAAAGAGATAGAACTCGCTCCATTAAAGTGGTGAAAGCAAATCATAAAATATTTACAACCGAAGTCATCAAAAATTTATTTGCAACTAAGAATTTTAAGTATTTAAAAGATGAAATTGCATTTGCGCAAAAAATAGCAGCTAAAACATCTAAGCAATCTATTATTGCTTCATTAGAGGGAATGAAAGATCGCCCACATCGAGATATGATTTTAGGCTTAGCGCATTTTCCTGTGATGATGGTTATTGGAGAACATGATAATGTGTTACCAGCCGAACAATTATTAGAGCAAGCCGACTTAATTAAAGACAAACATATTTTATATTTAGAGCATGATGGACACATGGGTTTTTTGGAAAGTCCTAGAGTAAGTAATAATGCTTTGAAGAAATTTTTGAGAGTTTGTTTTAAATAATATAAATACATTAATGAAAATAGATTTTATACACGCCCAACAAATTGATTTACCAAAAATTGTAGCTACTTATAATTCTACAATAGCTTCTCGTTTAGTAACGGCTGATTTAGAACCAGTATCAGTTGAAAGCAAACAAGCTTGGTTTGATGCTCACTCTTCTAATCGCAGACCTTTATGGGTGATAGAAGTGGATGGAATATATTCTGGTTGGATGAGTTTTAATTCGTTTTACGGACGACCTGCTTATGATGGAACTGTTGAGGTAAGTATTTATTTAGAAGAAAACGCTAGAGGCAAAGGATTAGGAAAAACATGCTTGCAAAAAGCATTCGATTCATGCCATGAATTAAAGATTAAAACTCTTTTAGGTTTTATTTTCGATCATAATGAACCTAGTTTGCAGCTGTTCTATAAGATGGGATTTGAAAAATGGGCTCATCTTCCTAAAATAGCAAATATGATTGATGCCGAAAGAGGTTTAATTATATTAGGTAAACGAATTTCCGAATAATTTCAAATACTCTTCTTGTCAAAAAAATGATATTTTGTCAGAAAAAATAGTCTGGTATTTAAATTGACATATTCAGTATAAAAATATAAATCATGTTTGATCCAATTTTATTAGTCATCAGTTTAGTGTTTATGGGCATTGGTATGCTTGTGAGCAGTCGTTTAAAAAGCAAATTTGCTACTTACTCTCAAGAACGTTTAAGTAGTGGCTTAACAGGCAAAGACATTGCGCAAAAAATGTTGCGTGATAATGGTATTTATGATGTAAATGTTGTATCGGTTGAAGGTCAATTGACAGACCATTATAACCCAGCAGATAAAACAGTGAATTTAAGTTCAAATGTCTATCACGGCCAACATGTGGCTGCAGCTGCAGTTGCTGCTCATGAATGCGGACATGCGGTGCAACATGCCACAGCCTATCAATGGTTAACTATGAGAAGCAAATTAGTGCCTGCAGTGCAAATTAGTTCAACAATCATGAATTTTTTAACCATCGGTTTAGCTTTTGTTGCCTATATGATGCCAAGTTTAACGAATGGGATGTTGATATTGTTTATTATCCTGCAAAGTATGATTACGTTGTTTAGTTTAATAACATTACCGGTTGAGGTTGATGCAAGTCAAAGAGCTTTAGCTTGGCTAGATAATTCGGGCATTACAAAAGGACAAGAAAATACAGATGCTAAGGACGCTTTGAAGTGGGCTGCATACACTTATTTCATCTCTGCATTAGGTTCTATTGCAACTTTAGTATATTACATTTGGAGATTTTTAGGAAATAGTAGAGAGGATTAATCTTTTCTATTATTTTTTATTCATTAAATCTGTTTGAATACGAATAGATTCTTCGTGTAATAACTGACAAATTTTTTCAGTATGAGCTCTTGGAATGCCTAATTTTTCAGCCCATTGTATACGGCTTCTTAAAATTTCTTGCCAACGTTCTAATTGAAAAATAGTTAAGTCATGTTCCTTTTTATAATCTCCAATTTGCTCAATAATGGTCATGCGTTTTTTCAGAACATTAATTAACTCATCATCTACTTCATCAATCATTTTTCTGAATTGCGTTAATCTATCTACACAATCTGGATTTTGAATAGACGATTGACGATAAACTAACCCATCTAATAACTCCTTTAAAGCAGCAGGTGTTAATTGTTGTTGAGCATCACTTAAAGCTACTAAAGGATTGATATGAGATTCAATCATTAAGCCATTCATGCCCAAATCCAATGCTTTTTGAGAAACATGAGGTATTAACTCTCTGTTGCCAGATATATGACTTGGATCACAAATAATAGGTAATTCGGGAACTAAAGTTTTTAATTCAATAGCTAATTCCCACATGGGTTTATTACGGTATTTGGTTTTACCAGCGTAATGAAATCCACGATGGATAGCAGCTAATTTAGTAATGCCTGAGTTCGCAAAACGCTCAAATGCCCCTAACCATAATTGTAAGTCGGCATGAATCGGGTTTTTTATAAATATAGGAATATCAACTCCTTTTACCACATCAGCAATTTCTTGAACACTAAAAGGATTACCAGTTGTACGAGCGCCAATCCATAAAACATCCACACCATGCTTTAATGCAAGTTCAGTATGTTGAGCATTGGCAACTTCAACAGTCGTTTTTAATCCAAACTGTTTTTGAACTTCTTTAAGCCAAATTAATCCTTCTTCTCCTACGCCTTCAAATGAATTAGGACGAGTACGTGGTTTCCAAATACCAGCTCTAAATAATTTAACGCTTGGAATTTGAGCAATTTCTTTAGCTGTTTGTAAAACTTGTTCTTCTGTTTCTGCACCACAAGGTCCAGCAATAATTAAAGGTTCGTTAGGATTTGTAATCCAGTTATGTAAGGCTTGAATTTCCACTTTTATAGATGACAAAGTAAGTAAAAAATTGTTCAATTACTTTACTAAAAAAGCATAATTATTAAAGAAGTAGGCTTTAGATACCTCTTTTTAGGTATTGGTTAAATAGGCTTATTTCTAGAAATTTGAAGCATGAATGATGATTTTAAATATGAAAAATCAATGCAGTTAAATTTTAATTGCCCTTTATTGCCTTTTATCGAATGCAGTAAAAAGGGTAAGGATTGCTGTAAGAATTTCAAAAAAGGAGATCGCTGTAAAAAGTGTCCAGGTAAGAAAAAATAAAATTACCTACAATAAGTTTGTAAAGGCTGCTGCGCAGCTGTAAACCCTAAATCCATCGCTTTTTTTAAATCATTACAAGGATTTTGTTTTAAGTTTACTTTCACTACACCTTTCCAATAATAAGCTTCTGCATAATTTGCATCAATGTTTGTACAAGTGTCTAAATCTTGTAAGCATTGTTGATACTGTTGTTGTTTACCAAAAACAATGGCTCTTCGCAGGTAATACATTGGGTTTTCAGTGCTTATAGAAATTACTTTGTTATAATACACTAAAGCTTTATCTAATTGGTTTAAATCATCATAGCAATTGGCTAACACGTAATTTGCTTTCGGATTATTAGGATCTTTTTTTAGAACGGTTTCAGCATCGCTAATAGCTTTCGAAAAATCTTTTAATTCATAATAAGCAGTTGCTCTAGCGACATAGGCCTTAGGATATTGATTTAAAGCAATAGCTTTATCAAAATCTAATAAGGCATTTTTCATTCTATCAGTTTGAGCGTATAGCAAGCCTCTATTGTAATATCCTTTGTAGTAATTTGTATTTTCGTTAATGGCAGCATTTAAATAACGACTGGCCATGTCGTAATTTTTATTCAGCATGTATTCGGCTCCTAAGCTATTTAAGGCAACATAGGAATGAGGATATTTTTTGATGATGTCAGAATACAAGGCGATACTGTTTTTCCAAACACTGGCTCTCATAAATGTTAAACTTCCAAAAACAAGCACTAAGACAATACCAGTAATTTTTAATTGTTTTTCTTTTAATGGAATGATGGATAATAAAGCAATGCAGATTCCTATAATGGGTAAATACATGTATCTATCCGCTGTTAGTACTTCTCCAAAAGGAATAAACTGTAGTACTAACAATAAATTGATTATGAAAAATAATAAGCCAAAGAAAATAATTTTAGAAGATGATTTATATAGTTTGTATAAACCGAATATTAGTAAAGCCAATATCACGTATCCTACGCCGATACTTAGTGCTTTATTTTGTGGGTAAGGATATATTACAGATAAATCCATTGGAATAAAAAACTTATAGATGTATTGTAATAGTGCATAACCGGCATAACCAATTCTTTCATGAATAGCGTAAGCATGATTTTGATTAATAAATTTATCTTCGGTTCTGGTGTAAATGGTTGCGATACCTAATATGACAGCTACTATGATAAATGGAATTTTATTAATGACAAGAGATTTAAAATCCAATTTCACTTTCAATACATAATCTATTGCCACTAACACTAATGGAAAGCAAATAGCTGAGGGTTTACTTAATGCCGAAAGGATAAAAAAGAGTAGGGCATAGATGTAATTTTTTTTAATACCACTTAGTATAAATTTTGAGTAGTGTATTAATCCTAGTAAAAAGAAAACACTGTACACTAAGTTGTTTTTTGCCGACACCCAAGCTACGGTTTCTACTTGCAAAGGATGTAAACAAAAAATGAGAGCACATACTAATGCCTTTAATTTGTCTTTTAAAATGAGGTTGGTTAAATAATATACTAATACACCATTTGTGATATGAAATAACAAACTTATAGCATGATGTCCTGCCGCATTACCATTAAAAATTAACCAATCTATAGCAAAGCCAATCATAGCCATTGGAGCATAGTTTCCTACATAGTAATTAGTAAAAAATGCCTTGACGTTAAAATCATGAACATCCTTATTATTGACTAAAACCTCGCCGTCATCCCAGCTAATAAAGTTGGCAGAAAACAGTTTAAAGTAAGCTACAACCACTAAAGCAGCCAAAACCAATACATATAGCATGGTTGGGTTAAATGTTATGTTTTTATTGGTTGTTTTCAAGACAAACAAATTTAAGATTTAGTTCGTTTCTTCCTATACAAATCTTAAATTTACATCGTGCCAAAGTTATCAGTTGTCATAATAACATTTAACGAGGAAAAAAACATTACTCGTTGCTTGGAATCTGTTAAAGAGATTGCCGATGAAATTGTTGTGCTTGATTCTTTCAGTAAAGATAGAACCAAAGAAATTTGTGCTTCGTTTGGAGTTCAATTTTATGAGCATGCTTTTGATGGACATATTCAGCAAAAAAACAGAGCTATTACCTATTCTTCAAATCCTCATATTTTGTCTTTAGATGCGGATGAAGCTTTGGATGAAACATTGAAAAAATCGATTTTAGAAATTAAGAACAACTGGACACATGACGGTTATTACATGAATCGTTTAACTAACTATTGTGGACATTGGGTGAGACATTGCAATTGGTACCCAGATACTAAAATGCGTTTATGGGATAGCCGAAAAGGTTCTTGGACAGGGATTAATCCGCACGATAAATACGAATTAAAAGACGGTGACAAAAACACTAAACATATTAAAGGAGATATTTTACACTACAGTTACTACACTCAAGAAGATCATTACAAACAAGTAGAATATTTTACCAATATTGCATCCAAAGCCTTTGTGGAAGCAGGAAAGAAAGCACCTTTTTATAAATTAATAGCAAATCCTATTGCTAAATTTATTGATCATTATATATTGCATTTAGGATTTTTAGATGGCAAAGCTGGATATTTAATTTCTAAAATATCTGCTTATGCTACGTATTTAAAATACAAAAAAATCAGAGACATTTACAAACAACAAGCGCTTGCAAAATAATCCTGTTATATTAATTAGCCGAACTGATAGTATTGGCGATGTGGTTTTAACCTTGCCCATAGCTGGTATCATTAAACAGTTTTTGCCACAAAGCAAACTAATTTTTTTAGGAAGAAATTATACTAAGGATGTCATTGCATTATCAGAACATGTTGATGAATTTGTAAGTTATGATGATATATTAAAATTAAGTGCTTCCGAACAAATTGAAGTTTTCAAGAAATTGAATGCTTCACATATCATTCATGTATTTCCAGTAAAAGAAATTGCACATTTAGCTAAGAAAGCAGGAATTAAAAATAGAGTAGGCACCACTAATCGTTTATGGCATTGGTTTACATGTAATGTCAAAATTTCATTGTCACGTAAAAATTCTGATTTACATGAAGCGCAATTAAACACAAAACTATTAGCGCCATTAAGCATCACAAAAGAGTTTAGTTTAGAAGAATTAGTGTCTGCTTATGGTTTTACAAAAGTTCCTGTATTAGAAAAAGCACATTTAGATTTAATTGATAAAACTAAAACTACGATTATACTTCACCCAAAATCAAAAGGTAGTGCGCGTGAATGGGGTTTAGATAATTTCTCTAGTTTGATTATTCAATTAGATAAAACAAAACATCAAATTTTCATTAGTGGCACCGCACAAGAAGGTGAATTAGTAAAAGATTTAATTGCGAAACATCCCGAGGTAATTAATTTAACTGGTAAATTATCCTTACAACAATTTATCGCCTTTATCAATCAATGCGATGTTTTAATAGCGGCTAGTACTGGACCTTTACATATTGCAGCTGCCCTTGGTAAAAAAGCTATTGGCTTGTTTGCGCCTATGCGCCCTATTCATCCTGGTAGATGGAAACCAATTGGTAAACAAGCAAATTATTTAGTGTTAAATAAAGATTGTAATGATTGTAGAAAAACTATGAACTGCCATTGCATTAGAGAAATTAAAATAATGGAAGTCGTAAAATTGATAGAAAAATAATGAGCAACTTACAAAATAAAGTCATTTGGATTACAGGCGCGTCCTCGGGAATAGGGGAGGCTTTGGTTTACGAATGCGCAAAACAAAACGCGAAAATTATTTTATCGGCTCGTAGAGAAAGTGAATTAGTTCGAGTGGCAAAATCTGCCAATTTAAATTCATCTAATTCATTAATATTGCCTTTTGATTTATCAGATACTTCACAAGTAAAAGAACTAGCACAACAAGTGGTTTCTACTTTTGGCCGTATTGATATTTTAATCAATAATGGCGGTCAGAGCCAACGTGCTGAAGCGATTGATACGCCTTCTGAAACAGAAAGAACATTGTTTGAAATCAATTATTTTAGCGCCGTTAATTTATCTAAAGCGGTTTTACCTTTTATGTTAAAAAACAAAAGTGGTAATATAGTCGTGATAAGCAGCATAGCAGGCAAGTTTGGTTTTTATTTACGCTCATCCTATTCGGCTGCAAAACATGCCTTACATGGTTATTTTGAAAGCTTACGATTAGAAGTAGAAAACAAAGGCGTGAGTGTGTTATTAGTTTGTCCAGGTAAAGTTAAAACGAATGTGTCATTAAACGCTATTTCATCCTCTGGAGACGCTCACAATAAAATGGATGAGAGCCACGAAAATGCCATGAGTGCGCAAGAATGCGCTCAACAAATTATCGAAGGTATTCTAAATGACAAAGAAGAAATTTTAATTGGCGGTAAAGAATTGTTAGCTGTTAAAATTAAACGCTTTTTTCCTAAGTTGTTTGGAAAGATTATTAGAAAGCAGAGTCCTTATTAATTTATTTTTTCTGTAAAAGCATATCCCTTCTCCTTAATAGCAGGAATCAACGTTTCCAATAATTCAGGCATAAAATCTAAACGGTCGTGCAATAAAATAATAGCACCTGGTTTTAGTTGAGACAATACACGTTGTTTTATTTTTTCTACATCTTTAATAGACGTATCATAACTGCGCACATTCCAACCAATAGATTTCAAGTTTAGTTGTTTTAAAGCTTTAGCAATATTAGGATTGGTCACACCATAAGGAGGACGAAAAAGTTTTGTGTTTGGTTGATAGTGTTCAATTAATTTTTGACAAGCAGCAAAATCTTTGGTCACATTTTTTGTTGACCACACATCAATCCAATTGTGATGAGAGAAACTATGGTTACCAATTTGATGTCCATCAGCTACAATTTGTTTTAATATAGCTTCATTCCCTTGTATGTTTTTTCCAATAATAAAAAACAAGGCTTTTACATCATGCTTTTTTAAAACCTGTAAAACCTTTACAGTATTAGCGTGTGGGCCATCATCAAAAGTTAATACAACTTTTTTTTCAGTAGTGTTTAAATTATTAATAGAGGTTAAATGAAAATTTAATCCAATAAAATATGCGCCACAAAATTGGATAAAAGCAAATAGCTTAATCCAAATAATTATATACCAAAAACTTAAATGAAGTGACGATTGAAATATAGAAAAGGCAACCAGTCCAATTAAAAAAGTAATTGTTACAGGCCAAAATTTTATGAATCGGTTTAATGACATTTTTAACTTTATTACTTTCTGTTGGTGTTAAAAAAATTGAAACCACATAGTGACATGGTTTTTGTATTATTTGACAGTAGGTTGATAGAAAAACTTGTTTTTAACATAGTATACTCTGTGCAAAGCGAAGCTTCTATTCCATCTCTTATTTCATTAATAAAACCTATGTGTCTATGTGGTTTATTAATCATCAAATCTATTTGATTTTTAACATTGACTTAACAATGTAAACGAGTAATTAATACCTAAGTACTGATTAATAATTAGAACATGTTTTATTTTAGAAGGTGCTTTATCTGAAATAGCTAATACTTTAGGAAGCATTTGCTTTTCAATTAATTTGGTAGCTGTCCACATCGCAAAAGCTGATGCTGTGTGATACTCACCACAAACATGCTTATAACAAGCTGCTACCGATTCTTTTTCAATACTTGGTAATAGCTCTTGTAATTTTTGATCAAAATTTACATCGTCACTAAAACCCATTAATGTCACATCTATATCAGCTAATGTTAAGTTGTGTAATTTTAAAAAACCATTTAGTTTATTTAAAATATCGGCTGATGTTTTTGGCTTATATAATGTTTGAATGCCATCAACACTTGCCAAACTTTTATCTGTCTTAGTTTTATTTAAAACGAAGAAAGCAGTTCCCTCACTCATTTGAATACCAGGCGTCGTAGATTTCCAAATAGGCGTATTAGATTGCAACTCTTGAAACTTATGCGCTCTTCTGTTTAATACAACAAAATTTGGTGTGTGTTCTTCAATACCGCCAACCAAAATAGTTTCTTTTCCTTCTTCAAATAACATTAAGGCATCTTGTATGGTGCTCTCAAAAGAAAAACCTCTGTGCACATAAGTAAAATTATAATCATGACATTTCATGATTAAGGCTATTTGCGAACCTACTGTGTTGTGCGTTGACTGAATAAAAGAAGTTGGTGTTAAAAATTGCTCATCGTTATTTAAAATCGCTAATAAAAAACGTTCGCTATCTTCAAAACAACCCAAACCAGTGCCAGTAATAATTGCATTTACTTTTTCTATTCCAGCTTGCTGTATGGCAATGTTACCAGCTGCTACTCCCATTTTTATAGCACGACCCATGCGGCGTAATAAATTAGGAGCAATAAATTCTTTGTATGATGGTTCAATAGCATCAAAATAATCTCCTTTAGCTGGATTGATGGTATCAAAAAACCACTCACTGTCAATTGAGTTTTGTGGCGAGATGCAACCAATTCCGTTTATGTATGCCTTAGTCAAAATTTTATGCTTTCTTAAAAATTAAAGATGAACAGTTTCCTCCAAATCCAAAAGAGTTGGAAAGGATTGTGTTTAAAGGAGTATGTACTAATGTTGTTTCAGGAACTAATCCTGTTTCTGTAATAGCCGTTGTAAAATTCAAATTCGGGAATATCATACTGTTTTGTAATGATAAAACCGATATAACAGCTTCGATACTTGCCGCTGCCGCTAATGTATGTCCTGTAAATGCTTTGGTAGAACTAAATTTTGGCACTTGATTTCCAAAAATAGCTTTAGTAGCAAAGCTTTCTGATAAATCATTATTTGGCGTGCCAGTACCGTGCATATTGATATAATCAATGTGAGAAGGCGTTAAGCCACTCATCGTTAATGCTTGTTGAATAGCTAAAGTTGCTCCATAGCCTTCGGGTGATGATGCTGTTTGATGATAAGCGTCATTCGTGTTAGCATAACCAACAACTTCTGCCAGTGCTTTTCCTTTTCTTAAATTCAACGCATGCTCTCCTTCAATCACTACAAAGGCTGCGCCTTCTCCTAAGTTTAATCCTTTACGGTTTTCATCAAATGGTTTACACCATTCTCTATCTAAAATCATTAAGGTATTAAAACCATTAAAGGTAAATTTTGACAAAGCATCTACCCCACCAACCACCACTCTATCTAACTGTCCGTGCTTTATCATACGGCAACCTAGCATAATGGCATTGGCTGCAGATGAACAAGCCGTTGAAATAGTCGTTACATAATCTACATTACCTAAGTAATCAGCAATACGTTCTGTACTATCTCCGCAATCGTGAGTATCTAACACACTTAAGTGCTCATCTTTTTCAAATAATTCTTTATAATACAACTCCGTTTTACTCATTCCTGCTACTGTTGTAGAAGAAATAACACCTGTTCGCAAACCATCGTTGGTATCAATACCTGAATTAATTACAGCTTCTTTAGCTGCTAACATAGCAATGTATGAGTTACGATTTAAAGCAGGATTATTGTCTTTTACCAAATCAGCTAACTCTTGATTAGATAATTTAATTTCTCCAGCTAAAAATTCGTCTTTATAACGAGTTGTTAAATGGTTAATTTTTCCAATGCCAGTTTTAGATTGCGATAAAGACAAGAAAGATTCAGGCACATTGTTTCCAATAGCCGAAATCATTCCTAATCCAGTAATATAAACTCGCTGAGACAATACTTAAGATTTACCTTGAGATTTAATGTATTCTGCCATTGTTCTTAAGGATTGGAAAATTGTTTTTCCATCTTTAGGATCTTGAATTTTGATACCATAGTGTTTTTCTAATAATACAATTAACTCTAAAGCATCAATTGAATCCAAACCTAAACCTTCACCAAATAATGGAGAATCAGGATTGATTTCTTCTGGTTTTACTTCAGCTAAATTAAGCTGCTCAATAATTTGTCCTTTTAATTTTTCGATTAATGCGTCCATATGGTTTGATTGTATATTGTTATAACACTTGTTTTATTAAGAGGTTTAAAAATAGCATTTTTATTTGTATCTTTTTGTTTTTCAGTCAAAAAAATGAATGCTTCAAAGTTGGCGCCATCTACTTCTACCCAACCAACAATAGCGGCCTCTGTGCCAATTTTTATAAGGGTTTCAGTATAATTCACTAACAAATCTGCATCAAATTGCTCCGATACAAAAAAGGCATTTTCGCCAGTAATTTTATGTTTAATGGCTAATTCGCCAATGGTAATATTAGGAAGCGTGTAAACAAACACGGCTGGAGATGGAAAATAATTGGATTTATCGTCGATAGAATGTTGATGCACTCTATCTGTTTCTAAACTCGAAGCAGCATTAGATAATACAATCGCTATTTTTGTTAAATCGTTTTCTGTAAGAAAGTTGGTTCCCTTCAACGCAAATTCGGCACATACAAACCCTAGTTTACATTGGGCATCCATTTTATGAAACTTAGGGTAACTCACACCTAAAGCTTTATATGCTTCGGATAAAAACTCTGCCAAGCTTAATGATGGATTAGATTGAAATATAATCTCTCCATTCACCGATACTTGGTTATGTTTGATATGCGCGTATGATGTTATTTCACTCATTGGTTTGAATCGTTTTTTTGAACCATAAAAGACATAAAAGCTCATGTAATTTTTATGCTTTAGTTATTGATTCTTTATTAATTCTTATTCCCTTTTGTTTTCTTTTATGACTTATATGGTTATTACTCTTTTATACTTTTCTAAATAAAGCCGCTGCATTGCATCCGCCAAAACCAGAAGCAGTCTTAATAAACGAAGAAAAGTTTTTATCTAGATGTGATTCTATCATAGTGATATTTCCAGTCACGCCTTTTGTTTCATATCCTTCCGATTTTATTAAGCGTTGATGCTTCATAGACTCTAATGATAACACAGTTTCTAAAACGCCTGCGGCACCTAGTGTATGTCCGTAATAACCTTTTAAACTATTAACTGGAATAGTATTTAAGCCAGCTCTATCAAATGCAATAGATTCCATTTCATCATTAAATGGTGTTGCGGTTCCGTGAGCAGAAATAAATCCTATATCGTTTGTATTCTTATCTAGTATTTGTGTTAAGCATTGAAATAAGCCATCACCAGTGCGCGAAGGACCAGAAATGTGATTGGCATCGTTTGCCGAAGCTCCACTCACAATTTGTGTATTGTATGGTGTTGCTAATTCTTTTTGATTAGTGATTAAAATAGTTGACACTGCTTCACCTAAATTAATGCCTATTCTGTTTGCATCAAAAGGTTTACTCGGTTCGTTACTTAACGCATTAAACGATTTAAAACCACTGATGGTAAATTCTGATAAAATATCTCCACCACACACTAATACATTGTCGTAAGCACCTTGTTCAATAAATCGTTTAGCGATGATGATTGCTAGAATACCAGAAATACAAGCATTTGACAACACTACTGGCGTATGTGCTAATTGAAAATAAGCTTGTAAATGTTTGGCGAAAGCAGATAAATAAACTCTTTTAGAATCTATGTTTTTGTAAGCGTTCTCAAGTATATCAATATTCCCTTTTGTGGTCGAATAAATTAATAGCGTACGATTATCGTTTGGATTAATACCGCTTTGATTGATTACATCTTGAATAGATAGAATACTTAACTGTTCTAATTTCGTATGAGCATCAGCATTTTTAATTTGAGAAAGATGCTCTAGAATTTTGTCATCACTAATTTTTGCTACACAAAATTCATCTTGCGAAAAAGGCAGCTTTATTTTTTTTACTCCAATAATTGAATTAGTAACGGCTTGATAATTTTCTTGAGTAGAAAATCCCAATGGACTAATAATATTATTGTAAGATGTAAAAATCATTTCTGTGCTAAAAATTCATCTTTTAAATGTAATAAACAAGTATTACAAACACAATTAGAATAACGTTTGGCTATATATGATATTTCTTCAGATGATAATTGAATTTTTGAGCAATTGCATGCTGCAATATTCGCAGGATTACAAATAATGGGTTGTTGGCAGCGCTGACAAACGGTATTATCTTTTATTTCTGATTGCATGAGTTTAAACAAAAAAACCTCCTCGATTTCACGAGGAGGTTTTTGAATATATATTATTCAAAAAAATTAAGCTTTTAGTGCTTTTTCCATTACTACTTTTCCTTTGTAGTAAAGTTTTCCTTCAAACCAGTGAGCACGGTGAAATAAATGTGCTTCGCCAGTTGTTGTATCTTTAGCAATCGTCATATGAGGCGCTTTGTAAGTTGCACGACGAGAATCTCTACGTGATCTGGATAGTTTTCGTTTTGGATTAGGCATGGTATTTAATTTTAATTATTGTTAAACTTTATATTTTTTAATTTATCCCATTCAGGATTTTCACTCGGTTCTTCTTCTATTTTCAGTTCATTAAATTTAGCTAAAGTTTCTTCGTCACATTCTACATCCATATCATTCTCTTCATCTTCACAAGGCACTTTACGACTTGGGATAGATAATTCGATATACTCGAATAAGTATTGTGCAAAGTTGGCTTCATCAACCCCTTCTTTAAGTACTAATATTTCATCATTACTTTCTTCAGGGTTACCATGTTTAATCACTAATTTTTCTTGTCCAAAAATTGGGCAGTCATAATCAATCAAACAACGGTCGCAGCTTAATTTTACAGTGCCTTCAAAAGTAAATAAAATATGCATCAGCGTATTTTGCTTCACTAAATTAGCCTTTACCTGTATATCGGCTTCGGTTATTTCACTTTCACTAAATTGTTCAAAGAACTTTCCTTTAATATCAAATTCAAATTGGTGCTCACCCATTGATAAACCGCCAAACTGTATTTTGTACTGACTTTTACCCATAGCTTATTTCCAAAATGGACGGCAAATATACACTTTTTTTCAATCTTATCAACAAATTAGCAAAAAACAATAGCATTTTAGTAAAATATCTAATTTGCTAATATTTAAGTCTTTAGCTACTCGTTGCTTTTTATTAAGCATTTTGGCAAAAACCACAAATTTTTATAGTTTTCAATAAAAATCGGCTCATTTTTACAAGAAACATATAAATTTTGGTCATTTTTCTTCAATATCCATGCATTTCCTGCTTTAATTTGCTCAATAATTATAGTTTTCAAATCTTCTTTTGATGCATTTTTATTGTTTTTCCCAATCTCAAATCCTAGTTCATTATTTCTCAAATCCATCACACAGGCCAAACTATCTGCTCTTTCGCCAAATTCCTGATGGTTTTTATAAAAGAAATATTTGTTTCCCCTTTCATGAGCTTTGCCTAGTTTTCTAAGCTTATTTATTTTTACATATTGAGATAAATAAGCCATTGTATATGCATGTCTAAATGCATCTATGGTTCCGCCACTTTCAATTGTATCTAGTAGTTTAGATGATTTTACAGAATGATAAACAATCATGGCATCTTTTAAATGCTTTTGAATTTTTTTTGCAGCAAAAGGATGAAAAATAGCCCAACGGTATTCATATTTACTTATTTCATGTTGAGAAAACCCATTAAAGACGATAGATAACAAGAAATGCGTAATTATAATGTTTTTTGATTTTAACATCGTTTTGTTAGCAATAGATAGGTTTAAAGTGCTAAGTTAATCAATCCATTTCATATCTTTGAAATTGATGGACTTTAAGAATGATATAGCAAAACGCTTTTTTGCCAAGCAAGATATTGGTGGCGCTGAAAGCATTAACGATTTACGCGATAAAGAATTTAGCGGAAAATCGTTGAGCGCTGAAGAGAAATTTGCTTTGGCAAATTTTGATAAATACAGATTAAGAATCTTAAATTCACAGGAAAACGAAGAACAATTTCACTTAAATTACCGTCAAATTCAAGTCATTTCTAATCTAGGCGATTGGAGAGAATTTATAAAAGACGAATACAGTAAATAACATTTCATCTACAATTTAACTAAAAGTGCCTCCTAAAACGAAGCACTTTTTTGTTTTTATATTAATAATAACTTTACCTTTGCAGAATAGCAGAAATGCAAGAAGGAATTTATTACGACACGATTATTTAATTTTAAAAATATTAAACATGTACGCAAAAACTTTAGGTCAGTTTATCATTGAAAAACAAAACGATTTTCCGTTTGCAAAAGGAGAACTATCTCGTTTGTTAAGAGATATTGCTATCGCAGCAAAAATTGTAAATCGTGAAGTAACTAAAGCGGGCTTAGTTGAAATATTAGGAGAAACCGGTGATACAAACGTACAAGGTGAGAGAGTAAAAAAACTAGATGTATTTGCAAACGATCAATTTATTGCAGCGTTAAAAGCAGGAGGAGAATGTTGCGCGATTGCTAGCGAAGAAAACGAAGACATTATACCTATTGATTCTGAGATTTCTAAAAATGCACGTTATGTTGTAGCTATGGATCCATTGGATGGTTCATCAAACATAGATGTAAACGTTTCTATTGGAACTATTTTTTCTATTTACCGTCGCACAAGCTTAAACGGACCAGGAACTCACGAAGATTTTATGCAACGCGGTACCGAGCAAGTAGCAGCTGGATATATTATTTATGGATCTTCGGCTATGTTGGTATACACAACAGGTAAAGGTGTAAATGGATTTACATTAGATCCAAGTATTGGAGAGTTCTGTTTATCACATCCTCAAATGCAGATGCCAAAAGACGGAAAAACATACTCTATTAATGAAGGGAATTATTTACACTTTCCTGAAGGCGTAAAAAAATATATTAAATATTGTCAAGAAGAAGATTTAGCGACTAACCGTCCTTACTCAAGTCGTTATATTGGTTCTGGTGTAGCAGATATTCACCGTAACTTAATTACAGGTGGTATTTATATTTATCCAACTACTACAAAATCGCCAAATGGAAAATTACGTTTGTTATACGAATGTAATCCATTAGCCTTTATTATTGAGCAAGCCGGCGGAACAGCTACAGATGGCTATAAGCGTATCATGGAACAGGACATCACAGAGTTACATCAACGTACCCCTCTATTTTTAGGATCCACTGAAATGATGAAAACATCCATGAATTTTATGGAAAAATTCAAAGAAGCTTCTGTTTAATTTAAAATTAAACATCTCGTTTACTTTTTGGTTAATATTTAGTACATTAGATTTCTGATGCAGGATATTAGTATACCCGAAAGTGTAGTCAAGGAAGAGTTTACACGAACTACCGAAAAAGCACATGTCATTGCTTGTTGGATAGGTATTGTATTAAATCTTGTTTGGTTTTTAGGCGACTATTTAAGTATTCCAGAATATTGGATTCCATTTTTAAATTTCAGAATAGCAGTTTCTGGTATTACTTTATTTCTATTATTATTTAAAAATAAACTAAACTTAAGCATCTACACCTGCTTGTTTGTTCTAGTTCTTGGAATTTCTATACAAAACGCCTATATGTGGAGCGTGATGGATATTCCACATTTACAAAAACACGCTTTCGCCTATATGGTATTGTTTATTGGCGTTGGCATGCTAGTGCTTTGGGAGTTGAAACTATCTATCATCTTGTTGATTGCAACTATTATTAGTAATGTTTTCTTTTTTATTTTAAACAGTCCATTAACAGTAGATGAGTTTATTACAAATGGAGGCTTGCTAGTTTTAACTGTAGTTATCTTTTGTGTTTTTTTAATCAGAAATCGGTACCGATTAACGTTTAAAGAAATCAAAAGCCGTTTAGAATTAGAAAAATCAAAAACTTTAATTGAAATTCAAAAAGAAGAGGTTGATGAAAAAAATCAAGAGATTATTAGTAGTTTGAGATATGCTAAACGTTTGCAAGAAGCACTCCTGCCTCCGAAAAATTTATTGGATAGTTTTTTTAAAGAAAATTATTTTATTTTATACAAACCTCGCGACATTGTTTGTGGTGATTTTTATTGGGCAAGAAAAATTAAAACAACTCCTAGTGAAGGAAAGCCGAAAGATTATTTACTTCTTGCTGTTGCCGACTGTACAGGCCATGGAGTGCCTGGCGCATTTATGAGTTTATTAGGCTCTAATTTTTTGCACCAAAGTGCCGTTGAGAAAAACATTAATTCTCCAGCTGACGCTTTGAATTTTTTAAATCAAAAAATAATTACCACGTTAAACCATGGTTATGGTGATGAAGAAATAAGAGACGGGATGGATATTTCTTTAATTGCCATTGATTTAGAAAGTAAACAATTAGCATACTCAGGCGCAAACAATCCTATTTACATCGTCAGAAATAAATCATTAGAAACATTAAAAGCAAATAAACAAGCCATTGGAAATATGAATGATGTGGTTTTGCCTTTTGATAATAAAACAACTCAGGTAGAATCTAATGATTGTATTTATTTATTTACGGATGGTTACGCTGACCAGTTTGGCGGGCCTAAAGGAAAAAAATTAATGAGAAGATATTTTGAAGAAGTTCTCATTGCAAATGCAGATAAAACAATGCAAGAACAAAAACAAGCATTGGAAGACACATTCAATAAATGGAAAGGTAATTTAGAACAAGTAGATGATGTGTGTGTTGTAGGAATTAGAGTTTAAATAACTTTTTCTACCAATGGCATTTATTGTATTAAGTTCGGTTTCTTATAAATAAAAATGTTTTTTATAAGACTCAATCTTTCGCAATCCAAAGAATATCAGTAATTTTCCTCTTTTTCAAATACATCCAATCAATGAAACATTGATTGAAGAAGCAGAAATTTGTACTGAAAAGTCTGTTTAAAATCATTTTTTTTTCTGATTTATATCATACCCTTTTTAAGGCATGAGGAATAATTTTGATGAAAATAATAATCATGAAAATCAAAAATACTCTGCTATTTATCCTTGCTAGTTTACTGTGTGTTAATATTTTTGCTCAAAGAACAGTAACGCTACATTCATCAAGTGTTAGTATTTATTCAGGTATTAATCCATTAATTGATGCCTATAACGCATCGCAAAATGGCGATACTATCTATATTCCTGGCGGTGCATTTGCTGCTCCTAGTTTAATAAATAAACAATTATACATATATGGTGCTGGATATCATCCCGATTCTACACTAGCAACAAATCCAACTGTAATCACTGGAAATTTTAATCTTGGAGAAAATTCAGATAACTTGATGATGGAAGGTGTTCAGTTTTCAAATCAATTAGTTATTGGAAATGATATTTCTGCTAGTTTTTTGACTTTTAAGAGATGTAGATTTAATGCTGGAATATCTTTTGCAGGCTCAGGAACTACCAATAGCGCCATCAATAATGCGTTTATTGAATGTGTAATTATTGGTGATATTTCACTAAACAACCTAACTAATTCAACCATATCAAATAGTATTATCCAAAATAGAATATTGGACAGTAAATCAAATGTATTTAAAAACAATATATATTTATATAATCCCACAAGTGGTTATGATGGCATTTTTCACAGACCTAATTATAATGAGTTTTCAAACAATGTATTTATTTCTACCAATGGATTATTTTTTATTTATGACACTAATGATGGCAATTTATTTTTTAATAATTTATATGTAGCTGCCAGTCCAAACTTTGGTTCAAATCCCATAACATCTGGAAATTACACAGGCCTTGCAGCGTCTTCAGTATTTATCAATCAGGCAGGTAATGCATTTAGTTATGTTAATGATTACCACTTGCAAAATCCAAGCTCATACATAGGAAACGAATCCTCTCAAGTAGGAATTTACGGTGGAGCTTTCCCTTTTAAAGCTGGCTCTGTACCAGTAAATCCGCATATTGGCAGCAAAACTATTGCTCCTCAAACGGATCCAAACGGAGATTTGCAAATAAACTTTAGAGTAAATGCACAAAATAATTAGAAAACAAAATATTATGAAAACAACTAAACTTAAATTTGCATTAATAGCAACTTGTACTTTTGTAAGTAATTTATTTTCTCAAGCTCCAGTTGCTCTACATCATAATGGTGCAAGTACAATGTATTACAATTCATCATCCTTTACAGATGCCTATAATGCATCTGTAGATGGAGATACCATTTATTTGCCTGGTGGTTTTTTTGCCGGGATTACCATTGATAAAAAATTAACTATTCTTGGCGCTGGATTTCATGCTGATTCCACTTTAGCAACTTATGCTACTCAGATTAATGGAGATATAAATTTAGGTCCAAATGCAGATACAACTCATCTTGAAGGTATGCATATTACTGGATATATTCAATTAACTGCAGTAAATAACAAAATTGATAAACTTAAAATTAGAAGAAATTTAATTGATGGTCAAATTAACATCAATGGGGACCGATCAACGCCTTCAATGCATATTGAAATTTCAGGTAATGTGGTCAAAGGGGCTTTAGACTTATCTAATACCTTAAACATAGTCATTACTAATAATATTTTTCAATCAAGGGTGCATTACGTTTATCAAGGAGTAATTCGTAATAATGTGTTTATATCAAACCCATATTTGGGTTGGCCAATCCATCAATACAACAATGTTTATGATTGTGATAATTCTAGTATTGAAAATAATGTTTTTGTTCATCCAGATGCAACTTTGGGTTTTGCTTATTGTGACAATTCAATCATCAATAAAAATATTTTCGCCACAAGCAATATAGATTATAGCAATAACTTTCCAACTAGTAACTATGTTGGAATAGGAAGTTCAAATATTTTGGTGAACTGGACATCTAGTTCGTACTTATTTACTGATAATTATCACCTTCAAAATCCAACAACGTATTTAGGTGCGGATGGTTCACAAGTTGGAATATACGGCGGGTTGTACCCATGGAAAGAAGGAGCGGTTCCTGTTAATCCACATATTGGCGCAAAAAACATTGCGCCACAAACTAATACAAACGGAGAATTGCAAGTTCAAATTAGAGTAAATGCACAAAACGATTAATTTTTTAACTCATGAAAGTTAGTTTTATATTAATTCTGCTTATCCTATTCAGTAAAATAATTGTAGGACAAAATACTATTTCAAAGTATGAGTATTGGTTTGATAATGATTATTCAAATAAAACCATTGCAAGTATTAGCCCTACTAATCAATTGAATTTAAATTCAATGGTTCCAACAACTGGACTTTCCAAAGGAATACATGTGTTTAATTTTAGAGCACAACAAACAAATGGTAAATACAGTACAGTAGTAAGTCAGTTTTTTTATAAAACATCTCAAATAGCAAATACGAATAGAAAAATTAAAGCTTACCAGTATTGGTATGATAATGATTTTTCTAATGCAGTTAATATACCTGTAACAAATCAGCAACAAATAAACATAAATGAACTGTTACAAACCTCCGCATTAACTGGAGGAATTCATACGTTCAATATTCGTTTTATAGATAATACAGATTTATGGAGTAGTACAGTAAGTCAGTTTTTTTATAAAGCCCCTGCCGTTGCAGCTACTAATAGAGAAATTACGGCATACGAATATTGGTTTGATAACAATTACAGTAACGCAATTACAACAACAACACCTGCGCAACAACAAGTTAATATTAATCAACTTATTCAAACTGCCAGCATCACGAATGGTATTCACACTTTTAATATTCGATTTAAAGACAATACTCAACAATGGAGTTCGGTAGCTAGTCAGTTTTTTTATAAAACACCTTCTAATAATGTTACAAATAGAAATTTAGTAGCATACCAATATTGGTTTGATAATGATTATGCAAATGCAATCAGTGTTTCTACACCTAGTCAGCAACAAGTAAATCTTAATCAATTAATTCAAACATCTGCCCTAACAAATGGCATACATACTTTTAGCATTCGTTTTAAAGATAACTCAGATTTATGGAGCAGCGCATTAAGTCAGTTTTTTTATAAAATGCCGAATCAACAAGGAACTAATAACCATATTACTGCTTATAGATACTGGATAAATAGTGATTTTAACAATCATGTTTTAACGAATTTACCATCACCTGTACAACAACTAAATCTAAATGATGTAATTGATTTTACTCAATTTACAAAGGGAAGATATGCTATCAATTTTCAATTTAAAGATGAAAGAGGTTTATGGAGTGTAGTAACTACGGATAGTTTAACGAAAAATTTACTGCCAATTGCACAGTTTTCAGCAGATAGTTTGAATTATTGTGATCAAGCTACTGTTACTTTTAATAACACAAGTGTGGATAGCGATATCTATTTATGGACTTTTGGTGATGGAGCTACTAGTACAAATACATTAGCTACACATACATACACCGCACCTGGATTATACGAAGTAAGTTTAACAGCTACAGACGCAAATAGTAGTATTGACAGTGTTTTAGTTAAATCACAATACATCAGGGTTTACCAAACACCAACGGCCACAATCAATGTTGTAGGAAACAATCCAATGTGCGCTGGCACAACCATCACACTAAGTGCTACATCTAATGCAAACTATTTATGGTCTAATTCAAGTACAACCCAAAGCATAGATGTGAATTCAGCGGACATATATTCTGTAGTCGTTTCAAACATTGATTACCCACAATGTTATGCTGAGTCAAATACTGTAACTGTATCAATATTACCTGTACCTCAAGCAAGTTATACTGCATCAAATAGTGGTTTAATAGTTCAATTCAATAATTTAAGTTCAAATGCTACCACTTATTTATGGAATTTTGGAGATGGTAATACTAGCATCGCTCCATCTCCACAACATACTTATGGTTCTAATAACTTATATAACACGTATTTAATTGCTTATAATACATGTGGATTTGATACAAGTTATTTAGATATTGATTTGCTTTTTTTAAGTAATGGCCAATTGATAAAAGTAGATCGTTTTAAAGTATTTCCAAATCCATCACAAAACTTTTTCAATATTAGTTTAAGTGATATTAATGAAGGAAATATAGAATGCTTATTAATGGATGCCCAAGGAAAAATTGTATTTCAAAACACATTAGAATCTGTTCATCAAAATGTATATAAAGTTGATGTAAGTGAATTAGCAAATGGAAGTTATTATCTTATTATCAAAACAAAATCGGGCAAGTCAAGTCACGAAAAAATTATAGTAAATAGATAGAATATTAAATTCAGTTGTTTTATAGATCGGTTAAAAAGTACCACTAGTTAAAGAAATTATTTTTTTACTATATTTTTGTTATGAGCTCTATTACTACTGCTCTTTTAAGTGAGCCTAACTTGTAAATTTCTTATGTGATTTTTTGAATTTTAACTTGCTATTAATTTTCAATTTATATAATAGTTTAGCGTTATTTATGTTTGTTTTATTTTAGAAAATCCCTAAACACAAATAAATAAACACAAATGACAATTATTATCCCATCATTTTCATTTTATAAATTAGCAAGGCAAAGATTAAGTTAATTCTTATTTTACCAGAATGTTAAACTTTAATTTTTACATTTACTAAATACATTTGAAAAATGAAAACAGCTATTATTATAGGCGCAACTGGATTAACGGGTCAAGCCTTATTAAATCAATTATTACAAGATGATTATTTTTTACATGTGATTGTATTTGTTCGTAAGAAAATAAATTTAACTCATGCTAAACTTACGCAACATAGCATTGATTTTAATTCATTAGATTCTTGCAAAAATTTAATAAAAGGGGATGTGGTTTTTTGTTGTATGGGAACAACAATAAAAGTTGCTGGTTCGCAAGACGCATTTAAAAAAGTAGATTATAACTATTCTACAGAATTCGCGAAAATCTCTAAATTAAATAACATATCTACTTTCTGTTTACAAAGTTCATTAGGTGCAGATTCAAAATCGAGTAATTTTTATTTGAAAGTAAAAGGAGAAACTGAACAAGCTTTAGAACAATTGCATTTCAATTCATTTGCCTCTTTTAGACCATCCATGTTATTAGGCGATCGAACAGAATTTAGATTAGGAGAAAAAATCGGAAAATTAATAATGCAGGCATTGTCTTTTGCATTTATAGGAAAATTAAAACGTTACAAAGCAATCCACGTTAATCAAGTTGCAATCGCAATGATTAAGCATGTAAAGTCAAATAAACTTGGAAATATAATTATAGAAAATGAAGAAATGGTTTAACTAGTGAATTCCACTACTAATACTTTCTCGTTTCATAGGATTAACCGATAAAACTGGAACATTACTTGTTTCAATAATTTTAGTAGAAACTGCTCCGCCAAACATTTCACCAATACTTAAGTCTTTTTTGTTCATTAATACAATTAAGTCGCAATCATTGTTGTTTGCATAGGCAACAATTGCTTCGGCAGGTGTATTGGATGGAATAGATTTATTAGTACAAGCTACTCCTCTATCTTTAATGTACTTTTTAACTTGATTTAAATATGGTAGCAATTCGTTCTCGTATTTTTCATCACTAGGACTGAAAACTGATACAATTTTTATTGTTGCCTTATAATACTTTGCAAGCTGAACAGCAATCCCAACTTTCTCACGGCTCTCCGCACTTAAATCAATTGGCATTAAAATATTAGAACAAACATTTCTATTATCTTTCGAACGCATTGTGATTACAGGACATGGAGCATTTTTAATAAATTTACTTACGTTTGTGCTGCCTAAGAAACTTCTAAAACGCACTTGTGTATCTAGTCCAATAACAATTAAACCACAGCCTAATTCTTCCGCTTTTGGATCTATTAATTCATAGATATCTCCTTTTAAATTCAAAAACTCCGCATCTATTCCAGCATCTTTTTTGATGTTAG
>Ga0208628_1000070_pt1 | contig 64786 bp, 60 predicted proteins | sample LakWasMet16_LOW5_2_FD_183864 | JGI IMG/M metagenome (GOLD analysis project Ga0208628, IMG submission 183864) | Freshwater sediment methanotrophic microbial communities from Lake Washington under simulated oxygen tension - Sediment Metagenome... | ecosystem: Environmental > Aquatic > Freshwater >... | reverse complement strand
TCGGGAAATTCTGCAAGGCTTGATCGATAGTGGCGATGCGTTCGAATGTTTCTGTTCACGCAAGGATTTGAGCCCTCACCACGGCATACATCGTTTCTGTGTTGCAAAAAATGCAGAGAAGCATGCCGCCATCCGCCTCAGAATTCCGGATATCACGATAGATTTCCACGATGAATTTCAGGCAAATTTTTCACAAGTGCTGGGCATGGAAGTTGGCGACATGGTGATCAAGCGTGCCGATGGATTCTGGGCTTACCAACTTGCCGTCGTCGTGGACGATGCCGACCAGGGAATTACCCACATCGTGCGTGGCCTGGATTTATTGGGCTCGACGCCGAAACAAATATATCTGCAACGCCTGCTGGGCTTTCCCACGCCTCGCTACGCCCATCTGCCGCTCGTACTGGATTCATCCGGGCAAAAGTTGTCGAAGTCGCTGTCGGCGTACCCCGTGGATCCGGGTGATCCAATTCCCGCTTTGCGCCGGGTCTGGCAATTGTTGGGGCAGGACCTGGCAAGCTGGCCGACGGACAGTCATCCCGAACGTGCGTTAATGCTCGCCTCAACACGATTTGAAGCCGTGAAGATTCTTTCGCATTCACAAATGCTAACTGCATAACAGTTTTAGAGTCGGCGCCTACTTGCATGAATCCCGATAAAGCGCGATGCTCGGATATTCTCAGGTTCCATACGCAAGCGCAGGGCATCAAATGTCAGATACTCGCATCATCAAAAAGTACCCGAATCGCCGTCTGTATGACACGGAAATTTCCAGCTACATCACGCTGGAAGATATTCGCCAGCTGATTATCGAAGGCGAAACTTTCGAGGTACGGGAAGCAAAGTCCGGCAAGGACATTACCCGCTCCGTGCTATTGCAAATCATTGCCGAACACGAAGACATCGGACAACCCATTTTATCGGCGCAACTACTGACGGAAATCATCCGTTTCTACGGAGATTCCCTGCAAGGCTATATCGGCAGCTATCTGGAACGCAGTGTCGACATGTTTATCGATCAGCAACAAAATTTACGCAGCCAGGTCAGCAACATCGTTGGACAGACTCCATGGCCATTGCTGAACCAGATTACCGAACGCAACCTGGAATTATGGAAAACACTGCAGGAAGGAATTCTCGGACCTGCCACGCCAGCCCGTAAAACAAAACCAACTCGCAAAACATCCAACTCCGAAACAAATCGCTCATGAACTCACGTATTGCCGTGGTAACCGGCGGCCTCGGCGCCATCGGGCTTGCAACCTGCCGTGCTTTGGCACAGGCGAACTTCAAAGTTATCGCAGCGGATTTGCCTGCATCGCAATCGCGCTGGGACGACATTCAAATGTCGATGAAAAACCTGAACATCCATTTTGAAGCGGTCGATGTCAGCGACTTCAAGCAATGTGCGCAGTTCGTACAACAAGTCGAATCCCTGCATGGCCCCATCAGCGTGCTGGTGAACAATGCCGGCATCACCCGCGACGCCGTGCTGAAAAAAATGGAACCGCAGGAATGGGATGCCGTGATCGCCGTGAACCTGACCAGTGTTTTCAATCTTTGCCGCCAGGTAGTCGATGGCATGAGCGAACGCGGCTATGGCCGCATCGTGAATATCAGTTCGATCATTGGCCAGACCGGGCAATTCGGACAGAGCAATTACGCCGCCGCGAAAGCAGGCATGCATGGCTTCACGATGTCGCTGGCGCGCGAAGTGGCGCGCAAGGGCGTTACCGTCAACAGCGTGAGCCCCGGCTATATCAAGAGTGCGATGACCGACGCAGTACCGCAGGATTTGCGTGACCAGATTCTGGCGACGGTTCCGGTTGGTCGCATCGGCCAACCCGATGACATCGCACGCGCAGTCGCTTTTCTGTGTGCCGATGATTCCAGCTATATCACCGGCGTCAATCTGCCGGTGAATGGCGGATTGTTTATCAGTTTTTGATTGTTTGATTTTGTCGGGCGTAAGTCGGGCCCCGGCCCGACATAAACCACATCGCAATCTGTAAAGAGCGTCGGGCCAGGGCCCGACCTACGATAAATTATTTCGCGCCACCGCAATATTTTGCGTAAAACTTTTCCGCTTTCGGCATCAATGATTGCAAATGGGCAATGCGATTTGCCGGATCGGGATGGGTCGATGCAAATTCCGGCGGCCGTTGCCCGCCGTTGAGTTTCGCCATGCGCTCCCAGAGCGGTATGGCTGCATGGGGATCAAAACAGGCGGCCGCGGCCAGCATCAAGCCCACTTCATCGGCCTGCGTTTCATGGCTGCGCCCGAACGGCAACGCCAAACCATATTGCGTTCCTGCGCCTAAAGCAGACATCACCATCTGTTGCTGATTCGGATCCATGTCACCGATGGCAACGCCCGCTGCCATCTGCCCCATCTGCACCAGTTTTTGCTGTGCCATGCGCTGCGAGCCATGACGCAATAGTGCATGGGCGATTTCATGCCCCATCACGACCGCAATCGCGTCATCATTCTCCGCGACCGGCAGCAAGCCGGTATAGACAGCCATTTTTCCTCCGGGCAGACAAAAGGCATTGGCCTGAGGTGATTCCAGTACAGCCACGCTCCATTTAAAACTTTCTGCCAACTTGGGTGATGGCTGATTGTTTTCTGCCGCCAGATCGGCTTCCACCTGGCTGGATATTTCAACCAGACGCTTTGCGATATTGGTAACCCGAATCGAGTTCGGATCATTATCGGCCAGCGGACGTTCTTCGGTCAGCACTTGCTGAAAAGCCTGCAGTCCCATCTGCGCTTCCTGATCAGGAGTGGCGCCGTAATGTGCTTTTTGACCGGTAAAAGGATCCGGTTCCGAATTACCGAACCATTGCCAGGCAGCATAGCCGGCAAACAGCAGAATTACCCACCAACGAATTCCACCGCGTCTGCCGGTGGAACCGGATTGTTGATTACCAAATGCATTTTGCTGCATGACAAACCTCTCTCAAAGTTCACGCACTACGCGAAAACCGATGCGTGCATTATGCGTTTTCATAAGTGTAGCCGTTCTGAAACCCACTCTGGCTCCATTCAATGAACTGGCCCAGGACGCACCGCGCGTAACACCCATTTTGCAGCCGGGGTTCACCCAGGCACTGCCGTCTGCCGGAGCACGCTGGTAGCTATCATGCCAGCAATCCTGCACCCATTCTTCCACATTGCCGCTGGTATCGAATGTGCTCCAGGGCTCAAGCGGAAAACTGCGAACCGCTGCTGCACCCCAATGAAAATCGCGGTAACCGGCAATCGCATTGCCCCAGCTTCTGTTCTGCGTGGACTTGTCGCCGGCGCCGGCCAGATTCGCCACGACCTTTGTCGGTGCTTCATCGCCCCAGGGATAAACCGTGTCCCGCCCTGCCCGCAGCACATATTCAAATTCCGCTTCGCTGGGTAATCGATAGGACGCCCCGGTTTTTTCCGACAGCCATTTTGCATAGGCTTCGGCATCGTGGAGATTGACGTGCACCACCGGCAAATCGTCCTTTGCCAATCGACCCAGATGATCATGGCGCCAATCCACGTTTTCACGCTTGGTCATGCTGCCACCTTTTTCATCGAACACCATCGACCAGCCACGCGCGCTGGCTCTGGTCTGGTAGCCGGAACTTTCAACGAACTGGCGAAATTGCCCGACCGTCGTTTCATTTCGGGCAATGGCAAAGCCACGTTTGAAAATAACGACATGACGCGGTTTCTCGGCAGGTGCAGCGGAGACCAGTGACGGCAACGAACCCATTTCAAATTGGCCATAGGGGATCACCACCATCTCCGGCACCGGACTGCTCATCGCCCAGGCATCGCTGAACACTTGCTGCGGCCGGAAACGAGCGTAATGTTTTGTTTCATCGATTCTTCTGGCAAGCGAAATGACCTCGGTATGCGTCGGCAATATTTTTTTCGCCTTAAGATAAAAGCTCTCTGCCGTTTCGATCCTCATGCCGTCCAACGCGAGATTCGCCAACACGATTTGTTCCTGGATTGTCTGGTTCAAGCGGCCGAGTACATGGCTTGATACCGCCTTAAACTGGGGGTTTTTATCATCGACAAGTTCGGCCTGCTTCAACGCGATCAATGCCGCTTCGAATTTTTCCTGTTTCGCCAATTTCATCGCCGCCATTTCACGTTGCATGCGCAAACGGGCGATCGCCTTCAATGCCGGTTGATAATCCGGAAATGCTTCCAGCGCTTTCCGATATGCCGACACCGCATTGTCTGATTCAACACCGCCGGTTGCCGGCAGGATGGCGGATTTTTTTTCGAGCTCAAGGCCTTTTTGCTGCCAGACACGCGCCTGCTTGGCGAGCTCGAGTTCCGATCTTAAATTCGCTATATCCGGATGCGGATACAAGCTCAACTCGACGACCTGAAGCAGATGCGCGGCTTCATCCGGCTTGCCTGCACGGTTCGCGTCGCCAGCCATCTGTACCAGCACATCCACGGTGTTTTTCAGGCCCGCCTGCGCTTCCGCATTTCCAGGATCAAAACGCAGTATGGCGACATACCATTCAAGCGCGGCAGGTTGTTTCTGGCTGCTATCCTGGTAATCCGCCGCCGCAAACGCCTCGCGTGCAAGTCGAATGGCTTCCGGCAGATTTTCCGAACTCACCGTCGGAACGACCAGCAATTTAGGTGCCGAATTATTGTTTTCAGAAGCTGCCGCTTCCGGATTCTGCTGCGCATTTTTGGCCGCTTCCGTCGTTTTCTGCACGGGCGATTCACCCGGCTGGCAGGCCGCCATCACGGCGCACAGCGCGGCAATACTCAGCAATGACGAGAATTTCAGCATGCGATTTTTTTGCCTTGGTCCTGGGTCATTCAATTATAGGAAGCGCGCGATGCGAAGGTAGGCTAATCTGATAGCACACGCAACCGCAGGACACCAATGAACCACTGGATTGACTCGCCCGAGCGCCTGGAAGCGCACTTCGCTTCATGGTCAGGGCATAAAACCGTTGCACTCGATACCGAATTTGTCCGAGAAAAAACCTATTACCCACAGCTTGCGCTCGTGCAACTGGGCGTGCCTGGCGAAATCCTGCTGATCGATCCGCTGGTTTCCGGAATGGCGGAAGTGCTGAAACCATGGTTGCTGAATCCCGATATCTGCAAAATCATCCATAGCCCGAGCGAAGATTTGCAGGCATTTTCGCGTGGAGCCGGTGCGGTACCGGTCAATATTTTCGATACCCAGGCCGCCGCTGCCTTGTGCGGAATGGGCGCAGGCATGGGCTATCAAAAATTGATTGAAGCCGTGACCGGAACCGTGCTCGAAAAAGGCGAAACCCGATCGGATTGGTTGAAACGTCCACTAACTGATTCACAATGCCGCTATGCCGCCGATGATGTGCTTTATTTGCATGAAGTGCATGCACTGTTGTCGGAAAAACTGATTGCGCTTGATCGTCTTCATTGGCTGCTGGCTGATGGCGAACGCGCGGTGCGCAATGCCAACAACGACATCGACGATCCGTTTCCGCATTTAAGTTTGAGTCGGGCACAGGGGCTGGATCACAAGGCACAAGCCCTACTCTGCCGTTTACTGCGCTGGCGCGATGCAAAGGCCCGCATCAGCGACAGGCCAAAAAGCTGGATTCTGGATAATGAGCTCGCCGCCTTTCTCGCACGAAGTGCACCTGACCAGTACAACACGTTTATTGCCATTCTCGACCGCAGCCCTAAAGCGCCGAGAAAATTCCGCACCGAACTTTGGGAAGAAGTGACCCGCCCGCTGACGGATATCGAAATGGCCATTCCACCGATCAAGAATGCCGACAGCATCGACAAGCATAAGCTGCGCGCAATGCAGGAAGCCGTAGCGCAACATGCCGCCGCCTTGAATATACCGGAAGGTTTGCTGGCATCCCGCAAGCACCTGGAAGTGCTGCTCGAAGGCCATTGGCCAGCCGCACTCGAAGGCTGGCGTCGCGAACAACTGGAGCCTTTTATTGCACCCTTGATGCCCGTCTTGCAGGAATAGCCAATGAACCGCGACCTTGTTTTTCTGCCCACATTGATGCAAAGACTCCTGACGATAGTCGTGTTTATTTTACTGGGCGTCGCCAAATCAAAAGCCGTCAAACTCGGGCAGGTCGATCTGGAAAAACGGGCCTTGCATACCGACGCATGGCCCGATTACGTTCTGAAGATTTCAAACAATATCAACAACCAATTTGAAACCCCGGTATTGTTTTATGCGCTGGTGTTGATGTTATGGGCGCTGAATGCCGTCGATATCTTCGCAATGGTATTCGCCTGGGGGTTTGTCCTTTCCCGTATTGTCCACGTCTATATACATACCGGCTCGAACATTGTTTCGATCAGACGCGCAGTGTTTACCGTTGGCTGCCTGTTTTTGCTTTTGCTGACACTGCTGGGATTCAAGGCGATATTGGCGCCTTATCTATTTTCCTGAACACTGCGGACAATGAAAATTGTTCTTGTAGAAAGGCAATGGCATGAATAAAAAATGGCTGAAGAATATTGCAAACTTCCAGCTTGTCGAAGTTTTGCGGACCAGCGCAGTGCCACAAGCGTTGCAGGAATCCACTTGTCTAAGTTCATCATCGATGTCGGAAAATGCTCCAGAATCAATCTGAGCAATGATTCCCCTGGCCTCATCCAGCTGCTCTAGCGGCACCATGATCTGAACGCCGCCCATTGCCTGAGAATACATCCATTCGGCGGTTGCCAGATGGCGGTTGCCGAGTATCGCCGGAATGCCTTCGGCTTCGAGCCGGCCACGCACTATATCGGCGTGGATGACATCGATAAAATTATCTACCACCACCCAGTCATTCGAGATTTGTTCGCTCAATCCTCGCATCCCGATAATCGTATTTTTTGACCGGGCTGCAGCATGTAATTCGGGCCTCGCAATTTATTGGCTTTGGCAATTTCGGTCAGATCGCAATTATGTTCTTTTACGATTGCCAGCAAGTTGTCGCCTTTCCTGACTTTGTAGTGTTTGACCTTGGGTTCCGGTTTTTTCTTGCTGGTCTTTTTCGCCGGTTCCGGCGTTGCTGCGGCAATCTGCTGGGCCAGACTTTGATTGTTTCCGGGTGTAGTGTTCAGCAGCGGATTCATGCTTGCATTGCCGTTCACGCCGACAATGGAGTTTGGCGAAACGATCGGCGAGAAGTTTTTGTTTGCGCGCATCAACTCGGCAGCCAGTTCGGCCCTCGGCCCCTGGATGCAGTGCGTGCGGTACAACTCGGTCAGCTTTTTCGGCGCACGCAGCACAGTGCCCTGCGCTATATAGCTGTCGGCATCGTAACGCGGATTCAAATTACGCAGTACACGGAACCAACCATCCCGGTTATCCACATTGCCGAGGCAAATCGTCAACTCGTTGATCGAACTTGCACGCGCGAGCGTGAATTGATCGGGAGTGGTATCGATTTTGGGAAATGTCAGACCATATTTTTTCGGATGCAGAAACAGCCAGGCCGCTGCTATCACTTTGGGCACATAGTCACGGGTTTCGGCCGGCCATTGGTTATAGACTTCCGGCGACCAGAAACTTTTCCCGGCTGATTGATTGTAGATACGCAGTGCGCGCCCTTCACCACCGTTGTAGGCGGCAATGGTCATTTCCAGATTGCGGTTCAATTCCGAGAAGCGTTCATTCACATATTGAGCGTTGGCGCGCGCCGCATATTGCGGATCGAACCGGGTATCGAAGCCGGTCGCGTCGCGACCTAGACCAAAGCGGGTACCGGTGCCGTACATGAATTGCAGCGGACCACTGGCGCCTGCACGCGAAATGGAATGCACGCGTCCACCGGATTCTTTCGCCATGATGCCGAACAACAAAGCTTCAGGCAGGCCGGCTTTTTCATATTCCGGCGACATCAGGTAGCGCATGTACTGGTAGTTTTCCCAGGAATCAATCAGGAACGAGCGTTGTTGCGTCAGCCAATCGCGAATTGCCGCCTGAATCGGCTCGTTCATTTCAACCATACGTTCCAGGCTTCGGCCATCATTGAGCAAGCTCATCGATTTCTGTGCTTCCGGCGACTGCGAAAGAATGGGCGAATCTTCGTCTGCAAGACCGGGCTCGGTAACCAGTTGCCCCAGATCATGCGACTTCAGCAATCCCTCGTAAACCGTGATGACTTTGCCGACTTCGCAACCCTTGGTTTTCAGACACTGGGTCGCAATGTCTTCGATATCTTCAAGCGCCTTGTTCATTTGCGCCATGCCGTTATTGTCGCCGTTCGCAAGTATCACCTGGGCTTGGCGATAACGTTCGCTGGCCTGTGCCATTTGCGTGTAGAGCGGAGCCAATTTATCGGGCTTGGGAGCAGCATGGACAAATGAAGGTGGCATGGCCAGCAACAACACGAAAACAAGACGCTTATTCAACATGGAAACTCCTTAAACAATACTGTGCAGGGTATCGGCTGCCGGTCTTAACTACAAGGTTTAACATTTCCCGTTATGGCACTAGAATCGAGGCCTTACAGGAGAGATACATGAACGATATTCTGGTTGGCAAAGGCGACGTCCTTGTGCAACTGCTCGCAAAATACGGCAATCGGCATGGATTGATTGCTGGCGCAACCGGAACCGGTAAATCTGTTTCCCTGATGGTATTGGCAGAGGGCTTCTCGAGGCTCGGAGTTCCCGTATTCATGGCCGATGTGAAAGGCGATGTCAGCGGCTTGTCGGTTGCGGGTACAACAAACGAAAAAATAACGTCCCGTGTTCAGCAAATCGGCATCGAAGGCTATGTCAATGAAGCCAGCCCGACTGTGTTCTGGGATTTATATGGCAAAAAAGGCCACCCGATTCGCACGACCGTATCCGAGTTTGGCCCGACGCTGTTCAATCGGATTCTTGAGTTGAATGACACACAAAGCGGCGTACTGGATATTGCGTTCAAACTTGCCGATGACGAAGGTTTGTTGCTGCTGGATTTGAACGACCTGCGCGCCTTGCTGAATTTCGTTTCGGAAAACAAAACCGAAATCTCGAAAAAATACGGATTGGTCAGCCCGGCATCGGTCGCGGCAATTCAACGCGCCCTGCTTAGACTCGAACAAGACGGCGGCGAAGAATTCTTCGGCGAACCCGCGCTTGATCTGAATGACCTGATGCGGCAGGACATGAGCGGCCGCGGCATCATCAATTTACTGACAGCCGATCAGCTTATTTTGAAACCACGCCTGTACTCGAGCTTTCTTTTGTGGCTGCTCTCGGAACTATTCGAAAACATGCCAGAGATGGGCGATCTGGATAAACCGAAACTGGTATTTATTTTCGATGAAGCACATTTGCTGTTTCAGGATTGCCCACCCGCGCTACAACAGCGCGTCGAGCAAGTGGTACGCCTGATTCGCTCAAAAGGCGTCGGTGTTTATTTCTGTTCGCAGAATCCGGATGACATTCCGGATGTCATTTTGGGCCAGCTAGGCAATCGCATCCAACACGCATTGCGCGCCTACACACCGCGTGACCAGAAAGCCGTGAAAACGGCCGCAGAAACTTTCGTGCAAAATCCGAAACTCGATGTTGCAAAAGTCATCTCCGAATTGGCCGTCGGTGAAGCATTGGTTTCGATGCTGCTGGATAAAGGCATTCCGGCACCGGTTGAACGCGCCTACATCTGCCCTCCACGTTGCCGCATGGGCTCAATTACCGATGAAGAACGGGCAACGATTCGCAAGCGCAGTCCGGTCGGCGGCAAATACGACACTCCGATTGATCGCGAATCGGCTTACGAAGTATTGAACAAGGCGGTACAAGGCGAACCCGTCAAAAACGAGAAAATAAGCGACAAGGCGAAAACACCTGCGGCTCCTGCCGCGGCTCCTGCAGAACCACCATCGAAACTCAATGAATTTTTGTGGGGCACCAAACGCCGCCAGGGTGCCGTCGAGGCCGCTGCAAAATCGGCTACGCGTACGGTCGCCAATGGTCTGGGGCGACAATTGCTGCGTGGATTGCTGGGTGGCTTGCTGGGCGGGAAACGGCGTTAATCATGACAGCAGAACTTCACCCGAAATCCAAGGCCAAAATCTCCGCCTGGCACACGAAGCTGGGTACGTTTTTAATGTATCCGGCGCGCGCGGAAGTTTTACCGGCAGTCGCAATATTGACCGTGTGCACGGTCGTGTCCGGTTATCTGTCGATTGTAGGTTTGGTGATAGCGCTTGCAACTACCTTGACGGCCTACAAGTTTGCGTTCGAAATTTTGCAGCATCATGCCGATGGCTGGGAAGAACCGCCTGAAGCCATGATGAGCATCAGCGGTGGACTGGTATTTCAATATCTCTTCGTACTGCTGGTTGCCGCCATTATTTACTGGACGGTTAAAAGCTTTTTAGGCGATACCGCGGCAATGGTCGTACTTGCAGTATTCAGCCTGATCCAACCGGCTTACACCATGCTTACCGTCATCGAAGGCAATGCCCTGTGGGCACTGAATCCTCCGAAATGGCTGCGCCTGATGCAAATATTGGGCAATGGCTATATTTTACTGGCGCTATTGCTGTTTGTCGGCCAACTATTCGAAACATGGCTTGGCAGCCATGTGTTTTCATTTATGCCGAACCCCGTTGCAACGGCGATCGTTAAAATCATCGGACTGTGGATTTTGTTCTCCAGCGCCTATTGGATGGGGTATCTAATTTACCAGTACCACCGTGATCTCGACTATGTGCCCAATGCCCATAATGACCAGGCGATACGTGCACTCGATCGTGATGGCATATTGATTCAAGCCATTGACACCGCGATCGCGAACGAAAGTTATGAAGACTGCATCACCAGGATCAAGTACGAATCAAGGGAACGCGTACTCGGCATTGCCGCGCAATCGAAATATCGTGAATTGCTGCTTAAAAAAGGCAATGCTGCGGAAATCCGGCAGCAGGCACAGACCTTTCTTCATCAGCTTCTGACAGAAAAGAACATGCCGCGTGCAATGTCCCTGGCGATTCAACAATTCGGCATCGACCCCGGGTTTGTGCCGCTCGATGGTGAAACGGCCGATACGCTGGTGAAAGAAGCCCGTCGCGTTGGCCAGTCCGGCCTCGAGAAGAAACTACTGGTTTGCCTGCTGCAAAATTTTCCCGATGAAACCGTTACCGGCGATTGGGCGATAAGGCTGGGTGAAGTACTGCTGCAATCAGGCGAATCGGCCGCGCAAGCGATCAATCTACTGGACGCAGCATCGGCCGCTACGCGCAGCGAAACGCAGAGACAGCGCTTGATCGTGGCGAGACAAGCCATTGCCGTGAACTAGCAATGTCGCGTTATCGACCACCTGCTGCCGCATCAACCGCGCTTATTACACGAGAAGGTTTCGAACGGCTCCGTGATGAGCTGAACCATTTATGGAGGGAAAAACGTCCGGAAGTGGTGCGCGCCCTTGCGGCGGCCGCGGCAGAAGGTGACCGCTCGGAAAATGCGGAATACACCTATCGCAAAAAGCAGCTCGGAGAGATTGATCGCCGTGTTCGCTATCTCAGCAAGCGGCTGGAAGTATCGAAAGTCATCGAAAATGCACCGACCAATCCGCATGCGGTTTTCTTCGGCGCCTGGTTTGAAATAGAAAATGCAGAGACAGGCGAAACATCGCGTTACCGGATTGTCGGACCGGATGAAACCGATGCAAAACTTGGCTGGATCAGCATCGACTCGCCTCTTGCACGCGCCGCACTTAAAAAATGCGTCGATGATGAATTCGAAGCGCAATTACCCGGCGGCCTGACGAAGTTTTATATTTTGCGAGTCCAATATTCCGCATTTTAGAACTCTTCCGTAGGAGGGCCCTTGGGCCCGACCGCATGACAAGGATCGCCGCCCGCAAGCGGCCTCCTACGGATTCATTATTTTCTTGCGTGGCGACAACGGCGAAAAACATGCCGCCGTTTTTACAAACTCTGCACTGTCACTGGCCGAATGCCAACCGGGAATGCCGCACAAAGGCAGGGTCCGTAGTTCCTTGTTGGCCAGCAGCATGCTTTCCGAATGAATGGCATCGGCAATGCCGTCGAACGATCCCGACAGCTCGGTCTTATCATCGAGCACGATGCATTTAGCCACCAGCAGAGTTTCGGTGACCAGCGCATGATCCAGCAGGGCATGGCCGAAAACCGCAACTGCAGCGCGACCCGATCGCCACGCATCGTCGTGTTCGATAAACAAGCCATGCCAATCATGTTGCTTCCAACACTCGAGCATTTCGCCCGGCATGGTCACGATGGCGCCGGCTTCGTCAAACAAGGTCATGGCACATTGTCCCGACGTTCTGGTCTTCAAGCCATGAACGCGGACATCGTTCCATTGCCGCGAATTCAATGCCGACTTTATGCGCGGATATTTCAACCACATCATGGCGTTGAACAAATCATGCCAATTATTTTCGCGGGTTGCGATTTTGCCGCGTTGATAAATACGCTGTTCGTAGTGCATGCCGTCAAGCACCAAATCCGCGGTTTGTTTTTCAAATACCAACGGCATACCGGTATAGTCATGCAGTAATCTTTCCGATGCGAAATTCAGCGACTCGACCGTCGGCCATTGCTCGCTTTCCGCCCAGGACAAAAAACCGGCAACATCGTTGAAAACCGGATGCCTGAAAATATTCTTGTTGACGTTTTCACGCGCCGGGGAAATAAACACGCGCTTGGGTTTTAGTGGTGCTTTCATGTTTCGGTATCGTACCCGGAGTTATCTAGGTTGCTGTCGGCCTGCGATCATGGACTTCCCCGACCGGCAGCCAGTAGCGACGCGGATCGGTGGCATCGACCAGGATCATCGGGACCGTCAAGTTATCCAGGCGCTCGGGTGGCAATCCAGGTTGCCAATCACTATGACAATCCTTGAAAGCCGTCAGCGCCTCTTCGAAATAACGTGCCGTCAAACGCCACTGATGAATTATGACCGTTGTCTTCATTGTGATCACCGTTGTTTTTGCTTCGATGGCGTAACGCGCGCCCCGCTCCCTGCGCCCTGATTTGATCAATCTCAATCGCAGACGACGATGTCGACTAACAAAAAACCAAACGCCAATCGCCATCAACGCAAGCACTACGCCGGCGGAACCGAACATCCATTTCAGAATGCCATCGGCGCGCGGGAACGAACTAATGTCACCGGTGATTCCGCTTCGCCAATAAACATACGGGACGCGCTGTCCCATCTGCGGTTCACCCCAGGCGTAGTGATAGCCAGAAGTCTGCCTGTCGCGATGCACAACACCATCAGCATCGACAAATTCGCTGGTCATCAGCGTTTCACCGCTCTGCGGGTCGCGTTCCACGCCAACGATGGTGGCATCCACGCTTACCGTGTTTTCCTGATTGTGCATCATCGGAAACGAGAAAAACGTCAGTCCAAAGAAGAACAATGCGAAGCCGGCTGCAAGCCAAAAGCCTATGGAACGAATACGGACCTGCCGTTTAATTTCGGCGCGAAGCACCCTGTCATCAGGCAATGCCACCGTCACATCGGCCAGCATTACCTCCGTGGACATTTAGTCCACGAGCCCGAACAAATCATGTTCGTCGCTGCCCATGATTCTGACATCGACAAACTGCCCCACTTTCAAACCGGCTTCTTCGCCATTCTGGATTTGTACAAGACCGTCGATTTCCGGCGCATCGGCAGTTGAACGGCCAATCGCCAGCTCTCCGTCAATGGCATCTATCAACACTTTTTGAACAGTGCCGACCTTGCGTTCGAGTTTTTCGGTACTGATGTCGGCCTGCAATTCCATGAATCGCTGCAGGCGTTCCTGTTTGAGCTCTTCCGGAACCGCGCCGGGCAAATCATTCGCTTTCGCGCCTTCGACCGGCGAATAGGCAAAAGCTCCAACGCGATCCAATTCGGCTTCGTCGATAAAATCGAGCAGCTCTTCAAACTCGTCATCGGTTTCACCGGGGAAGCCAACGATAAACGTGCTGCGCAGGGTGATGTCGGGGCACATCTTGCGCCAGGCCTGGATGCGCTCCAGATTTTTTTCCGCCGCAGCCGGGCGTTTCATCAGCTTCAAAATTCGCTGGCTGGCATGCTGCAATGGAATGTCGAGATATGGCAACACTTTGCCTTCCGCCATCAAGGGAATGATGTCGTCCACATGCGGGTACGGATAGACGTAATGCAGGCGCGACCACACACCCAACTCGGATAAGCCGCTGCACAGATCCTTCATGCGGGTCTGGTATTTCTTGTCACGCCAGATCGCTTCGGCATATTTGGTATCGACACCGTAAGCACTGGTGTCTTGTGAAATCACCAGTAATTCCTTCACGCCGCCCATGACCAGTTTTTCGGCTTCACGCAATACTTCGTCAATCGGGCGCGACACCAGATCGCCGCGCATCGACGGAATAATGCAGAAACTGCAACGATGGTTGCAGCCTTCGGAGATTTTCAGGTAGGCGTAATGTTTCGGCGTTAATTTGATGCCTTGTGGCGGCACCAGATCGAGGTAGGGATCGTGTTTTGGCGGCAGGCTGGCATGGACGGCATTCATTACGGTCGCGTAATCCTGCGGCCCGGAAATCGACAGCACGCCCGGGTGGGCTTCACGGATGATATCGGCGCGCTTGCCAAGGCAGCCGGTCACGATAACCTTGCCGTTTTCGGCCATCGCCTCGCCGATGGCATCCAAAGATTCGGCCACGGCAGAGTCGATAAATCCGCAGGTATTCACCACCACCACGTCGGCATCATTGTAGGTCGGTACGATGTCGTAACCTTCCACTCTCAATTGTGTGATGATGCGCTCAGAATCGACTAAGGCCTTGGGGCATCCCAAGCTGACAAAGCCGACTTTTGGTTGTGAAGTGGACATAAACGGTCGCCATATTGAACTCCGTGCAATTATACTGTGCATACGGGGCCCCCGACCTGACAATTTGTTTATTCGATCGCTTTTCCTGGGGAGTGTTTCATGGGGCATCAAGTCAGTATCAGCACATTGCACGGAACCATCGGTGGCTGGCGTGCTGATCCCGCTACTCCCGCGAAAGGTGCGGTTATCGTTGTTCAGGAAATTTTTGGGCTGAACTCGCATATTCGCGCAACCGTGGAAAAATTCGCCCAGCATGGCTTCATCGCCATCGCACCCGCTCTTTTTGACCTGATCGAACACGATATTGAACTTGGCTATACCGAAGCCGATGTCGTACGCGGGCGCGAACTACGCGACCAGCTCGGCGCAGATCGCGCCGTCGATTGCGTTCGTGCTGCGATGGAAGAAGTGGAAGCGGAAGGTTTTGTCGGCGTCGTCGGCTATTGCTGGGGCGGCACGATTGCCTATCTCACCTGTGCTCGTCTTGGGTTGCCGGCGGTAAGTTATTACGGCGGCGCTACTGTCCCGCATCTGGATGAAAAACCCAGTAGCGCTCTGATGCTTCACTTCGGCGAAAATGACCCGCTAATTTCGGCAGAAGATGTTGCCAAACATCGCGAAGCACTGCCGGAAGCCGAGATTCATGTCTGGCCGGCAGGGCATGGTTTTAATTGCGACCAACGTGCGGACTACAATCCCGCCGTCGCGGCCGAGGCAATGGAACGTACAGTGAAATTTTTTGACATCCATCTAGAATAAATTCCGTTGCGTCCAGGATATTGATGAACTCACGATTTATTCTTGATGCGCGCCTCGAAGCCGATTCCGTTTTCATTGCCGATGGCGAGTTATCGCAATTGCGCTTAATGAACGATGCCCGTTATCCGTGGCTGGTGCTCGTTCCAAAAGTTGCCGATACAAGCGAATGGGTTGATCTGCCCGGGCAGCAACAGGAATTATTGCTGTCGGAAATCAATATCGCGGCAAAAATACTTCGTGAATATTTTCCCTGCGAAAAAATAAATATCGGCGCACTTGGCAATATTGTCCGGCAATTGCATGTGCATGTGATCGCGCGTACGTCGCAGGATGAGGCTTGGCCTGGCCCGGTTTGGGGACAGGGCAAGGCACGGGCTTATTCGCCTTCGGAGTTAAAAGCCCTGATTCAGAAGTTGCAGCGCGCGCTTGAGACCAGATAGGCGCAGGGTGGGCATTGCCCACCGTTGTTGGTAAGTGGTGGGCAATGCCCACCCTGCATTCAAGTCTTCGGCAAGGTCACGCCGGTCTGGCCCTGGTATTTACCGCCGCGGTCCTTGTAACTGGTTTCGCAGACTTCATCGGACTGGAAGAACAACATTTGCGCAACACCTTCGCCCGCATAGATCTTCGCCGGCAATGGCGTGGTGTTGGAAAACTCCAAAGTCACATGGCCTTCCCACTCAGGCTCAAGCGGCGTGACATTGACGATGATTCCGCAACGCGCATAAGTGCTTTTGCCGAGACAAACGACCAGCGTGTCACGCGGAATGCGGAAGAATTCCACCGTGCGGGCCAATGCAAAACTGTTCGGCGGGATAATGCAGACATCCGAAACCACATCGACAAAACTGCTGGGGTCGAATGCCTTGGGGTCGACAATGGTCGAATTGATATTGGTAAAAATCTTGAATTCGCGGGCGCAACGCACGTCGTAGCCATAACTTGAAGTGCCGTAGGAAACAATCCGGTGACCATCGGTGCCGTGTTTGATCTGGCCAGGCTCGAACGGTTCAATCATGCCGTGTTGCTCGGACATACGGCGGATCCACTTGTCGGCTTTAATGCTCATTGCTTTTCACTCGATCAGGAAATTGAAATGGGTTTCTTGCTTGGCCATAGCAGCCACAGCACGATGAGATTGATGCTTAGGACACTTAAGGTGGTCCAGCCCGGACTTTTGACAAAATAATACAGTTCAAACGGCACATACATGCCCGATGAAATCAGGCCAAGCCAACGCGCCCATGCGCGGGTGAACCAGAGCCCGTAAGCCTCGATGAAGCGCAACAGCGCATACGCCGCCGCGAATATCATCAACAGCCCGTGCTCAAGATCGGCCGCGTGCAGAAATTCAATGAAGCGATAGGCGGCACCTTGTGCCGGGTCCAGGTCAAGCAGTCTTAACAGAGCCTGCCCGCCATGTTCCAGCACATGGCTCTGCGCCCGCAAGATGCCCAAGCCAACGGACAAAATGGTGATGCCCTTGATGATATCGATGATGGCAACAATGCGAAGTCGCCTGCGCGGATTCAAGTCCAATGACATCAGCGATGTGCTCCTAAAGCATTGAACCAGCGGTAATGCCCGACAATCCGCCAAGCGAATAGAACGTCTTCTTCCTGCGTACCCTGGCCGATGTTGTGTATTACCAATGGGCGACTGCCAAACAAGGTTTTTTTATCCGACACGATTCCCACATGCGCCAAGCCGTTTGCCAAACGCCAGCTCACGATATCGCCCGGCTTGAAACTATCGGCGGTTTGCAGATCCGTCAACGACTTGCCCTGCCGTTTGAAAAAAACTTCCAGATTCGGTACGCGTCGATGATCGATATTGGAATCGGTTTTTTTCAAGCCCCATATTTTCGGATACGCCGCAAAATGCTTTTGCATATCTTCATGCACCACGACCTGCAAATCGATCCCGGCTTTCCGGTACGCGCGAATCACGACGTCCGAACAAACGCCACGGCTTTGCGGAACATCACCCATCGGATAAGCGATGCGGCTGTAAGCCGGATCGTATGCCATCGTAACGCCAATCTGCGAACGGGCTGCCGAAGCGACTTTCACGCCGTCGCCTTGCTGCGCCGAAGCACAACAGGCGAACAGAAACAGCCATGCGATCAGCAGCGTGCGCATCAGGTGTTTTGGATCACGATATTGGGAAAGCTGATCGATTTGTTTTTCGCCTGCAAGGCCAGTTTTGCGCCGAGCTTGCGGGCAATTTCACGATAGATTTGCGAAATTGTCGATTCCGGATCGGCTGCGACGGTAGGCGTGCCGCTATCGGCCTGTTCACGTATGGCCAACTGCAGTGGCAATGAGCCGAGCACCGGCACTTCGTATTGCGCCGCCATTTTTTCGGCACCGCCCTGACCAAAAATATGTTCGGCATGGCCGCAATTCGAACAAATATGCACGGCCATGTTTTCGATGATGCCCAGTACCGGCACTTCGACTTTTTCGAACATCTTCAGTGCTTTCTTTGCATCAATCAGCGCAATGTCCTGCGGCGTTGTAACGATAACTGCTGCTGAAACCGGTACCCGTTGTGCCAGCGTGAGCTGGATATCACCTGTACCCGGCGGTAAATCGATAATCAGGTAATCCAGACCTTGCCACAGAGTGGTGGTCAATAATTGCTGCAGGTATTGCGTGGTCATCGGACCGCGCCAGATGGTCGGCGTATCTTCATTCAGGAAAAAGCCGATCGACATCGCCTGCAAGCCGTGGCCGATCTTGGCGTGAATCGATTTGCCGTCGGGCGAGTCGGGCTTGCCATCCAGACCCAGCATCATCGGAATACTCGGACCGTGGATATCGGCGTCCATGATTCCTACCTTTGCTCCTTCCGCCTGCAAGGCCAGAGCGAGATTGACGGCAGTGGTGGATTTGCCGACGCCGCCTTTACCCGATGCAACCGCGATGATGTTTTTCACTTCCGGCAAGGGGCTCAGTTCTTTCTGGACCCGATGTGCGGAAATTTTCGTGGCGATACTGATGCTGACGCTTTCGACATTGCCGAGCTGCATGATTTTTTCGCGAACCATGGCTTCCAGAACCGCATGCCAGCCCTTGGCCGGATAAGCCAGCTGGATGTCGATCGCGACACGTCCGGCATCCACGCCAACACCGCGAATCGCACTGCTTAAATCGGTTTGGGTGTAGGGGTCTTGTATCTGCGCCAACGCGGCGCGCACGGTATCGGTACTTGGGCTCATCTGCATATTGTAGCGATTGGCCGGCCTGCATGGGTGGAAACAAGTCAAAACAGCCCGCAGTCTGCGATAATTGCCTCATGAAACCGACACCTACCCCCAAGCCCACACTTGTTACCTCCGCCCTTCCCTACGCCAATGGCCACCTGCATCTGGGCCATCTGGTGGGTTACATCCAGGCCGATATCTGGGTTCGCGCACGCCGCATGCATGGCGCCACCACCCATTTTGTCTGCGCCGATGACACCCACGGCACTCCGATCATGCTGGCGGCCGAAAAAGCCGGGCTGTCGGCCGAGCAATTCATCGCCGATATCCAGGCCAGCCATGAAAAAGATTTCGTCGCCTTCGGCGTGAAATTCGATCATTACGATTCAACCAATTCAGCAGCCAATCGCAAACTGACCGAAGAAATCTACGCAAAATTGCAGCGGCGCGGCGCCATTGCCGTGCGTACTATCCAGCAGTTGTATGATCCCGAACGCCAGATGTTTCTGCCCGACCGCTACATCAAGGGTGAATGCCCGAAATGCGGCACGCTGGATCAGTACGGCGACAATTGCGAAAACTGCGGCGCAACGTATTCGCCGACTGATTTGAAAAATCCGCGTTCGGTGGTGTCGGGTGCGACGCCGGTACTGCGCGATTCCGAACATTATTTCTTCCAGCTCGGGCAATTCACCGAATTCCTGAGCGACTGGATGAAGGGCGATGTCGCCAACAGCGGCGTGAAAGCCAAGCTGCGCGAATGGATCGATGCCGGTTTGCGCGATTGGGATATTTCCCGCGATGCGCCCTATTTCGGTTTTGAAATTCCCGGCGCTCCCGGTAAATTTTTCTATGTCTGGCTTGACGCACCGATCGGTTATTTGTCGAGCTTCAAGAATCTGTGCGCAAAAACCGATATTGATTTCGACCAGTTTCTCGATGCCGACCGCAACAAAGACGGCGAAACCGAACTGCATCATTTTCTAGGCAAGGACATCGTGAATTTCCACGGCTTGTTCTGGCCGGCGGTGTTGAACGGGGCTGGTTATCGCTCGCCAACGGCTTTGCATGTGAATGGCTACTTGATGGTCAATGGCGACAAGATGAGCAAGTCGCGCGGGACCTTCATCATGGCCCGCACATTTTTGGATGTTGGTTTGAGTCCTGAAACCCTGCGCTACTATTTCGCCACCAAATCAAATGGCGGCGTTGATGATATTGACCTGAATTTTGAAGATTACACCGCTCGCGTCAATTCGGATTTGGTAGGCAAATACGTCAATATTGCCAGCCGTGCAGCGGGCTTCGTTGAGAAGTATTTTTCCGGAAAGTTGAATCGTCATTTGACAGGGGATGGAATTGATCGCGCTACCGCCGTGTTAGCTCATAAAGAAGCAGTTCTGCGCGATTATGAATCTGGTGATTTCGCATCGGTTTCCAGGGAAGCTATGCGCTTGTGCGATTACTTGAACCAGCGCTGGGATGAGTCAAAACCTTGGTTATTAGCCAAGGATGCAGAAAGACATGAAGATCTACACAGTATTTGCAGCGAGGTATTGACCGGGTTTTATGTAATCTCGGTTTATTTGCACCCAGTGCTTCCGGAGCTTACAAAACAGGCATTTAATCTGTTCGGAAAAGATGTATCCACATTCGACGAGATGCTGGATTCTCCTCCATCTGAAATTAAAACTTACCAACCACTCCTCACCCGTATCGACCCAAAGAATATCGAAGCCATGATTGAAGCCTCCAAAGATTCGCTTGCTCCGGCGGAACCAGCTGCCACACCTGCCAAGAAAGTCGCGGCCAAGGCCCCTCCTACGGTAACTAGTCCCGAGTCCCCAGTCCCGAGTCCCGCCAACATCGGCATCGAAGATTTCGCCAAACTCGATCTGCGTATCGGCAAGGTACTGGAATGCGAATTCGTCGAAGGTTCCGACAAACTGTTGCGTTTCAAACTCGATGCCGGCGATCTCGGCGAACGGCAAATCTTTTCCGGCATTCGTGCCGCCTATCAGGAGCCGGAAAAACTGGTGGGTCGCAGCGTGGTGTTTATCGCCAATCTGGCACCGAGAAAAATGCGCTTTGGTATTTCCGAAGGCATGATCCTCTCGGCCGGCAGCGGCGGCGATGATCTGTTCCTGCTTGATGTCGATGCCGGTAGCAAAGCCGGCATGCCGGTGAAGTGATACCGCATCAAAAAGCTGTTCGCCATGCTGACACGCAACAATAAGCCCGGGCTTGCAACGGGCGACGAACTGGTCAGGCAAATCGATGCATTGCTGCCGCAAACGCAATGCGGCCAATGCAACTACCCTGCCTGCAGGCCTTATGCGAAGGCCATTGCCGAGGGCGAAGCGGACATCAATCAATGTCCGCCTGGTGGCGATGAAGGCGTCAGGGCACTGGCCGAATTACTCGGGCGTGAAGTAAAACCGGTCAATCCGGAAAACGGCATCATCAAGCCGAAAGTCGTCGCGATCATTCGCGAACCGGAATGCATCGGCTGCACCAAATGCATTCAGGCCTGTCCGGTCGATGCGATTATCGGCGGGCCCAAATTGATGCACACGATCATCGCCGATTTATGCACGGGCTGCGAACTCTGCATTCCGCCCTGCCCGATGGATTGCATCGATTTGATACCGATCGAACACAATCGGCAAACATGCTTGACGAATCTACTTTAAGCGCTTGACCTTGTAGCCTTCTTTTTTCAGCAATTGCACGACCCCATCATTGCCCAGCAGATGCATGCTGCCGACAACGACCAGCGCATCGTCCTGCTGGTTGTCATCGAGAAATGATTTTATTTGCGGCAACCAGGCTTTATTGCGATTGGTATTGAGGGCAGCATAAAGCGACGGCATGTTTTTCTTCATGTCGGCGACCATCGTATTGAGCAACACCTTATCCTGCGCATTGCGCCATTGTGAATGCAGTTTTTCGACCATGCCATTCGAGGCATCCATGTCTTCAAGCGTCTGGTTCAGGAAATCGTCCTGCTGATCGGCACTCATGCTGTTGAACACCTGAAACTGCGACTCCATGGTTTCGAACCCCTTGCTTGGCTTTTTCGCTGCCGCGGCCAGATCCATGAAATGTTTGTCGAGCCCGAGCTCGGCTTTGAGGCCGGCTTTCTGCAACTGCGTGACGGACAGAATCATTCCCGCCAACCACGGCTTCATCGCCTGGAAGTTGGCTAGCGGCAGTTGATTGTCTTTCGCATACTTCTCAAGCTTGGCCAAAGTTTCCGGCTTCAGCTTCGACGCCAGCGTGCTACCGGGTTCATTCAGGCCTAGCTTCAGCATTAATTGCGATGCCTTGGCTTGGTCATTCATTTCTTCCGGTGAAACTTCGAAATAAACGGCTTCTGCATCAGCAAAGGCGGCATCCACCGAAGCGGACAGCGGATAATCATCTTCTTTCAGCAGATGGAACGAGCCCAACAGGTAAACCGAATTGTCGCCATCGCTTACTTTCCACATTATCGGCTTTGGTGGCGCTGCGTTGGCAGTAAAGGCCAAAGCCGCCAGCAATGCGATGCTCGATATTTTCTTCATCATGTCTCTCAAAGTTTTACGCCAATCGGTTTTTTCTCGCCGGCTTCGACTCTCAAATCGAGGCGGTTTTGAGCAGGTGGTGTCGGGCAGGTAGAAAAGTTGGTGAAGGCACAGGGCGGGTTATAGGCTAGATTGAAATCCACCACCGTGGTTCCTTTCTCTCCCGGATTTTTCGCATACAGGAAACGGGCTGCCGAATAAGTTTCATGACCGCTGGTGCGGTCTGCGAAAATCAGGAACAAACGGCCATCGCCTTCATCGACCGCCTGCAGTCGATATTCCTTTCCGTCTTTTGTGAAAACAAGCTGTCCAGGATTGGCCATCGGTTCGACCATGCCGAGAATATTCATGATCTCGATGGTTTGACCGGGTGGATTCGGAATGAAGGTCGCCTGAAAACGGTAATCCTTGCTGATCGGGAAATATTCCAGACCGGGGAATTGCTGGCGTGTGGCAGCCATCGCATCGCGCACGCGCAAGGCGTAGCGATCACCGCGTTTAATCACGATAAAACTGGCATCGCCTTTATTGAATCCGACGACTGTCGGTTCGCCATCGAAACCGACGTCGGCATCGGAAAGCAGGCGCGCCATTCCCGAGACCGGTTTGCCGTCGATCGTGATATCAACACCGCGCTCCGGCTGCAGCGTGATTTTTCCATCCTTGGTCAGGGTCAGCATGCCGATGCGTGCAGGTCCGACGGCAAGCTTCGTACCGTTATCATCGCCATGACCAACGCGCGTGGTACCCACCGGAATCCAGTGCATGCCGACCAGAGATAGCCAACCGGCAGGCCGCATTAATCTTTCAATGCGTTCGTCGCGTTCTTTCTTTACTTGTTTTTCGTAAGCGACCTTCGCTGCATTCTTTGCAGCATTGGCGTTCGCTTCATCCGGACTTGGTTCATTGCTGCAGGCATTCAAAGCCAGCGCCATCACGGCGACCAAACCCAAGCCAAGTAATTTTTTCATGTTCATTTCCACCTCAACGACCGCGTAAGAAAAGTTTATCCAATTCCGCTTTCGTCAATTGCACCCAGGTCGGCCGACCGTGATTGCATTGACCCGAACGTTCCGTGGCTTCCATGTCCCGCAACAGCGCATTCATTTCCGGAATCGTCAGGCGACGATTGGCACGCACCGAAGTATGACAGGCCAGTGTTGACAATAATTCATTGCGTGTTTGCTCCAATGTCTGGCTGCTGCCGTGTTCACGCAAATCGGTCAGCACGTCCAGAACAATCGTTTTCGGATCCAGATCAGCCAGTAATGCGGGCACGGCGCGAATACTCAAGGCCTGCGGGCCACTCCTTCGCAACTCGAAGCCAAGCTCAGCCAAGGCCTGATGATATTGCTCGGCAACGTCGGCCTCACGCTCGCTGACGGACACAGCCATCGGTACCAGTAAAGTCTGGGAGCGGATTCCCTCGGCATCATTGGCTGCTTTCAAACGTTCATAGGTAATACGTTCGTGCGCAGCATGCATATCGACAAGGACCAAACCCTGTTCGTTTTCCGACAAAATGAAAATGCCGTGCAATTGCGCCAAGGCAAAACCCAATGGCGGCGCCTGGGTTTCATCCCTGACTGGCATCTGCAAAGGCTCGCTGGTAGAGCTTGGTGCACGATAAAGTGCTGCGTATTGCGAAAGATAATTCGCCGGCGCTTCTCGTACAGGTAATCCGAGGCCCGATTGTGCCGGTGCGACTTCATTGAGAGCATATCCGCCGATGGTTTCGACCCGGCTTTCCACGGCGCCGGCACGAGCCCCCGCCAATGCTTCATGCAAAGTGCGATATATGAAATCGTGTACCAAGCGACCATCGCGAAAACGCACTTCATGCTTGGCAGGATGTACGTTCACATCGACGCGGCGTGGATCGAGTGTCAGGAATAAAACGAAACTTGGATGACGTCCGTGAAAAAGCACGTCGGAGTAAGCCTGACGCACCGCATGTGCTACCAGTCTGTCCTTGATGGCACGACCGTTCACGTAAAAGAACTGCTGGTCCGCCGAGGAACGCGAGGCCGTCGGCAGACCGACCCAACCTTGCAGCCCCAGACCGGCACCGCTGTGATCAATCGCAATGCTTTGCTGGGTAAAGCCTTCGCTCAATGCTTCGGTAATTCTTTGGTGATGCTCGGCCCAGTCCTGGTTCGGACGGTAGTGTTTTATCAATTTTCCGTTGTGCGAAATCCGCAACTCAACCAGCGGTTTCGCCAATGCCAGCGAGCGTAGCCAGTCTTCAATATGATTGAGTTCGGTGCGCTCGGCTTTCATGAATTTTCGCCGGGCCGGCACGTTGAAGAACAAATCACGCACTTCAATGGTGGTGCCTTGCGGATGTGGATGCGGTACCACGCCATGTACTTCACCACCGGTAATTTCTATGCGTGCACCATTGGCCTGATTCGACGTTTTCGAGCTGATCGAAAAATGCGAGACCGACGCAATCGATGGAAGTGCTTCACCGCGGAAACCCAGGGTTGCGACTTCTTCAAGATCTTCCAGCGAGGAAATCTTGCTGGTCGCATGGCGCTGGATCGCCAATGGCAATTCGGCTTCGGCAATACCGCCGCCGTCATCACGAATGCGGATCAAACGCAGACCACCTTCTTCAAGTTCAATATCGACCCGTTTGGCACCGGCGTCCAGTGCATTTTCGACCAGTTCCTTGACGACGGACGCAGGTCTTTCGACCACTTCGCCTGCGGCGATCTGGTTGATAAGGGTGTTGGGTAATTGGCGAATCGGCACGTCGGGTAACCAAGATTATTCAACCGACATAATACATCGAGCTGGCCGTGGGAGCCTTATTTCGGTGCGGTGACTACCGGAATGATCAAGCGTTCGCCAACACGTACATCGTCGTTGCGTTTGTTGTTGGCCAGCAAGATGGTACCCATCGGCACGCCATGCCTGGTTGCAATCTGGCTCAGGGTTTCACCGCGACTGACCACATACTGCATTCCGCGTGCATTTTCGTCATTGCGTTCCTGCTGGGCGGCAAACCAGGTGCCCGGCGGAGCCTGTTCGGAGAAATAACCGCGAATACCGGTAACGACCGCCGATGCCAGCCGTTCACGATGAGCTGGATCGGATAATTTGCGTTCTTCATTCGGATTGGTGATGAATCCGGTTTCAATCAGCATCGAAGGAACGTCCGGCGAACGAAGTACGACGAAATTGGCGTGTTCGACATTTGGTTTATGCGCCTTGCCGAGATCTTTCAATGAACCCAACACTTCGTCGGCAACATCTTCCGATACGCGCATGGTGGCGCTTTGGGATAAATCCAGCAAAACGGCAGCGAGGTTTTTATCTTTCGCATCAAGAGAGACGCCGCCGACCAGGTCAGCGGCGTTTTCTTTATCAGCCAACCAGCGTGCGGCTTGCGAGGATGCACCTTTTAACGACAACACAAACACCGATGAACCATTGGCTTGACCATTCAATGCGGCATCGGCATGAATGGAAATGAATAAGTCAGCCTGCGCCTTGCGGGCGCGCATATAGCGGTCTTGCAGGACGACGAAAGTATCATCGTCACGCACCAAAAATGCTTTCATGCCGGGTTCGGCATTGATTTGTCTCGCCAGTTCGCGCGCGGTGGCCAGCGTGACGTTTTTTTCCTTCACTCCGCTGGGGCCGGTTGCACCCGGGTCTTTACCACCGTGACCGGCATCGATGGCGATAATCAATTCGCGGTGGCTGTTGCCCAAAACGCTTTGAACCGTTTTGGTCGCGGGAAAACGGGCGGAAGATTTATTTTCAACCTTGACGCCAGCCTGTTCGATTTCTTTCGTTTCGATGACAGCGGGCTTTGCTTCAATCTTGGGTTCCAGGGTAAGCACGTCTTTCATCGCCGCCTTGATATCGGCGACTTTGCTTTCGGAAGGCTTGATCGGCGTTGTATTGGTGTTTGCAGCGATACTCTGGGCAGGCTTGGCGTTCGGACTGATCAACTCGATCACCAGACGCGTATTCGTACCCGTACCCTCGACATGGGATTTGGTTTGCACGCTTTGGCTTAAATCGAAAACGACCCGCAAGGTACCTGGCGCAGGCTGGCCAGTACGTACTCTGCTGACAACACCATTGGCGCCCGGCAATTTAAAGTTTCCGGAAGCAGCGGTTGCCGGTAGATCCAGTACCAAACGTTCCGGATTGCTAAGAGTAAAAACTTTGTAGCTGGATTTTTCGCTCAGGCTGATCTCGGCCTGGGTTTGGCCATCCATGGCCAGTAATTTGAGATCTTGCAGCTGCGTGGCACCTGCAAAGGCCGGGGCGAGCATAAGCAGCAGGCCGGTTTTGCAGAGATTTCGCGATTTGGAAATGGTGCGCATTGCGGGATTGAACCACCGCATCAGGCAATTTGCAATAGTTTTCCCTTAAAAATCCGATACCTGGGCACTATTCTTAGTAAATCTTTAAGAAGAGGCTCTGAAACCCGCCATTTTACTGACTCGTGCCAGCCAAGCCGCACCTGTTTGGGTCTCGGAGCGCAAATTGGCAACCCGGCCATCGCCATGCGGCTCCAATTCGATCAGCAAATCCGCTTTGGGTAAGGCCCCCTGCCCCCGTTCGGGCCATTCAACCAACCAAAGCACGGTATTTTCGGCCACTTCGTCCAGACCCAGAAAGTCCAGCTCGCCAGCAGTGGCGATACGGTACAGATCCAGATGTGCCGCCTCGCCTTTTACCAGGGGGTAGCGCTCGATCAAGGTATAGGTCGGACTTTTGATCGGACCGGCAACCCCCAGTTCGCGTAACAATGCGCGAGCCAAAGTCGATTTTCCGGCACCAATCTCGCCATATAAGTAGATAACGCCGAGACTTGGCTTGGCCTGCGCCAATAGCTGGCCCAGGCTTTCGGTCGCCTCGGGATCGTCCAGTATTATTTTCATTCGGGTGCCCTTTCGGGATTGGCCAGTCTTCTTAGATGCGGAAACAGGTCCGAAGGCAGCAACCCGCGCTCGCCGCCGATTTTGGCTGCTGCGTCCCCCGCGGCGCCATGCAGCAAAGCGCCCAGACTGGCGGCTTCGAACAGGGAGAGGTTTTGGGCATACAAAGCGGCAATCACGCCGGTCAAAATATCGCCCATGCCACCGGTCGCCATGCCCGGATTGCCGGCATCGATAACCCGCGTCGTTTCTCCGGGGCCGCCAACCAGAGTACCGGCACCCTTCAGCACGACCACACATTGGTATTTCTTCACCAAGGCATCGATTGCGTCGAAGCGATTTGCCTGAACTTCCTGATTACTCAAACCCAGCAATCGTGCAGCTTCGCCCGGATGCGGCGTAAGAATGGCCTGCGGCAATGGTTGCGGATTTTCCGCCAGAAGATTAAGTGCATCGGCATCGAGAATCAGGGCTTTATTGGATGCAATCGCACAATCAAACAGAGTCTGGCCCCATTCGTTTTGCCCCAAGCCGGGTCCCACCGCCAACACATCGGCTTTTGCAATCAAGGGTAACAGGGCATCGGCGTTTTCGACCGCATGAGTCATTGCCTCGGGCCTTGCAGCAACCAGAGCAGAGACACCCTCGGTTCGCGTTGCCACGCTGGCAAGCCCGGCGCCCACACGCAATGCGGCTTCGGCACACAAGCGAACAGCGCCGCCCATGCCGACCTCACCGCCAACGCAAAGCACATGTCCGTACTCGCCTTTATGCGAATTGGCATGTCGCGGCGCCAGACCCGCTGCCAAATAGGAGGGTTTGAGCAGAAGAGCAGCGGGTGGAAAATTGTTCCTGACACTATCGGGCAGGTCCAGATTATCGTGCTGTACCTTGCCGCAGTAATCACGTGCCGAACCGGTGTACAGCCCACGCTTGGCAGAGATAAAACTGATGGTTCGAGTGGCACGAATGCAAATGCCCGCGGCATTTCCGGCATCGGCATTAATCCCGGAAGGCACGTCAAGAGCGAGCACAGGTAAACGGGTGGCATTGATACGCTCGATAAATGCCTGGGCCGCACCTTCGGGTTGTCTTGATAGACCTATGCCGTACAAGGCATCCACCCATAACTCGACACTTGGCAATTGCCCGTCAAATACGTCCGCGCGTTCGCCCAGAGCACGCCAGTCTGCATAGGCACGACCTGCGTCAGCCGTGCGGGGATTGCCGCCAGGCAGCATGATCACTTTGACCTTGATTCCGACTTTTTGAAGAAGCCGCGCCAACACATAACCGTCGCCGCCGTTATTTCCCAAGCCGCAGGCAATGCCGACCGAAGTAAGCCTGGGCCATTTTTTGTGAATCAAAATCATCGCGGCGGTGCTGGCACGTGTCATTAATTCGTAGCCGGAAACGCCATGGTCGCGAATGGCCAAGCGGTCCATTTCGCGCACTTGTTCGGTACGATACAAGGGAAGCGGTGAATTCATGCGTCAATTCTAACCTGTTAAATCTATACTTGGCCGATGTCAGACTACCAGCTACTCGCAAACGATATTCGCCAATGGGGGCGCGAACTTGGCTTTGCCGATTTGGGAATCAGCGGCGTGCAACTTGGCGACGACGAACACTATCTCGATGCGTGGGTCGCCGAAAACCATCACGGCGAAATGCACTACATGGCCGCACACGGCAGCAAGCGTGCGCGACCGGCTGAATTGATTCCTGGTACGGTTCGGGTGATTTCGGTTCGAATGGATTACGGCACCGGCGACGATGCCGCCGCATGGCAAACATTGAACGACCCGACGCAAGCCTACGTTGCGCGTTACGCACTCGGCCGTGACTACCACAAGGTAATGCGCGCGCGTTTGCAAAAATTGAGTGATCGAATCCAGGCTGAAATTTCGCCGTTGGGTTATCGGGTTTTCGTGGATTCGGCGCCCGTGCTTGAACGTGCGCTTTCGCGCAATGCAGGTTTGGGCTGGATCGGAAAAAATACCTGCCTGATCAATAAAAATTCCGGCAGCTGGTTTTTTCTCGGTGAAATTTTTGTCGACATACCACTACCGGAAGACATTCCGGCCGAAGCCCATTGTGGAACCTGCACGCGCTGCATCGACGTATGTCCAACCCAGGCGATCATCGCGCCAAACAAACTCGATGCACGACGCTGCATCAGTTACCTGACCATTGAATTGAAAGGTTCGATACCGGAAGATTTCCGCAAGCCGATCGGCAACCGTATTTTTGGCTGCGACGATTGCCAGCTGATTTGCCCGTGGAATAAATTTTCGAAAAAATACGACGAACCGGATTTTCGCGTTCGCAATAATCTTGATAAGGCGACCTTGCTGGATTTATTTGCCTGGACCGAAGCGGAATTTTTATCGCGCACCGAAGGTTCGGCAATTCGCCGTACCGGCTACGAAGGATGGCTTCGCAATATCGCCATCGCACTGGGTAATGCACCGGCCACCAGCGATGTGATTGCCGCATTGCAAGCGCGTTCCGGACATTCGTCCGACATCGTCCGCGAGCATGCCGCATGGGCGCTGGCCCAGCATACGATGTCGTAGGGTGCGCGTATCGCGCTACCATATCCTTCTTTGATTGGCCTCTCAGGAACACCAGCATGATCATTCAACCGAAAACCCGCGGCTTTATCTGTACCACCACACATCCAACCGGATGCACTGCTCACGTGAACGAGCAGATTGCGGTGGTGAAGGCCGGTGGCAAGATTGCAAACGGTCCGAAGAAAGTGTTGGTTATCGGCGCCTCAACCGGCTACGGCCTCGCTTCCCGCATTACCGCAGCTTTCGGTTCCGATGCGGCAACGATTGGTGTATTTCTTGAAAAGCCGGCATCTGAAAATAAACCCGGTTCCGCCGGCTGGTATAACTCCGCCGCTTTCGAACAAGCGGCACATGCGGCCGGCTTGTACGCGAAGAGCATCAATGGCGATGCGTTCTCGCATGAAATGCGCGCCAAAACCATCGAGCTGATCAAACAGGATTTGGGCCAGGTCGATATGGTCGTGTATTCCCTCGCCTCGCCCGTGCGTCGTCTGCCCGACTCCGGCGAACTCGTGCGTTCGGCATTGAAACCGATCGGCGAAACCTATCAGTCCACCGCGATTGATACCAGCAAAGACCGAATCATCCACTCCGAAGTCGAACCTGCGAGTGACCAGGAAATCGCCGACACCGTGACCGTGATGGGCGGCGAAGATTGGGAATTGTGGATGCGTTCCTTGCTTGATGCCGGCGTATTGGCTGAGGGCATCAAAACGATGTCCTACAGTTACATCGGCACCGAAATTACCTGGCCGATTTACTGGCATGGCGCACTCGGCAAGGCGAAAGAAGATATGGACCGAGCCGCTTCCGCGCTTCGCAACTTGCTCGCACCATTACATGGCAGTGCGAATGTTGCCGTACTGAAAAGCGTTGTCACCCAGGCCTCGGCCGCCATTCCGGTAATGCCGTTGTATATTTCGATTTGCTTCAAGGTGATGAAGGACCAAAAGCTGCACGAAGGTACTATCGAACAAATCGACCGCATGTTCCGCACGCAGATTTACAACGCCGATACCAGCCGTGATGACAGTCAACGCATCCGCATGGACGACTGGGAATTACGTGATGAAGTCCAGAAAACCGTAATGAAAATCTGGCCCAACGTCACCACCGAAAATCTGTTTGAACTGACCGACTACAAAAGCTACAAGGAAGAATTTCTCAAACTGTTCGGCTTTGGTCTGCCGGGCGTGGATTACGCAGCCGAAGTTGATCCTGTTGTGCCGTTTGAACCGGTGAGTCTGGAAAGCTAGAAGACTAACAGCAGACGAAGTCGATACGCCGCTCGATATTTAAAAACACGCGCTGCAAGCCATGCATCAAGACATATTCTGCCCATACTGCGGCGGAATATGGCGGCACACCTGTAACTATATAACGCTGTCACGCAAGCCGGGCTTGAAGCGATATATACTGGCGCCTGAGCACCATCTTATCTGCGTTCCCAGGGGATCCAAATGCCTACAAGCGAATTAATCATGGCCGCTATTGCGGTAGCAGCCTTTGTCTTTCTGATTCTGTTGATTGCGCTCTTTCTGAGAAGAGTCGTGCCGACCAACGAAGTACATATTGTTCAATCCGGAAAAGCAACGGTTTCCTACGGTAAAGACCATGAATCGGGAAATACTTATTACGAATGGCCGTCCTGGTTGCCGAAAATCGGTATCGTCAAAATCGTGTTGCCGGTTTCCGTTTTCGATGGCGATCTCGAAGCCTACGAGGCATACGACAAAGGCAGGCTGCCGTTCGTCGTCGACGTAAAAGCGTTTTTCCGCATTTCCGACTCCAATCTGGCAGCGCAACGCGTCAGCTCCTTTGACGAATTACGCAGCCAGTTGCATGCCATCCTGCAAGGCGCGGTGCGTACCATTCTGGCATCAGCGGACATCGAAGAAATCATGCAGGGCCGTAGCCAGTTCGGCGAAGCGTTCACGCGTGAAGTGGAAGCGCAACTGGTGAACTGGGGTGTCTCCACCGTCAAGAATATCGAGCTGATGGATATTCGCGATTCCAGTGGTTCGCACGTCATTAAAAACATCATGGAAAAGAAAAAATCCCTGATCGAAATGCAAAGCCGCATCGAAGTGGCCGAAAACATGAAGCGCGCCAGCATCGCCGAAATCGAAGCCAAGCGCGAAACCGACGTCCAGCTGCAAGACGCTCTGCAAAAAGTCGGTTCGCGTACCGCTGAAAAAGACAAAGCCATCGGTATTGCCAACGAGCAGGCGCAACAAGCGATCAAGGAACAGGCGAAAATCACGACCGAAAAAGAACTGGAAATCACCAAGGTTTCCGAAGTGACTTCGGCCAACATTGCCAAAGACGTGCAAATCGTGAAGGCGAATCAGGACAAGGAAACGGCTGCCATCAATAAAGACATGGCAATCATCGAAGCCGCTCAGGAAAAAGAAACCACCATTCTGGTCGCCGAAGGCACCAAGGCAACGACTATTCTGGTCGCCGAAGGTAATCTGGAAAGCAAGAAACGCGAATCCGAAGGTATTGCCGTTGAAGGTACCGCTCGCGCCGAAGCCGAAAAAGCCATGCAACTTGCTCCGGTGCAGGCACAAATCGTACTGGCGAAAGAAATCGGCAACAACGAAGGCTATCAAAAATATTTGATTACGATCGAACAAGTCAAAGCCAATCAGGCAGTGGGTATCGAACAAGCCAAGGCTTTGTCGCAGGCCGATCTGAAAATCATCGCCAATTCGGGCAATGTCGAAAACGGCATGAAAAGCGTGATGGATATCTTTTCGTCCAACGGCGGCACCAATGTCGGCGCCATGCTCGAAGGTCTGGCGCAAACCGAGCAAGGCGAAGCCTTGCTGAAAAAAGTCGGTTTGAACTCGGATAAAAAAGAAAAATAAATACAGTAGCCCGGGTCATGGCTCCACCTGACCCGGGGTTATCGATCTTGCTTCAAGGGTAAGAACAATATTCAGTTTTCCCGGGTCAGATGGAGCCATGACCCGGGCTACGTCGGAAACAAGAATTAACCCATCACGCAGTTTTACCCCCGAAAACTGTGTTTCATTACGCCAAATCAGGCAAACCTGTTGCGCTAGACTGGCAACAATGACCGGGGAGCTGTTTCCTAAGATGCCGATTCGTCGCGATTCCTTTTCCGTCTTGCGGGCAACCATGCGCTGGCGCGTGGGCTTGGTGTTGGGCGTATTGGTGATGCTGCTGATGGTCGTGCTGGGCACCCTGAATACACAACTGGGTCTGAAAGACACGGCGCAATTAGCCTGGGTGGTATTGGCCGTTTCCGGAATCAGTGTGCTGGGTTTGTTGCTGTCGCCGCGGCATCTGGGCGGTACCGTTTATTTCACGGCTGTGGCAATGCTGTTGATCTTTATTCCCGCTTTCGGCCTTTATCACGGCAGGCCGATGCAGCATTGGGCCTATATTTTTCCGCCGCTGCTGGTTTTCCTGATCCGATCCCGGCCTGCATTGGTCGGTATGGTGCTGTATGGCATCTACGTTGTCCTTACATTGAAAACGCTGGTTCCGGTGATCGATATTGTTCGTTTCGCCAGCGGCTATGGCCTGCTGGTCTGCTTTATCTATACCTATGCATTGCTCGAAGAACGTGCGACCACCATGCTGCGCTACTACTCCGACCATGATGCGCTGACCAATTGCTTTAACCGTCGAACATTCAATGAAGCGCTTGAACAACTGACCCGTTCGCGGGCAAACGGAAAACGCCGTACATTCCTGCTGATCGATATCGACCACTTCAAAGCCATCAATGATCAGCACGGCCACTTGGTCGGCGATCGCATCATCACGCAAGTCGCCGCCGAACTGGTACGTGCGCTCGATACCGAAATCCCGCTGTACCGTTACGGCGGCGAAGAATTCGCGATCATTCTTGATGATGCTTCAGAGGAGGAAGGCATTGAACTTGCCGAACGTTTACGGCTTGCGATTCAGGAATACGACTTTCAGGACATACGTGTCAGCATCAGTATCGGCGTAGCCGAATGGCGCAACACGCATGCCAATGTCAGCGCTGCACTCGGCCATGCCGACCGTGCCTTGTACGCCGCGAAAAATGCCGGCAGGAACCGGGTAATCTCGGCATTGGTGATTGCATAAGAGAGGCTTTAACCGGATCGATGGGCTGACCGCGGTTAAAGCTGCCCGTTTTTAAATCCTACTTATTTCTTTCCGTTCTTTCGTTTTGCCTGACCAGCGTCGTACCAGGCCTTCACGCGCTGGATGGAACTGTCGGAGCAAGCCGGATTGCAAATATCCACATCCACTTTCCAGTTCAGCAAAATATCGCCGGTATCTTCCTTGCGTACAAAATTTCCGGTCAGATGCTGTTCCTTGCCTTTGGTGGAAAGTTTCAGTACCGCATTTTTTCTCATGCCGCGCGACAAAATGTAATGGGCATTTTCCATGGGCAGTGTTTGATAGTTTGGCGCCGGGATCATTCCGGCAATGAATACATGAATCAATAATCCGCGATTCAACTTCGGATTCATGTCGCGTATTGCCGCTTCGTCAAAGTTCACGATGACTTGATCGCCTTTGCGTACCGCCGTCACCCCGACCTGAAAGCCAAGTGGGTGTGCTGCGGTATTAAACACTGCGCCGAACTCGTCTGGTGGCAAGGGTATCGTGGGCGGTGGCGCAATCAATTTGTGGAAGGCCAGTTGTGATTTCAACCCAGGCTGCAGTTTCAGCGCGTCTTCCCAAACCTTGTAGCCAATCGCTGCGCCATCGAAACGACCGCGCATGGTGCTGCCGGGTTTTCCACTGAATGCTTTGGGTTCGCTCAAAATTAATTTGCCGCCGATCTCGACCGTGTATTCCCAGTAGGGGTCACGGCTGCTGCTGTCTTTGAAGAACTCTATATTCAGCGAGCCGGTGAACGGCCCTTCGTAACGGGTACACATGCTGGTGTACAAATCCTTGGTGACGTAATTGGCAAGATCAACCATCAGGCCGGGAACACTGCTAGTCAGTTCCTTGTAACCACGCAAGTTGGCGACCCCGACTTTTACCGCTTCACCTTCGGCAAACTTCGCACCGGTATTGCCGTACTTGTGATTCTCGATCAAGGCTGGCGACACTTTGTCGGTCAGGTGATTGATGATCACATTGATGGCATTGCCTTCGAAATTCATCAATGTCGATGTGAGGTTCAAGGCTTCGACCACGGTATCGAGTTTTTCGCAGGCGCTAGCACCAAAACGCGAAGCACGGATCGAATCGCCTACCTTGTTTGATTCCAGGGTGATTTTTTCGAAATTATCGAAAATCGGCGTGCTCAACTCGCCTTTTTTCGCCGGCGGCAAGGCGGCGATCACCGGCTTCGGATCGGGAATCAACTTCGGACGCAGCGCACGCCGCTGTTTCAATTTATTCTGGATTACCTGATAGCGTGCGATAACCTGCTGCTTTTCCGCGCTGTCCGGAATGTCGGCCAATAATTTGTCCACCGTCGTCACGAAAGTCGTTTCGGTCTTGTCCAGACTGGCTTCGTATTCCTGCTTGAATTCGTCGAAGGCATCATCACCGACGACATCGAATTCGGTTGAGGCTTCGCCCTTGCCGTCGGGTGCCGTGACTTTGACGGTGTAATGCCCGATATGCACCGTATTTTTCACGATGAGTGCCCAGCCGCCTTTGGCATCCACGGCAACATCGAGCTGGATGGGTTTGGCTTTTTTTCCATTAGCCGGCGCTGGCTTCACTTCGATATTGATCAGGACATTCACTTTCGTACCCGCCTGAAGCGACGGAGTCTGACCGCTCAAGGTGATGGGTGCACCGGGCAATGCCACTTTCGGATTGGAAGTGACACTGACGGGTGCGTTGATTGTTTCCATCTGCGCACTGGCAGACATCGGCAACAACATGGCGGAAAAAAGACTTGCCGCGAATGCAAACCAAAGTATTGGTTTGGGTAATTTGGCGGTCATTTCTTTGCTCCGGCTTCAATTTTCGCGTAACCGTGGCCAATAAATGCACGCAGATCGTCATGGCTCATGCCGCCATGACGTACCGCAATTTGCGCATCGCCTTTCACGGTATTGAACTGGACCGCACCATCGGAAGCCGCTTCCCAAGGGCCTTCCACGCCTTTGCTGGCTCTTAGCGCAACGCCAGCTTCTGCATTGTCGGCATTGATGCTTTTGGTAAAGCCTTCGAATGTCGCGTTTTCGCCGCGAAAATTACGATAACCATTGCGCAAGGTAGTGCTGACGACAAATAAATGGGAACGACCATCCTTGCCGGTATAGGTAATCGTGCAATTATTGTCGCTACGTTCGGGCTCGCCTTTTTGTGGCCCCAATAATTTCGCGACATCGGCGGCGCTCCACAAAGCACAGGGATCATCGGATGAATAACGTGCAAGCAAATGTTTGAGTCCGTCTTTTTGTCCGGCCAAGCCGCTGATATCGAGTGGCTTCGTTATTCGGGCCAGGGCTTTGTTTGCCAACCCGGCCGCCTGCTCGGTCCTTGTATTCAAGCTGCCGCCAAAATCGATTTCGACCATGCTGTCGCCCTGCATTGCCACGAAGGTGCAGCAGCCGCGAATTTTTGCTTCATCCCAATCGCCCACTAACTCGGTGCCATCTTGCAGTTTCAGCATGCCTTTAGTCGCAGCTTCGGCTTTTTCCAGATTGCCGCTAACACCGGCATTGATGGCACCGGCATCGGTCCACTCGGCTTGCACCGTCAGGTTTCTATTGTCGGCGGTGAAGTACCAGCAGTAATAGCCGGTTTCGTCCGGCATGGCAGCGCTGTCGCCAATCGGGTTCCCGCCACGATACGGGGCGAATGCCAATGGTGCACCGAGTACGGCTTCCACTTCCTTGGGTTCCAGTAATCGACATGGATCATGCGGGTCCGGCGTTTTGGCAAGATCGGCAGCAGCGGTCGCGGCAGAGTCAGCCATACCATCGGTGCCCGCTACCGCATCTCCATTTTCATTTGTGGCTTCTTTATCTTTACAGCCAGCGATGCCGATGACGAGCAATGTCACCAATAAAATTTTCAGGGTTTTCGTTTTCATGATCGTGGCCTTTGTAGTTCTGGCGAAAGGTTTATGGACAATTACGGGCGAGCTCGACGCGGCGATTGGCTGCGCGTCCTTCGAGCGTGTCGTTTTTTGCGACGGGTTTGCTTGCACCGAAACCACTGGTATTCAAGCGTGCTGCCGATAATTTATATTGAGTGCTTAATGCCGAACTCACGGCGGCGGCACGGCGCTTGGATAAATCCAGGTTGTACGCGGCATTACCGACATTGTCGGTGTGCCCTTCAATGCGTAAATTCCAGCCCGGATTTTTCGTCATCAAATCAGCCACCGCGGCTAAAGCCGGTGCAGATTGCGGAAGTAATGTCGCTTTGGCGAAATCAAAATAAATTCCGTTCAATTCCGCACGGCAGGCACCACTGGCCAGTGATTGTTGCAACACGCTAACCTGGGGCTTTGCCGCTGGGTAATCAATGCGAATGGTTTGAAAAACGCTACGACCCTGCCGGTTACGCAAACCCATCGGATGTTCGGCATTGTCGGCCACCCAGGCTTCGATTTCGACACTGTCACCGGCTACGGTAAAAATACCTTTTGCATGAATCGTTTGAATGACCACCGGCTTGCCATTGATTTTGACGGTGATAGGCACCGTAATGTTACCAATGCGCTCCAATGTACCGCGAAAATATTTTCGCCCCGATGTAACATCCAATAGGGCGGGCATGTTTTCCTGCTCGCCATAACGTGCAACGGTACCGATCACCAAGGCCACTTTTCCAGTCGTTTTTAGTTGCGTAAACGAGGCTTTTGACAAACCCATACTGGAGCCAGGAAACATGAGTGCATCACCGGCCTGAAATACCAGATTTTGTTTATTGGAAGAGGCCATGTCTTCACGCCTTACCCGCCGCATGCGTAAATCGGAAATTTGTTTGCCATTGACGACCGAGCGAAAAATAACGCTGTACTCGACATAAGCCGGCGTTGCATCGCTAATCGTGGCAATCTGCTCTTCATCGCCATTCGGCTTTTGAACGGCAGTGACCATCACCATGCCTTTTACCAGGGGAATTTGCGAGGTTTCGGCAGCACTGGCGGGAAGTACGGCCAGCAATATCGAGAGCATTAAAGATTGTCGTAACATGATGTTGTACTCAGTAAGCCACAAGTTCGACACGGCGATTTTTGGCACGTCCGGTTTCACTGGTGTTGGTTGCGACTGGCGCGGCAAACGAAGCACCGAAACTTTGCAGGCGTTTTGCATCGGCACCGTATTGCGTGGTCAACGCTAGAACGACTGCCTTGGCGCGACGTGTTGAAAGATCACGATTAGGCTCGAACAACCCCTGCGTATCGGTATGACCAACGACCATTAAACGCAACTTGGGGTCGGCTTTCATCAGCTTGGCAATTTCAACAAGCGATGCTTTCGATTCCGGTTTTATATCGGCTTTTGCGGTATCAAAAAGAATGCCATAAAGCGCTATACGGCCATTCTTGCTAAGCTCGGCCGACATTTCCGTCGATGTGACAGTGACCATGCGAGCCACGCGTGGCTTGGGTTCGATAATATCCAGCCTGACCGCAACGCGATCTGCCGGAATGACGTAGTAATCGCCGCCCGATGTTCTGGCGTTCAAGCCGGCGTAGATCGTGACAAACATATCGCCTTCCGGACGCTTGATTTGCAGCGCGGCGTAACGATATTCCTTGTTCCAGGACATCCATTTGCTACCGCTGCTTTCCTGTCCGTAGGTTTTTTTCACGAAGTCGTCGACAAAATTATCCAGCTCCTGACGCGAACCGGAATTCACGCCTTGAAACAGCACTTGCACTTGGCCTAATTTCGCCAACTCTTCTTGATAACCGCGAATGGCTTCCAGCGTAGAGACGTCCTTGGGCATCACGTACACCAAACTTGTACTGACGCCTTCCACCGTACGAGTTTTTGGATTGTCGATTCGTGCATTACTCAAGGCGATCAGCAATTCAGAAAACACTTTCTTTTCCGTGAAGCGGATGCTCGAGCCCTTGAAGCGCTGAATCAGCGGATGGTCGCTGCTGCCTTTGACATCGGTGCCATCCGGCAAGTCGGCAGGGTCACCAGCAGCATAGGCAGGCGACACCAATGCGACCAACAGCAGCATCGCAAGACAAATAAAGCGTGTGGGTGATGACATGAAATTATCCGGTTCGCAGGCGATATCAGCCTTGTGAGAGTTGTATCGGAGGGCAACGCGAAATCCGGACACGGGATACGTAGGAGGCCGCTTGCGGGCGACGCGGACATCTTTAGCGATGTCGACCGCAAGCGGCCTCCTACGTAGGTATCACATCACCATTGCTCCGAGCTCTTTGCGAGTTCGGCTACGGCAAGTTCAATCAATGAACGGATTGCCTGATCCACACTCTCGCGTTGCGTCTTGCGGCTGGAATGCTCGGGCGTCATCGCGCCCAAACCGCTTTTACCGCTTAAAGACAGTGCGTTATCAATCAGGTTGCCGACACCGGAAACAGACGAACCTTTGGTTTCCAGTTTTTTCCGCACATTGATCGCATCGACAATCTCGCCGGTGGAGGCATCGATCACGCGGATATCCATACCGATCACATCGGTGATTTTTCCACTGCCGACATTCATGCCGCCAATGCCGGTATTGCTTTCGGATTCTTCCGCACCGAGATTGGCTTCCGAAATCACCGGTTCGAAAATATAGCCGGCACCGCCCAATTTGTAGGCACCGGCATCGCCGGTGGTAACACCGTCTTCATTCAAACCGCGTTCCGTTGCCAGACCTGCTTCCATGCGGCTGCGTTCCATCACGCGAAAACGGCGCGACTTTATCAATGCGGTGGTAAACATGTCGGTGGCGGCACGCACATTGATTTCCGCCACTTCCGAACGCACCTCATACACGGTGACGGCATGTTTGCGTGCTTTCATGGAAACGCCCTGCGCTTCCAGATCGCGGGTGGTTTCCGAACGATCAACATAGGGCTTGCTACCATCTGCATACGCCATGGATGCGATAGGCAAAAACAGTAACGCAGATAGCAGAATGAATATTTGAAAATCAGTGCGATGCATGGCGATGTTTCCTTCAAAATGAATATTTGTTTGACGATCAATCTTTCGATACGAGTTTGCAGGCAATACTGCTGTCGCGTTTCTCCACGTCCAGACAGTTTTCGAAAGCCGTGGTATTTCTACAACCGTAGTAACGCGAGCTCTCGGTTCTACTCAACACGTAACAACCAGGCAAATCGGCATCAGTCACCGGGGCAGCTTCGGGTACAACAGGATCTCTTCCTGCTCGACCTTCACGTGCTTCTGCAGCAGCTCTTCTTCTTGCTTCCAATGTTGCACTATCGCTCGAGGGCACTTCGTCTTGACGCATCGATTCACGTGCCCGGCGTAATTCTTCTGGCGATAGTTGCCGACGCGAATCCCTTGTTGGCTCGGCGGTGAGAACCCGGTCGTCAATGCGCTGGATGGGCTCGCGATCAGTCAGCGGCTCGCGCGATGCACTCGAATCATCGCTTTCCCTGCGACGACGGGATTCCGCACTACTCTCGGTTCTTGGAACCCGCTCATCGAGGCCTTGTAGCGGGTCGCGTTTATTCAAAGGTTCGCGCGATGAAGCCTCCTTGCGACGACGCAGTTCGGCTTCGGTTTCCGTCTTGGGAACTCGCTCATCCCTGCGTTGAATCGGTTCGCGCTCACGCAAGCGATCACTCGAATCTGTTATGCCGCCATCTCGCATATTGGGGACTTCGACAGGGCCCGGTCGTTTTGCTGACGAATCATTGATGCTTAAACGGCAGGACTGGAATGTGGTCTTGGCAGCGTCAAGGCAAGCGTCGTTGAAGCCCTTCCATCCCTCGTTTATTTTTTCGACGTATTCGGCGTTGAATTTCCCTTCCCCCGGACGATTTTTTTCATACCAGTTTTTTTCTGCGGCGGCACAAGCTTCGTAATCCTTTTCCAGTTTTTCTCTCGGAATGGCTTTGGAACATTGGTCCACCATGTTTTCCAAGGTTTTGGCATTTTTCTCGGTAGCCAGGGTATGTTCCGCTTCCGAAATGCAAACGCCTTCGCGAACTCCTTGTTCGTTTTGCAACAGCACCTTGTTGTTGGAATACTCGGTGGCAATCAGCACGCTCATGTTTTTTTCGCGCCAACTTTCAAGATCACTGCGGCAGACCTGATAGTCGCTTCTTATTGTGTCCTTGCAACTCTGGGTCGGACACTGGCTGAGCAGACTATTAAGCTCCGCCTGGTTCTTGTCGGTGGTCGCGATGCAAATCGAACCTTTGTGGTAGTAATCCAGCACCAGTTCCTTGAGCTTTGCGCGTATTTTTTCTTCTGCATTGAAATCGGCCAATGCAAGCTGCACCGCCTTCGCTGCATCGGCGTGAAATTGACCGGCATCCACTTCCGGAAAATAAGTCAATACATATGCACCGAAGGTATCTGCAGGCCACAATGCAGGCGGTGAATCAGGCAGCACGGCAAGGCCGTTATGTTTTTTCTCTTTTTTGGGAATGCCGAATACGGAGTCGATGGCCTGTTTTCTCAGCGATGGCAGCAAGGAATTCAGCTTGATGGCCTGGTCGGCATAGCACGGGCTGTCGGTAATGTCCTTGGGCAATGCACCCGACTTTATGTCGGAAAATTCCGCATACGCTTTTTCGCGTTCGGCCTTCACGAGTACCGATGCCTCGAATTCAAAAACGCGTTCAAACAATTCATGGCCGAAATATTTTTTCGGAAACAGGGGGCCGCCCGAACGCATATTGTCGCAAGTGTATTGCGCGGTATCTTCGGCCTGCGTGTGACCGTCGAAATAGCCGACGCACGGGTCCCATATTTCTTTCCATTTTTTCGCGCCATGCCAGGAGTTCGGGTGACTGAATTCATAGGTGGCGTACGCCTCAACATTCGGCGCCCAGTTCTGGTCGTAATAATTCACGTAAGGCATGTGCTTGGTTTGGCCCGCCAGCGCATCGCCCAAATTTGAAACCTGGCGAATGCCTTCATCAGCGGCATCACCGGCGAAGTTCACGACATCGCCGGCAATTTCCTTGGCCTTGTCCCATACCGGCCCGCCGCATTTATCGCCAATGTTGTCGGCGGTATTGAGCACTTTCTCGATGGTGTCGGTGTTCAGCCCCGCATCGACCAGATCGCAACCGCAGGTCAAAGAACCCGAGACAAAATCCATGCCCGGAATTTCAGCCAGCACTTCACCGGAAATACCGCCAGCCGCAATGCCGATCAACTGGTCTTTTGCACCGTCGGGCAGCACGCCCAATTCGCCAAGCGTTGCATTCAGCGCTTCGGCCACCGGCTTGGCCGCGGTGCCATATAGTTTGCCGCTGCAACTCGGCTGTGATTTCGGCAATACACCAATGTTGGCCAAGCCGACGACAACACCGATCGGCGCGGCGGTCGCCGGTGTTCCCAGACGCGTCACGCAGTCGGGCTTGGTCGCAATGAATTTCAGGGCCTTGCCGCCGATGATCGCGGTATCCACAACCCCTTCCTTCACCGCAACGGCGCAGGACCAGGCATCGTCGAAGACATCCGCATGCGCTGCCGGAGAGCCTAACGCCAAGGCCACAAAGGCATAAAGCGCGTTTCTGCGACGTTTCAGGTTCATTGCAAAGCTCCGGTCCGCGGGCCATGGCTGGCCCAATGCCAGCCTTATCGGGGTCCGATAAAAAATCCGGACATTGCGAAAGAGCCGGGACAGGAATTCACCTCAAATTTGCTAGACTCGGGACATGGCAGACGCTGACTCACCCCTGCGAGAATCCTCAAGCACACTCGTGCGGGAGCTTTATGCCGAGCTCAAAAAAGTGGCAAGCCTGGAGCGCTGGCGTCTGGGCAATGCCCCTACTCTGCAAACCACCGCGCTGATCAACGAAACCTGGCTGAAATTGCACAAGGTCGAGGGTTGGAACGATCGCCAGCATTTTCTTCGCGCTGCCGCCATCGCGATGCGGCAAGTTCTGGTCGATTCGGCACGCGAACACTATGCGGAAAAACGCGGCGGCGGCCTTGCACCCGATACACTTTCGGCTGCCGAACGGGTACCGGCCGGTTCGAATGATGAAGTGCTCCAGGTCGATGAAGCTCTAACCCGATTGCAGGCAATGGACCCTCGTCTGGCACAGGTCGTTGAATGTCGATTTTTTGCGGGTTACAACGAAGAAGAAACCGCACTAGCTCTGGGGATCAGCGATCGCACTGTACGCCGTGATTGGCTGAAGGCAAAAGCTTGGCTATTCGTGGAGATGGCACCAGGTTAAGTGCTCTGTCGGGCCGGGGCCCGACCTACGGCGCGGCATTGATATCCGCACGTAATTGTTGAACGCTTGATGCGTAAGGCGCGCCCGCATCACCCAAAGCAGTGAGCTTGCCGGCCATCGTATCGGCCAACTTTCGCGCTTCGGCTTTGTTGCCTTCGGCCAAACGCAGTTTCGCTTCTATGCCCTGACAAATCGCATACAAAACCTGATCCTCACCCGAATTGATACGCGCTGCATTTTTGGCTTGTGCCAGCGATTCACTGGCGAGTTTCAGTTCGCCCGATAGAATGTGTGCTTCGGCAATGCTTTGCAAAATGTAGGTCGTCAGTATGCTGTGTTCGCCGGTGTATTCGCGCGTCATCGGCAATGCCTGATTCAGCTGCACCAATGCCTCCTTGGGGCGTTTGGCTTTCAGCATAATCTTGCCAAGATTTCCCTGCATGGAAGCCAATCCCGCCGAGGGTCCGTACAAATCGCGTCGCAACGTGGTGGCTTTCAACAATAATTCTTCGGCACGAACCAGATCGTTTTTTCGATAAGCCACCGTAGTCCAATTACCCATGACGAGCAAGGCTCCAGCACTGCGCTCTTGGCCAAGTTTTTCATACACTTTCCAGCTATCACGGAATGCCGCATCGGCCTTGTCGATATCGCCATTGGCTTGATAGGCAATACCAAGACTGTTCAAAAGAACAGCCGTTTCGACAGCGTTGCGGCCATAATAATCATCGTGTTCCAGCAAGGCCAATTGCAGCGTTCTGATCGAAGCAGGCAAGCCGCTTTCTTCCTTCTCGATCAGGGCCTGGGTCAAGCGAAACTCGATCAGGGATTTGCGATTCTCTGCAGGATTTTTATTCCAGAATGCCTGCGCCGCATCCAGCAGACGGCGAGCCTCGGCCTTGTTGCCAAGCTGCAATTCAGCCTGCGCAAGCAAACCGCTGACTTGTGCGCGGGCAGCAGGTGTTATGTCATTTGATTTCAGATAACCCCGCAACAAAGGCGCGGCACCTTCGGCGTCATTCATGTACAAATACAGGGCACCCAAAGCTTCCACGATTTCAGCACGTGTTTGTGGCTGATCGCGATATTGCTCGGCGAGGTTTTTTGCACTCTGGTCCAAAACCTGTTTTGCGGTGGTGGGTTCCGCGCCCTGGTTTTCACCGGCGGTACGGAACATCAATAACAAATAATTCTTCACCGCATCGGTGCGTCGTATTTCCGCCAATACCTGGTCACGTTCCAGCGCCGTCTTGTGCGCCTGCCAGACAACGCCGCCAACGCCCACCGAGATGGCAGCAAATACGGCAGCAGCAGCGGCAACACCGACTTTGTGACGGCTGACGAAACGGCGAAAAAGGTATCCGCGTGTATCACCGCGTGCCGCAACAGGTTCGCGTCTGAGATGCCGCTTGATGTCGTTCCATAACTGCGAGGCACTTTGATAACGCTGACCGGGCTCGGGACGCAAGGCCTTCATCACGATGGCATCAAGATCACCCCGCAATGATTTGGCGGAAATAACACTCGACGCATTCACTGCGTTGCTGGGCAAGGCAGGTTCCGCTTCAAAACGACGCTTGAAACTTGCCGGCAATGCGGACCCTGACAAACTCCATGGACGAGCACCTACCAACAATTCATACAACACCACGCCCAAGGCGAAGACATCGGTTGCCATGGTGATGGCGCCGCCTTCAAGCTGTTCCGGCGCCGCGTATTCGGGCGTCAGCAAAGCCTGCGTCATCACACCGCCACCATCATCGGCAAGCTTGGCAATGCCGAAATCCAGCAATCGGGCACGGCCGTTCGCATCGACCAGAATATTGGCCGGTTTCAAATCGCGATGGACGACAAGATTACGATGGGCAAAATCTACCGCCTCGCAAATTTGCTGGAATAACTGCAAGCGCTTGTCAAGATTCAAATCATTTTCTTTTGCGTACGCAATCAAATCGCGGCCTTCCACAAACTCCATGGCCATGAAGGGGCGACCATCCGGCGCTACTCCACCATCGATCAGACGCGCGATACCGGGGTGTTCAAGACCTGCAAGAATTCGGCGCTCGTTTTCAAAATGCCCCATGCGACCGACCGCTTCCGGTCGAATAAGTTTCAACGCAACCTTCTGGGAAAAATCGGCGTCGCTTCGATGCGCGAGATATACCTCGCCCATGCCGCCACGCCCGACAAGGCGCTCGACAATAAAATTTCCTACTTTGGCGCCTGAGGCAAGCGAGCTGTAATCGTGACCAGATGCATCTTCGGATTGCCGTCCCGATTGCTCGAGAAAATCCGGATCACTTTCCAGTGCAATCAGCATCTGCCTGACTTGTTGTTGCACCTCGGGGTTGGCGTTGCTGCGCTTTAACTGCTCTTCACGTTCGGCGGGGGCGAGTTCAATCAATTGATCAAACAGTGCAGCTACTTCGGCCCACTGTCTGGAATTGTCGTCAACCATCAGAACACTCCGCCTTGTTGTCGTTGGCGGAGCATAGCGTGAGCGCAACAAGTGCGTAAAGCTTGGTGTGTTGCAAAGGCATCCTTATCACAAACATGAAGATCAATGATGCCTAGGCGCTTTGGCACATCCTAAAGAACAACCGGCTCGTCAGGTAATTCACGGGGGTTGTCTTCCTGCGCCGAAAAATGCACGCGGAGCAAATCATTTATCTTCGCGATGCAGGCAAGAACCGCAACATCGGCCGGTCCGTTTTTGATATCGGCGGTCAGTTCATCGCATATTTTCTGCCACTGGGCACTATCCACGCGTGAAGCTATTCCGCGATCGGCAATGAGTTCAACTTTGTGCTCGGCAAGATGCATATATAAAAGCACGCCACTATTATCCTGCGTGTCCCATACTCGCAGCATCGAAAATAATTGATGCGCACGACTTCGGGTTTGCAAGCCCTTCAGTACCGACCAAAACGAAAAACGTGCTTCAACGGCAAAACAAATTTCGCCGGCGTGATGACGCTCGCCTTCCCTGATCACATCACGAATATGCGTCAGTGTGGTCGCCGGAAACCAGCTCGACATCCGGAACCAGCCGGCAAATATATTTTGCAGCAAACGTTCCATCACCAACCTCCCGAGGCGCCACCGCCTCCGAAAGAACCGCCGCCACCCGACCAACCACCGCCACCACTACTTCCACCGCCGCCGCCGGGAAACGAACCCCAGCCACCATGGCCCGAACTGAAGCGGCCGGTGCCGGAAGATGAAACAAGAAAAGCGACAACGGCTGCCACCACGGTCGAGAAGCCGAGCGTGAACATCATGGTGACCACGAATCCTGCAATACCGGCTGCACCGAGTCGTCTCAAGGTCGCGGGAATAAATGTGAAGATACCGGCAATGGCGCCAATGAAAAATCCCACGATGCCGGCAAAGATGAAATCCGGTTGTGATTTGCCTTCATCGACATTCATCGGTGGCGGCAAGGTCTCGCCATCAATCAATTTGGTAATTGCCTGCAGGGAATCCTTGATGCCGCCGAAAAAATCACCTTGGCGGAATTTCGGCGTGAGGTATTCGCGGATGATGCGGCTCGCCAAAGCATCTGGCACGGCACCCTCCAGACCATAGCCTACTTCGATGCGTGCTTTACGATCATCCTTCGCAATCAACAACAACAAACCGTCATCGGTTTTGCTGCGCCCGAGTTTGTTTTTTTCGGCAACCGCCAATGAATAATTTTCAAGCGCCTCGTCGCCGGTCGTCGAAACAATCAGCACGGCAAGCTGACTGCCCTTGCGTTGTTCCAGTGCCACGAGCCCGCTTTCAAGCTCGGCGATCTGGCTTGCATTGAGCGTGCCGGTTTGATCGGTCACATGCTGCGTCAGCACCGGCACATTCTGTGCCGATGCCGTCGTGGCGGACAATGCCAGCAATACCAGCAAGGTCGATACAAATTTCCGGACGTGAAAATTCACTATCGATTATTTCGCTGGCGCAGGCTTGGCGGGTTCGAATTCGACTGTAGGCGGCTTGGAAATCGCCGCTTCATTTTCCACCGTAAAATTCGGCTTCACGTCATAGCCAAACATTTTCGCCGTCATGTTCACCGGAAATTGGCGGATATGCACGTTGTAGCCCTGCACGCTCTGGATATATCGATTGCGCGCGACCGTTATGCGATTTTCCGTGCCTTCAAGCTGGGCTTGCAGCTCGAGAAAATTCTGGTTCGATTTCAGGTCGGGATAATTTTCCGACACCACCAGCAATCTCGACAAGGCGCCGGACAACTCGCTCTGCGCTTTCTGGAATTCCGCCAGCTTGACCGGATCGGCTGCCTGCTCGGCGCTGATACTGACACCACCGACACGGGCGCGTGCGTTGGTAACTTCGGTCAGTACCCGTTCTTCCTGCGCGGCGTAGCCTTTGACGGTATTGACCAGATTCGGCACGAGGTCGGCGCGGCGCTGGTATTGATTCACGACTTCCGACCACTGGGCTTTGACGGCCTCGTCATTGGTCTGGATCTGGTTATAGCCACAGCCCGAGAGCAAGGCAATCAACAAGACGGCGAAGCTAAGGCGAAATAAGCGCATGACAATATCCTCGTATGGGTGACGCATTGGAACATCCGGCAAGCCGGCATGCAATTAAGCCTGCGGCCTACCGTTCATATATAAGGACCACACTCCGAATTTCAAGGAACCATCACTTAGGCAGGGTCGGAATTGCCCACCATGGCGATTATCCGAATTTTGCATACTGACCAAGCTCAGCAAGCAGGCGGTTACCTTATCGACTGCAAAAGTGATTGGGTGATGGCGTCGCCTGCCTGGATGTTTTTATCTTGCAGACTCGGCAACAGGCCGGTCGCCAGTTTTTTGCCGAGTTCAACGCCCCATTGATCGAAAGCATTGATGTCCCAGACGACCGATTGCACGTAAACACTGTGCTCATAGAGCGCAAGCAGCATGCCGAAGCTTTGTGGATTCAACTCGTCAATCAGAAAGAGGCTGGAGGGTCGATTGCCCTGATAACTTTTTTGCGGCTCGCTGCCTTCATGACCGTTGGCCAAAGCTTCGGTTTGCGCGAACAGATTGGCCAGTAATGCCCTGTGGTTTTCAACATAGGGATGCGCTGGTTTTATTACGCCGATAAAGTCGATTGGAACGATATCGGTACCCAGATGCAAAGCCTGAAAAAAACTATGCTGGGTCGAACTGCCGGTACCCCCCCAGATAACCGGAACCGTAGCGTGTTGAACGATTTGATTATCCGGCCCGACTGATTTGCCCAGGCTTTCCATCACCAATTGCTGCAGATAGCTCGGCAAATTTGCCAGTCGCTCGTCGTAGGGAATAACCGCCTGGGTCGGAATACCGAGTGCATTGCGATTCCATATGCCGATCAAGGCATGCCATACCGGCAGATTGTCCCGGACTGGCGAACTCAGGAAGTGCGCGTCCATCTCGGCGGCACCGGCGAGCATTTCCTGGAACTTTGGCAAGCCGATTGCCAATGCCAATGAAAAACCGACGCAAGACCAAAGCGAATAACGACCGCCTACCCAATCCCACATCGGCAGGATATTTTTCGGGTTGATGCCAAACGCATTCGCTTTTTCTATATTGGCACTAACCGCATACAGGCGCGAATCATCCTGCAACCAGTCTTTGATAATGCGGCCATTCAACAGGGTTTCCTGGGTGCCGAAAGTTTTTGAAACCAGAATGGCAGCCGTTCGTTTGGGATCCAGCGATTGCAGAACGTGCTGGGCACTGCTGCCATCGACATTGCTGATGAAATGTATGCGGAAGCGGCCGGTATGAAAATCGCGTAACGCATCGACTGCCAAACGGGGGCCAAGATCAGAACCACCGATGCCGATATTGATAATATCCGTTACATCGCCGGCCTCAAGCTGTTCGATCAACGCCTGCATTTGCCGATGTGAATCGACTGCCAGCGCATTGGCCGATTTTGCTTCGGCACTGTCCGCCAGATTGCTTCGCAACGCCGTGTGCAAAGCGGCGCGTTGCTCGGATTGATTGACCAGCTTGCCATCGAACAGATCATTGATGGCATTTGAAACCGATGCGCTTTCAGCCAGTTCGAACAGGGCATTTAATGACTGTCCATCCAGACGCTGGCGGGCGAAGCTGGCTTGCAGCGAACCGACCTGAAGCGACATGTTTTCTGCACGTACCGAATTACCGCTCACATCGCGCAAATGGAAATCTTTCAAGCGCTGCCCGTTGGCGAGCACGGCGCTCCATGCGGCATTCTTATCCATCGAACTCATGCAAAATCAAATTCCAGATTATCGATAAGTCTTGTACGACCCAAACGGGCGGCGATCAGGGCAAGCAGATTTTTTTCGTTCGGTTCGATTGCGCGCGATAAATCGCTGCGACGGATTTCGGCGTAATCCACCACGAAGCCCATCATTTCCAGACGCTGCTTGGCTTCTGCTTCGATGCCATGAATCGGCATTCCGAGCGAAGCCTGATCTTTCATGAAGTTCAGCGTTTGGTAAATGAATGTTGCCGTTTGCCGCTGCTCGCCTTCCAGATACTGGTTGCGCGAACTCATTGCCAGACCATCGGTTTCACGCAGCGTTGGGGCGGCAATGACTTTGGTCGGAAAGCTCATTTCAGTCGCCATGTAGCGAATGACCTGTAGTTGCTGGTAATCCTTGCGGCCAAAGACGGCGATATCGGCTTGCACCATATTGAACAGGCGTGCCACGACTTGTGCAACGCCATTGAAATGGCCAGGCCGATACAGGCCGCAGAGAATATCGGTAATACCCGGTACATGCATTTGCACGCAAGCCATGGTGCCGAATGGATACATTTCTTCTACCGGTGGCAGCAATAATGCATCGCAGCCTTTTCCTGCCAGACCGTTGATGTCGGTATCGGGCGTGCGTGGATAACGCGCGTAATCTTCATTCGGTCCGAACTGGGTCGGGTTGACGAAAATACTCGCGACGACTTTATCGCTGTGCTGTCTTGCCAATTCGACCAGCGCAAAATGTCCCGCATGCAAATTACCCATGGTCGGAACAAAACCGATACGAAGTCCTGCCTTTTTCCAATCGGCAATTTGTGTCCGCAATGCGGCAACCGAGTTAAATGTTTTCATTCGTAGCTATGTTCCGCGGTTGGGAATGTCGATTCACGCACGGCTTTTCCGTAAGCCTCGAATGCAGCCTGGATGTTGCCGGCTTCGACCATGAAATCCTTGACGAAACGCGGACGTCGATGGCCACTGTTCATGCCGAGCATATCGTGCAACACCAGAATCTGTCCGTCGCAATGCGGGCCGGCGCCAATACCGATGGTCGGAATTTTAATACTGCGGGTAATTTCTTCCGCCAACCCCATCGGCACGCATTCGAGCACCAGACAATCGGCACCGGCGGCTTCAACCGCTTTGGCATCGGCAATCATTTTTTTCGCGGCATCGCTTTCGCGCCCCTGCACGCGGTAGCCGCCAAGTTTCATCACCGATTGCGGTGTCAAACCCAAATGCGCGCAGACCGGAATATCACGCTCTGATAAAAACGTGATGGTTTCCAGCACATGGCCGGCACCTTCGAGCTTCACCATGCTGGCGCCGCCTTCGGCGATCAGCAAAGTAGCGGCATCAAGCGCACGTTCGGGTGTCGCAAAACTCTGGAACGGCATGTCGGCAATCAATAACGCGGTGCGAAGTCCGCGCGCGACACAGGCGGTGTGATAGACGATGTCGTCCACCGTCACCGGCAAGGTGCTCGCCTTGCCTTGCATGACCATGCCGAGCGAATCGCCGACCAAAATAACATCGAGACCGGCGGCATCGACTGCGCGGGCAAAACTGGCGTCGTAAGCCGTGATCGCGACTATTTTTTCGCCGGCGACTTTCATCTCGCGCAACTTTGGAACCGTGAGTTGCGGACGTCGCGCTGGCTTGGGTTGATCTGCGTACATGAATGCTCTCTTTTAAGCTGCGCTACTCTAGAATTTTAATATCGGAAATATCGAGCTTCGCAAGGCAATCCTTCACACTGCCCTGCCCCGGAATTTCCAGATCGTTTACCAGCTCGGCCAATGGCACCAGCACAAAGGCACGTTCGTGCATATGCGGATGCGGTATATCGAGATGCGCTTCGTGAATGACCTCGTCACCGAACAACAGGATATCCAGATCCAGAGTGCGCGGCTGCCAGCGTTCATCCTGTTGGCGAATACGGCCGAAGCGCTCTTCGATTTCGAGCAATTTCTGCAGCAGCGTATTCGGAGTCAGGCGTGTTTGCAGTTCGGCGACGCAATTCAGGAAATCGGCTTGATCGGTATTGCCCCAGGCAGGCGTGCGATAGGTGCTTGATTGACGGCGCAGGGTTGTTTGCGGAATTTCGTCCAGCGCAAACAAGGCTTCCATCAGCGTGTTCTCGACTTCGCCAAGATTGCCGCCCAGGCCGATGAATACGCGGCGTGATTCATTGATCATGGCGTGGCTTCTTGCGGCGAAGGCCGTGGTTTGCGGCGGCGACGTTTTTTCGGCGCTGCCGACAAATCACCCGGTTCGGAACTATGCAGGGTTCGCTTGGAATCGAGCCGCGAAGCCAGGGCTTCTGGACTTTGAATCTGCGCCTCGCGCCAGAAAGCAACATCGTCGGCGACTTCCGGCGTACCGCTCAGGCGCAATTCAAGAAAATCAAACGCGGCTCGGAAACGCGGATGCGACAGCAAACGGAAAACCCGTTTGCGTACGCGCTGCGAGAAGCGCGATTGCAACAACCAGATTTCCTGCATCGGCAATGAAAAACGGCGTGGCAATGCGATGCGTTCCGCCTGATGCAAGGTTACGCGGTCGGCCGCACGTTGCTGGGCGACGGTGGCATCAACGCCGGTTTTTTGCAGTATCGCCAATTCGCGGCAATACGCGGGCCACAACAGCGCCGCGAATAAAAATGCAGGCGTCACTGGTTTGCCTTCGGCAATGCGGGCATCGGTATTGCGCAAAGCCTGCAAGACCATTGTGCGCAGGGCACCGCTGCTATTGGTGTTCAAGGCTTTCGCGGTTTCCGGAAACAACACGTCCAACAAGCCATGCGTTTCGAGACCGAGAAAACTTTTTTCGGCATGACCTGACAAAAACATTTTCAGGCATTCATCGAACAGGCGCGCCGGCGGTGCGTCGCTGACCAGACTGGCCAGACGCGAAATCGGTTCGGCGGCGGAATCATCAATGGTGAAATTCAATTTTGCCGCAAGCCGAATGGCGCGCAGCATGCGAACTGGATCTTCGCGATAACGCGAATCCGGGTCGCCGATCAACTTCAATACACGCGCGTTCACGTCCTCGAAACCACCCACATAATCGCGCACCGAGAAATCGTCGACCGTGTAATACAGGGCATTGGCGGTAAAGTCGCGGCGAATTGCATCGTCTTCAATGGTGCCGTAAACGTTGTCGCGCAATAGACGTCCACCGTCTTCGGTTTCGCGATCGCCACTGCCATCGTCCGAATTGGCACGGAAGGTCGCGACTTCGATAATTTCCTGGCCGAACATGATGTGGGCAAGACGAAAACGCCGCCCAATCAAGCGGCAATTGCGAAACAGGCTGCGAACCTGATCCGGCGTTGCGCTGGTCGCGACGTCAAAGTCTTTCGGATGTCCGCCGATCAACAGGTCACGCACTGCTCCGCCGACGAGGTAGGCGTCGAAACCGCCCTCACGCAGCTTATAAAGCACGCGCAAGGCGTTGGGACTGATGTCCTTACGAGATATCGCGTGGGCATCACGGGTGATGACACGATGCTGCAGGCGGACAGTGTTTACTGCGTTTTCTTCCATTAAGTTCGCTCGACACCGGATTCCTTCCGGTCTTGGCCGCCGTTTGGGCGGAGCTATACAAGCCCGTTATACTACCGACTGTGCAGACTCCTAGCTATGCGGGTGGACTCAAAGCCCGATCTGCGAGTACAGCGCTTATTCAAATCAAACACTTAGGTCGGAATATTGACCCACCACCGGAATCCAGACTATGCCATTTGTCGTTGTTGAGAACTGTATCCGCTGCAAATACACCGATTGCGTGGAAGTTTGCCCGGTAGATTGCTTTCATGAAGGCCCGAATTTCCTGGTGATCGACCCGGATGAGTGCATTGATTGCACCTTGTGCGAGCCGGAATGCCCGGCCAAAGCGATTTATCCCGAAGACGATGTTCCGGCAGGCCAGGAAAGCTATATCGCACTCAATGCAGAACTCTCGAAAGAATGGCCGGTAATCACCACGCGCAAGGATGGTTTACCGGATGCTGCCGAATGGGACGGCAAAACCGGCAAGCTTGAATTTTTGCAACGCTGATTTTTCCGGATATGAATGACGTTTCCGGCAAGTTGCTGGCCGAATTGCAAACGGAGCTGGTCTCCATCATCCGTACCGTGCCCGACTGGCCCAAACCCGGCGTGCACTTCCGCGATATTACGACCTTGTTCCAGACTCCCGGTCTGTGGTCGGAAGTCATCACGCATTTTGTGGAGCGCTATAAAAACGAAAAGATCGATGCCGTCGCCGGCATGGAAGCGCGCGGCTTTATTTTCGGTGCCGCGCTGGCACATGCAATGAATGTGGCTTTCATTCCGATCCGTAAAAAAGGCAAATTGCCCTACAAGACTTTGTCGGAAGATTATGAACTTGAATACGGCACGGCCACCGTGGAAATCCATACCGATGCCTGCCGTCAAGGCGACAGAATTCTGCTGGCAGATGATTTGATTGCGACCGGCGGTACCTTGCTGGCCGGGCAAAAACTGTTACAACGCATTGGCGCCGATGTGATTGAAGCCGCCGTGGTGATCGACTTGCCGCATCTGGGCGGTGCCGCTAAATGTCGAGCATCCGGATTACCGGTGTATTCCTTGATCCAGTTTGAAGGCGATTGAGAAACTACCCACGAAAAAAGCGCCCGAAGGCGCTTTTTTTATTCCAGCAATCTGGAATCAATTCAAACGGGATTTCAAAATACCCAGCAAACGTCCCGCCGGTGAATTCGCAGCCGCTGCGCCTTCCGAAGTGAAAGCGGTAACGCGGGTGCTTGCTTCGCCGGCATTTTCTGCGCGAATCAGGTAATTCAGACCTTGATAGCGGACATCGTAACTACCCAACGCCTGCGCACTTCCGGTAACGGTGACGCCGTCAATGCGGTTCAGGGCGAGACCCATACGACGCCATGTGCTTTCCAGGCTGTCATTGACAGTGAAAGTTTCGACGGCTGCCTGACCCTGCGCCGTGGTGCCTTCAACATTCGGAACCAATAATGCGTTGTTCGTGCTTGGGGCATCCAGGCCTGGAGGGACTTCCAAAGGCATGGTTTGCTTGCTGTTTTCATAACCGACGCGTTTTTTAAGCCAGCTGCAACCGGTCGTAGCCGACACCATAACAATGGCCAATGTCAGCCAGATAAGCGAGCGCGTAACGCGAGGTGAAACGATCATTGGATTCTTCTCCTGATGGCACGAAGCCGTTATTTTCAATTCAAACTAATTCAAGCAAGCGGCAATTCTAACGCTTTACAGAGCGCTGTCATGCTTTCCGCGTTTTCACCATGGGCCGCTGACAGCGGCATCAAGGGTAAACGCAGGCCGATACCGCAACCCAGGCGGGTCAAAATGGCTTTGACCGGGATAGGATTGGGTTCACAGCCCAGAAAATCATACAAAGCCTGCAAATGGCGATCCAACGCGACCGCTTCGTCAACCTCGCCAGCCTGTAAAAGACGGCTTATCCTGCTAAAAGTTCCTGGCACGGCATTGGACGCCACTGAAATAACGCCGCTCGCCCCACCCTGAATGGCGCGAACGCAGGTCGCATCGTCACCACTCAAAAGAGCAAAATGCGCCGAGCCGAGTGGATAAAGCGCATTCCAGCGCTCCTGATCACCCCGAGCTTCTTTCAAGCCGATGATGTTCGGATGCATGCACAGTACGGCCACCGTTTCCGGCTGCATATCGCAACCGGTTCTACCCGGAACGTTATAGAGAACGACAGGTAAACCGCCTTCATCGGCCACCATTTGATAATGCTCGATCAAACCGGCCTGTGTCGGCCTGACGTAGGGCGGAGTCACTACCAACGCAATATCCGCACCACTGCTCTTTGCCAGTCGCGTTTGCGCTATCGTTTTTGCCGTGCTGGACTGACCTGTACCGGCAAGCACCGGAATGCGGCCGGCAACTTGCGTCACCGCGCTGCGAATCAGCGCGCCATATTCATCGTCGGTCAATGCCGCGGCTTCGCCAGTCGAGCCGGCCACCACGACAGCGTCGATTCCCGAATTGATTTGCCATTCCACCAAGCGCTGCCAAGCAGCGAAATCAACCGCACCGGCGGCATCAAAGGGAGTAATCAGCGCAGTTATGCTGCCGGAAAGCTGCATGGCGGCCTCGTAATTGTGAGAGCCGATATTGTAGCGATTTGTGAACAAATATGCGCATCGTGCAATCGCATCATTTATAACTTGCAGGCGGCAACATTCGGACAGTATGCTGGGTCATCTTTCTAGCCGCCTGTAACTCATGCGACGCATCCGGACACCTGCATTGACTGCTGACCCAACACCTCGCCCCACCGCCAACGAAAATCATCTGCTGATTAGCGCCTACACCACGCATCCGCAATCGCCATTGCTTATGGTTACCCGGCGGATTTCGGAATCAGGCTGCAATATGGTGGACGCCCACCTCACAACGGTCGGCCGCGACGTTTCAGTAACGGCGCTGGCGATTGGCTCATGGGACGCGATTGCCAAGCTTGAAGCGCAAATGGTCAAACTGGAGCGCGAAGAAGGACTGAAGCTGGTCTGGTATCGCACCGGCCCGAAAGCCATGCAGTCGAATTTGCTGCCCTATATCGTGGAAGTGGTCGCCGCCGACAAACCCGGCATCCTGTTCAATTTGGCAGACTTTTTCGATCGCCAGGGCATCACGATCGAAAATATGCACAGCTCGCGTTACCGCGCGATGCAAACCGGCGCCGAGATGTTTACGGCCCAGCTGACCATCGGCGTACCGGCCGATACCCATATTGCGGCTTTGCGTGACGATTTTCTCGAGTTTTGCGATGCCTTGAATCTTGATGCCATCATGGATCCGATGAAGTTTTAAAAAAGGAGAGTTGAATGCCCGAACGACGTTCTGTATTGGCTTTTTCCCATCTGCTACCGGCTTGTCTCTACCGGCAGCTTTCACTACCGCGCTACATCCGCTAATTCCTGGTGCACGCTCCCCTACTTTTCCCATTCCACCGCGCTGCCAAAAGCAGCTTCGGTGGCTTCCTGCTGTTTGGTTTTAATCTGAGGCGACTATGACCCGAAGCAAGCGAATCTATGTGCTTGATACCAACGTGCTGATGCACGACCCGACCGCGCTGTTCAAATTCAAGGAACACGACGTATTCATTCCAATGATGGTGTTGGAAGAACTCGACAACGGCAAAAAAGGTCATTCCGAGGCCAGTCGCAATGCCCGCCAGGTCAGTCGTTTTCTGAACGACCTTATCGAAGCGCACGGCAGCAACAATGTAGAAGGCGGCGTGTCGCTCGCGCAGCCGAAAAGCCTCAATCTGCGCGGCGAACAGAGCGTCGGGAAACTACTGTTCCAATTGAAACCGGTTGAAACCGGCAAACGTTTCGGCACGGTGCTGCCGGACAATCTGATTCTAGGCGCCTGCCTGCAATTGCACGAAGACAATCCCGGCGTGCCGGTGGTGCTGGTATCGAAGGACATCAATCTGCGTATCAAAGCTTCGATTTGCAGCGTGGTCGCCGAAGATTACGAGAACGACCGTGCGCTCGACGATTTCAATCTGCTGTTCACCGGTGCCACCGAATTGCCTGCCGACTTCTGGGAAAAACACGAAGGCAATCTGCGTTCCTGGACCGAAAAAGGCCGCACTTTTTATGAAGTAAAACGCACTGCAGATGATGGCTGGTTCGCAAACCAGTTCCTCTATTTGCCGGGTGATGACGAAGTCGAGATGAAAGTCGCGCGTCTCGAAGAGGATCGCGTCGTGCTGCAAATCGTCGATGACTTCCGTTCCACGCAACATCAGGTCTGGGGTATCAATGCCCGTAATCGCGAACAGAATTTCGCCTTCAATGCACTGATGGACCCGGATATTGATTTCGTTACCCTGCTCGGCACCGCCGGCACCGGTAAAACCTTGCTGGCACTCGCAGCCGGCCTTGCGCAAACAATGGACAGCCAGCGTTATCGTGAAATCATCATGACGCGTGCAACCGTGAGTGTCGGCGAAGATATCGGTTTCCTGCCCGGCACGGAAGAAGAAAAAATGACGCCGTGGATGGGTGCGTTGACCGACAATCTGGAAGTGCTCACGCATACGGCAGATCACGGTACCTGGGGTCGCGGTGCGACCAATGATCTGCTCGCAAGCCGCATCAAGATCCGCTCGATGAACTTCATGCGTGGCCGCACGTTCCTGAATCGCTGGGTGATCGTCGACGAAGCGCAAAACCTGACACCCAAACAGATGAAGACCCTGATTACCCGCGCCGGCCCCGGCACGAAAATCATCTGCATGGGTAACGTCGAGCAAATCGATACGCCCTACCTGACCGAAACCACATCGGGTCTGACTTACGCGGTGGATCGCTTCAAAAACTGGGCACACAGCGCGCACATCACGCTGCGTCGTGGTGAACGTTCGCGCCTGGCGGATCATGCGTCGGAAGTTTTGTAATATTTAACGAGACAAGGAGTGCGCTTCGGCGCACTCTGTTTTTGCATTCTGCAATTTTCCGGATAACTCTTGAACAAACCCCTACGCAAAACAAATTCACCGTGGCTACCCAAGCTGGTCACCGTGCTGCGCGAAGGGTATTCCGCGAAGGATTTTGCCGGCGATTCGATTGCCGGACTGACCGTGGCCATCGTTGCGCTGCCTTTGGCGATGGCATTGGCGATTGCCAGCGGCACCACGCCCGAAAAAGGTTTGATCACCGCGATCATCGCCGGATTCCTTATTTCGGCATTGGGGGGCTCGCGCTACCAGATCGGCGGTCCGACCGGCGCGTTCATTCCGATTGTTTACGCTATTTTATTGAAATACGGTTTTGACGGCTTGGTGCTTGCCACCTTGATGGCGGGCTTGATATTGATCATCGCCGGGCTACTGAAAGTCGGCACCTTGATGCGTTACATGCCGCAACCGCTGATTACCGGCTTCACTTCAGGTATCGCGGTCATTATTTTTGCCAGCCAACTGAAAGATTTATTTGGCCTGCAGATTGAAAAACTGCCGGCCGAATTCTGGCCGAAGATGCAATTGCTGGCAACCAACTTCGACAGCTTCAATGCCAGTGCTTTCATTCTGGCGATAGCGACCGTCGCGCTGATTTTTCTCCTGAGAAAATTAAAGCCGAGCTTGCCGGGATTTTTGATTGCAGTCGTGCTGGCTTCGATAGCCGTTGCCTTGTTCCATCTTCCTGTCGATACCATCGGCTCGCGTTTCGGTGCCATTCCCGATCATTTGCCGATGCCGGTTTTTCCGGAATTCAGCATGGCGCGGGCTATTCAACTATTACCGGCTGCGCTGACAATTGCCTTTCTTGCCGGTGTTGAATCCCTGTTGTCCGCCGTCGTCGCCGATGGCATGACCGGTGGTCGCCATCGTTCCAATGCCGAATTGATCGGACAAGGCATTGCAAACGCCGCTTCTGCATTATTCGGCGGCCTGCCTGCCACCGGCGCCATTGCACGTACGGCGACCAATATCCGCTCGGGTGGTCGTAGCCCGGTGGCCGGTATTTTGCATGCAGTATTCATACTGGTTTTCATCATGCTGCTTTCGAAATGGGCGGCTTATGTTCCCTTGCCTGCTCTCGCCGGGCTGCTGGTAGTCGTTGCCTGGAACATGAGCGAGCACAAACATTTCATCAATACCTTGTCGGCACCGAAAGGTGATCGCATTGTGTTGCTGCTGACTTTTTTGCTGACGGTATTTGTCGATCTGACACTCGCCATCGAAGTCGGCATGGTCGTTGCCGCTTTCGTGTTCATGGCACGCATGGCACAAACCGTTGAAGTGAGCGCCGAAACGTCGGCATTCTCCAGAACCGATGAAAACGGCGATATCGAGGAAAACCGGCGTAATCAATTACCCGAAGGCGTAGAAGTTTTCCAGATTCGCGGTCCGCTGTTCTTCGGTGCCGTTGATCAGCTGGACAATATGCTGGATCAATTCCCGAAGCCGCCCAAGGTTTTCATTTTACGAATGCGTCTGGTTCCGCTAGTTGATGCCAGCGGCGTGCACGCATTGAAATCGCTGGCAAGCCGTTGCAAGCATATCGGTAGTGTTCTGGTGATTTCCGGCTTGCAGGCACAGCCAAAACGCGTATTGCAGCAAATGGATTTCTCGGCGAAAGAAGGTGAGCTGCAGTTCGCGGATAATTTCGATGAAGCGATTAAAATGGCGACCGGATTTACCCAATGATTCACGGCACATCAACTGAACCCCTCGGATGACAAAAATGAAAACCAATCTTTGTGCACTCACCATTGCCGGTTCCGATTCCGGCGGCGGCGCCGGCATTCAGGCCGACCTGAAAACCTTCGCCGCTCATGGTGTGCATGGCCTGTCTGCAATCGCCGCCTTGACCGCCCAAAACACCAGGAAAGTTTCCGCCGTTGAAGTGCCATCGATAAAATTCTTGCACGCGCAAATCGACACTTGCTTTGGCGATTTCAAAATAGGGGCGGTGAAAATAGGCATGCTGGCCAATGCCCGCGTTATCAAAGCGGTTGCCGAAGCATTGACCAGACACAAGGCAAAAAACATCGTGTTGGACCCGGTGATGGTGGCCAGCAGCGGCGCTACCTTGCTGGAGCCGTCTGCCCTGAAAGCCATGCGCGAATTGCTGATACCGATGGCTAGCGTGATAACTCCCAATATTCCTGAAGCAGAATTACTACTGGGCCACAAAATAAAAAATGCCGATGACGCGGATGCCGCAACAGTGGAATTACTGGCAATGGGCGCGCGCGCCGTACTTTTGAAAGGTGGACATCTGCCGGATAAAACAATGACCGACCGTTACGATGACGGCGAGTTGCTCGCGGAATTCATCCACAAGAAATTGAAACTGGAAGGCCACGGCACCGGCTGCACCCTCGCCTCGGCGATCGCCGCCAATATTTGCCTTGGCAAAAACCTGCCGCAGGCCTGCAGTGCGGCGACCGATTATGTCCACGGTGCACTTGTTCACGCCTACAAACCCGGCAAGGGCAAAGTCGCAGTGCTGGATCACTTATGGCAATCGCATTCGTAGGAGGGCCCTTGGGCCCGAACAACCCTGATTTGCAATCGGGCCCAAGGGCCCTCCTACGAAATATCAAGACAAAAAAACGGAGCCGTCGGCTCCGTTTTTTATGTGCATGGAAATCCGATGCTTATGCAGTAACACGCGCCGCAATGGCTTTCGCAAAACTCATGGTATTGCCTTCGCCGCCAAGGTCTGGCGTCAGCGAATCCTTCGCATCCATCGCATCGCGAATGGCTTTGCGAAGCGCGTTGCCGCGTTCGGGCAAGCCCAGATGGTCAAGCATTTGTGCGGCACCCAGCAGCAAGGCGCAAGGATTGGCAATGCCTTTACCGGCAATATCCGGCGCCGAGCCATGCACGGCTTCAAAAATCGCGGCTTCTGTACCGATATTTGCGCCCGGCGCCAAACCAAGACCACCCACCAAACCGGCACACAAATCGGAAATGATGTCGCCGAACAAATTGGTCGTCACCAGAACGTCGAATTGTTCCGGCTTCATCACCAATTGCATGCAGGCATTGTCGATGATCATCTCATTGCATTGAATATCCGGATACTGCAAAGCCACTTCACGCGCGGTTTTCAGAAACAGGCCGGAAGTGGATTTCAGGATATTGGCTTTATGCAATACGGTCACTTTTTTGCGGCCGACCTTGCGGGCGAGATCGAATGCATAACGCACGATACGCTCGGAGCCCTTGCGGGTAACGCGCTGCGTCAATGTCGCAGTTTCACCATCGGGAGTGACTGCCTGACCTTCGCCGATATACGCGCCTTCGGTATTCTCGCGCACTGTAATCAGGTCGATATTCTGATAGCGTGATTTGGTGTTGGGAAAGCTGATCGCGGGCCGCACATTCGCGTACAAATCGAAGCGCTTGCGCAGTTCGACATTGATCGAGGAAAAACCTTCGCCGACCGGAGTAGTCAGCGGGCTTTTCAATGCAATGCGGTGTCGACGAATGGCATCTACCGTGCTTGCCGGCAGCAACTCGCCGTGTTTTTCCAAGGCGGCCATGCCGGCCTCGACGAATTCATAGCTCAAGCCCAGATTCATGGCGTCAAGCACATGCAGGGTGGCATCCATAATTTCCGGGCCGATTCCGTCGCCACGGATTACCGCGATTGTCTGGGTCATAAATATCTTCAAAAACAGCGCGTTAGAGCAGCGCGAGGGGTCGTATTATGCCACAGAACAGGGCTCCATGGCCTGTGACCGCCCGCACAGCCTGCAAATCAAACGCTGTGCTGATGATCCGGCTTGGCCTGCGCATGGATGCCCTCGCCTTCGAGCTGATCGAGAAAATCGACAGCACGACGCAGGTGGGGAATGACGATCGATCCGCCAACCACCAAGGCCACGCTGAAGGTTTCGAACATCTCGTCACGATTCACTCCGGCTTCCTTGCACTGGGCAATGTGATAGCTGATGCAGTCATCGCAACGCAATACCATGGAAGCGACCAGACCCAGCAATTCCTTGGTCTTGAGATCGAGTGCGCCGTCTTTGTAGGTCTGGGTGTCGAGCGCGAAGAAGCGCCGCACGACCTGGTTGTCATGGCCCAGAATGCGTTCATTCATGCGCTGGCGAAACTCGGTAAATTCCGCCACACGATCTTTTTCGGTCGAACTCACGGTGCAGCCTCCAATAAAGGTTTCAGTCCGCCGGCGCGGTCCAGTGCAACCATGTCGTCATAACCGCCGACATGGGTGCCGTTGATGAAAATTTGCGGCACGGAAGTACGTTTGGTTTTTTCCATCATTTCGGCACGGGCGACCGGATCGGTATCAATCCGCACTTCCGAATAGGAAGCACCGCGCGACTTCAGGAAATTCTTGGCTGCAACGCAATACGGACAGATTGCGGTGCTGTAAATAATGACATTGGACACGTTATTTCTCCTTCTGCCGGAACTATGGGGGCAATGACCGGTCTTTTCTAGGCCTTGATTGTATTTAATTTAACTGGCGATTCACTCAAGAGACATGCAGATGGTGCATGCTTCACTTATCTGAAAATTGGAACTCAACGTGCCCCGTTTATTGCCACTTACTGCAGCGCTTGTCTTTAGTCTCGGTTTTATCGCGAATGCGAACGCCCAAAATACCAGCCTGCCCGACATGGGCTCTTCCGCCGCGGAATTGCTGAGCCCCGGACAGGAAGCCGAATACGGTGCCTATACACTCTATCAACTCCGAAATTATGGCTATGTGCTGGACGATCCTTTACTGGATTCCTGGATACAGGGCATGGGGCACCGTTTGGGCGCCGCCTCGGACAGACCCGAGCAGCCTTTCACTTTTTTCCTTTTGAAGGAAAGGCAAATCAATGCCTTCGCCACATTTGGCGGCTATATCGGCGTGAATGCCGGATTGATACTGACGGCACAAGCCGAGGACGAAGTGGCCGGCGTATTGGCGCATGAAATTTCCCATGTGACGCAACGGCATATCCTGCGTAATGCCGAACGCAGCCAGAAAGACCAGTTACCGATTCTGCTGGGCATGCTGGCGGTCGTCGTGGCGGCACAGCAAAGCAAAAGCAACAGCGCTGACGATGCCATCGGCGCCGCCGTCATCGGCGGTCAGGCATTGATTGCCCAGAGACAAATCGACTACACGCGGGCAAGTGAAACGGAAGCCGACCGTATCGGCATTCAAACCCTGCATCGTTCGCAGTATCGAACAAGCGCAATGGCGGATTTCTTCGAACGAATGGCCACCGCGAGCCGTGGCAATTCCGGCGGCTATCAGGTTCCTGATTATCTTCGCTCGCATCCCGTCACCACAACACGCATCAGCGAAGCCCGTGAACGCGCGGCCAGAATCGAAAATGAGCCGAAGCCTTTCGAAACCACCGCCGCGTCGCAATCAAACCCGCTTATTCCAAACCAATTCAATCTCGCCTCGGCAAATACAGCGAGTTTGCCAATACGGCAATTTGAATGGGCACGCGAGCGTTTGCGAATGTTGACTGCCGCCAGTCCTCAAATAGCCGCCAATGAATTCAAGGGACTGACAACCGGAATTTCCGCCACAAAATTGACCGATCCGCAACGTTACGGCTACGCATTGGCGCTGATGCAAAGCGGCTCGCCCGGCGCGTCGGAAGCGATCTTCGAAGAATTGAAATCGAAGTATCCCGATAATTTATGGGTAGCACTCGCCTACGCGGAAAATGCCCATTACTCCAAAAACCCGTCGCAAAGCCAGCAGCGTTTTGAAGCCTTGCTGAAAAAATATCCGCAGCATGTCGCGATCAGTCTTACCTATGCCCGTACGCTCGGCGAAATAGGCAGTGCCGATGCGGGCCGTCGTGCACAAACCGTATTACGGCCATTGCTGGCACAGAGCGCGGACGATCCGGTATTCCAGAAGAGCTTTGCGCGTGCCAGCGAGTTGGCCGGCGATATCAATCGTGCCACCGAGGCCTACGCAGAAGCGGCTTACCTGAATGGCCGTCCGGAAGATGCACTGAAACAGCTGGATGGTTTGTTGAAGAAAGAAAACCTGGATTACGTGCAGCGTGCGCGCGTAGAAGCGCGCATGGCGGCCATAACGCCGGAAGTGCTGGAAATGCGTAGACAGGGCGTGAAGCCATCAGAGCAACCGCCCGACAGGACTTGATGTTTTTGCTCTTGTGGGAGCGGCTTTAGCCGCGATCAATTTTCCAGTTTGCGGATTTCTGAATCATCGATCGCGGCTAAAGCCGCTCCCACATTTTTATTGTTTCGGCAGATAGAGCAAGGGATCTACTGGCTTGCCGTTGCGCCGAATTTCAAAATGCAGCATGTCGCGCATGGTGCCGGTCCGCCCCATTTCAGCGATCACATCACCTGCTCTTACCTTGCTTCCTTCGGCAACCAGACGACGGCGATTATGGGCATAGGCCGATAGCCATTCGTTGTTGTGTTTAATGATGATCAGCTCGCCATAGCCGACTAAACCTGCGCCCGAATAGACAACGGTGCCGTCACCCGAGGCCTTGACCGGCTGTCCACTCTTGCCGCCGATGTTGATGCCTTGCTGGGTTGGATCACCCTGAACATAGCGCGCAATGACGGTGCCGTCACTGGGCCAACGCCATGCAATCGCGCCGGTGTTTTCGGCAGGTTTTATTTCAGGAACCGGCACGGGCTTTTCAGTGGCAATGACCACAGGCACGGTCGGCACCACCGGTTTTATTGTCGATGTGGCAACAGGAACGGCAGTTTCAACTTGAGGCTTGATCACTGTCGCCGGCACTTCGACTGGATGCGTTGTTTCAACGGGCTTTGCAATGACGGGAAGGTCGTGAGCTACGACGGCTGGTGTATTCGAACCCGTATCTT
>Ga0208628_1000069_pt1 | contig 65497 bp, 56 predicted proteins | sample LakWasMet16_LOW5_2_FD_183864 | JGI IMG/M metagenome (GOLD analysis project Ga0208628, IMG submission 183864) | Freshwater sediment methanotrophic microbial communities from Lake Washington under simulated oxygen tension - Sediment Metagenome... | ecosystem: Environmental > Aquatic > Freshwater >... | reverse complement strand
GCGAAATGCATGAGCTGGCGACATGCCCGGAAACATCGCCAGCTCTGTGTGTAATTCGCTGCGCTCTTTACACAGAGCGGGCTCCTACGCAAAGAGCGGGTTCCTGCGGAAATAGAATCAAGGCAAACGTAGGAGCCCACTCGGCATCGAGCACAGCGAAATGCATCGAGCTGGCGACGTTCCCGCAAACATCGCCAGCTCTGTGTGTAATTCGCTGCGCTCTTTACACAGAGCGGGCTCCTACGCACAAAGCGGGTTCCTACCAGAGTTTCACGGGTGAAGCCGTTTATCAGACATCGCCATCGTGCAGCCAGCCTTCGCCGGTGCCGCGATTGAATACCTTGTCGCTGTCGAGCACCTGACCGGCAGGCGTACTTTCTCGTCCCGCCATCTGTTCGTAATACGGAATAAAATCCGGCAACGTAGCATCGAAAAGTTGCTGATAGCTGTCGATCACGAAATAGGTTTTTTGGTAGGTGTCGATCCGGTAGCGCGTATTCATCACGCGCAACAAATCGAAACCGATTCGGTTGGGTGCGTTCGATTCGAGGCAGTGAATGCTCTCGCCTTTTGAACTCAGAATACCGGCACCGTAAATTCGCAGGCCTTCGCCGGTATTGATCAGGCCGAATTCGACCGTGTACCAATACAAACGGGTTAGCTGCGACAAAGCTTCAGGACCAAGCGAGTGCGCCTTAACGCCACCCTTGCCGTAGGCTTCCATGTAATCGGCGAATACCGGGTCCATCAACAAGGGCACATGACCGAATAGATCATGAAATAAATCCGGCTCGGCCAGATAATCGAGTTGCTCGGGTTTGCGAATCCACCACGTTACCGGGAAGCGACGATTGGCCAGATGGTCAAAAAAAGCCAGTTCCGGCAACAGGCCTTCAACCGCAATAATTTCCCAACCGGTTTTCACTTTAAGCTGTGCATTCAGATCCGAAAATTTCGGGATAGCGTGCTCGCCCATTCCCATTTCGTCCTGGGTCTGCAGAAACTCCTTGCTCGCACGGCCCGGCAGTAATTCGCGTTGCCGTTTGAACAAGGTCGCCCAGACTTCATGATCCGTTTTGGTATAGCTGTCCCAGGGCTGATCCACCACCGCCGTCGTATAAACCGGCACATAACCCTTGTCGGTCATTTGGTGTTCGATGCGATTGGGCGTGTTCATGCGCCTAGTTTAGCGCTTCGACGTGGCTAAAACAAAACCGAGGCCGTAGGGGCAATTCATGAATCGCCCCTACGGTCATCATCAGGGCTGCCCGGCAAATTTCTGTCCCAGAAAATCACCCAGATTCCAGCGCGGTTGATAAGGGTCGTCTGCAATCAGCTGGCCAATGCGAGCATTCAGTGCCGCCATTTTTGCAGCGGTCGGATAATGGATCGGCTGCGTCAGATCATCGCTGGGTTGGTGATAATGTGTTTTCAGGAAATTCTCCAGCAAATCCTTGCCGATGATATTCGGGTCTTTCGCTACTACGCCACCGTCGAGATATACGGCAGGTATTCCCTGTCGAACGAATGCAAACTGGTCGGAGCGCACGAACACCACTTCATCCGGCGACGGGTCCGGTGACAATAAAAACCCGATATCGGTCGCAGCCTGTTCCACCTGTTTTTGCAGCGAACTGTGGTCAATGCCGATCGTCACGACATCCAGCAATTCGGTCAGTATCACCGGCATATCCATATTGATATTCGCGACGATGGATTTTTTCGGCACGGTCGGATTTCTTGCATAGTAATCGGCACCAAGCAATCCTTTTTCTTCGCCGGTGAGCGCAACAAACACCATAGAGCGTTTCGGTTTCGTACTCAGCAGGCTGGCACTGCGAGCCGCTTCGAGCATGATGCCTACACCCAGCGCATTATCCAGTGCGCCGTTGTAAATTGCGTCGCCATTGACCGGTGCGCCTATGCCGAGATGATCCAGATGCGCGGAAAAAACCAGATTCTCCGAAGCCAGGTTTGCATCACTACCGGGCAATCTTGCCACCACGTTGCGACTTGCCAGCGTGCTCAATTGCGTGGCACCGGACATGGTCAATACGCCCGGCAAATCGAAAGCCTGCAGCTTGCCGTTTTTCAATTGGTCGAAAATAACGTCTACCGGAAACTTCGCGCCATCCAGAATTTTCCTGGTTGCCGACAGGCTCACGCTCGCGCTGGCTTGTAGTTGTGGAAAGCTGTCGATCGGCATTCCGGTTTTATCCAGCAAGCGCATTCCGGGCACGGCCCAATTGCCGCTATCGGTCGACCACGGCCGCTTTTCTTCCTTTTTCGGATTGCTGATATACAAGACACCGATCGCTCCGCGCTCGCTGAGCTGTTTCAGTTTTTCATTGCGCGAACTGTAATAGGCGCGTTGCGTGATCGGGAAGTATTCGGGTGCGCCATCGAACACCACGGCGATTTTGTCGCGCAATAAAACACCGGCAAAATCGTTGTGCTTCAACTCGGGCGCGAATACGCCCTGACCGACGAATACCATAGGCGCGGTAATGCTGTGGCTTGGCGCGTTGAAATTTACGCCGGGCAAAAATTCCTTTTCGAAAATGAATTCCTGAATGAAATTGTCCTGCTGCAGTTTCAGCGTGGCCCCGACTTGCTGACGTGTTGCTTCAAGCAGGGGCACGCGCTGGAAATAAGTGCCGTTATCGCCGGCCGGTTCCAGTCCCAGATTCTTGAATCGGATCGCTACATAATCCGCGGCCTGGTCGAATCCAAGCGAGCCGGTAGCGCGACCTTCGCGGGCATCGGCCGCAAGATAGGCAACATCGGCCTGAATTCGCTGCGCCCCTTCGTTCAATGCCTGTGCGCTTGGCGCATACGCGGGCAGCTCGGCGACCGGAGCCTCCTGTTTGCATCCGAGCAACAAGCCACACAGCAACAAACTGGAATAAGCTAGACGCATAGGTTTCTCCTTCATGCCGACATTAACATCGGCGCAGCCCTACAACAACGGAGCACGGTATGCAGATAACAAGTCCGGGACCCAATACGGCGCGAGGCCTGGTAATTTTCGTCTGCCTGGCCTTGGCGGCATCGGCCATTGGCGCATTCGATACATTGACCTGGTTTCTCGAAGTAGTCTGGGTATTTATTGGCCTGCCCTTGATTATCTGGCGCTGGAAAAAATTTCCGCTCAGCAAATTATTATGTTTCGCACTCGCCATTCACGCACTGGTGCTAATGTACGGCGGCCACTATACCTATGCCGAAACACCATTGGGTTTGTGGGTAAAGGAAGCCTTCGAACTAAGTCGCAACCATTACGACCGTCTCGGCCATTTCATGCAGGGTTTCGTGCCGGCCATTCTGGTGCGGGAATTATTATTGCGTACCAGCCCATTGCAGCGCGGCAAATGGCTGGCGGTTTTGACGACCTGCGCCTGTCTGGCGTTCAGCGCCTTTTTCGAAATGATCGAATGGTGGGCGGCACTGGCCTGGGGCGGTGCGGCCGATGCCTTCCTTGCGACCCAGGGCGATGTCTGGGATACGCAATGGGATATGTTTCTTGCTTTGTGTGGCGCCATATTATCGCTAGCGATCATGCCGAAATGGCACGACAAGCAACTGGGCTTGAAGAATTAAATCACCGCAATCGTTTTATCCAGTTGCATGCGGTTTCGCCCCAACACTTTTGCGGTGTACATCGCGTCATCGGCACGCCGCAGCATATCGTCGAAAATATTGTCGCTTGCCGACAATAACGTAATGCCGCCTGACAGCGTGATGGAGCGATGCTGTTCGAGCAATATCATAGGGTGGCCGGCAAATTCTTCCTGAATACGCTGCGCCAGTACCTGCGCCTGCTGGATATCGGTGTCGGGCAACAAAATCAGAAATTCCTCGCCGCCCATGCGCCCAAGATAATCCTCGCTGCGCAGGTTTTTTTGCAGGCGCCGCACGGTTTCGATCAAGGCCAGATCGCCGGCGGCGTGGCCGAGTTCATCATTTATTTTCTTGAAATAATCGATGTCGATAAGAATCACCGACAAGGGTATGCCATGCCTGCGTGCACGCGCCATTTCCCGCATGCCGAACTCCGCCAGCGCGCGACGATTGTAGGCACCGGTCAAAGGATCTTCGCTAGCCATGCGCTCCAGATCTTTCTGGCTGCGCTCGGTACACATCAGCAGGAAACCAATCGTGCCGACAATCGGCAACAAACCACCCATGCCATAGCTGAGAATCGTCGGCCAGCGCATGCTGAATATATCGACGATCGGATCATGCGAAACGATGTGGTACCCCGCACGCGATGCCATCGACAGCGCACCAATTACAAACAAGCCCGCCAACACATGCGAGACCCGGGTGATTTTCAGTTCCTGGCGATAGATGGCGCGGGCACAAAAAGCCAATAGCAGGGTATGCAGTAAAGAAAGACTGACGATGCGCGACAGCAAATCGTCGGAATAATAGATCGCGAAAAAACCGGCAAACAACACCAGAATGACGGCATAGGCGCGGCGTTGGCGCACACCGGTAAACATCCGCATCGCAATCGCAAAGCAGGCGAGCGCGGCGGCGATCATCATATTGGCCAGTACGACCGAAACAAAGGCAGGTACCTGTCCGCGCATCGCGATCAGTACAAATCCGGCCGGCTGCAGCAACAGGCCAAACCACCACCAACTCAAACTGTTTTGAAAATTGGCGGGAAGGGTTTTCCGGACAATAAGCAACATGATCGCGATCAGCGTATTTAAAAGCGCGCCAACCATAATCGCCGATCGAATATCGAAATCCAGACTCAAGCCCTACCCCTTGGTTTTGGCAGGAATAGGCTACTCCAAAAACAGCGTCAGTTCAGTAAAGCCGATGGCGGTCTGACTCAGTGTTCGCCGGGGTCGCGTGTTTTGTTCATGTTGGGTCGGCGGAACAGCAATACGACCGGCCCCTCATTGTTCGGCCGATGCCAAAGCACGGGCACTTCCTGTGGACGAGGCGGCTCGAAAGTTTCGGCATCATCGTCAACCACTTCTTCGGCATCTTCCTCTTCTTCCCAGCTATAAATGCGGCGAGGCGGAGCCGGATCCAGGCTGCGCCAGACCACCGCACTCAAAATGCCCGCAAGCGCTCCGCTTAAATGGTATTCCCAGGAGATGTCCGGTTGTTGCGGCAGCACGCTCAGCAGCATGCCGCCAAACAATAAAATTCCGATGAAAGCCGCCGCGATCGCAGGACGATCCCGTCGCAACAATCCCATCGTCATCAGAAAGAACATCAGGCCGTGCGTCACTCCACTGGCACCGATATGGAAGCCCCTGATCGCAAGAAACCAGGTACCGACGCCGGATAAAATCCAGATTACCGGCACTGCGCGAATGCCGGCTTTCGGATATACCGTGCCCATCAAAGTACCGAGCACAAGAATCGAAAAACTGTTTGAAAACAAATGCTCGAACGAGCCATGCAACAAGGGCGCAGTGACAATGCCGATCAAGCCGGTGAACACGCCGGGCTGCAGGCTCAAGCTCTGGTAATCGAACTGCTGCTGCAAATAAAAACAAGCGAACAACAGGGCGATAAAGCCAAGGCTGATATTCAGCGCTCGGCGAAAACGCGTCGGGATCGGCGATATTTCAATGGGATCGGGATTGCTCATCTACACGAAATGGGGAAGGTCTTGCCGAACACAAGACCTTCCCCGCTACTTTGCCTCATTTTTCCAGACGCGGCTTTATCCACAGGCTCAGCACCATCGCCGAAGCAATCAATGCACCAACCACCATCAACGAAACGCCGACCGGTATTTTGTAGAGATCCACGATCAGCATTTTGGTGCCGATAAACACCAGAACCAATGCCAAACCGTAAGCCAGCAAGTGGAAACGGTCGGCCATGCCGGCCAGCAGGAAATACAAGGCACGCAAGCCAAGCACCGCGAATACGTTTGAGGTGAGCACGATGAACGGATCGGTCGTGATGGCAAAAATCGCCGGGATTGAATCCACCGCGAAAATCACGTCGGTCACCGCAATCATGATCAGCACCAGGAACATCGGCGTGAAAAAACGTTTTCCGTTTTCGACAATCCACAATTTTTCGTCATGGTGTTTATCGGTCACGCGCAAATGTCCGCGCAACCATTTCAGGATCGGATTGTCGTTCAAGTCCGATTCCTGGCCGGCGGCCCACAACATTTTTGCACCGGTCAGCACGAGGAAGGCGCCGAAAAAATACAGTATCCAGTGGAATTGCGCGATCAATGCGGCGCCGATGAAAATCATGATCGCACGCAGCACGATCGCACCGATCACGCCCCATATCAAAGCGCGTTGTTGATATTGCGGCGGTACCGCGAAATAGCCGAAGATCATCAGGAACACGAAAATGTTGTCCACTGCGAGCGCTTTCTCGACCAGGTAACCAGTCAGGAATTCCAGGCCGATACGGTTGGCTTCGACATCGCCCATCTCCCCTTTGAGATACCACCAGAGCCCGACATTGAATAACAGGGCCAATGCGATCCAGCACACGGACCAGATGCCGGCTTCCCGCATGCTTACCTTGTGCGGACCGCCTTGTTTCAACACGAACAAATCCACCAGCAATGCGACGATTACCAGTGCGACAAAGACCAGCCACATGGTCGGGGTACCAATACTTTGCATAAAATCTCCAGGCAAGTGTTTAGAAATGCTGGACGTGAAGTACCGAGATGAATTTCAGACACGACTTCGCCCTTGCGGCGAAGGTCTTGCTCACAGGACTGGCCTGTCTTCCGTGCCGGGGCTTATGTGAAACGGCCCGTATTGACGACATCGGAGGCGGGAGCTACTCCCCTTCTGCGCGCATTGTAACAATCAAAAGTTAAGAACGCATGATGAAATGCCGCCCACAGGGCCGATACTGAATAATGAATGCCTGATGTTATGATTATTAGATGATTGAATTGCAAGGGATTGCCCGCCAATACCAGCTGCGCGGCCAGACAGTGGCCGCCTTGCGTGGTGTGGACCTGAAAATATCGAATGGCGAATTTGTCGCCATTGCCGGCGCATCGGGTTCAGGGAAATCGACCCTTTTGAACGTGCTTGGCTGTCTTGATCGACCCAGTAGCGGCAAATATCTGCTTGAAGGCCGCGAAGTTGGCGGTCTCGACGATGAAACCATCAGCGATGTCCGAAATAACCGGATTGGCTTCGTATTTCAGTCCTTTCATTTGCTGACGCGTTTATCGGTTTTGGAAAACGTGATGTTGCCGCTGCGTTTTTCCAGAGCCGAGCATCCCGATGCCGAAGCTCGGGCGAAGGATTTACTGGAACGGGTCGGGCTTGGCGACCGCCTTGATCACCGTCCCGGCGAACTTTCCGGTGGACAAATGCAGCGCGCCGCGATCGCACGGGCATTACTGATGCAACCGGCATTGCTGCTGGCCGACGAGCCCACCGGCAATCTTGATTCAAAGACGGCGACCGAAGTTCTTGCACTGCTGCACGAATTGCATGCCGGTGGCCAAACCGTCGTATTGGTAACGCATGACAACGATATCGCTGCATCGGCGCGCCGTCTGGTGCGTTTGCGCGATGGCAAGGTGGAATCCGATGTTTCGCAATAGTCTTCCGTTTTTTTCATTCATTGCATTGGCATTTTCCTGCATGCCGTTGCAGGCGGCCAATATTTACCTGACCGGTGAAGTGCGCATCCTGGATGCCGAAGTCATCTATACCCCGCCATCGGACAGCTCGCCGGTGGTATTGCGTTATTACCTGCCCGACGGCAGCAGGGTAAAAGCCGGCGATGTCGTGGTACGAATCGACCCCGGCCAGGCCACGTCGCAAGTCAGGCTGCTTGAAGCCCAGATTGACCAGGCACGTTCACGCACGGAAAAGGAAATTGTCGAGCTGCGCGTAAAGCTACTCGATGCCGAGCGTGCATTGATCGATGCCGAAGCGGCGCGCGACAAGGCCATCGTCGATGCCGCCATTCCTGCCGACTATATTGCGCGTCTTGACCTTGACCGTTATCGCAGTGAAAAAGAACGCAGCGGACGCGAATATTTGCTGAAAGAAAACGAATACAACAATGCCAAGGCCGCGATCATCCGCCGCCAGACCGACGTCAAGCTGGAAATACAGAAACTGCAGATACAACGCGATTACCAGAAAGCGGCGATCGCCAATGCCGAACAAAAGGCGACCCGCGACGGTACGTTGACGCACGGCTTCGATGGCTGGCGCGGTGGCCGCATCGATGAAGGCGCCAGCAGTTGGCCCGGCCAGAAGATTGGCGAAATTGTCGGCGATGGTCGTCGCGGTGTTGTGGCCTATGCGCTTGAACCGGAGCGGCGCGGCCTGAAATTGAAGCAAGCGGTCAGTCTGACTTTTGATGCCTATCCAAAGCAACCCGTCAGCGGCGTGATCACGAAAATCGCCGCTGCGCCCGACAGCAAATCCGAATGGGGCGATGCGCGTTATTTCGCGATAGAAATCGCGTTGCCGGAAAAACTCGACATCAAATTATTAAGCGGCATGAATGTCCGCGTGCAGATTGCATCGGCAAATACAAAGGCAAAACCATGAAGCGCCTGCCTGCAATGTTGATTGCCTGCATGATCAGTTTCTCCTGCCTCGCCAAGAACGAGATCAGAATGGACGGCGAAATCGTTGCCTTGAAACGTTCCAGCATTTTGCCGCCGGCGATCGACGAATTGTGGAATATGACCTTGACGCAACTCGCGCCCGATGGCGAACCGATCAAGCGCGGCCAACCTGCGGTTTCCTTCGATGGCAGCGAAGTCATCAAGCGCCTGCAAACAAAACAAAGCGAATTGGCCGAGAAAAAAACCCAGCGTGAAAAACTGAAACTCGAACTGGCCGAACGCGCGCGCACCGACAAACTGGCAACGCAGGAACAGCAATCTCGTACCGAGAAAGCGCAACGCAAGGCGACGCAGCCGGCTTCATTGGTACGTCGCGTGGATTATCAAAAATTCGTGATCGACAAGAAGCAGGCTGAACGTTTGCTCACACTCGCAAAACAGCGTGAAATCCTGGTGGCTCAGCAACGCCAGCTGGAATGGCAGGTAATCGAATCGGAAACCCGGAACCTCGAAGCCGATGTGCAGCAATTGCAAATCGCATTGACCACCTTGAATGTTAAGGCACCACAAGATGGCTTGATGCAACACCAAGCCAACTGGCAGGGCGAAAAATTTGCGGTCGGCACACAAGTGTTCCGCGGGCAGGAAGTCGCCGGCATCGCCGACTTGAGCAGCCTCGCGGTAAGAGCCCAATTGAATGAACGCGATTACACGCGCGTCGGTTTGAATGCACGGGTGAAAATCGTCGTTGAAGGCAGCGCCGGCACTGCGCTTTCGGGACAGATTGTTGAAATTGGTCGCGCGGTGCGCAGCAAATCCCGCACCCAGCCCATTCCGGTGATCGATGTACTTATCCGTCTGGACAAAACCACATTCAAAATCAAACCCGGTCAAACCGTGCGGGTTGAATTGATCACTGCAAAGAAGGCAGCGCCATGAAGCGTCGTTTGCTCACTGCAACAATTGCAATTTTGATTTCCGCCCTCTCGGCTTGCAGCAGCCAGGTGGACCAAGAGCCCGTGTTCGAAGTGATAAAAACGGAAAAACAGAGTTTGCCCTTGGTGGCGATGGGTACCGTGAAATCCATGAAAGCCACGCCACTTCTGGTGCCGGGACAAAACTGGTCTTCGCGACAATTAATCTGGATGCGGCCGGAAGGCGAGTATGTGAAGTCGGGTGAAGTCGTTGCAAAATTTTCCGCCGAGCAGGGCCGGCTCGAACTTGCCCAGGCCCAGATCGATCTCGAACGCAATGCGGTGGCTCGCACCTTGAAAGAAGCCGAATTGGGTGTGTCGCAAGGCCGTATCGGCGTCGATCTGGCACAGGTGGATGCCGAACTGAACATCGCGCGCCGTTATGCAAAAGCTGACTTGCAGGTATTCGCCCGCAACCAGATTCTGGATGCCGTGCAGGATGAAAAATTCCTGAGTGACAAACGCGATGTGCTCGACTGGCGCCGCGATCAATCCGGTGGTCGCGGCCAAGCCGAGCTTGCCGTGCTCGATTCACAACGCGCGCGCGTTGCCTTGACCGCCAATCAGAAAAAATCCGATCTCGATGCGCTCGAAATCAAGGCGCCGAACGACGGCATCTTCATGCTGAGTACCGATTGGGGCGGCGAAAAACCGAAAATCGGAGCGACTCTCTATGCCGGCATGGATTTCGGCAGCCTGCCCGACAGCAGCTCGATGCAGGTCGAATTGTCGGTGCCGCAAATCGAAGCGCAGGGCATTGTCGTCGGTGCCCAGGTAAGCATGCATCCTGATGGACGCCCCGATCAGGCCTTCACAAGCACGATCAGCCAGGTCGATGGTGGTGCGCAGGCGAAAGACCGCCGTAACCCGGTCAAATACGTCAGCATGAAAGCGAACATCCCGACGGCAATGATCCTTAAATATCGTTTTGTCTCGGGGCAGCGTTTTCGCGCCAATATTTTTTCACTGTTGCCGAAAAATACGCTCAGCGTCGCGAATATCGCGGTGGTGTCGGAAGCGGGGAAAAACTTTGTCGAAGTCCGCAACGGCAATGAATTCAAACGCAGGGAAATCACGCTGGGCGAACAAGGCATTGCCCGCACGATTGTCAGCAAGGGCCTGAGTGTCGGCGATGTCGTTTCGCTGACGCCAAAACGCGAAGAAGAATCCGTGGCTTCGGAAGATAAAAAAACGACCGGTAAAAAATCACCCGCTGCACAAGGCGCGCCGCAATGAAACTACCCGTGGTGTGGCGCGAAGCTTTCGAAGAATTGATGCGGCGTAAATTGCGCACGCTGCTTACCTTGCTGGGCCTTATTTTCGGCGTTGGCTCGATCGTCGCGATGCAAGCGGTAGGCGAAGGCAGCCGTCGCGAAGCATTGAGTCTGGTTGAAGGACTCGGCCTGAGCAATATCGTGGTCGAAAGCCGCGAGCAGGATGAAGAAACCCTGCGCGAACAACGAGCACGCAGCCTGGGTTTGAGCATGACCGATGCCCGCGTCGCTTTTGCGCTTACGCCGAAAGCGAAAAAATTTGCCGCCGAGAAAGCCGTCAAGGTGCATAGCGTGTTCAGTAATTTTGCCGCCGCCGATCTGGAAGTCAGCGGCGTCAGTCCGGATTATTTTTCGCTGTCGGCGCTAGCGGTTGCCAGCGGACGTTTGTTCAAGGACGAGGACGACCAGGCATTGGCGGCCTACGCCGTTCTCGGCGACCAGGCGGCACGAAACCTTTTTCCCGACGGTGACGCGCTCGGCAAAACGATCAAGGTCAATCATGCCTGGTTCGAAGTGATCGGCATTCTGGTGGACCGTGATTTAAGCAAAGACCAGTTTGAAGGCGTTGCGCTGGGTCTCGAAAGCAATCGCGTTTTCATCCCGCTTTCCACGGCCAGGGCACGCTTCCGCTTTCAGGCAATGGAACCGGAAATCGACCGCTTCCAAATAAAGGTCAGCGAACCGGAAGCGGTTTCCGGCGGCGCGCGCGTGATTTCGGCCGTGCTGAAACAACGCCATGCCGGCGTTGAAGACACCAGTCTTCTGGTGCCGGCACAATTGTTCAAACAGCATCAGAAAACCCAGGAAATTTTCAGCATCGTAATGGCATCCATTGCCGCGGTCAGTTTATTGGTTGGCGGCATCGGCATCATGAACATCATGCTGGCCAATGTGCTGGAACGCCGTCGTGAAATCGGTTTGCTGCGTGCGCTCGGCGCACGTCGGCGCGATGTTATCGCGCAATTCGTGCGCGAAACTTCGGTTATCTGCGCCGTCGGTGCCGTGCTCGGTCTGGTTTTCGGCATGGTGCTGGCATATCTGATTGCCACTTTCGCCGGCTGGCAAGTCGCGTGGGCGCCAATCCCCATTCTGTTTTCGACGCTGGCCTGCGCCCTGGTCGGCCTTGCATTCGGCGTTTATCCGGCCCGGCAGGCGGCCGATCTGGACCCTATTGCCGCGCTCCGTACCGAATAATCGCTACAATAGCGGCATGAATACAACGATCATTCCCACGGTTTACCTGAAAATCGAACGCCGCTCGACCCATCCCTGGATTTTCCAGAAGATGGTCGAAAAACCCGAACAAAAACCCAAGCCAGGCTCGATTGTCGACATCGTCGATGCCACCGGCACCTGGTGTGCTCGCGGTTTCTACAACGGGCACTCGCGCATTGCCTTGCGGGTGTTGACCGAAGATCCGGATGAAGCGGTCGATGAAGATTTTTTCCGTCGCAAGATTCGCCAAGCCGTCGAGCTTCGCCGCGATGTGCTGAAGGTCGATGAAGTTTCCAATGCCTGGCGCGTAGTGCATTCCGAAGGCGATGGCTTGTCGGGTCTGGTCGTCGATCGCTACGATGATTTGCTGGTGGTCGAATTTTTCTCGGCCGGTGCCTTCCGTTATCGCGAATGGATTTACACCGCGTTGCGCGAAGAATTTCCCGGTTGCCGTTTTTATTCGTTCGCCGAAGACCATGTGCAGAAACAGGAAAGCTTCGATTTCCGTTCACCGGATGCACCGCAACCGGCGGTCATTACCGAATTCGGCGTGAAATTCCGCGCCAGCCCGGGCACCGGCCATAAAACCGGTTTCTTTGCCGACCAGCGCGAGAACCGCGAGTATCTTGCGCGCTTCACCAAAGATAAAACCGTGCTCGATATTTGCTGCAACTCCGGCGGCTTCGCGATTTACGCCAAGACTCGCGGTGAAGCGGCCGAAGTGACCGGCATCGATCTGGATGAAGAAATTCTGGAAGTCGCGAAAAAGAACGCGCATTTGAACAAGGCGCAAATCAAGTTCACGCAAGCGGATCTGTTTTCGTTCCTGCGCGACTCCGCTGCACGCGGCGACGAATACGATGTGGTGATTCTTGATCCGGCAAAAATGACCCGCGATCGCGAACAGATTATTCCGGCACTGAAAAAATACAACGACATGAACAAGCTCGCGATGAGCGTGGTCAAACCCGGCGGTATTTTATTGTCCTGCTCCTGCACCGGACTGGTCAGTGAAGAGCAGTTTGTCGACATGATTCGTCGCGCCGCATTTTTCGCCGGCCGTACCGTGCAAATCCTGAAAGTGTCCGGTGCCGGTGGCGATCATCCTTTCATGGCGCATGTGCAGGAAAGCCGTTATCTGAAAGCCGTGTTTTGCCGCGTGTTCTAATCGCATAGGCTGCGCCTCGGCGCTCCGTTGATAATCTGCAAAAGGATTGATTGTGAGTTCTACTTCGGATGTTGTTGCAGGTCCGCGCCGCGCGGCAGTCGCCTTTATCTTCATCACGGTATTCCTGGACGTTCTCGCTTTCGGCCTGATCATTCCGGTATTCCCGAAACTCATTGCCAGCTTTCTCGATGGCGATCTTGGCCGCGCAGCCTTGCAGCACGGCAAGTTCGCGATGTGGTTCATGATCATGCAGTTTGTATTTTCACCGATACAAGGTGCGCTGTCGGATCGCTTCGGACGGCGGCCGGTCATCCTGATGTCGAATCTCGGGCTTGGACTGGATTTCATCCTGATGGCGGTGGCCAATACGCTGCCCTGGTTGTTCGTAGGCCGCGTGTTATCGGGCATTACCTCGGCCAGCTTTTCGACCGCGAATGCGTATATCGCTGATGTCACGCCGCCGGACCAACGCGCGAAAGCCTTCGGCATGATCGGCATGGCCTTCGGTCTTGGTTTTGTATTGTCACCGGCCATTGGCGGCACGCTTGGCGAGATTCACCCGCGCTGGCCGTTCTGGCTTGCGGCTGGCCTGTGCCTGACCAATTTCTGCTATGGCTATTTTGTATTGCCGGAATCGCTGGCGAAAGAAAACCGCACGCCGTTTTCCTGGCGCCGCGCCAATCCCGTTGCCTCGTTGATGTGGCTGAAAACACAACCGGAAATCCTCGCACTCACCGTCGTGGTTTTCCTGATGGCACTGGCGCACATGGTGTATCCGATGACCTTCGCGCTTTATGCCGATTACCGGTTCGAGTGGGGTCCGAAAATGGTGGGCTACTCGCTGGCCATCGTCGGTCTTGCCGGTGCGATCGTGCAGGGCGGCCTGATCGGAAAAATCAAACTATGGATGGGCGAACGCCGCATGCTGATGTTTGGTTGCGCGATGGGCACCATTGCCTTCGTTTTGTATGGCTACGTGCCCAGCGGCTACTGGTTCTGGGCCGTCATTCCGATCTCGGCCTTCTGGGGCATTGCCAATCCCGCCGCCCAGGCGATCATGACCCGGCATATTGCGCCGAATGAACAGGGCCGCCTGCAAGGCGCGATCGGCAGTTTGAACAGCGTTGCCGGCATTATCGCTCCGCCGATTTACACGAATATTTTCGCCGGGGTTTCGGCCGTGGCCATTCCTTCCTGGCATTCCGGAGCGACTTTTTATCTGGCGGGCGCATTCGTTGCAATGGGCGGTTTTATCGCGTGGATATCGACTCGCGGCGAGCGGTAGGAGGGCCTTCTAGGCCCGACAAATCACGCCAGACCTTTCGGGCCTAGAAGGCCCTCCTACGAAACTCATTTCAGATAAAACGCTTTCATCGCGGCCACCACCTGTTCCGGTTTTTCCAAAGCACTGCTATGTCCGCATTGCGAAATAATCTGCAGTTCGGAACGACCGATATGCGAATGAATATGGCACGCACAGGATACCGGCGTGGTCCGATCTTCTTCCCCCACCATGATCAAGGTCGGGCAAACAATTTTCGCCAGTTCATCGCTTATGTCGCGGCGCCGGGTTACCCCGGAAATCGGGCCCAGGATATTTTTTCGCAATACCAATAATTTTTGCTTCCAATGCCGGACCAACTCGCGCTTGGCAGTATCGCGCATCGTGGATTTTCCGAACATCAGGGGCAAGGTACGCGACACCAGGGATTTGATACCGAAGACTTTCACGATGAAAGTCATCACGGCATATTTGTTTTTGTTGTGCCGTGGCTCGGCTTGCGCGCTGGTATCGAGCAAGACCAGCGAGCGCAACAATTCCGGATGTCGTGCGGCCAAGGGCATGCCCACCATGCCGCCCATCGACAGGCCGACGTAATGCACGGGTTGTTTGCAGAGTGCGCGAATCAGCTCAGCCGTGTCACTCACCAGATTGTCTATTTCGAAACCGGTCCCGGGGTCTCCGCTTTGCCCCTGGCCACGAAAATCAAAACAGATAACGCGATATTCACCGGCAAACTGCGGCGCCACAAAATCCCACATGCTGTTATCCATCAACAGGCCATGCCCGAACACGATGGTTTGATCGCCGCTGCCCTGCTCGGTATAAAACAACTCGACATCATTCACGTGGATGCTTGGCATGGTTCCCCCGGTTTGCGGTCGATTATGCACGGCTTCGTCACCTGATTTTCAATTACCGCCACGTGGATTGCCTTATGATGCTGGTCTGAGGAGAACGCCATGTCCGAGATTATCAAACCCAGCCGTGAACAAGCCGAAGAAGCCATTCGCACCATGTTGCGCTGGGCCGGCGAAGATCCGAATCGCGAAGGCCTGCTCGACACCCCGCGTCGCGTAGTCGATGCCTATGGCGACTGGTTCAGCGGCTACAAGGATGACCCGCAGGAATTCCTGACCCGCACCTTCGAGGAAGTCGAAGGCTACGACGAAATGATTATCCTGCGCGACATTACCTTCGAATCGCATTGCGAACATCATATGGCACCGATTATCGGCCGCGCCCACATCGGTTATTTGCCGCGCGGAAAAGTGGTCGGCATCAGTAAACTGGCGCGAGTGGTCGAAACCTATGCGCGCCGTTTCCAGGTGCAGGAAAAAATGACCTCGCAAATCGCGCGCTGTATCGAAGAAGTATTGAACCCGCTCGGCGTCGGCGTGATTGTCGATGCCAGCCATCAGTGCATGACGACCCGCGGCATCCATAAAACCGCCGTCAGCATGGTGACTTCGAAAATGCTGGGCAATTTCCGCGATGATGCACGGACGCGTGCAGAATTCATGCAATGCGTCGGGATGAATTCACGTCGTTGATTCGTAGGAGGCCGCTTGCGACCGCCATGGACGGCGGGAGTGTCGAATAGGCAGGAGCATTTTTCGACCGGGCGACGTACTGAAACGAGACGTCGGGGTCGGGCCCAAGGGCCCTCCTACGTATTCGGTTCTATTTGTTTTGGTGATCCAGCACTTTCTTCGCCAGCCAGGGTTCGCCTTTTTCGATCAATTCAATCGGCGTCATTTCCCAACCGGTCAACACCATCACTTCGCCGACGGTGAACTCGAGCTGCGCTTTATTGAATTGCCGTTTGCCGGCGACGACGGCTTCGAGCACTTCGCGTGAAGGCATCGGCGCTTCCATTTCCGCCGCCTTCGCCGCTGCCGCGGCAGCCGGATCACCGGTGCCGTGCTTGAGCAACCATTCAATACGCAACAAGGCTGCGGCCTGCGGATCATGGTGGACAATTTCCGGCAATGCCGCGGCCAGACTTTTATGCAATGTGTTCAACTGCCCCATGATTTTCATACGGGCCAGATTCGCGGCATCGCGCGCATGTTCGGCGGCGTCGACGTCCTGCAATTGCTGCGCTCGCGAGGCGTCTGCCGCCTGCAATTGCTTTAATGCCTGCTCAAAACGAGAGGTCCAATCCGACTTCGCCATTAATGCCGCATCACTCCGGATCACGGCATGACAATCTTCGAGTAGTTTCTGAATCGGGTTCATGGCCTGGATTATATGCCAGTGTGGGCGCCGCTCGCTGCGCCCACACTGCGTAAAACAGGGCGCAGCAAGCCAACCGCCTACTTGTTTGCCTGAACCGTGACGCGTTCTGCACTTGTATTGGCGCGGCTGGCTCGGCCGTACATCAATTCCGCAATCGCCGGTGGTGCAAAATAATTACCCGGATGCACCGCCTGCGCATAGTAGTAAACCTCATGCTGCCCTGCCGGCAGATATTCCGCATAAATACGCACCACGCTTGAACCGGTTTGGCGCGAGTCAAAATAATACGAACCGTTGCCGCCGATTTTTGCCGCATTCGCACCACCTACACTGCTCAATGTGATGTCGCGCGTGACAAAACCGCCCGGTGCAAAATCGCTTACCGCAACAAAATGGCGTTCTCTCGGTGCCGTTATCAATAAGCGCACGCGAATCCAGTCACCTTCTTTCACCGTGCTCTTCAGCACGGGCACCCATTTGCCACCGACCAGCACATCGTAATTGCGTCGAAGATTAATACCGGTAGCCTTTGCCTCCGCCTGCTGCAGATCAAATTCATAATCGATGGTCGCGTTGTAATTGAGACTTCCGCCGGCATTGTTCTGGGCTTCAATCTGCAGCGATTTATTCGTGGCGATGAGCGGTGCTTGCCAGCTTGCATTCCGTTCTGCCGCCGCAATTGCCAAGGAGTGCTTTTGACCATCCAATCCGATCATTATCGGCAATTCGTCTTTTACGACGGTGTTTTTTTGCGTAACTTCATGCAAAGCCATCAGACACTGTGCACTGGATTGAGTGTCAAGGCTCGCGGTACCGCCGGCATAAATATCGTAGATACCACGCAATAATCGTTCCCGAGCCGGCTTGCCCTCCGTTGAACTATCCAGCCGCGACAATGCTCCGACGACGGCGCATTGATCACGCAAATTCGAGCCCATATAGAAGGAAAAATCACGCTGGTCGCCGATGATTTGCCGCAAACCTTTTTTATCGCCGGCCGCCAACAGGCGCTGTACCCCCTGTTGCGTCTGCTTTTCCAATCCGGGCTTGCGTGACATCGCCAATACAAGTTCGCTGCGCGCAAACCAGCTGAGTTTTTCCCAGTTTTGCCAGATATTATCCAGCGCATTGGCGTCAAGACTGTCGCCGCTTTCCAGTGCACCGGCCGACATGGCGAGCGTCTCCCAGGAACGGATGATTTTATCGTCCGGATTCAATATTCTTACCGTGTTGACATGGCTCGCCAGCAAGCGCTCGAGTTCCTGCGTCTCTTCCGCCTGAATCGAGTAGCCCAATGTCTGCAAATATCTGAAGCCCTTCAATGTGTAGGCCGACAACGCAATATTCGGTTCGCGTGTCCATTCGAAACTTTCATTCTGGAAGTAATGATAATAGCCCTGCTCATCCTTGAAACTCGTGGCTACTTGCAGTGCATCGTTTACAGTATCCTTCCGATCGCTCCAGTCCGATTTATCATCATATTTATCGGCGTATGCCGCACCAACGGCACGACTCAGGGTTTGTTCCCAACAGCGATGCGGATACTCCTGCAAATCCCGCAACCAACCGCTGGTCCAGGTATTGAAGCCGCGCGACACCTCTACCTCGAGCCTTGCATCAATGGCACTCGCAGGCAATTTCGGAATTTTCAGATCCAGCATGGCCTGATCCAGCCAGCCGGACTGGCTCACTTTTTCATGGCCCATCCGGGACTGCACAAACCCGCTGGTCGAGAGTCCATCCGAGCCGTTGGCGGAATCCGCCATTACCTCGATATCGATCCCGCCGACCTTGGTCACCTTGAAGTCCAGCGACTGTGCCAATACATCGTAGGCCGCCACTTTTCCCATGGAGTGTTTATCGAGCTCGACGCCGGCACCGGCCAATGTCGTGTCCAGTGAAACCAGAACCGGCTTGTCGTTTTGATTGCGTGCCGAAATTTGTGCCCGCGTCTTATCGCCGACGAACAACTGTCCCGGCAATCCCGCTCTCACTTCAATCGGCAAATTGCTCTTGAACGTCGTTTGCGTCAAGGAAAAACCATCGCTGTCATCGCTGCCCCAGACCAGTACGCGCCACTGGGTGAAATTATCCGGCAATTTGAATTTGATTTTTTTCGTTTCACCCGGTGCGAGCACGATATCCGGATTCCAATATGCGGCATCCATAAACTGGCTTCGCATGCGAGGCTTCGGTTTTCCGGAAGGCAATTTTTTCCTGATGCCGGCGATATTGGCTGCCGGAGCTCGGTAGTAGACGTCCGCGCGTTTTATCCTGCTTCCGGTAACCTCTACGGCATCGATCTCCTTGCCGCCAAATTCATCATATCTGACGCGATTGAGATTGCTTGATACGGTCGATAAGCCTGAAGCATCGGAAGCAGTAATGCCATTCAGTATGTCGAATACGTTATTAAATCCCGATGCACTGATATCGGAACGCGTAATGACCGACACCGGCTGCGCCGTTTCGCCGTCAATTCTTGTCTTGTCGCGTTCGGAATAAAACCGCTCTTCAAAAAAAACATTCGGCGCATAACGCCAGGCTTCGATGCCATACCATGTGGATGTCTGCCAATCTTTCAATTTCCCCAACCAGGTATCGTTATCCGGGTTCTGGAAACTCCATATTTCACTACCTTGCTGATAAACGGAATCATCAATCACGCTCATCGTGACCATGCTGGAACTATCGGAGATATTGGACAGCGTAATTTCGATTTCTTCGCCTGGCCGAAATTCCGGTTTGGCCGTGTTGACCCTCAGCGATGCACTCTGGATTTTCGGGATCACGATGTCGAGCAAAGCATCCAGAGTGACGATGTTCTTTCCAGCCTGATCGGAACTGTTTTTCGCAGGCCTGATCACGGCGCGCAAACTCATGCCCGGCGCCCATGCCTGCTTGACCGGAATGCTGATCTCGGTTTGCTTGGCACTTAAATTTTGCGTCCAGTGATGAACTATGCGGTCGTATTCAAGCGTAAACAGGGCCGTCGCGTTTTCAAAAGGTTGGTCCAGCAGCACCTTGGCATCACTCCGGCCGTCACTGGCTTGAGCCAGCGCCAATGAGGCGTTCGGTTTTTCTTCCGGGTTTTCAGCGGTATAGCTCTCGCCGATATAGCGAATAATTTCCGTACTGGCGGCGCCTTCGCTTTCCGCCCTGAAAACATAACGGCCAGGCTTTGCAGCCCTGAAAGCGCAGGGCGATTTCAGGCCAGTGATCAGCCGACATTCGCCGACCGGTTTCGGTTCCTGCTGCGCCTGCTCCTCATCCTCGTCGTCCTGATTGTTTTTCCGGTTCTGGTATTCAAACACCTTGATCGTCACGGCCTGACTGGCTACGGGTTTCCCGTCGTAAGCAATGACGACCGCTTCCAATGCGGGATCTGCGTCAATCCGTAACCACCATTCTCCGGTTTTCAAGCCGACATAGCGGGGATATTTCGCGTAATTAATCGCAACGCTGCTGCTGGTTGCGGAAGCCTTCCCGGCAATTTTCACTTCTGCCGAAAATTCCAGCAGGCCGAATGCCATCGGCGGCGCTTTGCCGTAGCCAGTTGCAAGCGGCTGATCAAGCATCAGCGTAAAGGCGGCTTTGCCTTTTGCATCGGTTTTAACAGGGAGCTTCACTCCCTTGAGCGGATCGCCGCCATCCTCGTCGTCGTCATCTTGTTGATTGGGATTGATAAAAGTGAATTCGGCAAACTCGGGATATTGATCCTCGAGACGACGCGACGTACTCAAACCGCTGAAGCTCAATTCGATATTTGCCGCCGGCCCGCCTGAAAAATATCCGCCTTCCATTTGGAAATTGATCGATTGCCCGGCGAGGGCCACCGTCTTGTCTGCAGCCAGCGTGGCCCAGAGCGGCTGGGAGTCAAACCGTGCAACTTGAAAACAAGCTCCCGATCTTTCACTGCTGGAGTCCGCTGCATTGATGCAATAGTAGCCATCAGGAAGCAGCCGTGACAAAGAAAGACTCGATGAAACGCTGTCGTTTTCGTCCAATGCCGCCTGCCAGGTCTGCAAGGACTTGTCGTTCGTGATGTCGTACAGGCGAAAATCGGCAGGTAATTTTCTACCGGTTTTCTGCAAACGGTTACCGACTTTCTCACGCAGCCAGACGCGATATTTCACGCTTTCTCCGGGGCGATAAAGGGGCAATTCCGTGACACCGAAGTTCATCACGCCACGGGGCTGATTACCGTAATAGCGCCAGGAAGCATAACCTTTGCGCTTGAAACCCATTTCCGCATTGGATTTCAACAAAGCCGGCGCTACTACGGTTTTTCCTTGTGCCGTTACTCTGACAAAACTCATCAGGTCCTCTTTCAGTATCATCGAAAAAGCCAGATCGATTTTGGCGACGCCGTCCTTGTCGGTCGTTGCACTCCCGATGCTGTGCATTTTCCTGTTCGCATCGAGTCTTAAAATATCGACCTTGGCATTTTCAATAGGCAAACCGCTTTGCCATTGCGTTGCCCACACAATTACCTGATCCGCGGATTGATAACTCAAGACATTAAAAGGAACATAGGCAACGCCGTAACTGACACTGCTGAATTCCTCGCTGCCAAACAGGGAAAGCCCGCCATTGGCCTGTATACTTTTACTGACGGCCGGCATTTCCACTTTCGTGACTTTGTTTCTCGCGCCGGCGATATCAAGCTTGCCCACTTTCTCTCTTGTTTCTTCGTTGATTTGAAGCTGGCCTATGCGCGTGGTGTCTATTTTGGAATTCAACACTTCCAGCGTTGCGGTGGATTTTTGTCCGGGCAACAGAGTCCAGCCGGAAGTATCAAGCTTGAGCCTGGTCTGGTAATCACCAATATCGAATAACAAAGCGAACGGATTATTCAACGCTTGTCCATCCAGGCTTCTCAGGTCCGTCGGCAAATCCAGAAGAAACTGGCTATCCGCCAATTCGCTTGTCAAATAATAGGTATGCCGTGGCGCGATCGCAGGCAACTTCAGATCGTTGCGAAAGTAATAATAAAAGCGTTCCGGGTCCTGCCGCTTCAAGCTGACGCCTTTGGGTAATACGGCGGACAATCGAGAATAGCTGGCATCGCTTAGCCCATTTGAAAATTTCAGGGTAATGGCTGTTTCCGGATTGCATCGCAGCGCCCCGGTTTTCAGCTTCTCATCGGCCACTTCGGTCTGCTGCTGTCCGTATTGGCAGGAAACGGAATTGAGCCGGAAAGTCTCGTTTACTTTTGCGTATAAAATCATTTCCTGCTGGTCGCCCGGAACAGGTCCGGCTGCGGACTTCAAACCCGGCCTTACCGAAATCTTCAACAAGGCGTCCTTGTCGGGATAATCTTCCGTCTCAAGCCTGTATTCGGTTCCTTTATTTTCGTTCTTGTCTTTGGCTTTCTTCGGCAAGACAAGCCTGAAAGGTATATTTTTGCCATTGATGCTGACGGCCAAATACTTTTTAGCCGACTCTGCATCAACGCTCAGGCTGGAATAAATCCCGATAATCGGCCGGGTATTTTTCCATTCAAGAATTTGGGCGCTTAACCTCGGTCCTTCGGAATTTATCCTGATGCTGTCACTGGCGAAGATGGCACCTTCCTGAGACATGAACCCGGCGCCGATTGCAACCTGATAGTACGTAGCAGGCAGAAATTTTCTGGGCTTTCTGTATGTGTTACAGGCAAGCGTCACGTCATCTTCCCAAGTCCACTCACAATCGACTTCGGGAGAAATTGCGATATTGGTCTGCCGTGCCTTGGTATTCCAGGTCTGCATGGGACGATCGAATTCTATCGTCAGCTCGTTGTCTTCCAGGCTGATGTCCTCGATCTTTGGTGCTTCGGCATCTGCGGCATAAGCATGTCCAGCAAAGCCCAGCAACAACAGCCCTGATAAAAATAAGCGCATATAATTCCCCAATATTCTGGCTACAAAGTGACAGATTCAGTCAATCTGTCAACGGGGAGATAAAGCAAATGGGGTTTTGTGATTGCGGCAGTAGCAAACCTTATGCCGCCTGTTGCGGTCGTTTCCATTCCGGCCTTGAAATGCCTGCAAACGCCGAGCTGCTGATGCGATCCCGATACAGTGCCTATGTGCAGGAGTTGGAAGATTATCTGATGGCGACATGGCATGCGAGCACGCGGCCTGCATCACTCGACTTTTCGGATGACGGCAAGACTAAATGGCTGGGCTTGGAGATCAAGCGTTACAACTTGGTCGATTCGGCTCGAGCACAGGTTGAATTCGTTGCCCGCTACAAAATCGGCGGGCAATCTGCCGTGCGCTTGCACGAAATCAGCGATTTCGTTTTTGAAGATGGACGCTGGTTTTACGTTTCGGGTGTTTTCCCGTAGGGGCACCTGCTTGCTGCGCCCCTACGTTTTCAGATTGCCATCGAAAAACGCAATCGTTCTCGCCCATGCCAACTTGGCGGCGGCAATATCGTAACGCGCGGTGCTGGAATCATTATGGAATCCATGCTGCGTACCGGGATACATATTCAAACTGTAGGCAATCTTCTGCGCATCCAGCGCAGCACGAAATTCATTGATGCCTGCATTGATGCGTTCGTCATTGCCGGCGTAATGCATCATCAACGGTACTTTCACTTTCGCGATTTGTTCTGCGTTCAGCGCACTGCCGTAAAAACACACGGCGGCGTTCACTTCTGCACGCTCGGCGGCACATCGCAATGCCATGCCGCCGCCGTAACAAAAACCGACTGCGCCGATTTTGCCGTTACCGTCGCTGCGGCTGGCAATATAGGGAATGCAGGCGATGATATCGGCATCAATTGTGGCGCGATCGGTGGCGGTAAACAGATCGCGGGCTTTTTCCTGATCCGTTGGCGCTCCACCGGCGACGCTTAAACCATCAGGCGCAACGGCAACATAACCGGCCAACGCAGCACGGCGTGCGACATCTTCAATATGCGCATTCAAGCCGCGATTTTCGTGGATGATCAAAATTCCCGGCAATGGCTTTTTTGCTTTCGCCGGTTTGGCGACATAGGCGCGCACCGGTCCTTTGCTGCCGGCATATTGCACATACTCGGTTTTCAGCGTTTTATCTTTCGGATCAATTTGCTGTGCGTAGGCTTCATTGGGTTCGATAAGGGGCAGCAACACACTGGCGGCAGCCACACTGCCGGCAATGCCCGCAAGGCGATTCAGGAAATCGCGGCGCGGCATGCTGCCATGGATGTAATTGTTATAAAGATCGATAACGCGCTGGTCCATGACGCACTCCGTAAAGGCTGGCTGTTCTTTCCGCACTATAAAAGAATCGATGTGAAAATTTTATTGCTGCATATCCTTGCAGCGAGGCCTTCACACTGCCTGCGTTCCGGCAATGCAACACTGCATGTCATAGATGCCGCTTGGTTATCTGGTCTGGCGGCGTCATGTTGTCAGCCTCAACGGAGAAACCCCATGTCACAAGACAATCTGCTCTTTTCACCCAAGACCATTGGCCAACTTGCTCTGCAAAACCGCATTGCGATGGCCCCGATGACGCGCTCACGCGCCATCAACAACGTTCCCAACGACACCATGCGCGAGTATTACCAGCAACGTAATAGCGCAGGATTATTGATTACCGAAGGCACCTCGCCATCCGCCGATGGCCTGGGCTATGCCCGCATCCCGGGGTTTTTCACGCAGGAACAGGCAGACGCCTGGAGCAAGATCGCCACTGCCGTACATGCCGGTGGTTCGAAACTGGTCGTGCAATTAATGCATACAGGCCGGATTGGTCATGACCTGAATCTGCCCGAAGGAAAAACCCTGATTGCTCCTTCCGCCATCGCTGCCGCCGGACAAATGTGGACCGACCAGCAAGGCATGCAGAATCATCCGGTACCGAAAGCGATGGATAAAAACGATCTTGAGCGCGTGAAGCAGGATTATGTGCACGCATCGAAACTTGCGATTGCCGCCGGGCTTGATGGTGTTGAACTGCATGCCGCCAATGGTTATCTGCTTGGACAGTTTTTGAATCCGCGCAGTAATGTCCGTGATGACGAATACGGCGGCTCGCCGGAAAACCGCCGTCGTTACGTTTTGGAAGTAGTCGATGCGGTTGTCGCGGAAATTGGTGCCGGTCATGTCGGCATTCGTATTTCGCCGTGCAATCCGTTCAATGATCTGGCAGCCAATTACGAAGGTGAAGAAGCCGAGTATCTGGAGCTCGTCCGCGAACTTGCTAAACGTGATCTGGCCTATCTGCATTTGATTGCAACACCCGGCGCGGTACCAGACAGCTCGGTGAAGGCGATTCGCGAAGCTTTCCCGGGTCCCTTAATGCTGGCAGGCGATTTCAACCGTGAACGTGCCGAAGCTGCCTTGGCTTCCGGTATCGCCGATGTGATTGCGTTCGGCAAACCCTTTATCGGCAATCCGGATTTGCCGGCGCGCCTGCTGAAAAATATTGCCCTGAATGCATTCAATCCCGACCAGCTTTACACGCCGGGTCCGCAAGGTTATTCGGATTACCAGCCACATTCGGAAGCTGTATCGGCTTAGCATCATAGCCGCATAAATCGATATCAAATGCGCGCTTCGGCGCGCATTTTTTTACGACTAGCCCGGATAAACCTCGACCCGATTGCGCCCCTTGCGTTTCGCCTCGTACAAGGCTTCGTCAGCTTGCGAGATTAATTGTTGTGGTTCGCGATGTAGGTGCGGCTTGCAGCTGGCAACGCCAATGCTCAAGGTCACGATTTTTCTTTCGCAGAAAGCATGTTCGAAAGCGCGCGCCTCTATCGATAATTTCAGTCGCTCGGCGACGGCACAGGCTTCCTTCAATACGGTATTCGGGAAAATAATCGCGAATTCCTCGCCGCCATATCTTGCCAGCCGCGAATCGGTGCCTTCCAATACGTAAGCCAGTAATTCTGCGACTTGTTTCAGACAGGCATCTCCGCCCTGATGGCCATAGCCGTCGTTGTAGCTTTTGAAATGATCAATATCGATCATCAGCAGGGACAAGGGCTCGTCCTGCCCAAGCTGCTCCAGCATCCAGGTATCGAAACAACGTCGATTCGCGATTCCGGTCAGGCCATCGAGTTGCGAAATATTTTCCATCGCCCGATAGGCCTGCTGCAATTGCGCATGGGTTTCCTGCAAGTCGCTGTATAAATTGGCGGCGTAGATAACGCCCGCAATCTGGGCGGCAATGGTTTCCAGCATTCGTCGTTGGCCGCGAAAACTTCCTACGTGCAAACTTTCCGCATTCAATACGGCCAGCACTTCATTATTGTGCATGACCGGAACACATAACTCGGAGCGGGTAGCGCCGAGGGTATCGACAAAGCCGGGATAGCCGCGGGTATCGTCAAGATCAATGGTTTGTTTGCTTTGAACGCAATCACCAACAACACCGGTGCCCAGCGCACGGCGATAACCCAGTTTTATTTCGGAGGGGATCGTACTGCTGACCGCCTGACAAACAAATTCGTTGGTCTGTTTGTCGACGATAACGCAGGACACGAATTCCCAGCTGAATTCCTGCTGCAGGGTTTCGACAATCCGCTGCAGCATCGATTGCGATGCATCGATATCCTGCACGGCCAGCAGGGCGATGCGATTGAGCAAGGCCAATTGCTTGAGTGCGCTTTGATCGCCGGTGAAAGACTCTGTCATCTCCCTACCCCCTGTACACAGCATACGCCGGCTATTGCCGGTTTGGAGGCAGGGTTTGCAAAATGTAACGCCGCATTGCTGCGGCGTTTTGTCATCATTTCTCAGGCAACCGCGCGGTCCGGTTCCGGGTTGCGCCATTGAAGCAATAAATCGTCCTGGCGGGCTTTTGCCTTGGCGAAATGCTCTTCCTTGACGTGGCCATAGCCGCGGATATGTTCCGGTACCTTGGCAATATCGACCGCCAGATCGTAATTCGCCGGATTCAAACCGTTGATCAGTTCTTCCAGCGTGCTGCGGTAATCGACGATCAACTGGCGTTCCATTTTGCGCTCTTCGGTTTTGCCGAAGAAATCAAAGGTACCGCCGCGCAGGCCTTTCATTTTCGCCAGCAACTTGAATGCCTTGAACACCCATGGGCCGTATTCCTGTTTTACCAGATGGCCATTGCTGTCTTTCTTGCTGAACATCGGCGGTGCCAGATTGAATTTGATCTTGAAATCGCCATCAAAGGTTTCCTTGATGCGTTTTTCGAAATCGCCGGTGGTGTAAAGACGCGCCACTTCGTATTCGTCCTTGTAGGCCATCAGTTTGAACAGGTATTTCGCGGTCGCTTCGCTCAGGCCTGTTTTGCCGGAAACATGGCGCGCTTCGGCACTGCGGATTTTCTCGACGAAGGTTTTGTATTGCTCGGCGTAGGCAGTGTCCTGATATTCGGTCAGGAATTTCACGCGCAGGGCGATGGTTTCATCGAGTGTTTTTGCGATGTTGCCTTCGCCGACGAATGCCGCCGAGGTCGCGACTTCCGTCGCTCCTACGAAGGAAGACGCTGTTGGCGTAGCGACGATGCCGGCGGCGGTTTTCACCACATTGATATCGTGTGCCGCCATACGGCCCCAGTTGAAGGCTTTGCGATTCATTTCAACAGCGGCGCCATTGAGTTCAATCGCGCGCATCAGGGCTTCGTGCGAAATCGGCACCAGGCCTTTCTGCCAGGCGTAGCCGAGCATGAAAAGATTGGTCGCAATCGCATCGCCGATCAATGCCATCGACAATTCATTGGCATCCACCAGCATCGGATCGCGGTTGCCGAGTGCCGTCTTGATCGCGGCAACGATATCGTTGGCCGGGAATTGCATATCGGTATTGCGGGTGAACGAACCCGGCATCGCTTCGTAGGTGTTCAGCACGACTTCGGAGCGGTCGGCACGGATTTTCGACAGTGCCCAGTAATCATTCACAACGACCATATCGCAACCCAGCACGAGGTCGGCTTCACCGGCGGCGATACGCACGGCATTGATGTCAGCCGGCGTTTTCGCGATGCGAATATGGGTTGTGACTGCACCGCCTTTTTGTGCCAGACCGGTTTGATCCAGCACGCTGCCGCCCTTGTTCTCGAGATGTGCGGCCATGCCTAGCAAGGCACCAATGGTCACCACACCGGTACCACCGACACCAGTAATCAGGATATTCCAGGGCTCGCTTAAATCGGTTTTGAAAACCGGCATCGGCAAGACATCGAAATTTACTTCGGCCGCACTGCCTTTTTTCTTTTTCAGACCGCCGCCTTCAATGGTGACGAAGCTCGGGCAGAACCCTTTGACGCAGCTGAAATCCTTATTGCAATTGCTTTGGTCGATTTCGCGCTTACGACCGAATTCGGTTTCCAGCGGAAGCACGGCAACGCAATTCGATTTCACGCCGCAATCGCCACAGCCTTCACAAACGGCTGGATTGATAAACGTGCGCTTGGCCGGATCCACCATCTTGCCGCGCTTGCGGCGACGGCGTTTTTCGGCGGCGCAGGTTTGGTCGAAAATGATAATCGTGGTGCCGGGCACTTCGCGCAAACGTTTTTGTACGTTGTCGAGTTCGTCGCGATTCAAGAATTCGACGCCGTTCGGGAAGATGCTGTGATCACTCCACTTCTCGATGTCGTCACTGAGCACGACGATGGTTTGCACGCCTTCACTGCGAACCTGGTGCGCGATATCCGGCACGGTCAATGTTCCGTCGACAGGCTGTCCGCCCGTCATAGCGACAGCGTCGTTGTACAAAATCTTGTAGGTGATATTCACCTTCGCGGCAATCGCCTGGCGAATCGCCAGCGAACCGGAATGGAAATAGGTACCGTCACCGAGATTCTGGAACACGTGTTTTTCGTTGGTGAACGGCGCCTGGCCACACCAGGTCGTACCTTCGCCACCCATCTGCGTGAAGGTATCGGTTTTGCGGTCCATCCAGGTCACCATGTAATGGCAACCGATGCCACCAAGTGCACGCGAGCCATCCGGCACCACGGTCGAACTGTTATGCGGGCAACCGGCACAGTAATGCGCCGGACGCGGGAACACCGGACGCGGCATCGCCAATTCTTTTTCTTTCGCCGCGAGGAAGTTCAGGCGATCGACAATGTGCTCGCTGGTGAAGAAACGCGACAGGCGTTTTGCGATCACGCGCGCGATACGGGCCGGCGTCAGTTCATTCGTGCTTGGCAGAATCCATTCGCCGCTTTCATCGTATTTGCCAACCACGCTCGGGCGTTCGGCATTTTCCCAGTTGTACATGTATTCCTTCATCTGCGATTCGATGAAGGAACGTTTTTCTTCAACCACGATAATGTCTTCGAGACCGCGCGCAAATTCGCGGATACCGACCGGTTCCAGCGGCCAGGTCATGCCGACCTTGTAAACGCGGATGCCGATGTCTTCGGCTTCCTGATGGCCGATGCCGAGATATTCGAGCGCTTGCAGCACATCGAGATAGCTCTTGCCGGTAGTGACGATACCCAGACGCGCTTTCGGAGAATCGAAAATGGTCTTGTCTATTTTATTCGCACGTGCAAACGCAATCGCAGCCTTCACCGCGTATTGATGCAAACGCATTTCCTGATCCAGTGGTGGATCCGGCCAACGGATATTCAAACCGCCGAACGGCATTTCGAAATCACCCGGCATCACGATATCGAGTTGATGCGGATTCACGTTGACCGATGCGGAAGATTCGACGGTTTCGGCAATCGTCTTGAAGCCGACCCAGCGACCGGTGAAGCGACTCATCGCCCAACCAAGCAAACCCATGTCGAGAATGTCCTGCACGCCGGCCGGATTCAGCACCGGCATCATTGCCGACACGAATTCCAATTCCGAACCATGCGGCAAAGTCGAAGAACGGCAGGCGTGATCGTCAGCGGCTAATGCCAACACGCCGCCAAATTTCGAGGTGCCTGCCGCGTTGCCGTGCTTGAACACGTCGCCGCAACGATCGACACCAGGGCCCTTGCCGTACCACATCGAAAACACGCCATCGTATTTGGCGCCATCGAATAAATTGGTTTGCTGCGAACCCCAAACCATGGTCGCACCAAGGTCTTCATTCAAGCCCGGGGTGAATTCGATGCTGGAAGCGGCGAGGTGTTTTTTCGCTTTCCACAATTCCAGATCGAAACCACCGAGCGGACTGCCGCGATAGCCGGAAATAAAACCGGCGGTATTGATGCCGGCTGCGCGATCGCGCATTTGTTGCATCAGCGGCAAACGAACCAGGGCTTGCACGCCCGACAGATAAATACGCCCTTCGCTGCGGGTGTATTTGTGTTCGAGTGAATATTCTTTATCGATCATTGGGGCAGACATGGCGGAACCTGTTGTGGCTTAGAGCAAAGACTCTCAATTATAACCCGACCCGCCGTCTCACGCCCGCTAACGTGAAGGGCATGGCAGTTTAGGCCTGTGAAGGCCTGCTAATCCGTACCTTTGTTTACGCCACACTGAAAATGATTCATCTTTCATCAAAGCCGCGTTACAGTGCGGCTAGGGGACAGGGAGTAAGCAAATGAGCGTGCAGGGATTACACGTTATGCTGGTCGAAGATCACGCTTTCCAGCGCCGACTGGGCCTGCGTTTGTTGACCGACCTCGGCCTCACCCGTCTGGTAGAAGCCGCCGACGGCTTCCAGGCTCTCGAAATTTTGCGCGCCTCGCCTGAAAAACCGGATGTAATCCTTGTCGACCTGGACCTGCCCGGCATGGACGGTATCGAATTCATGGGTTTCGTGGCACAGGAACGCCTAGCCAAATCGATTGCGGTCGTCAGCGCGATGGACCCGGCCCTGCTACACACCGTGCAAGTGATGGCCAAGGCCTCCGGCTTGCGAGTGCTTGGCGCGGTCGAAAAACCTCTGACGCCCGGCAAACTCACCCACGTCTTGTCGCTGTTCGAAAGCGGCCCGACCCCGATCGGCGAGGCACCGGTCATTTTGGTGACGATCGAACAATTGCGGCAGGCGCTTCGCAACGGCGAAATTTTTCCGATGTTCCAGCCGCAGGTCGAATTCGGCAATGGCAAAGTCGTCGGCGTAGAAGCCCTCGCCCGCTGGCGCACCAGCGACGGCCAGATGGTACCGGCGGCACAATTCATTCCGATGATCGAAAACGGCGGCCTGATCGAAGAGCTTACGCATTTGATGCTGGTGCAAAGCTGCGAATGGCACCAACGCTGGAAAAAGGAAGGTTTGAATTTGCGGGTATCGGTCAATGTGTCGGCGCACAATCTGACCGGCCCGGAAGTCGCCGACCGTTATGAAAAAGTATTGCGCGAACACGGCGTGATGCCCGAAGACATTATTCTGGAAATTACCGAAAGCTCGGTCATGGGCGACACCGCACGCGGTCTCGGCATGCTGGCGCGTCTTCGCCTGAAAGGTTTTGGTTTAAGCGTGGACGATTTCGGCACCGGTTATTCGTCCTTGGCGCAGCTGTCGCAGATTCCTTTCACCGAATTGAAAATCGATCACGGCTTCGTCAACGACTCGCCGAACCAGCCACGCAAACGCGCGGTGATCGAAGCCAGTCTGGACCTCGCACGCAAACTGGATTTGCACGTGGTGGCCGAAGGCGTTGAAACAATGGAAGAGTGGCAGCTATTAGCGCAACTGGGCTGCCATTTCGCGCAGGGCTTTCTGATTTCGCCCGCCGTGGCGGGCGACAAACTCAATGAAGCGATTCAAAACTGGCGCAAGGCGCATCACTAAGCCGATTCCGACTTTATGCTGAAACTCGAAAAAACCTTCAGCATACGCAAACAGCTTCTTGGCCTGTTCAGCCTGATGGTGTTTGCATTTGCCGGCCTGCTGTTGCTGGACGAGTGGGAACGGCAAAAAAATACCGCCGCACTCGAACAACTCAAAAACGAATCGCTCAGTTCGCTCCGCCGCATCAAGGCCGTCTCGGACGCCTATGGCCTGGATATCGTCGATACCACCTTCCGCGTCCGCAATTATCTGATCAGTTGGGAAGAAGGCGTGCAAGTCGTGGATTCCGCCAATTTACGCATCGACGAACACTGGAAAACGCTGCTTCAATCACACCAGAATGAAGAGCAGGCCGTTCTCGTCGAGCAAATCACCCAGGCCAAGGTCCGTGCCGACAAAACCGCTGCGCACCTGAAAAGCATCTTGCAGAAAAAAGATATCGTGGCGCTCGGACATTTTGCCGATACCGAGCTCTACCCGGCGATCGACCCGGTGACCACGCGCCTGAAACTGCTGAGCGATCTCGAACTGATCCAGGCCGACAGACGCGTGCGCGCCGAAGCGGAGCGCTCGCAACGCTCGGCCTGGTTCCGCATCGCGATGGTCGCGGTCTTCCTGATCATCATCGTGCTGATCGCGCAAGCCATCGTCCGCAACATCTACAAAGGCGTGGAAAGCCTGCGCGACCTGGCGGCACAAATGCGCCGTCATGATTACAAGGCCTTGCCGCGTTTTCGTTCCGAAGGTGAGCTTGGCGAAGTGCTCGATACTTTCCTGCTGATGCGCGACGACGTGCAACGTTTCGAGAATGAGTTGAACGAACAATTGCTGAGTACCGAAAAAGTACGAGCCAGCCTGCAGCAAAGTGAAGTCTTCCAGCGCTCGCTGTTTGCTGCTGCTCGCGTTGCGGTGATGTCGCTGGATTTGCAGGGCCGCTTCACCAGCTTCAATCCTTTTGCCGAGAAACTTTTGAATTACCGGTCCGAGGAAATGATCGGAAGGCGCAGCCTCGATAAAATCATGCTGCAGGAAGAAATCCAGAAAGTCGCCGACCAATTGACCGCGGCACTCGATAAGAAAATCAACGCCGATAATAATTTGCTGCCGATACTGATCGAGACCGGCACCGAGCCGATGGAATGGACGCTGGTCAAGAAAGACGGCAGCCACGTGACCGTGCTGCTGGCCACGTCGGCCATGCGCGATGGCACCGGAAAAACGACCGGTTACCTTGGCGTTGCAACCGATCTCAGCCAGATCAAGCAGCTCGAGAAAAAGCTGCGTGCCAGCGAAATTGCCGCGCGCGAAGCCAATATCGCCAAGAGCAGTTTTCTGGCGGCGATGAGCCATGAAATCCGCACGCCTATGATCGGCGTCACCGGCATGCTGGAAGTGTTGACGCATTCCAATCTCGATACCGAACAACGCCGCACCGTGCACGTGATCCAGCAATCGGCGGCATCGCTATTGCAGATCATCGGCGACATTCTGGATTTCTCGAAAGTGGAAGCCGGCCGCATGGAATTGTCGCCGACCGTGATCAGTTTGCCGCGTTTGTTGCAATCCACTGCGGCGAACTTTACCGGCTCAGCCTCAAGCAAAGGTTTGGTACTTACCGTCACCATTGATCCAAAAATCGCACCGGCGCATTTGGCCGACGGTTTGCGCCTGCGCCAGATTCTTTCGAATTTTTTATCCAACGCAATCAAATTCACCGACAACGGTTTTGTCGAAGCCGCGCTGGAATTCGTCGAGAAAAACAATAACCAGCAGAAAATCGTTTTTCGCATTACCGATACCGGTGTCGGCGTTACTCCGGAGCAGCAATCAAAACTGTTTCAGGCATTCCAGCAAGCCGAAGGCAGTACCACGCGCAAATTCGGCGGCACCGGCCTGGGCCTGGTGATCAGTCGCCGCCTGGCCGAAATGATGAATGGCCAGGTCACGATGGAAAGTACACCGGGAGCAGGCACCACGATGCGGCTGTCCGTCAGCTTGCCGATTGCCGATGAAGCGGACATTGAAGACGAAATCGCGATTGCCGCGCCGCAAAGTTTTACCGCGCGCGCCTTACCGACGATCGAACAAGCCATCGCGGAACGCAGCCTGATTTTGCTGGTGGACGATCATCCGACCAACCGCCTGGTGGTGTCGCGGCAATTGGCATTGGCAGGCTATCTCTGCGAAACCGCCGAAGATGGCGTGCAGGGAATCGAGCGTTGGCAAACCGGCCGTTATGCCTTGATCCTGTCCGACATCCATATGCCGGTCATGGACGGCTACCAGATGTCGCGCGAACTACGGCAGCAGGAACAAAAACAGAACAAGCCGCGTATTCCCATTGTTGCCTTGACCGCAGCGGCGCTGAAAGGTGAATCCGAGCGCTGCCTGGCCGCCGGCATGGACGATTATCTGATGAAGCCGGTCAGCATTGCGCAGTTGGTCGGCTGCTTGCAGAAATGGCTGCCGCATACCAAGACTTTGCAAGCGCAAATTATTGCGCAGGCGATTCCCTCGCAGACTCTCCCGCAGGCAAACCTGCCGCCGATGCCGCTCGACAAAAACGTGCTGGACGAATTGACCGGTGGCGACCTGAAAGAAAACCGCGCGCTACTGGATGATTTTTTACAGGCGACCGATCAGGATACCGCCGCCATGCAACAGGCCCGCGAACAGGGGGATTTGATTCAACTCGGTCGCGAAGCACACAAGATAAAAGGCGCCGCAAGATTGGTCGGCGCGATTGAACTGGCACATGCCGCCATGGAACTTGAGCTGGCGACAAAATCCGAAGACTGGTCCCAGTTATTGCCGCTGTGTGCCGACGTTCATACCTGCGCCGAGCGTTTACGGCAATTCGTCGACGCGAATTATCCGCGCACCTGAATCGTAGGAGGCCGCTTGCGGGCGACGTCAACTATGATTCAAAACAAAACGTCGCCCGCAAGCGGCCTCCTACGAAAGCATCAACGAATCTGAAATGCGCAATTAAACGCAACCGTAATGCGTTCGCCTTCGCCATAGAACGGCATCACATAATGCGGAATCCATGACGGAAAAATGACCAGCTGTCCGGGCGACAGTGCGTAACCCATGTTCCCCATATTGAACGGAGTTTGCAACGCGGCCGTTCCCGTATCGACATACATATTGCCGGCGATGTTGGGATTCACGAAACTCAGTTTTCCGCTATCCGCCTGATCGGGATCGTGTTGCCCGGGGGCAACGCAGTACACGCCGGACCAACTCGCCATCGGGTGATTATGGATGCCGAAAAAACCGTTGCGCCGCGTGACGTGAAACCAGGCGTCGGTCGCGATGTTGATCCGCTTCATCATCGCCATATCGTAATTATTCAATTGCGCGACGGCGCGCAATAAATTCGACAGACAGAATTCCCGCAGCTCGGCAATGACCGGTTCCGGCCAATCGAACAGGTCAAAATGGCTTTCAAATAAGTCTTTGTTGCGAACCGTATAGGGATTAGGATTGGCGTACTTGCCGCCTTCGGCTTCGCGTTTCAGGAATAATTCGCGCAATGCCTGGTTCAAAGCGGCCGGGTTCGGATGCTGTTCGAATGCGAAGGGCACGGCGAAATGCGGAATAATCTGGAACATAATTTACGGTCACGGAGAAAACTATGAAGCGTCAAGATTACCTCAAGATCGGCCGCCAGCCGAGCCTGAACATCATTGTTTTTGCCTTGTTGAGTTTCATTGCCGGTAGCAGCCATGCCGGCGACCGTATTGCCGGTCGTGATTTCGCAACGCGATCGGAAGTGTTTGCACCGCAGGCGATGGCGGCGACTTCACATCCGTTGACCACGCAAATTGCGCTCGATGTGATGAAGCAGGGCGGCAGCGCGATGGACGCAGCGATTGCCGCCAATGCAGCCCTGGGCTTGATGGAGCCGACCGGTAACGGTGTGGGTGGTGATTTGTTCGCGATTGTCTGGGATCCGAAAACAAAAAAACTTTATGGCTACAGCGGCTCCGGCCGCTCGCCGAAAAATTTGAGCCTGCAATGGTTTATCGATCACGGGTATAAAGACGTTCCTTCCTACGGCCCCCTGCCCGTTACGGTGCCGGGTACGGTCGATGCCTGGTTTGCATTGCATGGCCGTTTCGGCAAACTGCCGATGCAGCAAAATCTCGCCCCGGCGATTCGTTACGCACGTGCAGGCCACCCGGTCGCGGAAACGATTTCGTATTACTGGAATCTGTCGGTGCCGCGACTTTCGAAATTCCCCGGCTTCACCGAACAATTCACGATCAACGGACAGGCGCCGAAAAAAGGCCAGCTCTGGCGCAATCCGAATCTTGCCAACACGCTGGAAAAAATTTCCCGTGAAGGCCGCAACGGTTTCTACAAGGGAGCGACCGCCAAAACGATTGCAGACTATATTCAAGCCCAGGGCGGCTTCCTGAGTGTTGAAGATTTGGCGGATCATCATGGCGAATGGGTGCAACCGATTTCGACGAATTACCGCGGCGTCGATGTTTGGGAGTTGCCGCCGAATGGTCAGGGTTTGGCGGCTTTGCAGATGCTGAACATACTGGAGGCCTACGATTTTACTAAAATCCCGTTCGGCAGCGCCGAGCATGTGCATCTGTTCACCGAAGCAAAAAAACTCGCGTTCGCCGATCGCGCGGCTTTGTATGCCGACCCCGAATTCAGCAAAACCCCGGTCGAGAAATTACTCTCGAAAAACTATGCCGCCGAACGCCGCAAACTGATCAACCCGGATCGTGCAATGCAGGCCGTCGATGCCGGTGTTGCATTGAACCAAGGCGACACGATCTACATGACGGTCGCCGACAAGAACGGCATGATGGTATCGCTGATCCAATCGAATTACCGCGGCATGGGCAGCGGCATGGCACCGCCGGGACTCGGTTTTATCCTGCAGGACCGCGGCGAGCAATTCGTGCTGAAAGCCGGCCATCCGAACAGTTTTGAACCCGGCAAACGGCCATTCCATACGATCATTCCGGCTTTCATTACCAAGAACGGAAAACCGTGGATCAGCTTTGGCTTGATGGGTGGTGCGATGCAGCCGCAGGGCCATGTGCAAATCGTGATGAACCTGGTCGACTTCCACATGAATTTGCAGGAAGCCGGCGATGCGCCGCGCATCCAGCACGACGGCTCCACCGAACCTGCCGGGCAAAACACCGCGATGGCCGACGGCGGTGTGTTGAACCTGGAATCCGGATTTTCCTATCCTGTCATCCAGGCGCTGATGCGAAAAGGCCATAAAATAGAATTTGCCGACGGACCTTATGGCGGCTACCAGGCGATCATGCGCGATCCGGAAACCGGCGTTTATGCCGGTGCCAGCGAAAGCCGGAAAGACGGGCAGGCGGCGGGGTATTAAGTTTGATGATCCCCTGAATCAAAAAAACTAGAATTTAATCAGGGTGCCTGCCGGCGCCAATCCACTTTACCGGAATGACAAAACAACATGAAAGAACGTACAAAAAATGTATTGGGTTATGGCGCATTATTGTCCGGCGCACTAGTTCTCGGCAGTGCAATGATGGCCGGAAGCTATTCGCTCTATGAGAAAAGTGTCGCATCGTCAATGAGTGACGCAAAAAATAAAAAATTTAACGAAAGTCTCATTCGCTACGCAGAGCAATTACAGATTTCAAATAATCCGCGTGACTTGGCAGTAGCAACATTGTTCCTTGATTTTCAGGAAATGGTGAAAACACCGGAGCAAGCTGCAAAACCAATGCATGTTGAGCAACTCAGAAGAGCAATTGCGCTCAGCCCGCAGGACCCAGATATCGCATGGCTGGAAGCGATGGGTTGTGGCCGCCTGGATGCCGCCTGCGATGTCGAAAATGCTCTCGCCCGATTAAGAACCATCGAGCCCGACAATCTTGCAGTTCATATGCTGACTTTTAATCTTGCCGACAAAGCCGGCAATGCCGGGTTGCGGCAATCTGCGCTACAGGCAATGGCAAGTAGTCGCTATTCCGATATCCATTATTCATCAATCGGGAAAATGCATCTTGATGCATTGCGGGGGTGGCACGCGCCGATGGAATTAAGTGTTAACGATATTTTTGGTGACGATATTGATCAAAGCCCGGTAACCGTCAAGGAATCCCGTAAAATTGCGGCCATTGGCTTTACGATGGCAATGGGCCTTCCTGCACTCCAACCGCTGTTAACTCAATGCAAGCGCGAGAACCTGTCAACAGATGAAATTCAAGTCTGTCAGAAAATCGCTACACTCATGGTGAAAGACAAAACCATGATCATGCATCGCGTAGGACTGAGAATCGGCTTGGCGGTATTTAAACAGGAGCCTTTAGCTAGCCAGTGGCGCGAAGCCAACCGGGTTTCCTATTGGCAGCTAAACGGTTATGACCCTCGTCGGAAAGCAAAGTTTTCGGAACGTAAACATTTTAATGCATGGCCGAATGTCGACGAAATAGCACAGCAAAGGCAAAGACTGATTGACAAGGCGATTCCTCTCACGCCTCCCGACGGATGGATGCCGGAAAGTGAAGAAATCCAGAAGCTGCTGAAAACACCCACCGCCAATAATCCGTAACCAACGCCGATGATCAACAACGACCTCGACTTTGAAGGCTACCGAATCGACCTCGCAAGAAACACGCGCGTGCAGATTCCGGATTTTTTGCAACTCGATGCCGCCGAGCGCTTGCGTTCGTGCCTGCAGAATGACGTGCCGTGGACTTTGGCCGAGCGCAGCGACGGTGCTTCGAAAACGATTGCCGCCGCGGACTATGCCGCCATGGATGCGCCGACACGTGCCGCGCACCTGCAAAAAGCCTACGAGCGCGCCAAAACCGAATTCCAGTTCGTCTATGAAAGCTACATGATGGGCAAGGCCGCAAAAGAAGGTCGCGATCCGACCCTGATGCTGCATGCGATTCTCGATTTCCTGAATTCCGAGGAGTTCATCGCATTCGCACGCTGGCTGGTGAATGATCCGAAAATCACGCATGCCAGCGCACAGGCGACACGTTATCGTGCCGGACATTTTCTGACGCGGCATCAGGACAAGGACAAGCACGAAGACCGAGCCTATGCCTACGTGATTGGCCTGACGAAAAACTGGCGCGCCGATTGGGGCGGCTTGCTGCAGTTCGAGGACGACGATGGCAATGTCACCCAAACATTGATGCCACGCTGGAATTCGATATCGCTATTCAAGGTGCCGCAATCGCATACCGTCAGCCTGGTGTCGCCATTTGCGACCGAAGACCGCCTGGCGATTACCGGCTGGTTGCTGAGACCTAATCCATAGATGATTGTGGGAGCTGCTTTAGCAGCGATTTAAACTTTCAGAATTCGACAATCTGAATCATTCAATCGCTGCTAAAGCAGCTCCCACAAACCCAAGCATCAATCGGCCGGTACGGTGCGCTCCTGCGCCCATGCACGCAAGGCTTCCACCTTTTCCGCCATCAACACCGACAATGGCCGCGTGTTTTTCAGCTCGGTGGTGAGCACGCTTTCGCTCAGGGTGATTTTCTCGGCATGCGCGGCGTACAAGGCACTGACGATCGCCTGCTCGATTTCCGCACCCGAAAAACCATTGCTGTTTTCGGCCAGACGCGAGAGCGAAAAACTGCTCCAGTCGATCCTGCGTTTATCGAGATGCAGTCGGAAAATCTCACCGCGTGCGGCATGGTCGGGCAGATCGACGAAAAAGATTTCATCGAAACGACCCTTGCGCAAAAGTTCGGGTGGCAGTTCGTCGACCGAGTTCGCGGTTGCCACCAGAAAAACCTTGCTCTTGCGTTCTGCCATCCAGGTAAGGAAATAACCCAGCACGCGGCGCGACACGCCGCCATCTTCGCTTGAACTGGAACTGGCGAGGCCCTTTTCCAATTCGTCGATCCAGACGACGCAAGGCTCAAGTTGTTCTGCCGACGACAAGGCATCGCGCAAATTCTTTTCGGTCTCGCCATGGAATTTATTGTAAAGCGCGCCAAAATCCAGACGCACCAATGGCACGCCGAAACTGCCCGCTACCGCTTTCGCAGCAAGGCTTTTGCCGCAGCCTTGAACACCCAATAGCAAAATGCCCTTGGGCGGATCGAGCCCCGCCGGCATGCTGTCATTGATGAAGGCTTCGGTACGATGGCTCAGCCATTTCTTCAATCGCGACAAACCGGCGACATCGGCAAACTGCGTGGTGTCGTATTCGTAATGCAGATTTCCGCTGCGATTCAACAATTCGAATTTGAGTTTCGCCAGTTCCGGCAAATCACCGGCACAGATGGCGCCATCGCGAAAAATAAGATGGCGTGCAATCCGGCGCGCTTCGTTCATCGCGAGGCCGCGCAGATTCTTCACGATTGCCTTCAATGAATTCTGGTCGATAACGACGCGGCGACCTTCGTTTTCACGTTTGTACAGGTCGGCTTCGTCATTCACCATTTTCAGCAGGCTGACTTCATCCGGCAGGCTCAATTTGAAACGTACCGCGAGCGCCTCCAGTTCGGCCGGCAATTCGATTTTCTGGCCGACCAGAACGATGCTGTGTTCCAGGCAGTGACGGCGCTGGATGATGTCGCGCAACATGCGTTGCGTGCTGGCGTAGCCAAGATAAGGGTGGAAATCGAGTAGCAGGAAAATGCCGCGCTGGGTTTCGCCATGAATTGCGTGCAGGGTGGCGCTGGCATCCGGCGCCACATCGGCCTCGTCTTCGCGATCAAGATCGAAACGGCGCAGGCCTTCGGTAATCGACCAGCGATAAAGTGCACGCCAGACGTTTTTCAACGCATGCCGGAACAGGTCAATGACCCGGGCCTCGTCTTCGGTTTCAATCAGGATGAATGGGGTGTTCGAGCGCAGCAGCGCGGTTAAATCTTGGAGTTCGTTCATGCCACATTATATTGGATATTAATCAGGCAGGGGATCTCACGTCGCCCGCAAGCGGCCTCCTACGATTGCGTAGCAGGGACCTTGGGCCCGACGGGAGCCTTCAACCACTTCGCAATTGCCAAACCAGCATCCCGCCCATCATGCACGGCCGTCACGACCAGATCGGCGCCACGAACATTATCGCCGCCGGCAAAAATTTTCGGCTGGCTGGTTTGATAGGGCAGACCGCCGGCGACCTGGATTCGCCCGTTCTGCAAGCTGACCCCGTGTTGCTCCAGCCAGGAAGCGGGACTCGGACGGAAACCGAAAGCGGTAATCACGATATCGGCGGCCAGAATCTTTTGCTCACCTTCGAGCGCCGAAAATTCGGCACGCGTTTTTCCGTTGGTGCTGACCCGTGTTTCCTGCAAATGCACGCCGGTGACCTTTTCTTTTCCTTCAATCGCCACCGGTGCGTGATTGAATAGAAATTGCACGCCCTCGTCGCGGGCATTACCGACTTCGCGGCGCGAACCCGGCATGCTGGCTTCGTCTCTTCTGTATACGCAAGTAACGCTGGCGGCATTCAGCCGAATCGAGGTTCGCACACAGTCCATCGCGGTGTCGCCACCGCCAAGCACTACGACGTTTTTATCCTTGAAATCAAGCGATATATCGCTTGCTACATCGCTTGCAAGAATTTGCCGTGCATTCGCGATTAAAAACGGCAACGCTTCCAGACGCCCCGGTAATTGCTGCCCCGGCAATTTGGCATCCACCGCCGTGTAACAACCGGTGCCGACAAATACCGCGTCGTAATCGGCCAATAGTTTTTCGAAAGCAATGTCTTTCCCGATTTCCGTACGCAAATGAAACATCACGCCCATCGCTTCCAGCACACGGCGCCGTGTCAGCATCACGTGTTTTTCGAGCTTGAACGGTGGAATGCCAAAGGTCAACAAGCCGCCAATTTCTTCGTAACGATCAAACACATCGGCTTGAATACCGGCACGCGCCAGACGGTCTGCACAAGACAATCCCGCAGGTCCGGCACCAACCACGGCCACGCGTTTCCCGGTCGCCACCACTTTCGATAAATCCGGACGCCAGCCCTGCTTGAAGGCTTCATCGACAATATATTTTTCAATCGAACCAATGGTGACCGATTCAAATCCGGTGTTGAGTGTGCAGGCGCCTTCGCATAAACGGTCCTGCGGGCAGACGCGGCCGCAGACTTCCGGCAAGGGATTGGTTTCGTGCGCCAGCGTGGCGGCTTCAAACAAACGATTTTCCTGTACCAGTTTCAACCAGTTCGGAATGTAGTTATGAACCGGACATTTCCATTCGCAATACGGATTGCCGCAATCGAGGCAACGGCCGGCCTGTGCGCCGGCATTGCTGCTGTCGAAGCTGCCGTAAATTTCATCCCAGCCGTGGATGCGAAGTTGCGACGGAATTTCCTTCGGCATCTTGCGCGGCAGTTCGAGAAACTGGAAATCTTTCTGGCTCATGCGGCCTGCCTCAAGGCATCGATCAATGATTCGAGGCTGGCGGCTTTCGGTTTGACCAACCAGAACTTGCCGATCACGTCGCGAAACTCTTCCAGCAATTGCGTGGCCCAGACACTGCCGGTCTCGTGCTGATGGGTTTGCAGTAAAAACCGCAGATGCTGCAAATGACTTTCCATACCTTCCGGCGACATCCGCAGAATATCAATCAACTCGAGATTGCAGTGATCGACAAAATCACGCTCCAGATCCAACACATAGGCAAAGCCTCCGGTCATGCCGGCGCCAAAGTTTTGCCCGGTACGGCCCAATACCGCCAACATGCCACCGGTCATGTATTCGGCGCAATGATCACCGGCACCTTCGATCACGGCGGTGGCACCAGAATTGCGAACCGCGAAACGTTCACCGGCGCGACCTGCCGCAAACAGTTTTCCGCCGGTGGCGCCATACAGACAGGTGTTGCCGAGGATGCTGGCATCGCGTGCAATAAAGCTCGCGTTTTTGCCCGGGGCAATCACGATTTTTCCACCACACATGCCTTTGCCGACATAATCATTGGCATCGCCCTGCAAATACAGATGCAGGCCACCGACATTCCAGGCGCCGAGACTTTGTCCGGCCACACCGGATAATTTCAAGCTAATCGGCGCGTCACTCATGCCGAGATTGCCGTGATGCTTGGCAATCTCGCCGGAGAGTCTGGCACCAATTGCACGATCGCGATTACAGACTTCGTAATGGAAAATACCACCGGTTTTATTGCTGATGCTGTGCTGTAAATCCGACAGCATTTTTTTCGCCAACTCTGCGGTATCGCGCGGAGGGTTCTGTGCATCGGTGCAGTACTGGCTTTCATCGGAAACAAAACCGCTGGCAGCTAGAATCGGGCTCAAGTCCAGTTGCTTTTGCTTTTCGGTTTGGCCTTCTATGATTTCCAGTAAATCGACGCGTCCAATCAATTCCTGCAAGCTCGATACGCCTAACGTTGCAAGATGCTCGCGCACATCCTGTGCAACGAATTTGAAAAAATTCATCGCCATCTCTGGCAGACCGGTGAAATGCATTTCGCGTAAACGCTGATCTTGCGTGGCAACGCCGGTCGCACAATTATTCAGATGGCAGATGCGTAAATACTTGCAGCCCAGCGCTACCATCGGCGCGGTACCGAAACCGAAACTTTCCGCGCCCAGAATCGCCGCCTTGATCACGTCGAGACCGGTTTTCAAACCGCCATCGACCTGCACGCGAACCTTGTGCCGCAAATTATTCATGCGCAGGGTTTGCTGCACTTCCGACAAACCAAGTTCCCAGGGCGTGCCGGCATATTTGATTGACGAAATCGGCGAGGCGCCGGTGCCGCCGTCATATCCCGATACCGTAATCAGGTCGGCATAGGCTTTCACGACGCCTGCCGCGACCGTGCCAATACCCGCGTGCGAAACCAGTTTCACCGATACCAAGGCATCGGGATTGATTTGTTTCAGATCGAAAATCAATTCGGCCAAATCTTCAATCGAATAGATATCGTGGTGTGGCGGCGGCGAAATCAAACCGATGCCGGGCTTGGCATAACGCAATCTTGCGATCAGCTCATTGACCTTGTGACCAGGCAATTGGCCACCTTCACCGGGTTTTGCACCTTGCGATATTTTGATTTGCAGCACTTCAGCATTGATCAGGTATTCGGCGGTCACGCCGAAACGACCCGATGCAATTTGTTTGATTTTCGAAGATTTCTCGGTGTGATAACGCGCGGGATCTTCGCCGCCTTCGCCGGAATTGGAGCGCGCACCGAGGCGATTCATCGCAATGGCCAAAGCTTCGTGCGCTTCCGGCGACAACGCGCCGAGCGACATGCCGGCCGAATCGAAACGCTTCAGAATCGCTTCGGCGGATTCGACTTCGTTGATATCGATGGCCTTGGCTTCGCGCAGTTTCAGCAAATCACGCAGTGTCGATGCAGGGCGTCCATTCACATGCTGTGCATAAAACTGGTAGTCGGCGTATTCGCCGGTACGTACCGACAACTGCAAACTGGCGATCACATCCGGGTTGTACATATGGTATTCGCCGTCATGCACGTAACGCAGCAGGCCGCCGTTGGATAATCCAATGCTGTCGTCTTGAGCGCGTTCGGCGAGCAGCGTCGCATCCGATTGCAGTTCGGCAAAACCGGCACCCTGAATACGCGAAGGCGTGCCTTCAAAACAGGTTTTCACCACGTCATCGGCTAGGCCGACAATTTCGAAAAGTTGCGCGCCACGATAACTGCCAATCGTGCTGATGCCCATTTTCGAAATGATTTTGAGCAGACCTTTCTTGATACCGCGCCGGTAGTTTCTTCCCAGTTCGGCGTTTTCTTTTCCGCGCGGCAATTTGATCACGCCACTTTCGCCGAGCGCATGAATGGTTTGATAGGCGAGATACGGATACACCGCGGTCGCGCCGTAACCGATCAGACAGGCAAAATGATGCGCATCACGCGCAGTGCCGGTTTCGATAATCAGATTGCAGTCACAACGCAGGCCGACGCTGATCAAATGCTTATGTACTGCGCCCGTGACCAACAGTGCATGAATCGGCAGCTTGTCGGCGTCAGGATAGCGATCAGACAAGATCAGGATAATCGCGCCATCGCGTACCGCTTGTTCTGCTTCCAGACACAAGCGTTGAATTGCTTTTTCAAAGCCTTCTTCTGCCGTGCAATAGAGATGCAGCAAATGCCGGGCATCGCAAAATTCCGGCAACTTCAAAATCTGGTTGAGTTTGCGTTGTGACAATACCGGCGAATTGAGCGCCAGACATTTTGCCTGCTCGGCACTGGACTCGAACACATTGCCTTCGCGACCGATTTGCGTACTCAGCGACATCACCACGCGTTCGCGCAAAGGATCAATTGGTGGATTGGTCACTTGGGCAAAGGCTTGCCGGAAATAATCGTAAAGCGAACGTTGCTGATGCGACAGCACTGCGAATGGCGTGTCATCGCCCATCGAGCCGGTGGTTTCCTGTTCGGTTTCCGCCAGCACCCGCAATACGTTTTCGATTTCTTCGCGGCTCAAATGAAATAGTTTCTGGAATTGCAGCAAGGTCTCGGCATCGAAGGGTTTTGCCGCCAGCGAGGGGTCAAACAATTCAGCATCGAGATATTGCACCCCGGCTTTCAGCCATTGCTTGTAAGGCGCGCGCGCAGCATTGATCCGATCAATCGTGGCGCTGTCGAGCAGATGCCCGGTTTTCAGATTCACCGCCATCATTTCGCCGGGCCCCAGTTTGCCCTTCGCGACGATATTTTCATCCGGGCAATCCCAGACGCCGGTTTCCGAGGCGATGGTCAGATGCCGATCATGGGTCAGAAACCAGCGCGCGGGCCGCAAACCGTTTCTATCGAGCGTGCAAGCGGCGTAATCGCTATCGCATAACACGATACCGGCTGGACCATCCCAGGGATCAATCGATAGATTGTGGTATTCGTAAAACGCCGACAGATCCGGATCGCGGTGTTCGAGTGAGGACGTCGCCGGCGGCACCAGAATCCGCATCGCCTGCAATAAATCCATGCCGCCTGCGAGCAGAGCTTCGAGCATATTGTCGAGGCTTTGCGAATCCGAACCATGCAAACTCACCAAGGGGTTCAATTCGGAAAAATCGATCAGCGGCGACTTCCAGGTCGCACCGCGTGCAACCGACCAAAGCCGGTTACCTTCAATCGTATTGATCTCGCCGTTGTGCGCCAGAAAACGAAATGGCTGCGCGCGTTCCCAGGCCGGTGCGGTATTGGTGGAAAAGCGCTGGTGAAACAATACAACGCGCGATGCCAAATCTTCGCGTGCAAGATCCGGATAAAACGCCGGCATGTTTTCCGGCAATACCATCGCCTTGTAGCCGAGCGTGTGATTGGAAAGACTGACAACGTAAGCGGTGTCGGGAAAATCTTTCTCGGCACGCCGGCGCGCGAGAAACAAGGCGCGCTCGAATTCGTTTTCAGCCAAGGGTTTTTCGGCGGCGACGAAAATCTGTTCGATCCGCGGCATTACCGCGAGCGCCTGCTCGCCGCAGACGGAATTTTCCGTTGGCACCATGCGCCAGCCGAGAGTTTCAATGCCGCAACGTTTTAATTCACGCTGAAGACAGTCCCGGGTGAGTGCAGCGGCTTCGGCATCCTGCGGCAAAAAAATCATGCCAACCGCGAATTGATGATGCGGCAATGCAATGTTGGCCTCGGCGGCCACCGCACGCAAAAAATTCCCGGGGCGATGAATCAGTACGCCGCAACCATCACCGGTTTTACCGTCGGCACCGACCGCGCCGCGATGACTCAAACGCGCCAATGCGCTTAATGCGGTTTGTACCAGCCAGTGGCTCGGGCGCGCGTCGAGACAGGCGATCAGGCCAAAGCCGCAGCTGTCATGTTCAAAGCCCGGCGCATACAGGCCCGGGCCGGTAGCGCTCGTCGCCATAGTCCTGACCCTTCGTTGGTTTATTAGACTGGCCCGCAAAGGCCATGGGTCAAAACTCACATAGACCGATAGAGCAGTTGCTCCATATTTGCCCCGAGCGCTTCCTTCATAGCCCTTGGCCGTTGTACAGTGGGCTTCCTGGTCCTAGCGTTGGAGTTCGGGTATGCGGACGATTTTGGTAGCAAGTTCAAAGGGCGGAGCCGGTAAATCAACACTTTCCACCAGCCTGGCCGCTCATTTCGCCGTTGATGGCAAACGCACCGTTCTGGTCGATGCCGACAAGCAACACTCCGCCACCCGCTGGTGCGAAAAGCGAGCCCATCTGGATACAGCGGTTCTGCCGATTGATGGCACCGTCAAGAATTGGCAAAAACAGATTCCCGAAAACACCCAGATCGTCATTATTGATGCGCCTGCCGGGGCCATGGGTGACGACCTTGATCCTTATATCGAAATGGCCGATGCCGTGCTGGTACCAGTACTGCCTTCGATGATCGATATCGAAGCTACGGTGCCCTTTCTCAATTCGATGGCGAAAAACGCCAAGGTCAAGAAGAAAAAACTGCCGGTCGGCCTGGTCGGCAACCGCCTGAAACCCTGGACCAATGCTTCGCAGCAGGCGATCGAACAATTGAAAAGCTGGCCCTATTCGGTGGTCGGTGAACTACGCGATACCCAGGCCTATGTCTTGATGGTCGCCCTGGGCAAGAGCGTTTTTGATTACAACTCCGAACAATTGCGCAGCCACCAGGAAGACTGGGCTCCGATACTCAAATGGCTTAAAAAGGTAATTTAATGCGCGAATTAATTCTGCTCCGCCACGCCCATGCTGAAGCCGCTGCAAACGGCCAGGATGATGTTGATCGTCCACTATCGCGACAAGGGCAGGCCGAGGCGGAAGCCGCCGGTCAATGGTTGAAAACCAATAACTACCTGCCCGACCGTGTTGTTTGCTCCAGCGCCAGGCGCGCGCGTGAAACCCTCGAACAGGTACTGTCGGTCATTGGTTACATCGAACAAAAACAGGAACCGCGCGTTTACGAAGCAACACCGGGCGATTTGATGGCCGTCGCCGACGAGCAGAAAGATTTGTCGCGCGTGTTGATCGTTGGTCACAATCCGGGGCTGGAACAATTGCTTGCCTTGATCAGCTCGGGCCAATCAGGTGATTTCCGCGGTATGCCGGCCGGTGCGATTGCGGTGTTGAAACTGCCTGCCGATGCCGATCTGGAACCCGGCATCGCCGAGTTAGCTGCATTTTGGTGGCCATAAGAAATTTACTGGCGCTTTTGCTTCTGATGGCGAACGCGCAGGTACATGCAGCAAGCATCGACAGCTCGCGCTCCAATGCGAGCTTCACGATCCACCCGCGTTTACCCATTGCCTCGCAGGGCCGCTTTGAATCATTGGCCGGCGCCCTGCTTGCGCAGCCCAAACAGCAATGGAAAGTCGAAGTCCAGGTCGATGCCCGCAAGCTCAGCTTCAACGGCCCGCAATGGTTATCGAAAATGGCGCGCTCCGAAGCTTTTCTCGATGCGGAAAAGCATCCGAATATCCAGTTTGTCTCGATTCCATTCAGCAAGACTTTGCTGGAAAAAGGCGGCGAACTGAAAGGCCAGTTATTCCTGCGCGGTTTGCAGAAGCCCGTCAGCTTTCATATTGAAAAATCCGCCTGTGCACAAGCCGGGCACGACTGCGACCTGATCGTGCATGGCACGGTGAAGCGCCGGGAATTCGGAATGCAAGCGTATCGTTTCAGTATCAAGGATAATGTCGACTTTGAATTCCGCATTCGTCTCCTGGCTGATCCAACCCCGTGAAATGGCTTAAACCGCTTGGTATTTTCTGTCTGCTGCTTGCCCTTAGTGCCTGCTCACACCTGGCAAAAGAAAAAAGAATACATGCCGACAACCTGGCGCAGCAGCACCGCGATACTACGCTGAACTGCCAGCAGGAAGATGCCTGTGCGCTGAAATCGCCGCTATACGATTTGGCCGATCAGGCGAACCGGGAATCGACCGAGATCACTCCCAAACATGCAGTCATACTGCTGGATCGCGGGCAGGACTCGTTGACCGCCCGTTTGCATCTGATTCACAGCGCAAAAAAAAGCATCGAACTGCAGACCTTTATTTTTGACCAGGACGATTCCGGCCAACTCACCTTGCAAGCCCTGATGGATGCCGCCAAGCGCGGCGTAAAAGTGAGAGTCCTGCTCGACCAGCAATACGGCCTGGCCGATCCCAACCTGCAAGCGTATCTGGCGAGCTATCACACGAATTTCGAAATGCGTTTATACAACCCTCTGTTCGACGAGGCGCGCACGCAGAAACTGGAATTTGTCGCCGGCATTTTTTTCACCTTCAAAAAACTCAACCAGCGCATGCACAGCAAGCTATTGCTGGTGGATGACAAGGTCGCGGTGATCGGCGGCCGCAATGTCGAAGACCGTTATTTCGACTGGAGCAGCGTTTACAACTACCGCGATCGCGACTTGCTGATTGCCGGGCCGGTGGCCAAAGAAATGGAAGCGAATTTCGAAGCCTTCTGGACCTACCGTAAAAGTCTTCCGCCCACCAGCTTGAAAGACGTTGCCCAGCGACTGATTTCGCACGGCGGCCCGCCCGACAAAAATAATCTGTTCATCGCCAAACCTTTTTCGGCGCGCGCCGTAAAAATGGACGTCGCCGTGCACGACAGCGCAGCGGTAATGACACAACTGGAAAAATATCTACTGTGGGTCAACGAAGTCGATTTTCTGGCGGACTTGCCCAGCAAGCACAATGATCACAACCCGGGCCGCGCGGAAGCTTCGTTGGCCTTGTACGATCTGGTCAGCAACAGCCAGCAAGAGATCATCATGCAAACGCCGTATCTGGTGATGTCGCGCCCGGCACGCAAGGTATTCAGGACACTGCACCGCAAACAGAATTCGCCGAAGATAATCATCTCGACCAATTCGCTGGCTGCTACCGATGCATTTCCGGTTTACGCGATGTCGCATAAATACAAACGCATGTATTTGCGCGAACTGGGTTTCCAGATTCACGAATTCAAGCCGTTTCCGGTCAGTGCGCCGTTCGACATGGCGGCCATGATGAGTGACGAGCCAAGCAAGGAAGGCATGCCGATACTGGGCTCGGGTTCGTCCGGTTCAGCCAGCGGCGCGCCGCCACTGAAACGCGCCGGTGTACGCGTTGGCCTGCATGCAAAATCGATGGTGGTGGATGGCCATATCGCGGTGGTCGGAAGCCATAATTTCGATCCGCGTTCGGACGACTTCAACACCGAAAGCCTGGTCATCATTCCCGACAAGAATTTCGCGCAGGCGCTGGCCGCGAGCATTCATCGCGACATGCTGCCGGAAAACGCCTGGACCATCGCGCCAAGGCCGAAGCCACCGATTTTTTCCGGCCTGAATTACAACCTCGGAAAACTTTCCGAGAAACTGCCCATCTTCGATATCTGGCCGTTTCCGTACGCGACCAGTTACGAACTGAAAGATGGCTGCCAACCGGTGCCGTTCACCGATAAACGATTCCAGGATTGCTACGAACAAGTCGGCGATTTTCCGGAAGTGGACTTGCCGCTGAAAGGTATCTATACGCGTATGGTTACCGCGTTTGGTGCGGGTTTGGTACCGATTCTTTGAAGCTTTCGTAGGAGGGCCCTCGGGCCCGACCTTCTTTACGAAATGTCGGACCCGAGGGCCCTCCTACGATATTTTTACAGCGCATCTCCATCAAGCTCGCCGGTGCGGATCCGCATGACGCGTTCCAGATCGTAGACGAAGATTTTACCGTCGCCGATTTTTCCGGTATTGGCCGCATTCTGGATCGCTTCGACCACGCGCTCAAGTTGGTCGCCATTCACCGCCACTTCGAGTTTGATCTTCGGCAGAAAATCCACCACGTATTCGGCGCCCCGGTAAAGCTCGGTGTGGCCTTTCTGGCGCCCAAAGCCTTTCACTTCGGTCACCGTCACACCGGTGACGCCGACTTCGGAAAGCGCTTCGCGTACATCGTCTAGTTTAAATGGCTTGATAATTGCCATAACCATTTTCATTGGGTTTGCTCCTTGCAATAGAATATTCAGGGCTGTCTCGGGATAGCTGGCGAATTACAGGTTATAGCCGCGCTCATCGTGCAAGACTAAATCCAGACCTTCGGTTTCACCATCACTGTCGATGCGCATTGGCGATATTTTATTCACCAAACCCCAGGCAATGAAGGTTACCGCACCCGACCACGCACATGTCACCAAAACAGCCAAGGCTTGCTTGCCGACTTGTGCACCCATCGAAATCCCTTCGGCAAAACCGACGCCACCCAAAGCGGCATCCGCGAATACACCGGTCAGCAAGGCGCCGACAATGCCGCCGATACCATGCACGCCGAAAACATCAAGGCTATCGTCATAACCGAGTTTACGTTTCAGACGCGACGATGCAAGGAAGCACAGTACGCCCGCGCTTAAACCAATCACCAAGGCACCGGTCGGACCGCAACTACCGGAAGCCGGCGTAATCGCCACCATGCCCGCCACCGCACCCGATACCACGCCGAGCAATGAGGGCTTGCCGTGTGAAATCCATTCCGCAAACATCCAGCTCAAAGCCGCCGCCGCCGTCGCGATTTGTGTTACCAACATCGCCATGCCGGCGCTGCCATTCGCCGCCGCGGCACTACCGGCATTGAAACCAAACCAGCCAACCCACAACAAACTGGCACCAACCAAGGTGGACGTCAGGTTGTGCGGCATCATTGCGGTGGTTGGATAACCCTTGCGCTTGCCGACCATGATGCAGGCAACCAGACCCGCGATACCGGCATTGATATGCACCACAGTGCCGCCGGCGAAGTCCAGCACGCCCCAATCCCAGAAGATGCCGCCGACGCCGGCCCAGGCCATATGCGCGATCGGCAGATATGAAAAGGTAAACCAGAGCGCGGTGAAGAACAGCAACGGCCCGAACCGAACGCGTTCGGCAAATGCACCGACGATAAGAGCCGGGGTGATGGCCGCGAAGGTCAACTGGAACATCACGAACACGGTTTCCGGAATGGTCGCAAACATGCTGTCACGGCCAACACCGTGAAGCATGACCTTGTCGAACCCGCCGATAAAACTATTCAGATTGACTACGCCCGCTTCCATCCCGGCGGTGCTGAACGCCAGGCTATAGCCGTAAATCAGCCAGAGCACGGTAATCAAACTCACGATAGTGAAACATTGCATCAGTACACTAAGCACGTTCTTCGAGCGGACCAGACCACCGTAGAACAGGGCCAAGCCCGGAATGCTCATCATCAACACGAGCAGGCTGGAGGTCAGCATCCAGGCCGTATCGCCCGAATTAAGCGTTGGTGCTGCCGTCTGTGCCCAGGCCGGCGAAGCGACGAGTGCGATGAGTGAAATGGATAACGCGATGAATTTCTTGGACATGGTCAACCCCCTTGTTAATGACGTTTATAAACACCATCAATAGGATTGAATGCTCGCGATTTTCGTGTTTAATTATGGACCCGCCGAAAAAGGGCTCACGTAGGATTTTTCCTACGTTTCATGCTCTTTTTGCCTGATATTCGCCGCGCACTCGCCCGAAGATACTGACATCGCCCCTTAGGAGTAAGCATCCATGATTGACCTGAAAGCGATAGATGACCTGGCCCGCCGCCTGAATGATCTTGTTCCCCCGGGTCTTCACGACGCCCGCGCCGACCTCGAACAGAATTTCAAGGCGACGCTGCAATCGGGCTTGAATAAATTGAATCTGGTGACCCGCGAAGAATTCGATGTGCAACGAGCTGTCTTGCTGCGCACCCGCGAAAAAATCGATACGCTCGAACGCGCGATCGAAGTTCTGGAAGCGCGTTTGAACGCACCGTCCAGCAACAGCAAAAACTAAGCCGGACTCAATAATCCATGACACTCGCGCTGGCATACAGCCGCGCCCGGACGGGCGTTTATGCGCCGGAAGTCCGGGTCGAAATTTATCTGGCCGGCGGCTTGCCACGATTCAATATCGTCGGCCTCCCCGAAGCGGCAGTACGCGAAAGTCGTGATCGCGTGCGTGCCGCCATTTATTGCTCGCAACTGGATTTTCCAAACCGCGTTATCACCGCAAATCTGGCGCCGGCCGATTTGCCGAAAGATGGCGGACGTTTTGACTTGGCCATCGCACTCGGAATTCTTGCCGCGAATGGTGAAGTCAGCGTTGAAGCCTTGTCGAAGTACGAATGTCTCGGCGAACTTGCACTCACAGGAGAGTTGCGTGAAGTCGATGGCGTATTACCAGCCGCACTCGCCGCCGCAAAAGCCGGACGCGCCTTAATCGTTCCACTCGGCAACGGTGATGAAGTTGCACTGGCCAGCGATGTTGAAGCCTATGTCGCACGCAGCCTGCTCGACGTCGTCGCGCATATCAACGGTGTTCGCACATTGCCATTGGCGATGCCGAAAGCAAGCATCAATGAGCCAATTTTTTATCTCGACCTCGCCGATGTGCGCGGGCAGTTGCAGGCACGTCGGGCATTGGAGATTTCTGCGGCTGGCGCGCACCACTTATTGTTGATCGGCCCGCCCGGCTGCGGAAAAACCCTGCTGGCTTCGCGCTTGCCTGGTTTGTTGCCGGACGCATCGGAAGAAGAAGCGCTGGAAAGCGCGGCGATTGCATCGGTCAGCGGTCGTGGCGTCGATATTGCACGCTGGCGATTGCGAAATTTTCGAAGTCCTCATCACACGGCTTCTGCCGTTGCGCTGGTGGGTGGTGGCGCCGAACCTCGTCCGGGTGAAATTTCATTGGCGCACAACGGCGTCTTGTTTCTTGATGAATTGGCCGAATGGGATCGTCGGGCATTGGAAGTGCTTCGTGAACCACTGGAATCCGGCATCGTGACCATTTCACGCGCCGCGCGTCAAAGTGAATTTCCGGCACGCTTCCAACTCGTTGCCGCGATGAACCCCTGCCCGTGCGGATGGTCGGGGGATCCCTCAGGCCGTTGTCGCTGCTCGTTGGATGCGATCCAGCGCTACCGCTCGCGTTTATCCGGCCCGCTGATGGATCGAATCGATCTGCAATTATCGGTACCGCGATTGGCACCGCACGAAATGCGCAGCGACGCCCCGCGCGGCGAAGCAACCGATATCGTGCGTTCGCGTGTGATGGCAGCACGCAACATACAAATGCAGCGTTGCGGAAAAACCAACGCGCGGCTCTCGCAATCTGAGACGGAAAAATATTGCAGTCTCGCCACCAAAGACCAAAATCTTCTGGAGCGCGCTATGGAAGCCCTGCAATTATCCGCGCGCGCAACCCATCGAATCCTGCGTGTAGCCCGCACCATTGCCGATCTGGCTGGTAGCGAGAATATCAACACGCAACATTTAAGCGAAGCCATAGGTTACCGGCAGCTTGATCGTGGACAAGCTCACGCCGTCGCCTAGTCCTGTTTGCAGGAGTTTGTTTAGGCGCGATGCTGCGAACGAACACCCCAAACCTGTCTGGCGAGATTTAAACGTTTCAAGATCGGTGTAATATTCCGGCCACACACCCGTTTTTCGAGAATGAAATGCCGCAAGATTCCGGGCCTCCCAAAAGACCGTCACTCACAACATTATTTTCAAACCAACAGAGGCCATCCATGTTACCTCGCATGCCTGAAATGCCGTTTCTTCGTTATATCGTGATTTTGCTTATCGCCATTATTGCCTTTGCCATTTTCAAGCCGTTTACCATCGTGCCCAATGGCCATCGCGGCGTGAAGCTGACGTTTGGCAAGGCTGATCCGGTTCCGGTCGGCGAAGGTCTCAACTTCATCCTGCCGCTGGTGCAAAGCATTTATAAAATGCCGGTCATGATCGAACGCTCGGAAACGCAAAGCGAAGCCGCATCGAAGGATTTGCAGCGCGTCGCCACAACGGTGGTCCTGAATTTTCACATTGATGCATCGCAGGTCGTGAACGTTTATCAAAACCTGGGGCCGTTTGAAAATGTCGAACCACGGATCATCGATCCCGCCGTGCAGGAAGCGATGAAGGCCATCACCGCCTTGTATACCGCCGAGCAACTGGTGACCAAACGCCCGGAAGTGGCTGATCGCATGCGACTGGCACTGCAGGAAAGAATGAAACGCCATGGTTTGATCATTGATGAATTCTCGATCACCAATTTCCATTTCTCGGAAACCTTCGACACCGCCATCGAACAAAAAACCGTTGCCGAACAGCAAAAACTGAAAGCCGAACGCGATCTGGACCGCATCAAGGTCGAAGCCGAACAACGCATTGCACAGGCCCGTGCCGAGGCGGAATCCGCCAAGCTCGCGGCCGAAGCCCAGGCGATTGGCCTGAAAGCCCAGCGTGATGCCGTCACTCCGGAATTGATCGAACTGCGCCGCGTGGAAGCGCAACTGGCTGCCATCGCAAAATGGGACGGCCACCTGCCGAATGTTTCCGGCGGTGCCGTACCATTCATCCAGGTCAATCCGGATGAGAAGAAATAAGTTTATAGGTCTTTCGTTGGGTGCATCGTTTGCGTCTCCGGTTCACTCTTTATAACGAAAGAGAACCCGATTCAGAGGAGACTGACGATGACACCCGCACGTGGAAACTGCCTTTGCGGCGCCGTTGAATTTAGCGCTGAGCTCCCCAGTCGCTGGGTAGCTCACTGCCACTGCACCATGTGTCAGAAAGCCGGCGGATCGGCATTCATCACCTGGGTCGGGCTTGAAGAAAATCGTTGTGAAATCCACGATCCGCAGCAGCGATTACAATGGTTTAAATCATCGAACGAAGCCCAACGCGGATTCTGTAAAACCTGCGGGTCCGCCCTGTTTTTCAAATCCAGCCGCTGGCCAGATGAAATCCACGTCACCCTGTCGAACTTCCAGACCCCGGTTGATAAAGCACCACAAGTTCATGCTTTCTGGGATACCCATGTTGATTGGGTTGTATTGAATGACGAACTGCCGCGCAAGACGGCTCACCAAATCATGGAATTGCCTTAAAAAGACCTGAGGCATCGAGCGACATGCTCGAAGCCAATATCAAACTCTGTTGTCCAGCGGACTCTTTACGCCACGCCCTCCCTTGTTCAACACGTGCGTATAAATCTGCGTCGTCGCCACGTCTTTGTGGCCCAGTAATTCCTGCACCGTCCGTATGTCATAACCGGCTTCAATCAGATGGGTTGCAAAACAATGTCGCAAAGTATGACAGCTGACCGGCTTGTCGATACCCGCCGCCTGCGCCGCTTTTGAAACCGCCCGCTGCAATACTTTTTCATCGATATGATGACGGCGAATCTGCCCGTCACGGGGATCACGAGCGCGCCGGGTCGCAGGAAAAACGTATTGCCATGCCATCTGCTTGTTCGCGTTCGGATATTTTCTTGCCAATGCATCCGGCAAGAACACGCCATCCCAACTTTCATCGGTATCCTCGCGGTGCAATTCCTTGACCTTTTCCAACTGCGTTCTCATTGGGTCACATAAACTCGCCGGCAACATCGTCCGGCGATCCTTCCCACCCTTGCCATCACGGACCACAATCTCGTTTTTCTCAAATGAGACATCCTTTACCCGCAACCGTACGCACTCCATCAAGCGCATGCCCGTGCCGTACAACAAACTCGCCATTAGCCATTCACGGCCATCCAGCCGAGCCAACACGCTATTGACCTGCTCAACCGTCAAAACAACCGGTAACCTGATCGCCTGCTTCGCACGTACCACGTTTTCCATCCATTCCAACTGCAAATGAAGCACTTCCCGATACAAAAACAGCAAAGCCGACAATGCCTGGTTTTGAGTACTCGGCGACACATGCCCCTTCACTGCAAGATGCGTCAAAAAGCTTTCCACCTCAGGACCGCCCATCTCAATCGGATGTTTTTTATTATAGAAAAATATGAACCGTCTGACCCATCCCAAATAGGCCTCTTCCGTTCTCAAGCTATAGTGTTTTACTCGACAACGCTCACGACAAAGCTCTAACAGCTTCGATTTATGGGGTACACGCCCAACTGCCAACGGTTCCGTACTAATTGTTTTTACGGGGTTGTTTTTACCACCCGCTTTGGGTTCATAAGTCATATCAGGCCTTATTGGTGTATATGCTTGTATGATCCTTTCGGTTAAGCCCCGCGTCTGTAAGGAAAAGTCTTAATGCTTTGTAGGAAAAGCTTTACCCCTACTAACAATTGGGCATACTCTGCGAACACCCCACTTGAGGGGTCTACTAGTTGTTAGGTGCAATGTCTAAATCATTAATATTCTTTTTATGTTTGTTGTTAGTTTCCGCAGATGCTTCTGCTTCTGACATGGGAAATTTCCCCGCAACGCTTGCGACATGGATTATAGGTAGCGTTGGTGCTTTTGGTATCGCGACATTTTTCTCTGTTGCAACTGATCAAGCTGCCCAGAAAAACAAAAGAGGTGTAGGTAGCTTTTTTGTTATTCTTTTTCTTTTATTAATTATTGTCTTCTTTGCTGGGGTTCTTGCTTTTTTCACATGACTTTAGTATTTGGTCAACGAGTTGCACCTAACTACGCAATCAAGGTGACCTCCGTGAAGTACCTGCATTCAAGTTTCACATCCGGTGCGTCGGCACCTTATTTTGGTTGTTAGGCGAATTAGTCATGAGTAATGCATTTTCACTAAAATCATTCTTCATAACCTGGCTTTTGGGCGGGTTCGTAACAATTGCAATCTTGGCATTAATAACTATGCTTGCTCTCGACAACGGTGGATGGCTTGGCTATTTTCGCCTCGTCCAAGATGGTGTCAGTTCACAGGCTACAATAATTCAAACTTACAATCGCAATCACTGTCGGGCGGACTATTCATTTAGCGTAGGCAATTCAAAGTACACAGGTCGCGGCACTGATTGTGGCGCAGAGGTTGGACAGCTTGTAGAAATTACATACCTTAGATCCAACCCTGGTAATTCTTGTCTTGATCAAGCGCGATCCCAACTAGATAATGAATTAGCTACTTTTGCAGCAGCAGGCGTTATCTTTCCGGTCGTTTTCTATTTTGCAATGCTGCAGAGGAAAAAGAAGTCACCCTCCGATTCAATTCGCCTAACTACGCAATCAAGGTGACCTCCGTGAATTACCTGCATTCAAGTTTCACATCCGGTGCGTCGGCACCTTATTTTGGTTGTTAGATGACAAATGCAAAATCACAGCACACCAAATAAGTGGCTTCACATTCGTCAACCATCAGGCTTTTCGGATGAAATGTTCGAAGTTTTTAGGGCTAACACAGAAATCTTCGTCGCTCACGCCAACGCCTTACTTTCTGTTTGGCACCGCTTCCCAGGCAACGTCATTGCTCCTACATATTTCTTTTTACCGGCGGAATTGTCGCAAGACTTAACAATCGCAACTTTGCCAATTGGTGGCGAGTCTACTGTTGGCACTCGCTCAGCAATTGAGAATGGTTGTTCCTATTTGCTTTGGCAGCACTTTCCTATGTCATTTATGGAAGGCCTGGAAGAGGGAATTACAGAAACGATTGACCATTCTGTAGGCCCCACAACAAACTGGCGCACACCATCGCATACAATTAGCTTCATACATGCAGACCCCGAGTTTCGTCGCCGGTTTGTCATCTAACTACGCAATCAAGGTGACGGCCGAATGAATACTAGTTTCAAGCCAGCATCCCGTGCGGCCGCACCTTATTTTGGTTGTTAGGCAATTCTAAATATGTTCTCTTTTTTAAAAAAAGCAGCCCCTACTAAAGAGCGTGACCTTGAGCAGCTAATTTATGACATTGCAGAACGTCAATTGGACCAAGATTATCAAGAGTTATTTCATCGCATGAAATCGCGCCTCGTTTGCATGCCCGTAAAAGCAGATAGTATTCCAGCAGCAGTCATCCCAGGACAAAAGTATCAAGTTACTTCACAAGACGCGCTGCTATGTACTTTTATAACACTCCAAAATGGAATGTCTTTTGCTGCAGCAACGACAAGTGAAGACTCGCCATTATTAAAAAATAGTTTTGCTTACATCGACTGGATTGAGTTCTTAAAAATGTCGCTTAAAATGGAACAATCAATTAGTGGAGTATTTTTGCAAGGGAAACTATCGTGGGTTGCATTCGACCGTGTAAAAATAATGCAAATTTTGGGTCTATAAATGCCTAACTACGCAATCAAGGGGACCTCCGTGGAAACATTAGATTCAAGCGAGTTATCATCCGGCGCGTCGGTCCCTTATCTTGGTTGTTAGCCACTTATGAAAAATCTTCTTCTAGCTCTTTTGGTTCTAATTTTTATGCCAATCAATGCATCAGCTACAACATGGGCAACTGCAACTTCAACGCATGAGTCGAATGGTCGAGTCATAATTTTTCGTTACATCAAAGAATTCGATAAAGATTTCAATCGTTCATCTCAACCTACGAGAATTATTCTTGCTTGGAAATACGAGGGTGAAAACGGCTTGCCCAACAAAGCAGACCACGCCAGAATGAATGAACTAGAGGACGCGCTTGAGCCTATGGTCGAGGCTGAGGGCTTGTCCACTCTCGCACTCGTTTCCACTGGCGAGGGGCTGCGTGAGTGGATTTACTATACGAAATCTGAGGAAGCTTTTTTCGAGAAGCTCAACTTGGCCTTGCGCGAGCTTAAGCCGTTCCCAATTGAAATTCATTCCGCTGACGACCCAGAATGGAAAAACTATGAAGAGTTCGCACAAACTGTTAAGGAATAATGGTTCCAGGCAGGTGGCTAACTACGCAATCAAGGTGACCTCCGTGAAGTACCTGCATTCAAATTTCACATCCGGTGCGTCGGCACCTTATTTTGGTTGTTAGGCCTATTTGGTGTTACTCATGAAATCGAAAAAAGAGATCAGCTACATGGTCGCTAGCGATGTCAACCCTAGAGATGGGATTGGCCTAGAAACTTACATCGATGGCGATCTTGTCATTGAGATATTCAGAGACGACACAGAGAGAAGGACTTACATAAGTTTGTTCTCAAAGGACGTTGACTTAGAAGTTCTTGAGGCTTCCATCGAAAAGTTCAAGGAGCGTATTGACGTCAACTACATTGACTATCCGGATGAGTCGGAGCAAGGTTAAACTCACATAATGCAATTTCAACTCGTACTTAGGTTTTGCAAGGTGTCAAGCGTGCGGTCTCTTGAACGCGATTTGGCCACTTAATTACAGTCGCAAATTCTGCTTGTAATTACCGGGCGATCGGCCTAACTACGCAATCAAGGGGACCTCCGTGGAAACATTAGATTCAAGCGAGTTATCATCCGGCGCGTCGGTCCCTTATTTTGGTTGTTAGGCCGCAATGATTGATTCGTTCAATTCTGAAATTCTCGCAATAGCAAAGGCTGTGCATTCTGCTTGTGTCACATCGGCCGGAGGCAGCGCAGGAAACTGCAAAGACGCTACACTAGCACTTGCATTTGCGCTGGAACCAATTGGTGAGCCCGTTGCAATCTGTCAGGGGAAAGTTTTAGTTTCGGATGTCGAACACGATCATTATTGGTGCAGGATTGGTCATACCATTATTGATCCAACAGCTGACCAGTTTAGGATTTTAAGTGGCCCGCTAATTGCAAATGAGGTTACGCTTCCGCATTACAAAGAGGCGAGCTTCTTCGTTTTCAACCCAGCTGTTGTATCCCGCCTACTAAAAGCCGTAACTAAATCACTTTAATCGTACACAACGGAGTTTCAATAATGCGCTTTGTTCTTGGATTTATATTTTTTTTACTGGCGCTACCAGCAATTGCACAAGTACGAAAAGAAAAGGTATTTTCATTTAAAGAGGTCACTTTATTTACAAAGCTTAGTGAGTTTCCGGAGAGCTATAAGCATGACTGTTCTAACGTAGAATCTTCTACCTTTTGTTCTATCAAAACTAGCTTTGGCGGGGTTAACGCTGACGTTGACTTCTATTTTGACGAAGGCCACTTGATCAATATAGATGTTTACTTTGATCCTTCGCATGTTGAGGTTATGTCGCGAGCAATGCTAAAAAAATTGGGCCCTGCTGCAATTTCGCACAAAGGAACATTGATGTGGTATGCGACAGACGAAAAGCCTTATTTGGTTAACTTCTCAGATAAAGTGGTTTTCAGCCCTGAAGCAAAACGGCTTCCCATGGTTGCTATGGTTGCTACTTCAACACCAAACCAGTATGCCGTTATCAGTTATAGATCACTTGAGCTGGTCCGAAGACAAACGGCAAAAGACATAAAAGATCTCGATTCTAAAGCTAAGGCTGCTGCAGATGAGCTTTAGCGTTGTGCGGCCTAACTACGCAATCAAGGGGACTGCCGTGAAATACCTATTTTCAAGTTTTGCATCCGTTGCGGCAGTCCCTTATTTTGGTTGTTAGGTGCCAAATGGTAACGATACGACAGCACGGCGAAGACAATAGACTTCATGACATTGCAAGTTTCCTGCCGGACATTGACGCGTTTTTCTCGGTAGACTCCTGGCAGTTTTGTGTTGAGGAGTGCCTAGGAGTTGAGGCAATTGCCCTTGAAAATGCGACCGATGGGTTTCCCGAGGTAGCTGACTCAAAATTCCGAGCCATGTATTCAGGCATTTACCAAACAATCGATGGTCGCTTCATTGCCCTATCCAACGGCACACCTGTGGTCGAGCTGGTCGCTATTGATTCTTCTTTCTGGGAGGTGTCAGGCACCCCCGAATTCGAATCGCACATGCTCGGCAAGTACGGCGTTTATCAAGCGTTCGGCACCTAACTACGCAATCAAGGTGACTGCCGTGGGTATACTAGATTCAAGTTTCACATCCGGTGCGGCAGCACCTTATTTTGGTTGTTAGATACAATGAGAAAGTTAATCTATGCTTTTACATTTTCCATGCTCATTTCGGGTTGCACTCAAGAGAAATCTCCGGCTCAACCAACCGAGACGGTTTCCATGATCCAACTAATTGCTACACCCGAAAGATTTGAAGCAAAGAAAGTTAGCGTAAACGGGTACATGCAAAGAAGTGCGAGTGGCGATGCTCTCTACACACAAAAGGAAGACGCAAGCTTTGCCAATTTCAAAAATGGGTTATGGCTCGATTCTCCAAAATGTCAAAATCTTCAATCAGATCCAAAAGGGGCACAAATGGTGCTAATTGAAGGCACTTTTTCTTCTGCCAAGAAAGGCGACCATGACGGTTACTCTGGCGGACTGGTTAACATTACAAGATGTAGTGGCTGGGTGCTTGTAATTAACTAGTGCATTGTATCTAACTACGCAATCAAGGTGACCTCCGTGAAGTACCTGCTTTCAAGTTTCGCATCCGGTGCGTCGGCACCTTATTTTGGTTGTTAGATGCCATGAGAAAACGTTCAGTTGTTTTTCTTGTAATTTTTACCTTCATCGCTGGCTTTGCTGGTGGTGCTTTTGCGTTTTCCGTCTTTTGGCGGGGTTACAATTCCAGTGTTATTGCACAGTCTCACTCAAGCTTAGAGAGTTATGCCAAAGCTCTGGCAATTTGCGAGGGCGCCTCGTCGCAGTGCAGCGATAACTTAGTTGCAATACTCCGTACCGGCTATATTGAATCACTAGTGTCTGTGACTGGAATTTATGTTATTTCTCGCGACGAGATGTATAAATTTTCGGCATGCACCGCAATTGGCAAAGTGAAATCTAATTCACCAGATGTTACTTCTATCCAAACGGGCGCCAAAAAGCGCCTAGTTTGCGAGAGTGGCATCTAACTACGCAATCAAGGTGACGGCCGAATGAATACCAGTTTCAAACCAGCATCCCGTGCGGCCGCACCTTATTTTGGTTGTTAGGCGCTTATGAACGATCAGGCAAAAATATCTAGGAGCTCGCAGTACTGGATGCTTATTCTTGGTCTTTTTTTTATTAGCATATCTGCAGTACCTGCAATGCATTATGTTCAAACTGGTACTGCAATAATCAGAATCCAGCAATATAGTTACACTGGTGCACTCGCTGCTTTCGTAATTACTGGTTTTCTCCTTTGCGGTTTGGCAATTGCAATTTCAGCTTTACGCAACATTTTAAAATGACCTGTACTAGCGCCTAACTACGCAATCAAGGGGACCTCCGTGGAAACATTAGATTCAAGCGAGTTATCATCCGGCGCGTCGGTCCCTTATTTTGGTTGTTAGCGCGCATGTCGATTCTCTTGATCCACAAGCTCAAAAAAGCAGCACCGTTGACGCGCTTGCTGACTGCCAGTTTATTTCTGTGGGTTGGGTTTAGCATTGCCTACGTGGTCTGGCTTAGAAGGTACGAGTCTTTTGACGATGCATTCGGTTTGTCACTGCTAATATTTTTCATTCCGCTAGGTGCTTTGTGTATTTGCATAGCAATGTATCTTTTAGGCAAGAAGATAATTATCGGTGCTGCAATTGCTTTAGTTATAGGCTTAACTTTTGGTTTCATGACAGGACATATTACAAGTGAGCCCAAACCGGTTGATACATTAACCCAATCAATGGCTGATGCTTGGGTCGAAAAGCAACAATGTGCGCGTGCTCTCGCACTAGAACGACTAGGCGGTGAGAATAGTCCGGCAGTTGTTGCAGCAAGAAGAGCTAATCCAGACACTTGGAATTACAGTATTACCAAAGAGGTAGACAAAATAATGGCGAGTACAAAAGATCCGTGCGGTGAACTAAAGCTTTTGGAGGGCCGGCGAGATGCGCTCTAACTACGCAATCAAGGTGACCTCCGTGAAGTATCTAGATTCAAGTTTTGCATCCGGTGCGTCGGCACCTTATTTTGGTTGTTAGGCACCATATGAAAATAGAATTGCATTCCAACGAAAAGCTAATCCGCGAAGGTGCGGCCAATCTTCAGCGCGGCGCAGAGACCGTGGGCGGCAAACTCTTCCTGACAGATCAGCGTCTATTTTTTCAATCACACTCGTTCAATGTTCAGACGGGATCCACAGATATTCCGCTATCTCAGGTCCGAGGTACGCGACTTTGCTGGACTAAGTTCCTGAACCTTATTCCGTTGTTCCCAAATTCACTAGCAGTAGATACCAACGATGGTACGGAATACCGTTTTGTGCTCTTCGGTCGTACTGAGTGGGCCGCAGCCATCGACGCGCAAACGCAAGTCGCTGTTGCCTAACTACGCAATCAAGGGGACCTCCGTGGAAACATTACATTCAAGCGAGTTATCATCCGGTGCGTCGGTCCCTTATCTTGGTTGTTAGGAACCATGAGAGTCTTTCTAATAATTGCCTGCCTTCTATCAGCGTCATGCTCAGCTTCAACAAAAAGCGGGAAGAGAGAAATTGTGCTTAAAGATTTCTGCTGGGGTGCGGGCGATTGGTCAGCGACCTATTCATTTCAAAGCAATGGAAAAGTTAAAGTTACAGAATATGATTCGTACTTAATCACTTCAAAGACTATAGATGGCAAAGCAAATATTTCGGGTGACAAGGTTATAATTTCGTGGGGCGAGCAAAGTGAACAGTTTGCCTTCGACCCAATAACTAAAATTGTTACTCCACCCAGTTATTCAGACGGCTGCGGTCTGTAAGTGGCTCCTAACTACGCAATCAAGGTGACGGCCGAATGAATACTAGTTTCAAGCCAACATCCCGTGCGGCCGCACCTTATTTTGGTTGTTAGGGCCCAAAGGAAGATCTCTCATGACTCAATCACAACAACTTGCAGCAGACGACGCCTGGATACTTTTCCGGCTGAATGGCGATCCGATTCTCACGGAGCGCGATGGCGCCTATAATTGCTTTGCATTAATGGACGCAGCAAGTTGTTTCATCTTCGGCACAGAGTTAGTAGCTGTCGACGCGATCCAACTTTCTCAGTTTCAAAGTCGACGCTTGTTAAAGAGCGGTCGGTCGCGAGTTAATAAATACCCAAAGATGCTTGTGCTACCTAAGCGACTTGCAGCTGATACATTTACTCAAGAGGCATTACGTCAGGGAATCCAAATAGAGCGAGTACTATCAAAGAGGCTTCTTTCATATATATCTGAGGCAAAAGTCGGCTTTAGGCAGTATCAAGAGAATGGCTCGAGTGGGCCCTAACTACGCAATCAAGGTGACGGCCGAATGAATACTAGTTTCAAACCAACATCCCGTGCGGCCGCACCTTATTTTGGTTGTTAGGCTCTTTATGCAAATATTGCTAGCACTCATTCTTTCTTCCGGATTACAGGCAGCCCCGACTCTCACCGCACAGGTGATTGTTCAAGAGTGCTGGAAAGGTAACTCACATCCACAAATGAGTTTGTGCGTTAATAATCGAGCAGCTGCTGCAACTTCTGAGCTCGCAAGAATTGAACAACTAATTACGCAGGCAATTGAAAAACGTAAACTAAATGATCTTTCAATACAGTTTAAAGCAAGCACAAATTCCTACCGAGAGTATCGTATGCGTCAGTGCCAATACCAAGAGAACTTAGCCGCTGCTGGCAATGGTGCGGCGGATATACGGATTGCTTGTGAGGCGGCCATGGATTCACAAAGGGCTGCTGAACTAAAAGCAAGCCGTTCGTGGCTAGGTCTATGAGTCAAGAGCCTAACTACGCAATCAAGGTGACGGCCGAATGAATCCAATTTTCAAACCAACATCCCGTGCGGCCGCACCTTATTTTGGTTGTTATGCGTCTTATTGAGCAACGGCAATGACATCTAAAACGCAATCGGAATTGCTATTTGAAGACTTCTGCTTAAGCAACGGTCTAGATTTTGAGCCTATTCCGGTTTCCACAACTCCCACGCCTGACTATCAAATTAAACTTACTGGCGCGGCGTTACATGTTGAAATAAAACAAATAGAAAGTTTGGTAGGCTTCAATCCAAACGGCGTTAGCTCACGTACATCAGGCTCACATGTCAGAGGCATGATTAACGAAGCGAGAAGGCAAGTAAAATCCGGCGCAACCGATAATCAGCCAAGCATATTACTCATCTATAACTCAGTGGACCCGCTACAGTTGTTTGGTACTGAGCAGCATGACTTTATTGCGGCAATGTACGGTGAGATGACAGTCACATTAGTCAAAGGCAAGATTTCGGACTCTTTTCATGGGCGTAATGCTAAATTGAGGCACGATGCAAATACTTATTTTAGTGGCGTTGGTCATATGGAACGCCATACTGATGGAGTAAAGGTAACGGTGTATGAGAATGCATATTCAAAGAATCCGCTTCCATTTTCTTCAATTCCGTCTTGCATTAAAGTTGTTCGAGCAGAGATCTCGCAAGACGCATAACTACGCAATCAAGGGGACCTCCGTGGAAACATGGCATTCAAGCGAGTTATCATCCGGCGCGTCGGTCCCTTATT